>Ga0181520_10010568_pt1 | contig 12345 bp, 9 predicted proteins | sample PEATcosm2014_Bin_29_FD_132451 | JGI IMG/M metagenome (GOLD analysis project Ga0181520, IMG submission 132451) | Peatland microbial communities from MTU Mesocosm Facility, Houghton, MI, USA - PEATcosm2014_Bin02_30_metaG | ecosystem: Environmental > Terrestrial > Soil > Wetlands > Peat | place...
GGTAAATGCGGTAATCAGTTCACGGTAGGCCCCGAGCTCTTTTAAGTCCACCGGCACCCATTTCCCGGGCGGGCGGATAACCAGTGTCGGAATGGCGGCATCCAGAGCGCGCGAAGTCTCGGTCATGAGAGCTGATCATGAAATTGGTTTTTACATTACTTATAGACTGGTGGTCGGCAGACTGGTGTTAAGTACATATTCGCACGACGTTTTAATGAGGGGGAATTCCCCTAAAAACCCCGTAAAAGCCTTTTTTCCGGAAAATGACAATAGCGGCCATCCGGCGGCCCCGGGAGAAATATATGACCAAAACACCATCCCCAAAAACAGGGGCGAAAAAACGGCCCGGTATTGCAGGTTTGAACGCCCCAAAAAGACCCCCTTTTCCAAAAATACGCAAATAAAAAAGGATTTTTCATTGGCGTGGACACCATTTCCACTCCAACCGGAAAATGGGATCGCCTTTTTGACAATCCGGGCGTTTTACGGGGTTTTCTGAGGGTCTCTTTCCCCACCCTCTTTGAGCACCTTTCCCCGGTCAGCGAAATAAAGGGTAGCCTTGTAGGGAGCGTTCTCCCAATACCCCTTCTGGTAATGGGGGTTCCGGTACCCGTCCCGGGCAACCTCCTCGATCTCAACCGTGGTCGTACCCGGGATTACCCAGAACCGCCGGAACGCCCGTTCGTTCTGGGTGCGGAGCCAGAGCTCGCGGGACACGGTCGGAGGGAGGGGAAGGGTGAGCAGCGCTTCGACGTCATCCGGGAATTTCTTTCCCAGGCTGAAATTCTCTCCCGGGCTGTACCGGACTTTTTTGAGTTTCACTGCCACAACAACTTCTCTGCGGTACATCAGGCCGTCAAAGGGCAACGCGGTCTCAGTGTTCTCCGCACAGAAATATCCCATCCGGTGGGCGCAGTCGATCCAGGCAGTGCGGAGGTTCTCCGGTTGTTTTCCTTTCATGCAATCTCCTTCATGATTCCGGCTGCGTGGTGCCGCTCCCGGATTTTGTCTGTTCATTGAGAACAACAGTGAGGGTAAAATGCTTTACTGAATGATCAGGTTGCCGAAAAATGGGATCCCCCTGAATTTTTTTTCCTCATCAGCATAGCCGCTCTTTTTCCGGAATCTCCCTCTCGCAAGGCCCGCTCATTTTTTGCCGATACGACCACGGGATCACACTTCTCCTTCGAGGAATGCGGGGGTTATGAGGGGGATTACTCCATCCATCCCCACGCGAGGCATACTACCACCCAGACGGCCACTCTGATGCGGCCTCAATTGCAAGAACGGGAAACAAGCCAATCTGCCAGCCAGACCCGTCAAGAGTGCCGTGTGATGGCGGTCCCGGATTTTACATTCACGGATAACGGGGGGACCAGAAAATACGCCATCCATTCGAGACGAATTTTCTCATGATACCAAGAAAAGTCTACCATCGTTGTATTATCGGGCAGGCCAATGTGCCTTTTTTCAATCACGAAAGGTACCTGAACATGTTCTGCTGTATTCCGTAAGGGGCGAGAGACGGGACTCCCTCGTTGCCTTTTCCTGGGAAAAGGCGCAACGAGAAATAAAAGAGAATAGAATCTACGAGCGAAGATAAAAAAAAAGATTAGAGGGTGGTATCGACGATAACCTGAGTGGTTCCATCAGTGAATACACCAACACCTACGACATGATTCTTACCCGGGTTGCTGGCCGGAATAATTGCATTAGCCCCTACAGGTAATATTGTCCCACTGCCTGCTGCAATTAATTCGTTGGTTGCAGGGGTACTTCCTACTGCTGCTGCTCCACCAGTTGTAATAGTGACATTCGCTCCATCAACAGTAAATGCAATCCCGCCCATGGTTCCGGCATCCTGACCACCCTGATAGGTGACCGTGACAAAGCTCGAATTGGTACGGTACTCGGTTGCTGCAACTACCTTGGTCTTCTGGATGTTACCGGCCATGCCAAACACGAATGCAGCAATAACTGCTGCAAGGATAACGGTGATCGCGACCATCAGGATAACACCGATGACCGGTGATACTGCGTCTTCATTCTTTTTGGTAAATACCATATAAAACACTCCAATATTCACATCCTTTTACAGGACATGACACTGTATAATCTGATTATTTTCCTTTTCCCCATATAAATATTATCCTTTGAATCGGGAGAAAACATACATTATTACTTGGAAATTATGGCCACACCAGAGGGGTATTGAATCCATTTAAGGGCAGGAAACGAGAAATTGACGCCAACACCGGTTTGCTGAGCAAAGAAGGAAAGGTTATATAATGAATAAAAAGAAGCGGATAAATTAACTTATAAAAAATTTACAATTTCCCACCACAGATGATGGAGATATACATATAATTCATTCAGGAAAAAACGTCCGTGATTGACCTATTTTATTTAAGTTCTACCACAGATTTATCAGCAATTTCATTTATATGAAGAGAATAGAACAGGAATACGTAACCCAAACGGGGAAAATTCCAGAATAAAAAAATTAGAGGGTGGTATCGACGATAACCTGAGTGGTTCCGTCAGTGAATATACCAACACCTACGACATGATTCTTACCCGGGTTGCTGGCCGGAACAACAGCATTAGCCCCTACAGGTAATATTGTTCCACTGCCCGCTGCAATTAATTCGTTGGCTGAATTGCCGGTTCCTGCTGCAGCAGCTCCACCAGTGGTAATAGTGACATTCGCTCCATCAACAGTAAATGCAATCCCGCCCAGGGTTCCGGCATCCTGACCACCCTGATAGGTAACCGTCACAAACGAGGAGTTGACACGTTTTTCCGTCGCCGCAACGACCTTGGTCTTCTGGATGTTACCGGCCATGCCGAATACAAACGCTGCGATAACAGCCGCGAGGATTACGGTGATCGCGACCATCAGGATGACACCGATAACCGGTGACACTGCTTCTTCATTCTTTCTGGTAAATACCATACAAATACACTCCAATAACTATATCCTTTAAAAGATATTACACTATGATCAGATTATTTCCATCTTACACTATATAGATATTTTTGTCTGAATTGTCATAAAAACTGGAACCCGATCAGGAAATTACTGAACAATGTAAAGATTAGATTACAAAAATACAATGCCGGTTGAAAGAGGATAACCATAATCGCAAAGATGAGCGGAAAAATCCGGCTTCATTGAATCCTTGAAGAAAATGATATCCGCTGGATCCAGTCTTCTCTTTTATTTCACAGATATTTTAATGAAGAGAAATTATTCCCGGTTTTTACACAGGGAATAGTACGTTCCTTTCCCGTATACCGTCAGATATCAAAAACCAGCCCTCCTGCACATTCCAAAAAAATACCGGGGGATTCCCAAAAAGGGAAAAAACCGGAAAAGAAACTATCATCAACCGCAATTAATCTTTTTTGTTCTATACCGTTCATCGCAACCATATACTCGGCACCCTAAACCTCCCTCCATCGCGCCTTGTTCCGGGCCAGAACAAACAAGGCAACCGTGACAGAGATCAGAACGGCCCAGTCGATTATGACTGTGGTCAAAGAAAGGGACAGGTACCCGCCAATCCCCTGGACCAGCTCAGCCGCATAGGTAGTAGGGGAGAGGTAGGCCAGATAGCGGAAGGGAAGGGGGATGTAGGTAATTGGATAATACACGGGAGGGATGGTGGAGAAAAAAGTCGAGATCAGTCTTGTAAAGGCAAAGCTCTGCACGATGTCGCTGGAGAAGGTGGCGAGCGTATAGCCAATGGAGATCGAAGTGATAAAAATAAGCAGCAGTACCGCCACGAATTCAAGGACTCCCACAAGGGTCAGGGACAGCCCGAATGAGGCAAGAACGGTGAGCACTATAAGGGCAGGGATAGCGTAGACAATCTCAGCAAAGGAAAGCCCGAGCATATAGGCGAGCCAGCCGGTGGGGGAGCTCACGATCATATCCTGAAGCTTAAAATCGTTCTTTAAGTGGGAAAGATCGGCGGAAAGGGCCATGCCGGCGGAGAACATGGCCATGATAAATCCACCCATGATTCCCACCCCAAAAAGGCTGCCGTGGCTGACGAACACGATCACCACTAAGATTGAGAGAGGGGAGACTACCGTGTTCAGGAGTACGATGGGGTAGTTCTGCATTTCGTACACGGAGTTTACGAGAATCCCGGCGAAAACCTGACTGAACAGGCTTCGCTTCCGGGTCAGGTTCTTATCTGCCACCGGTGTCACCCCCGGGGTGAAGATAGAAGAAAATATCCTCCAGCCCTACCGGATTGATAGTAAACTTAATCCCCTCCCGGGACAGTTCCTGAGCGATACGGAAGGCCTCACCCTCGGTCGTCAGGATCACCGGGAGATCGTGGTTTCCCTTCACCATCTCCCCATCAGTAAGGATAACAGGAGTTTCCGGGATGGAGAGCAGCTTCACGCTGTAGTTGTACCGCAATCGTTGTCTCAGTTCGTCCAGCGTACCGAGGGCAATCAGCTTACCCTCCTCCAGTACACCGATCGTATCTGCCAGTTGTTCTGCCTCCTCCATGTAATGGGTGGTCAGTACCACGAAACGGTCCTTGCGGACCTCCTGAAGCACCTCCCAGAATTCACGCCGGGCAAGAGGATCAAGCCCGGTGGTGGGTTCGTCCAGGAAGATTACATCTGCTTCCGTGGCAAGGATCATAGCCATCAGCACCTTTCGCTTCATGCCCCCGGAAAGCGTGCGATTAAGGACCCGCGCCTTCCTGCCGAACTTAAGCTTTTCCAGCACCTCGCCAGCCTTTTGTTTTGCTTCGCCATAGCCCAGACCCCGCCAGAGGAGATAGGAAAGCACCGACTGCACGGGAGTCATCCAGGGTACCGGTCGTGCCTCCTGGGGCACGATGGCAATTCGTTCCCGGATCTGATCCGGTTCCGACATCACGTCGATCCCGTTGAGTGTGGCGGTTCCTGAGGTAGCCTCGAGGTTGGTTGCAAGGATGCGGACCAGCGTAGTCTTTCCCGAACCATTCCGCCCGATGAGTACGAATACTCCCCGGGCGGGAAGAGTGAAGCTGACGGAGTTCAAGGCCGGGACGGGACTCCCCGCATAGATCTTGGTCAACCCTTCACATACCAGTGACAATGCATCTGCCGGGATGCTCTATCCTCCTGAACTGATCCTGTTGTCCCTTACAATGCTTTGTCGGAAATGAGATCATCTCTGCTCCGGAACTGATTTTTGGCAGCATGGGGTTTATAGGTAGTTTTTGCTCCGGCGTCAGATAAAGTAAAGGGCCCAGGCAATGCCCCTTTTTAGCTTGTCCATTTTCCCGGGGATTATGATCCCTCACTAGTCGGAATACAAGTTAATCCCTACAAGGGGGAGGGGGAATTTTTATCGCTGAAAGGGAGTCGGGTTTAAACGACCCGAATCTGCCAACAATGTCAGTACTATCTTCGAGCATCGAAGAATCGTTTATCTGGAGTTTAACCCGGGAAAATCCGGGAAAGATGAGGAAAAATATCGTCAAAAAGAGAAGTACGACAAAGCCTCAGCCGTGATTTGAACACGGGACCTGCTGATTACAAGTCAGCCGCTCTGCCAGCTAAGCCACTGAGGCGCCATATACAATAGACCGTGAGGGGTAAAAAAGATGGTGCTGGCCTGCAGATTTTCCAACCGGAGATCATTCCGGAAAGAAAAAACGTCCCGGTCGAATTGACCTGGGGCAAAAAAGGATTGACCTCAAGCCTGCTCATTTCCAAACACATTATACACATCCTGACAAGTATTGTACCAGCAATAATGGCACAGCTGACCGTGGATATCGGGGGACGGGCGGGCCTGGACTGCCGGGGGTTCTGCGAGTACTGCTACTTCAAGCGGGTAAAGGCCACCCGTGCGTTCGGCTGCCGGCACTGCCTGCCGTTTGCAAAAGGCTGCGATTACTGCACAAAGGGAGTCCGGGAAGAGTACGCCGGGTTTAAGGATCTCCGGACCATTGCACAGGATACGCTTGCCGCACTCCAGACAAAGACCGGCGACCTTGACCGTATCACAATTTCCGGCGGAGGGGATCCCAGCTGCTACCCGCAGTTTACGGATCTGGTCGAACTGCTGGGGGCAACCGAGGCCCCGCTCCACATCGGTTATACCAGCGGCAAGGGATGGGACGATCCAAAAATTGCCGATCTCCTGGTGGAAAACGGCCTTGCCGAATGTTCATTTACCGTCTTTGCCGCAGATCCCGCACTGAGGAATCACTGGATGCATGACCCGACTCCCGAGGCCTCGCTTGAGATTCTCGAACGGCTCTGCGGTGCTGCCGATGTTTACGCAGCAGCGGTTGTGCTGCCCGGGATAAATGACGGGGAGGCGCTCGAACACACCTGTTCATGGCTTGAAGAACGCGGTGCTAAAGGACTCATCCTGATGCGGTTTGCCAATACTACTCAGCAGGGACTCATCCTCGAAAACGCACCGGTTATCAAAGGCCAGGTCGTCCAGTCCACAGAATCGTTCCGGGATATGGTCAGCGATCTTTCCCACATGTATAAAATGAAGATCTCCGGCACCCCGCTCTGGGACCCGGCCATCGGATCGCCGTTTGCGATCCTGCACGAGCCACACCTCCTCAAAAAACTGCCCCGGGTCCAGCGCCGCGCCTCGGTGATCAGCGGTTCGGTTGCCGCCCCGTTCATCAATGCAATCCTGTCAGCACGCGGGGCAACAGTCCCGGTGATCCCGGTGGAAAAAGAGATCGCCTGCCTGATCACGGAAGACGATCTCCGGGAGATCGACTGCTCCATCCTCGAACCCGTAATTATTATCCCGGGCAGGGCCTTTGTCCACGATACCGAGGCACAAAAGATCGCAAGCCGTGACGGGACTACCCGCACGGTGGTCCGGGGGCCGGACCAGCTTACCGCAGATGCCGAGACAAGCATGGGCATGACAAAAAAAGAGGTGCTTGCGCTGGAGATGGACGGGATCAGTAACCTGATCTGGTGTATCAATCACTATGGGACATAAAGTCGCCGACGCCCGTTGTGGATCCCGGGTATGGCCGTGACGTAAGAGGGAGAATTAACCGTCACTCCCATTTTTAATCCATCAGAGATTACCGGTCTTTTGCCATCTGGATCCGGTCCCGTAAGATAAAAACAAAAAAAGGAAAATTGGGTAGGATTAGGCCAGTGAAGTCGTGATACCCACGATACCGGACTGGATGATCAGGGCAACTGCGATAATAACGCCAGCCATCTCGAGCGCGACAGCCACGTTACCCTTCTTGAGCTCCTCGAACTCCTCGACTTCCTTGGTGAGCTTATCGAGAATGTTGAGCGCAAGGTAGATTGCACCGATCGCAAGGAGAACACCAAGGATCAGCTGGATGATCGCAACGGTGATAACGATCAGTCCGTCAACTGAGGTAAAACCAAGAACAGATGCCTTGCTGATGCCAACCGAAATGCCGGAAACACCGGACTGGACTACCACAGCAATGGCAACAAAGATTGCGGCAACGACAATACCAAATGCCACATTGCCCTTTGCAAGCTCCTTCTGCTCGTCAACCTCCCGGGTAACCTTGCCAAAGACAGAAAAGCCGATGTACAGTGCCACCACGGCAAGGATAACTGCGATGACCAGCTGGATGATACCGACAGCTGCATTAACAAGAATCATTTTTTTTCACCTCATTTTTTAGTTAGATGGGCTTACGGGATAAATAAATATATCTCCGCCGGACAGGCAAAAATACGCAGAAATTCCGGGCGAAATGACATTCCGGGAAACAATCTCCGCCAAAATGGATCGGAAAGCAAACAGGGTTCCGTCAACAAAAATCTGTACTGTGGGTCCACCCGGCACCCTGCCCTATCGGTTATTGCCTTCTCCCCGGAGAAGGCCAGCAGGAGTATGAAACAGAAAAAGAAAGAAAATATCCTCAAAAATTCTCATGAAAACAGGGATGCTGCGAGTGGGTTACGATCCCACGATCTCCAGATGTCCCAGGTATCTTATCGCGCAAAAACCGGATTGTTTTTGCGCTCCAATAAAACCCTATGAGTCTGGCGCCCTAACCAGCTAGGCCACCGCAGCACGAAAGTGCATAATTACAACGCCATAAAAACTCTTAAAGGTTCTCATAAAAGGATTATGAGGATTATTTTATCCACCCTTTTTCTGCTGCTGGAGGTACACGTTTACCGCCGCGGTAATTGCCGCCACCTTGTTGCCCTGCGAGAACGATCCGGCCAGCGTCTGCATCCGCGCCTCCTCATCAAGTTTGTACCGTTCGAGGGTCTTTACGATATGCTCCTCCTGCAGGAAGTGGGTGTGGGTGTTGCCCTCGATAAACTGCGGGTTGTTCATGATCGCATAATGGAGCGGGAGCGTGGTCTTGATCCCGAGAATAATGTACTCCGAGATCGCACGGCGCATCCGCATGATCACTTCGGGACGGGTGCTGTCCCATGCGCAGAGCTTCGCGATCATCGAATCATAGTTGGGCGGGATCATGTATCCCATATGGATGCCGCTGTCCACCCGGATGCCCGGGCCACCCGGGGAGCGGTACCGCTGGATTTTGCCCGGGTCCGCAGCAAAGTTATTGAGCGGATCCTCGGCATTGATCCGGCACTCGATCGCGTGGCCCCGGATCGAAATATCCTGCTGGTCAAAGGGCAGGGATTCCCCGGCCGCAATGGCGATCTGCTGCTTGACCAGGTCAATCCCCGTGATAAATTCGGTGATGGTGTGTTCGACCTGAAGCCGGGTGTTCATCTCCATGAAGTAGAAGTTCCCGTTGCTGTACAAAAATTCGACAGAGCCGGCGTTTGTATAATCAGACACTTCCGCCACTTTGAGTGCGGCAGAAGACATGCGTGCCCGAAGCTCGTCGGTCATGATCGCCGAGGGGGCTTCCTCGACCAGTTTCTGGTGCCGGCGCTGGATGGAACACTCGCGGTCAAAGAGATGGACCGCGTGCCCGTGCTCATCGGCAAGCACCTGGAACTCGATATGCCGGGGCTTCACGAGATATTTCTCGATAAAAACCGTCGGATCGCCGAATGCTGACCGGGCAATCCTCATGCTGCCGGTGATCGCCTCTTCGAGTGCGGCCTCGTCATTGACGATCTGCATCCCGATGCCGCCACCGCCTGCGCTTGCCTTGACAATCACCGGATAGCCGATCTCCGCGGCCACCTTTTTTGCCGTATCGATATCGCGGATACCGTCATCGGTCCCGGGGAGCACGGGTACCCCGGCCTTCTTCATCATCTGCTTGCTCCCAATCTTGGAGCCCATGGCCTGGATGGTCTTTGACTTTGGCCCGATGAAGGTCACACCCTCGTCAGCACACAACTTTGCGAACCGGTAATTTTCCGCAAGGAACCCGTACCCCGGGTGGATCGCCTCTGCACCGCTCTTTTTTGCAATGTCGACGATCCGCTCCATGTTGAGGTAGCTCTTTGACGGGTGTGCCTCGCCCACAGCAAATGCCTCATCGGCGTACTTCACGTGGAGGGCGTTTTTGTCCACCTCCGAGTAGATCGCGACGGTATCGATATCGAGTTCCCGGCAGGCACGCATGACCCGGATCGCGATCTCACCGCGGTTTGCGATCAGGATCTTCTCGAAAAATTTCATTGCACCACCAGCAGGACATCGCCGTTCTGGACGACATCGCCGGTATCGACAAAGATCTCGGTGACCTTGCCGTCAACCGGGCTGTGGATGGGATTCTCCATCTTCATGGCCTCGAGCACAAGGAGCGTATCGCCTTTTTTTACGGCCGCCCCCCGGTTGACCATCACCTGGAGAACCATGCCCTGCATGTTGCTCCGGATCCCGCCGGCGATCTCGCCCCGTGGCGCTTTCTGGGGCACAGCCTGCGTCACCTGCACCTGGTTTCCGCCCACTGAAACGATCCGGACAGAGAATACTTCCCCGTCGACCTCGACTTCCATCCGGTCCGGAACGCCCCCGGCTCCTGCTGCAGGCTGGGCGGCCGGCTGTTTGCAGGGTATCTGCTCGGGCGCCCGCTCACCTTTCAAAAACGCCGGGGCAATGGCCGGATACATGATATAGGTGAGGACATCCTCCTCTTTTTTTACAAGGCCCGCCTTTTCCGCTTCTACCTTCATGCGCTCGTACGAGGGTTCGAGCATATCGGCCGGGCGGCAGGTGATCGGCTTTTCGTCACCGATGATCAGTTTCCGGATCTCTTCGCTGACAGGAGCGGGGGAGCGGCCGTACAGGCCCCGGACATAATCCTTAACCTCTTTTGTCACATTCGCGTACCGCTGGCCGTTTACGAGCACGTTTAAAACTGCCTGGGTTCCCACGATCTGGCTTGTGGGAGTCACGAGCGGAGGGTAACCGAGGTCCTGGCGTACCCGGGGGATCTCGGCGAATACCTCATCGAGACGATTAAGCGCGTCCTGTTCCTGAAGTTGCGAGACAAGGTTGCTGATCATGCCGCCGGGCAGCTGATAGATGAGCACGTTGCTGTCCACGCGCTCCGAGATCGGGTTCACCAGCCCCGCATATTTTTCCCGGATCTGCACGCAGGTGTTCCTCACGGTCCGGAGTTTGAGCATATCGATCCCGGTATCGCGGGGCGTCCCGGTAAGGGAGGCCACCACGCTCTCGGTTGGCGGCTGTGATGTCCCCATGGCAAACGGCGACATCGCGGTATCGAGGATATCCACCCCTGCCTCGATCGCTGCCTGGTAACTCATCGGGGCGATCCCGCTCGTGGAATGGGAATGAAGGCAGACTTTGATATCAACCGCCTTTTTGATCCCGCTGATCAGCTCGCGGGCAGCCCCGGGCATGATAAGCCCGGCCATGTCCTTGATGCAGATGGAATCGCAATCGAGCGCGGCCAGTTCCTTTGCCATATCGATAAACATCTGCGTGTTGTGGACCGGGCTCGTGGTATAGGAGATGGTGCCCTGCAGGTGCGCCCCGGCCTTTTTCACCTGCTCCATCGAGCGCTTCATGTTCCGGATATCGTTGAGCGCATCAAAGATCCGGAAGATGTCCACACCATTTTTGTGCGAGGCCGAAACAAACCGGTCCACTACGTCATCGGAGTAGTGGCGGTATCCCACCAGGTTCTGGCCGCGCAGGAGCATCTGGATAGGGGTGTGTGTGAGTTCAGCCTTGAGCGCCCGGAGCCGGTCCCATGGATCGTCGTTTAAGAACCGTATGCAGGTATCAAAGGTTGCTCCCCCCCATGCTTCGGCAGAAAAAAAGCCGCATGCATCAATCTCGCGGGCGAGCAAAATCATATCTTCAGTGCGGAGCCGGGTGGCGATCAGGGACTGGTGAGCGTCACGAAGCGTTGTATCGGTAATATGCACTTTGCGGGAAACGGCAGCACACATGGGAAACCTCGACAATCAAAGGGGCTCCGGTTGTATAATTAGCCTCTCAAAACTTCGGCGGGTAAGTATAAAAAATTCACCAACGGGGGAAAATTGCCACGATAAAAGCCGCAACAGCGCAAAGAGTTGCAATAATTCCTGGAACGGTCACGGCAAACCGGGTGCAGACCGTTCCACCCCCGCGATATCCCCGCACGGCAAGGATCTCTGCAGTCTCATCTGCCCGCCGGAGCGCATCGCAGATAAGGACCCGGCCGGCCGGAAGCAGGCTGCGCGGTCCCCACACAACGCCTTTCTGTACCGACGCAATCCGGATCCGGGAAAAATCACAAAAGAGCCCTTCTGCCATCCCCATTGCCATCTCTGCGGTCATGCCCAGTTCAAATCCGGTCTTTTTGCCCCCCATCCAGACCCCGGTTGCAAGGAAATCCCCGGGTCGGGAATCGGCATATACCCAGGCACCTACGAGCAGGATAGCAGTCATACGGACAAGGTACGAGAGCCCGTCGCTCCCGGATAAGATCATAACCACGGCGATCAGGATAAACAGCAGGAACGCTGCGGCAAGCGCCCGCACGTGCCGGATACTCTTCTGCCGCGCGGTAAAGGCCAGCCACCAAAGGAATACTGCTATGGCCCCGACGATGCTTGCGAATGCTGCAAGAGATAGCAGCAGCACACAGGCCAGTCTTAATCTCGGGTCCTGCATGCGGCCTCCTGCAACCCTTTCGGTGTGAGCGATGCGGGGATCCTACCGGTTTCCACAAGGAGCCGCACCAGCGGCGGGGCGTGCTGCCAGTGCCGGAGCCCGTCCGGCATCCTGCCGCAATCAACCAGGCTTCCCCCAGCAATTTCCCAGAGATGATCGAGCTCCGGGAAAATGCTCTGCTCATGGGTGAAGATCACCGTGATACCCCCGGCCCGCCGGCTTATCTGCCGGCAGACCTCCTCTTTTGCCGGGCAGTCCAGCGAGGA
>Ga0181520_10010569_pt1 | contig 12345 bp, 7 predicted proteins | sample PEATcosm2014_Bin_29_FD_132451 | JGI IMG/M metagenome (GOLD analysis project Ga0181520, IMG submission 132451) | Peatland microbial communities from MTU Mesocosm Facility, Houghton, MI, USA - PEATcosm2014_Bin02_30_metaG | ecosystem: Environmental > Terrestrial > Soil > Wetlands > Peat | place...
CTCAAATGAAAAAAACGGAGGTCAGAGATGACAAATAACACGGTGAACGAGACAGAGCGGATGGTTGTGACAAGAGTTTTTGATGCCCCACGCGAACTGGTTTGGAAGGCGTGGACTGACCCGAAGTATGTGATGCAGTGGTGGGGTCCGAAGGGTTTTACCTCGCCTGTTTGCAAGATGGATTTTCGCGTGGGAGGAAAATTTCTGTGCTGCATGAGAACGCCGGATGGCCAGGATTTTTGGAATGCCGGTGAATACCACGAGATTGTTCCGCAAGAGAAGATCGTCTCTTCCATGTACTTTTCCGACTCGGAGGGGAACAGGGTTGAGGCCGCGGAATATGGCATAGAGCATGAGGCCATCGAAGATGCCTGTGACGTGACCCTCTTTGAGGATCTTGGAAACGGCCAGACGAAACTCACCTTCATTGGAAATGAACCCATGGAGAGCGCAAAGAACAGCGGGCAGTTGGAGGGCTGGAACCAGATACTCGACAAAATTGCCGCGGTTGTTGCGGCGATTTTTGCCTCAGAATAACTATCTTTTGATGGGCCATGGTTTGAGGGAAGGCAATCATCTTCGTCGTAGTGGTGATGGCATCCTCGGACAATTGGCGGGCGGCCCATTCTTGAATCGCTTCTTGATTCAAGGATGGGCCACAAACCTCAATCTTTAGAGCGCATCGAAAAAATCCATCCAGCGAGAATTATCTTGGACTGCAAAAAAATTATGGAACCAAAAGTTCAATCGATTCGTACTAAAACCTTAACCGGAATGACTACCGCCGTATCTCATGCTGAATCGTAATTTCCGGATGAAAGGGATAGTGCATGAATAGCGCCGCTCCAATATCTCCTATGCGTCAAAGCAGAATTACAAAGGCTTCGCCGGTTTTTATGGCCAGGCTTGCCGGCATTTTCTACGTGATCAATATCGTGACGTCCATCGCTGCAATGTACGGTGGTAACCACCTGTTGGCCTCTATCGCCGGCCCAATCGCGGCCGCTTCTTATGCTGCGGTGAGCGTACTCTTCTACTTTCTGTTCAGGCCGGTCAGCAGGAACATCTCTCTGGTGGCGGTGTTGTTAAGTCTGTCAATTATCGTCTATGGATATATCAGCTCGCCTCATTTTCTTCCTTCACCTGTAAACCCCCTGGTCTATGACGGCTTCTATTGCATTCTGATCGGGTACCTCATCTTTCGTTCTACCTTTCTTCCTCGATTCCTGGGTGCGCTGATGGCGCTTGCCGGCTTGGGTTATATCACTCTTGCCTACCCGCCGCTTGGAAATTATCTGATGAATCCCTACATCTTCATCACCGGAGGCGTCGGCGAGGGCTTGCTGACTCTGTGGCTGCTGGTGAAAGGCGTCAACGTTCAACGATGGAAAGATCGGGAAGCCTCCATCTCCTGAAAGGCCGGAACCAAGACCTCAATCAATTCGTAGTAAAGAACAGTTTGGGATTGCGACCGCGAAATCACGGACGGCTCGCTAACTCCGGCTGAGGGAGAAAATGAATGAATAGCACACCCGAAATATTTTCTTTGAGTAAAAAGGCGGGGCTGACTCTAGCCTTGCTTATGCTCTCCGCTACGCTTGCAGGTACGGCCAGCGCGCAGTCCACGGCCTCGCAAAGCCCACTTCAGCAGACGCTGGAGTCCATCCGGCGCGACACGATGACGGCATGGGAAAAGAAAGACGCCGATACATTGAAGACCATCATGGCGCCGGATTTCCTGTTCGTCGGACCGGCCGGAATCTCCAATCGCGATAGCTGGCTGGCGGGGCTGTCATACTGTTCGCTTACCAGCGCCTCCATGGATCAGGTGCAATTGATCCAACTATCCGAGGGTTCAGCCGAGTTAGTCTACAAAATGCATTATGTGGGCGAATGCGGCGGACATCCGTTTCCTCCCAATCATATTGTCACTGACACCTTCTTGCGCCGGGATGGAAAATGGTGGATCGTGGCCACCACCATGACGCCTCAAATGTAAAACACTGGACGTTCACAAGCACTTTGACCGACAGAGCCGTGAGGCCGGATCATCAACCTCGAAAAATATTCTGAGTCCAGAAACCAGTGCTCCGTTCATCGCGGTTTTTCGCGTTGAGCGTGCGTGCCGGGTGCCCCATCCTTGCATCTTTTTCGGATTCAAGGGTGGGAGATCACAAACTTCAATAAGCTTTTTTTAAAAAATTTCGGAATAATATTTGCAATCGAATACCATCGACTCAAACAACTTGTCGGAAGAGAAGAGGAATGCGATGGAAACGCGTCTTCGCCGGCAGATCGAGAGTGAGAGCAAAAGCCGAATACACGAGAAATCAGCTCACCCCCACTCCCCCTATATACTGTGAGATTGTGGACTGTGAAGAAATTAGAAAGGCGCACGACTATGCCCGTCTCAAAGACCATCGCCAAGCAACTTGAAAATGCCTCCTGGATTCGCCGGATGTTTGAGGAGGGCGTGCGCATGAAGCGCGAACGCGGCGCGGATGCGGTCTTTGATTTTTCGCTGGGCAATCCCGACGTGGAACCGCCTGCCGCCGTGCTGGACGCGCTGCGCCGCATCGCCGTTGGCAGCCAGCCTGGCTCGCACGGGTATATGCCCAATCCCGGCTACTCCGAGGTGCGCGCGGCCGTGGCCCAGAAGCTGCGCCGCGAGACCGGCCTGGAGTTCACCGCCGAGGATGTCTTCATGACCGTTGGCTCGGCCGGCGCGTGCAACGTAATTCTCAAAGCGCTTCTCGATCCGGGCGACGAAGTGATTGTGCTGATGCCCGCTTTTTCCGAGTACCGGTTCTATATTGCCAACCACGGCGGCGTGATGGTTCCCGTCGAGACCGATGCGGAGTTTCTGCCGGACGTTGAGCGCATTGCCGCAGCCATTACGCCGCGCACCCGCGCGCTGATTCTGAACACGCCCAACAATCCCACGGGCCGCGTTTATCCGGAGAGCATCCTGCGTGACCTGCAAGATGTGTTGAGCCGCGCCGAGCAGCCCATCACCGTGCTCAGCGATGAACCGTACAAGTCCTTTGTCTATGACGGCAAGCAGCAGCCAGAGGTAGCCTCGTTCATCCGCAACACGGCGATCTGCAACTCGTGGTCCAAGTCGCTGGGCCTGCCTGGTGAGCGCATCGGCTACCTGGCGCTCTCGCCGCGCCTCGATGGCAATGCGGCGCTGCGCGGCGCCTGCGCCTTCACCAATCGCATTCTAGGCTTTATCAATGCACCGGCGATCTGGCAGTGGGTGATGCTGGAATCAATGGACGAAGCGGTGGACGCCGCACCCTATGAGCACAAGCGCAACGTGCTGTGCAATGCTCTGGCGGCCATCGGCTACGAGGTTCGCCGGCCGGAAGGCTCGTTCTACATCTTTCTCAAAACGCCCATCGCGGACGACATCGTCTTCATTCGCCTGCTGGCCGCCGAAGGCGTGCTGGCCGTTCCCGGCACGGGCTTTGGGCGCTCCGGTTACATTCGCCTTTCGATGACCATTCCACTTGAAAAGATTGAGAAGTCAATCAGCGGTTTTGAGCGCGCGTTTCACGCGGCGCTGCGCGGCAATTAGCCTTACTGATAACTGGCGTGGACCGGGAGGTCCACGCTACAGCCGTCCAGGAGGACGGCGCTACAGTTGTCCGTGGTTGGCGCTACAGTTGTCCGTGGTTGGCGCTACAGTTGTCTGTGGTTGGCGTTACAGTTGTCTGTGACTGTTGCGCAACAAAAATATAAGAAACCTGAAAAGAAGGCTCCCCATAACTGCGCTCGCGGTGTTACTCTGCTTGCATGGATTGCGCCATCGTGCGGAATTCATGGCGACAACTGCGCCTTGAGGGGCGTGGCTTTCGAGCGAGGGTCTTCGCTGCCCTCATCGTTGCCGCCTCAGCGACTGTGAGCCTTGGATCGGAATATGGACATTGAGATCGTAATTGTTGGCGAATCAAACAAGTGGGTTGTAAATCAGCCCCGCATCCGGATCGGCCAGGATTCCCGGTGCGAAGTCAGTCTGCCGGCCGCCAAGTATCCAGCGGTCTTCGGCGAGCACGCGACGCTCGATGTGGCCGACGGCGGCGTCAAACTCGTCAAGGGAATGCGCCCCGGCGGCGATGTCTTCCTCAACGGCAATCATGCCGCCGTCGGCGCAGTGATCCGTTCCGGCGATTTGCTGCGTTTGGGCGCGGGCGGGCCGGAACTGCGCTTCCGCTTCCTCGATCAAGAAGCCGCCTCGCCGCGCTCCGGCGATTACGAGCCTACACGGGTTCTCTATCAACCCTCCTCGACCTTGCATGAGTCCGCTGTACCGCGGCCGGCGCCGTCGCATGAGGCTACGCGCATCATCTCCGCCGCTCCCACGCCGACCTCCTATTCCACCGCGCCGGCTCCCACGGTTGCGGTTCCCGTCAGGCCGCCTTATGCGCCCCAGGGTGCCTATACCGCTCCCACCAGTCCCTACACTCCCCCGGCCTCGAATATCGGCACGCGGCGCATTGACACTGGAGCCGTCAACGGCGCAACGCAGGTGATCGGCGCTCAAACTGGATTTGGACAACCACGCGGCCCGGAGTTCTCGCCCGCTGCCCCAACTGCGCAAACCGCCGCATCCCGCGCGGCAGAAAGTGAAATTATGGAATCTCTTGAAGCCAAGCTGAAGACACTGCAATTTATCCTGGTGGCCAATCTCGCCGTTCTCGTGCTCCTCTTCGGATGGATTTATATGCAGAGCAAAGAGCTTTCTCAGACCCATCACGAGGTACAGGAGCTCAAGGTGCAGGCGCAAAACGCCGTCGGCGCGCTCACTCCTTCGCTGGATGCAAGGCTGAACGTCTTTGAAAAACGGATGGATTCCATGGATCAGAGGGTCAGCAAGGCGCAGGACGAGATGATCCGGGGGATGGATGCGCAGGCGAAGCTGGCTGAAGACCGCCTGGCCGCGCGCATGAACGTCGAGATTCCCGCCATGCTGGACAAGTACGTCAAAAAGACGGTAGCCGAATACGGGCCGAAATAGCAGCCGGTCGCTATAGTTCTCAGTTCACAGTTCTCAGTTGGCAAAGCCCGCCACAGGCTTTCACTGAAAACTGTGATCTGAGAACTGAGAACTGCCTAGCTTCTCAAACGCGAGAACATACTGGTTTGCGAAGCTTTTCTCTGCGCAGTGTTCCACTCCGCCTTGACCTCGGCAGTGGCATATTCGACCAGGCCGGAGACTGACTGGAGCGCCTGCCCCGCGCCATCGCGATTGTGATCGCGGATCAGATTTTTGGCATTTTCAACGGCTTCCGTGACCACCTGGTCGGCAAAAGCCTGCCCGCGTGCGCGGTAGGCATCTCCCATCTCCACAAAGAGAGTGGTATGAACCGAGGCCACCACGGCGCGGCGCATCACTGCTTCGCCCGCCGGCAGATCACTTCCCAGCGCCGAGTAAGCGCGGCCGAGCGTGCGGAAAAGAGCCTGCACGCGCTCTTCCTCCAGCGCCTCCAGCGAACTCTGCACGCGCGGCGAACGCAGCACCGATGCCGGCTGGCTCCGCAGAAATTCCAGAGCCTCATCCTGCTTGCCCACCTGCACCAGGCTCACCGCCGAAGCCAGCACGTTTTCAATCTGCTGGCGCAGTGAGTCGCGTCCTGCGGCGGCCTGATCCAGAAGCAGGTGCAGGGCCGTGTCATCCGCCTGCTGAAGAGCAACTTCGAGGAAGTTGATCGCCTCGTCATAGGCGGCGTCGTGCATCAGCGCCTGCGCTTGATCCAGTTGCGCGCGGAGCTGCTCTTGCTTGTGATACTCCTGCTCCTCGGCGCGGGCAAAGTCCAGCAGGCTCAGGATTTCGCCGGTGGCGATGCCCTCAGCCTGGCACAACTCCAGAACCCTGACGGCCTCGCTGTGCTGCTTTTTCTCCAGAGACTCGCGCGCCCTTGCAATGTAATCGGCGCGGCGGTCATCCACGCTCTGCTGGCGCAGGCGATCGGCCAGCAAGGCCTCCATGTTCAGCAGTTTTTCTTCACCCGGCAGCCGCAGACGCGCCTTGCGCACCAGTTCGAGAGCCTCGCGAGGACGAAGGTTGCGGCAGGCCTGCACCGTTTCGTCCACCAGGATGCGATTCTCGTGCTCCTTGATCTGACGTTCCACTTGCGTATTCAGCCGGTAAAGCGCGGCTTCAGTGGGCATGGCAACCATGGCCGCCTGCACGGACTTGGCAACCTCCTGAAGTTGCTCATAGCTGACCGCCTGGGCAACCTCCTCTTCCAGCTTGGCAACCGACTCCTTGCGCTTGATCTGCTCCAATCCGGAGTTGGCGTCGCCCATCAGCAACGGCAGCTCGGGGTTGGTGGGGTCCACATCCTCAACTTTTTTGAGCAGCTCCAGCGCCTCGTTAAACCGGCGGAAGCTGATCTCGCCGCGCGCTGAATCCAGCATGGACTTGGCCTTGGCATGGCGCTCGGCCTGCTCCGCCTCTTTGCTGAGCGAGTTGCTCAGCGCCACAATGCGCGGGTTGGTTTTATCGACGCTGAGCGCTTTTTTGGCAGCGGCAATTGCGTTCTTGAAGTCGCCCTTGCGCCGCGCCGTCTCCGCCTGCTGCATGAACTCGTTGATCTTGTCGGCCTTTTCCTTCTCCTGCTGTGCCCGTTCGCGCAGCTTCACCAGTTCGGGATTGGCGGAATCCAGCTCCAGCCCACTGTCCAGCACGGAAAGGCTCTGGTCAAAGCGGTTGTGGCTGATCGCGTCCTCGGCCTGCAGGCGGATCTGCTGAATCCGTTCCTCTTTCGCCCGCTGCGCAAGCTGCCGCTGAATCTCGGCCAGCATGGTCTTGGCTTCGGCGTTCTTGCTGTCAATTTTTTGCAACTGGTGGAGCACGGTCCGGGCGCGCGTCAGCTCATCGGCTTCCATCAGGCGCCGGGCCTCGGGCAGCAGCTCTTGGACCTCTTCCTGGTGGAACTCGACAATCACCGATGCGAGATCGGCGGCCATCTCCTCGGCAGTGGGATAGCGATCATCCAGATTCTTGGCCAGCGCGCGGTCCACAATCAGCTCCAGCGAGGGCGGCAATCCTGAACGGATGCTATCCAGCCTGGGCGCGGGCTCATTCAGGATCTTGCTCATCAGCACATTGTCCGCGCCGCTGAAGGGAAGCTGTCCTGTTACCAGTTGAAAGAGAACCACACCGGCGGCAAAGATGTCAGAGCGCCCGTCAATCGGCTCGTTGCGCAGCCGCTCCGGCGACATATAAGGAACCGTGCCGATCAGGTGGCCGGTGCGCGTCAGCCCTTGATCGCCTTCGCGCTTTTCCAGCCGCGCAATGCCGAAGTCGAGCAGCTTGGCCGTGCCGTCCGGCTGCACAAAGATGTTGGCCGGCTTCACATCGCGATGAATCACGTTGTTGCGATGCGCGTAGCCAAGTGCCTCGCAGGTCTCCTTCAACACTCCAAGGCGGTCGGCCATGGAAAGCTCTGGGTCAGCGCCGGGGCGGATCAGTTTGTCCAGCGGCTGACCGGCCACGCGCTCCATCACAATGTAGGGTGTGCCATTGTCGTCGCCGAGGTCGTAGACGATGACGATGTTGGGATGGTTGAGCCGGCCGGTGCGGCGGCCCTCCTCATAGAAGCGGGCCAGCATATTCTCGTCGCCGGAGAAGCCCTGGGTGAGGGTTTTAATCGCCACTTCGCGGCCAATCTGCTTGTCGATGCCGCGATAGACAACGCCCATGCCGCCGCGCCCCAGCACGTCGATGATCTCGTACTTGCCGATGTGCGTAATCTCGCCGCTCGGCTTGTTTCCTATGGGATCCACGTTCTTCTCCCGCCTCTCGCCGCTTCCCGTCTAACCCATTACCCTTGATGAAAATCGGAAATCTTTATGACTTTCCCTCAAGGGCTAAAGCCCAACTTGTTTATTTCGGCTAGCGGCACGACTCAAGTCGTGCCCTTTCAAAACGACTTCTTCCTGTTCCCTGATCCCTGATCCCTGTTCCCTGATCCCTGAACCCTGATCCCTGTTCCCTGATCCCTGATCCCTGATCCCTGATCCCTGATCCCTGATCCCTGATCCCTGATCCCTGTTCCCTGTTCCCTGTTCCCTGATCCCTGAACCCTGTTCCCTGATCCCTGATCCCTGATCCCTGAACCCTGATCCCTGTCTACTGCTGAATATCTGTGATCGGGCGCATATTGAAACTGCTCAACAGGAACTGCTTGGCATGCATCCGCTCGGCGGAGTTGTCTTCCTTGGACAGATTCAGAAAGCGCAGGTACGCTTCACCCGCCCCATCCAAATCGTCTTCCTTCTCGCGGGCGGCGGCTTTCTGGTAGATCGTCGCGGGTAGAGCCTCTACCTTTTTGCGGACCGCGGTGATCAACTCGTCGCGCGCCGAGTTCTCGAGCGCCGTCATGAACTCTGCCGTATCGGTCATGGTGCCCGTGCTCTTGATGCCTTTGGTGTCCTCCGACTTTACGTCTTCCAGCAGCACGTCCTTTTTGTGCTCTTCGCGGGAGATCGGAACCAGGCTCGTCCGCTGCTCGCTGAGTGAGGTTTCGATGCGAAACTGCAACTGAATCACGCCGGTGATGTTGATGATCTTTTTGTGGTAGGTGTAGGGCCGGATGATGTCGCGGGTCACCGTCTTGGGCGTCGAATCCAGTTTGTCATGCGCATCTTCAACAACCTTGCCGGCGGCTTGCACAATGTCACTCTGCTTCTTGATCTCGTCTTTCTTGCCGCGCGCCGTGGCTCCTTGCAATTCGGTTTGAGCGGTCTGCAGCTCCAGCACCGCCTTCTCATAAAGGCGATTGGCTTTGTTCCAGGCCTCGCTGGGAATCTGCTCCTCGCCGGAGCGGTACTCTGATTCCATCGGCTCGATGGTGGGAACCACCGAAAGATGATGGTCCAGCACATCGCCGGCCAGCTCAAAGTCCGGCTCGACGGCAACAGTTTCAGTTGCGCGAACCACCTTGACCGGAACCCCCGAGCTCTCCAGACCGGTAATAATGGCGTTTTCCAACTGCCCAGCCACGCCCTGCGAATCGCGCGACGAGGTCTGGTCACGGAACTGAACCCGAATCGAGAGCTTGGAGCGCATGGCATGGGCCGGCGCGGCGGCAACAATCGCATCGCGCACCGCATCCAGATTGGAAGCCTTGTACTGACGCGCTTCCTGCAGATACGTCCAGCCGATCTCCGTACCCGATCCACCCGGCTTGTCCAGATAGTGCTTTGCCTGATCTACAAGATAGACGCTCAGTTCGTTGGCGTCCAGATCCAGTTTGTCCTTGTAAGATTCGTTTTCGCTCAAATCATATGCATGATTGAGCAGTGTGTAAGCCTTTTCGATGGCCACCTCGTCGGCCGGGCCGTGAATCGGGCTGTGCGCCTGATGCAGGGCCTTGGCCTCCAGCGCCGCCGCCGCCACGTAGGCCGGCTCCAGCGCCTTCATATCGTCGGCCACCAATGCCTGCTGAGCGGGCGGAAGGGCCGCCAGAACCTCGTAGGCCTTCACGGTGGAGTGCTGCGCCTGGAAGTCGCGGCTAGCCCCCAAAGCCCTGGCCGCAGCCGCCTTGTCCTGGGCAATCACCAACTGCTTCTCGGCGTTCTTTTGCGACTCGTGGGCTTCGCTGGTGTCCTTGATGCTGGCCGCCTGCTTGAACTCCTTGATCGCCCCGCTCCAGTCCTCGCTCTGTTCCGCCTTGTTGCCGGCCTCCAGATGAGCGCCGTATGCGGCATCAATCACCGCCGCCACGCGCGGCTCCTCCTCCACAAAGGAACGATAAGGCAGCACGAACGAGTAAGCCTGGTCGAACTGCTTCACGGAACTGGCCGCGTCGGCCGAGCCCATCGCCGACTCAAAGGTGTTGGTCTCCTGCAAAACATCTCCCGTCAGCGCCTGGCCCTGCGGGTAAAATGAATCGATCCCCGCCAGCGTATCGCTGAACTTGCGGGCATTCAGCAGATGCACATATCCCGTGGTGCGCGAGGCCAACGCCGCGCGATAGGCGTCCAATTCGCCCCGGCCCTGCTCGGTGATGTTTGCCAGACGGTCGCGAAGATCCTTTTCCAACTGCACGCAGGCGGGCAGATCCGAGGCCAGACTGTGCGCCTTGTCCGCCTTGAGCTTGGCGGTCTTCAACTCGGAGTAGAGGGGTTGCGCATCGGCCACTGTTTTGTCATAGGCCTGCACCGATGCCTCACCAACTGCGGCATAAAGCCCGGCCAAGGACCGCTTTGCATCCACGGAGTGCAAAGGCGTGGAGGGATACCGCGAAAGATATGTCTGCCATCCCTCCATATCTCCCGCCCGCTGCGCGCGCAGATACTCGGCCAGCTCCAGATTGGGGGCGGGGACAAAGAGCAGCTTGACCCCTTTGCGGATGGGCGGAGCGGTCAGCGGAGTCTGAACGCCTCCGCTGATCGGAGTGCCTTGCAGCAAAGCCTGGTCGGCCAGCCCGGAGAGCGAATACACCGCGCTGTGATCAAAACGCGCATTGGCCGGCACCACGCAGACTGGCTGGCCGGAACCGGAGTTGTAACGTAGAACGCCGTCCGCACCCCGCTCCAGTATGCCTCCCGCCGCCAGTAGGACTCTGCCCATCTTCCCGTAAGTGTTCTTGTCCACGGGACCGGCCTGAAACGGCGAGCAGTCTTTCATCTCCACTTTGCTGTTAATGAACACGCCGGACAACTGCACATAGGCGGCGCCCGACGGACCGTCATACAGTTCAATCGCCGTCAAGGGAATGTCTTTCGCGGCAGCCATGGGCGCAAAGCATCCTGCGCCAAAGCCCGCCAGCACAAGAATCCCCGCCAGAGGACTCCGCAGATTCGATAATCTTTTCATAGTAGTGCGCGATCTCATGTTGACCCCAATGTACTGGCTGGATTTGCCGATCATTCCCGCCTCAAGAATGGCAACAGCGTTTCCCAAACAATCCGCAAGCGGTAGCCTCCAGAAGCCGGTTCAGCGGCTTGCAGGAGGGTTCATAAAAATCTTAAAACAAATTTTACGCCCGCTCGCGTTTTCTGCTACGCTATCACTTCCATCCAAAGGTTGCAATTTATTTTCGACGATGCTATGCCGGAAGCTGTAAAGTAGGCGTACAAGGACAAATGGCCGTGTCTACCCAATCTCGAAAGTCTGAACAGACGGTGTTGCAGAATCGCGCTGAAACTTTGGAAAGCCCCTCCCTGCGCGAGGCGTGCCTCTCGGTACGTCTCTGGTCCGCACCCACACATACGGGGCAGGCGCCGTCGCTCTGGGAGAACAACAGCCCAGCCGCCTGCCTGACGCTCGACCTGATCGCCACCTCCGGCGGCCTGCCCATGGCGCGGCGCGGAGATGTTCTGGTGGCCTCCTTCACAACCTTCCTGGCGGCCGCCATGACCGCGCGGCGCTTGCAGTGGGCCCTGCAAGGGTACGTGGAGTCTGAAGAGCCCAGAACGACTTCTCTGGCCCTGCAAATCCACTCCCCGGAAGAAGGTGCCGGGAATACGGTTGCCGAAGATCCATTTCACTCTCTCGCGCAGGCCTCCTCCGGCGCCATTCTGCTCACCGAAAAAGCCAGCCAGCCCTTTGACCGCATGCCCGGCTTTCCTTTGCAGGTAGCCGCCGGCGATGGCCTCTGGGAGTTGGACTGGAAAGGATCAAACGACCATTACTCGCGCTCTGAGGACGACGAGTTTCTCTCTCGGATTGCCGCCGAGCAGGGCGTGCAGGAAGCGCCCCCTGAGCCGCCCGCGCCGCAACCCGCTGCCGAGGAGATTGCCGCGGAAGAGTACCGCACCGGAAGCCATCGTACCGGCAGTTATCGCACCGGAAGCTATCGCCAGCCCGTGGAGGTTGAAGCGAAGAAAGGCTCCAAGGTCTGGATCGGCGCGGCAGTTGCGGCGGCCATCGTGGTTGTCGCGGTCCTTATTCATGTTTTTGCGGGTAGATCGAATTCAGCCCCGCCCGCCGACCTGAACGCGGTCTCTACAGCTCCACAGACGCAAACCGTGCCCGGACCGACAACGCAAGCTGCCACGGCTGTCCCGAACGGGAGTTCATCGGCAGCTCAGCCCAAGCACCCTGCCGAGAATACGCCAGCCGCCAAACAGCCCAAGAACGCCACCAAGCCGGAGGCTCAGCCGGCTCAAGAGGCACCCCAGGAAAAGCCCCGGCCGGTGGAACCGGCCAAGCAAAGTAAACAGGACAACAGCCGGTGCGATCTGGACCGCAGTCAATTTGATGGACAGATCGACGCGGCTTGGAAGAATCTGGGGCGGGGCAAGTATGCGGCGGCCAAGCGGCAGTTCAGCGCCGTGCTGGACTGCGACCCAGGCAATGCAAAGGCCAAAGAGGGCTTGGAGCGCGCC
>Ga0181520_10010570_pt1 | contig 12344 bp, 13 predicted proteins | sample PEATcosm2014_Bin_29_FD_132451 | JGI IMG/M metagenome (GOLD analysis project Ga0181520, IMG submission 132451) | Peatland microbial communities from MTU Mesocosm Facility, Houghton, MI, USA - PEATcosm2014_Bin02_30_metaG | ecosystem: Environmental > Terrestrial > Soil > Wetlands > Peat | place...
GCAAGGGCCGCCTGATTGTGGAACCCGTCAAGAAGACGAGCGTGATGGACCTGGTGGAGCTACTGCACACTTGGGAACCGCTCTCCGATGAGGATGCAATGCCCCCAATCGAGGACTTCCCCCACGAACCGTTCGACCTCTAATGCCTGTCTATCTGTTGGATTCCAACGTCCTCTCCGATATGATGCGCAACCCGCATGGTCCTGCAGCACGTACTTTTGAGCGCAAGGCATCCGAACCCGGCAGCAGATTGCAGACCAGCATTATCGTGGCCTGCGAGATGCGTTATGGCGTTGCCAAACGGGGGTCTGCTTCTCTTGCACCAAGAGTTGATCGGGCGCTCGCATCCATCGAAGTTGTTCCCCTTTCATCAGGAGCCGACGACGCCTACGCTATGCTTCGATCCGATCTGGAACGCCGAGGACAGCTAATCGGCCAGAATGACATGCTGATCGCGGCCCACGCGCTGGCGCTGGACGCTATCCTGGTCACCGACAACGTCCGCGAGTTCAAACGCGTGAAGGGCCTCAAGATCGAAAACTGGCTGCGCCGCTAGGTCCGTGCATTGATCCGCAGATGCAGTTCCCGCAATTGCTGCTCGGTCGCCGGCGTCGGCGCGTCCACCATCAGGTCGATCGCCTTCGCCGTCTTGGGGAACGCGATCACCTCGCGCAGGCTGGTCGCGCCCGCCAGGATCATCACAATCCGGTCGAGCCCCAGCGCAATGCCGCCGTGCGGAGGCGTGCCGTACTCCAGCGCATCGAGGAAGAACCCGAACCTTTCCTTCGCTTCGGCATCGCTCATTCCCAGCGACCGGAAGATCTCCGCCTGCACATCCTGCCGGTTGGTACGGGTCGATCCCGACCCCAGCTCCGTCCCGTTCAGCACAATGTCATACGCCAGCGCGCGCACCGCGCCCTTGTCCGAGGTCAGCCTTCCAGCTTTTATGTCATCCTCGTGCGGCGAGGTGAAGGGATGGTGCGCCGCGTCCCAGGTCTTGGTCTCCTCGTTCCACTCGTACATCGGGAAATCCGTGACCCACGCGAATTTGTAATCGTTTTCGGTGCCTGTTTTCTCGAAGCGCCGGTGCTTGTCGGCAAACTTCGCGCCCAGCTGCAGCCGCAGCTGCCCCACCCGCTTCCAGATCCATTGCGGATCGTAGTTCCACATCGCCGGCGTCCCCAGCTTCGGCGTGACCACAACGACGAGGCCCGCCAATTTGGGTGCCCCATTCATGACAGTTCCATCGTCATGAGTGGGATTGCTGCCATCCAGTTTCGTCTCAATCACCCCGGCCAGCGGCGCAAACTCCGCATTCGTCTTCAGCCGCGCAACGTCCAGCAGGTCCAGCCCGCAATCGCCAAACCCCGCGCGCACCTCGCTCAGCAGCGCCTTGCGTGCCGTGCCGCTCAGTTCGCCGACATCCGGGATCACAAACCCCAGCACCGGCAGCCCCTGCTCGATCTTCAGCTTCTCGCGCAGCTCCGGCGTCAGTTCCTCGCTCAGCGACACCATCGCCGGCAGCCGCATGTCCGGCTTGTCGATGCCGTAGTTCTTGATCGCCTCGTCATACGTCATGCGCACAAACGGCGTCGTCAGCGCGATGCCCGCCGCCGCGAACGCAGCCGTCAAAAAGCCTTCGACCACGCCGAACACCAGGTCCTGCGTGGGGAAGCTCATCTCCAGGTCGATCTGCGTGAACTCCGGCTGGCGGTCGGCGCGCAGGTCCTCGTCGCGGAAGCAGCGAGCAATCTGGAAGTAGCGATCGAAGCCGGAGATCATCAGGATCTGCTTGAAGATCTGCGGCGACTGCGGCAGCGCGTAGAACTGCCCCGCATGCACGCGGCTGGGCACCAGGTAATCGCGCGCGCCCTCGGGCGTCGACCGCGTCATAAACGGCGTCTCGATCTCCAGAAAACCTTCGCCCACCAGGTAGTTGCGGATGGCCATGGCCACGCGGCTGCGCAGCGCAAAGTTCGCCTGCATCTCCACCCGGCGCAGGTCGAGGTAGCGATACTTCAGCCGCACCTCTTCGTTGGCAATCGCGTCTTCGGCGGGCGAGAACGGCGGCGTCTTCGCCTCGTTCAGCAGCAGCAGCTCGTCGGCGACGACTTCAATCTCGCCCGTCGGCATGTTCGGGTTCTCGAGGCCCGCGCCGCGCCGCCGCACGTGCCCTTTCACCGCGACCACGTACTCCGGCCGCGCCGCGTCGGCCTTGTCGTGCGCCGCGCCCACCTTCTCGTCCACCACCACCTGGGCCATGCCGCTGCGGTCGCGCAGATCGAGGAAGATCAAGCCGCCATGGTCGCGCCGCCGGTTCACCCAGCCCATCAGCACCACGTTCCGCCCCGCGTCTTCCGCGCGAAGCTCTCCACACATCCCCGTCCGCTGCAAACTGCCCAAAAAGTCTAAAGTCACAATCTTCCTATTGTACGAAGTTTGGAGGGCCTAGCGAATGGGTCGAACGACACACGGCAGTTGTAGCTTGGCCCAGTCACCGTCCGCCGTGTAGACCGGGACGCCCAGGGCAATGCCCAAGGCAAGACACGCGCGGTCTCCCAGGGAGAGGCCAAGATGTCTGGTCGAAGCCCTCAAGTGGCCCGTGATGGCGGCGTGCTCCTCCGTGAAGGGCGCGACTTCTTCCATGACGGAGAGCAACTCGACCAGGGCCTGCCGCCCAAACTGTCCTCTTTCCGACAGCTTCGAGTGAACTTCCGCAAGGTTTACCGTGCCAATGACAGCATCCATCAGTACTGCGGCAACTTTGTCTGCTCCTGTTTCAGCGTCGAGAAGCGCCAATAATGCTGAGGAATCGAGAACATATTTACTCACGCGCTGCCTCGGCACGCCGCTCGGCGAGCAACTCGTCGACGAGCGAGCGGCCTGGTTCCCGATAAGGACGCATCAGATCCTGCGCCCGCTGGATGGCCGCTTGCACCTCTTCCGGCGTCCGCCTGCGCGGCGTGTCCGCAGCTTCGGCGGCCTGGAGTGCGGCGCGCAAGACAAAGCTGTTCACCGAGCGGCGCTCGCGTCGAGCGGCCTCCGAGATTCGCTCATGCTCCTCCGGCGTTGCACGAATGCCCAGTGGCTTGCGGATTGTGGCAGAGCTACTCATGTAGTCATAATGACTACAAAATGCAGCCATGTCAACTCCCACACTCCGGAGATCAAGCAGCGTCATTGAATTGACATACGACTGGAGTCGTACTATGGTGGCTGCGCTGGCCGGACCCGTCCGGCAGCGGGCGAGACTGGAGCATTGGGCGTGACGCAAACTCATTGGCGAAGGGCAGGCGGGTTTATTTCGTGCATTGTTATCGGAGCAGCAGTCGCCGTGCTTGCGCAACCTGCTGGCCAGCCTCCCGTGGTTCGCGTCTTTCATCCGACCGATCCATCGCTCGCCTACGAAGTCGCCACCATCAAGCCGTCCGATCCCAACCAGCCGTATGCGGGCACCACCCTGCGGCGCTACATCGCGAATGCCTACGGTGTGCCCATTCCGTGGGGCGCGCCGCCCACCGTCTTCGCCGGTGCGCAGGTGGTGGGCGGGCCGGCGTGGATCGACAACGACCGGTACGACATCCAGGGCAAGGCTCCCGACGAGCTGCGCCAGGCCATGCAGAAGATGTCCATGGACCAAAGCCGCGTCGCAACCCGCACCATGCAGCAGTCGTTGCTGGCGGAGCGCTTCCATCTCAAGGTCCACTTCGAGACCCGCGAGATGCCGGTGTTCGAGATGGTTCCCGCGAAAGGCGGGCTGAAGATCAAGCCATTGACCGGTCTGGACGAAGAGGCCAGCGCGTCGATGAATATGCAGATCCGGAGCGACGGCACCGCTACGCTGGTGGGAAAGGCCGCGAAGATGGACCTGTTCCTCAACGCACTGCGCGGCGAGTCCCCCGACGTCGCCGGCCGGCAGATCGTCGACATGACCGGCTTCCAGGGCAGGTTCGACCTGAAAGACTTCCGCTTCTCCGGAGTGCCTTTGCCCAACGCGGGCGGATCGAGCACCGGCGCCAGCGACCCGGATGTGCCCTCGCTCTCCGAAGCCCTGGAACAGCAGATGGGGCTCAAGCTGATTCCGGCCAAGGGCCAGGTCGAAATCGTCGTCATCGACTCCATCGACCGCCCCACCGATAACTAGCGCACCTTACTTCTGCCGGAGAAGCTCTATCAACTTGGCTCGCGCCACCTTCACCTGCGCGCCCGTCGCGAAGGTCTTCACCGTCGCTGTGCCGTCGCGCACTTCATCTTCGCCAAGAATCACGATGTGCCGCGCGACCTGATCCGCGGCCTCAAAGCTCTTCTTCAGCCGGAACGTCCCGTCGCCAACTTCCACCGACAATCCCGCCCGCCGCAGCTCCCGCGCCAGCGCCAGTGCCGCCGCATTCCGCTCCACGCCCATCGGCGCAATATACGCGTCGAGCTTCTGCGCAAACATCCATTCGGGATGCGGCCCGTTCACCCCTTCGCGCCCGTCCTGTTCCTGCAGCACCAGGATCAGCCGGTCCTCGCCAATCGCAAACCCAATGCCCGGAGCCTTCGGTCCGCCCAGCATCTCGCTCAACCCGTCATACCGCCCGCCGCCCAGCAGCGCATTTTGCGTGCCCAGCCCCGAGCCATCCGGCACGGTGAACTCGAAGGTCGTCCGCGTGTAGTAGTCCAGCCCCCGCACCAGGCGCGGGTTGACGCTATACGCCACGCCGCACGCGTCCAGCGCCGCCCGCACCGCCGCAAAATGCGCCGCCGAATCCGCATCCAGAAAATCCGCAATCTTCGGCAGCGCGTCGATGATCTCCTGGTCGGCGGGCTCCTTCGAGTCCAGCACGCGCAGCGGATTGGTCTCCGCCCGGCGCTGGTTGTCTTCCGAGAGCTGCGCCTTCACCGGCTCCAGCGCCGCGCGCAGCGCCGCGTTATACCGCTTGCGGTCTTCCGCCGAGCCCACAGAATTAAGCTGCAACTGCCAGTCGCGGATGCCGAGCTGGTCCAGCAGCGAGGCCAGCATCTCCAGCACCTCGGCATCGCGCACCGGCGACTCCGACCCGCTCGACACCGGGCCCAGCACCTCGCACCCGATCTGCCAGAACTGCCGATACCGTCCCCGCTGCGGCCGTTCGCGGCGGAACTGCGGCCCGATGTAGTAGAGCTTCTGCAGCTGCCCCGAGTCGCCCAGCTTGTGCTCGATGTAAGCGCGGACGACTCCAGCGGTGTTCTCCGGGCGGAGCGTCAAGCTTTGACGCGAGGCGAAGAAATTGCCGCGAACAGCCCAAGAGTCTACGCTGCCGTCCACCAGAAGTTCGCGAGGGATGCCCTCTGACACACTCTCTTCTGGATAAACCAGCGTGCCGACCACGTCGCTCAAGCCGCGTTGCTGCTTGTATGCTTTGACCGAGTGCCAGAGAGCTCTTCCTGCTTCTCCCGAGGCGCGCTCCGCGAAGTTCACTAGTGTGATGCCTCCGTTAGAGTGCCGGAAGACCATGTCCGCGTCCGACTTCTCCTCATGGAGCGGTTCCAAACCCTGCTTGGCTTCCTTCCACCATGCATCCCGCAATGCGGCGCGATCGATGCGATCTCGATCGGCCCACGTGTACATCTCCTTGCTTACGAGGTCAGTCACATCGCCGACGCCGCGGGCGAAGAGCTGGGTGTCCTCGAAGATCGGCGTGCGGATCTCGCCGAAGCCGTAGCGCGCAAACACCTCCCGCGCGGTCGCTTCCACGCGGTTCCACAGCGCGGTTTCGGGGGGAAGCAGGTCGCGGGTGCCGCGCACCGCTTTCAGGGAGTTCGAGGATTTCTGCTGCGTTGCCATCAGCTTCCAGTGTAGCGAAGGCGCCCGGACCGAGGGGTCCGATTCGCCCGCGGGTTGCCTGAATTTGCAGATTAAGTTCCTGTGTTTGCCCGCCATCGCCGGGGCCCAATCCGCATCTCACTGCGTGGAGGTAAACCATGAATCGAATTGGGAAATTTGCAGCGGTGACCGCACTGTCCGCGTTCCTGTTGACCGGCGTGTCGTTTGCGCAGGACGACCACCACGACGACGCCCACCACCAGGCCTATGTGAAGCACGATGAATGGCATAAGGGCGCTACCATCGGCCACGACGACTGGGCTCGCGGCGAAGTGGTGGACTACCGCACCTATCATCTGCGCAAGCCGCCGCGCGGCTACGAGTGGCGCGAGGTGGACGGCAACTACGTTCTGGCTGCGGTGGCCACCGGCGTCATCGCCTCGGCCATCGTCGCAGCCGCAGCGCACTAAACCGGGCGGGAACGAAGCAGGAGCCTCGCTGCGGCGAGGCTCTTTTCCTGGATCGATGCGCAGCTTCCCCGCGCCCGCCCCATCGCTGCAACCACCGGACCGTCAGTTCGCGGTGGGTTGGCGATTGATCTGGTCCACGACGATCACGTGCGAGGGCACCGGGGCGCTCTCGAGCCGCAGCCCCAACTGCTCGCGCAGCGCGGTGAACACGGAATCGGGCAGGTTATCGACATCGATCCCATTTTGCTTCTGCTCGGCCGCTACAGCGTCGCTCTCGGGACGCCACATCATTTTGAAGTCGTATCCGCCGCTGAGGTGGGTCGCGTCCACCACCGGCTTGCCCAGCAGCCTGGCCAGCGCCTCCGCCAGCTCCGGCATCGGCATGTTGGTGCCCTGAATAAGGGTAGGTCCAGAGCCGGACCCATGCGTCCCTCTCAGTCGCTCCAGCGCACTTGCCGGCTCGAGCAGCACTTTCTTATCGGCAACCAGTTGGTAGCCGGAGACGGTCTGCGACTCCTCGTGCCACTGCAATCCAAAGCGCTCGACCAGCAGCGCCTTCATCATCCCGGGCGAGGCGGGCTCGCCGGCGGGCATTCTCGCGTCCAGGTTGAACCGCGTCGTCTCAAGCCACGCGGGCGCCCTCAGCGCGGAATCCTGAACCGAAAGCGCCATCTCCACCCACTGCCTCAGCGGCGTATTCACCAGTTGAAACTGACTTCCCGGCGCGCCGCCCGAGTGCGACGAAAAACCCTCCAGCTTCGGATCGCCCGGCTTGATGGACGCCACTTCGAACTGCAAAGGCTTCGGCGCGGTCTGCGCCCTGGCCGCGCAAGGCAGGAGCGAGAACAGCGCGAAGGCGGCGAGGCAGCGGCGGGCAGCTCTCTTTCCAGCGCCGCCGATCGTGCAGGATTTCATCGCCCCACGATACGCCGGCCCGTCCTGCGCCACAACCTCCGTTCGCGACGGCCTGGCTACGGCTGCGCGGGCGAAGGGGCCGGTTTCGCCGGAACGCGCAGCGGCTCGTTGTCTTCGATCTTGCGGTCGTGGTGGCGGCGTTCCAGCACGAACTCGGTAAACAGGTGCGAGCCCACCCGCGTTGCGGCGACTGTGCGTGTGGCGACCACGCCGCCGAAGGGATTGAAGTCGGGATACCAGGCGGAGTGGGCGATGATGGGGCCGGAGAAGTCGGCGATGGCGGGCGTCAGCGTGAAGAAGCGGTGGCCGTCGGAGTCGTGGCGCGCGGTCACCTCGCTCAGGAGAGCGTTTTCCAGCTTGCGCTTGATGGAGCAGCCATGGCACGGAATGTAGCGCAGGTCCTCGTGGAACAGCTCTTCCATGCCATAGCGCACGTTGCCGTCGATGGCGGTGATGGCGACGTTCGACCCGAAGCGCTGCAGGAAGCCGGGGAAGTCCTGGCCCCAGCCCGAGGGGCCGTCCTGCGCCTGGTTGTAGAGCGCGCGCACGGTGGTGCGGGCGAAGGCGGGCGCGCCGTAGGAGTCGCGCAGGTAGTCGCGGAACTGGATCTTCTGCGTGGGCCGCTGGTAGGGCCGGCCGTTGATCATCGCCGGGGTCGAAGCGCGTACAGCCTCTTCCGCGGGTGTGCGCGCGCGCAGTTCGCGATGCACGCCCGGGGCATCGGGCAGCGGCTGGGCCGGGGCCGTCTGCGCCGCCGGGGATTGGCTGCCGGTCGTCTGCTGGGCCGCGCCGGCGTGGGTCAGCCCGCAGGCCAAAGCCGGCAGCAGCGCAGCGCGCAGGCACAACGACAGTCGATGCTGCATGGGAATGCTCCCGCGAACTCCGATCCTGCGCTGGCTGCCGGCGGCTCAAGTGGTGCGATGCCATCCGGCGGCCAGAGAGGGAACCAAATCAGCCGGAATTGATCGTACCGCAGGCCGCTTGCCTTGCGGAATGCGCAACTCCGCTGGTTACGAAAGATTCGCGCGGCCGCACGCCCCTGGCCTGCCTCGGGCGCCCGCCTTCTCTAAACATTGGCCGCCTTTTTCAAACCGCGCCGCGCCGCTCCCGTCGGTTGCGAGCCTAGGGCTTCGCCGCCGCGGCGGCTTCGTTCAGGTAGATGGCCGTGTAGTCCAGGTAGTTCTGCGCGTATTTCATAATCAGCTTGCGGTCTTCCTCGCCTAACGTGCGCCGCACCTTGCCGGGCACGCCCGCCACCAGCGAGTTCGGCGGAATCACCGTATGCTCGGGCAGCACCGCGCCGGCGGCGATGATGGAGCCCTCGCCGATGCGGCAGTCGTTCAGGATGGTCGCGCCCATGCCGATCAGGCAGGCGTCCTCCACCACGCAGCCGTGCACCGTCGCGTTGTGGCCGATGGTCACCCAGTCGCCGACGATTACCGGGTAGACGTAGCGCTGGCCGTGCAGGACCGCGCAGTCCTGCACGTTGCTGTTGGCGCCGATGCGGATGGAGTTGACGTCGCCGCGCACCACGGCGTTCATCCAGACGCTGGAGTGATCGCCGAGAGTGACGTCGCCGATGACCTGGGCCGAGACATCGATGTAGCAGGAGGCGGGAATGGTGGGCACGATGCCCTGGTAGGAGCGGATCATTCCTTCCATTCTAGGTCACTTCGCGACGCGGATTGGGCTTGGCTTGCAACCCATGCGAGCACGGCGTGCACCGGCGGGAATCGGAGGCAGGGTCCCATCCGTCGTACCCGGGCGGCCGGCGCCATCCCGGCGACAGACACGAAAAAGCCCGAGCAGGATGTGAATCCTGATCGGGCCTCCGCGTTCGAACAGTTGGGTTGAACCGCGTCCGGCAGTCTGGACTGCCGCAGCGCTGGTTTAGGCGACGATGCGGCGGCGAACCATGCCGGCTGCGGCGAGCAGGCCCGTGCCCAGCATCATGATGCTGCTTGGCTCCGGGGTGACGCTCGGGGGCGGGCCGGTCAGGGGCAGCGAGGTCTCCAGCACGGCCGGCGCGCCATCCACCTCGGCGTACAGCAGCGTGAACGACTCGGATGCTCCGTTCGGGTTGGCAATCGAGTAATTGCAGGTGGGGCTGCCGGTCGGCGTGCCGACGCACAGCGTGGTGTTCGCGGCACTGGTCGGGCCGGGCACATCCACCACCTCGGTACCGCCCAGGTAGAGGATCATGCCGTCATCGTGCTCGAACGTGTACACCGTGTTGTTGCTGAGGTCCGTGGTTCCGGTGAAGTCGAACAGATCGTTGTCGATCGAATCGCCGCCCGCCGAACTGCCGGAGATATAGCTCAACGAGTCGCCGCCCGATTCGAGGAAAGCCGAAAGCGTGTAGTAGGTTGAGGCGCCGCTGCTGCCGTTGCTGTTGAAGCTGAAGAGATCGCCGGGCAGCGTGTTGGTGACGGTGAACACCGCGGTGGCCGTGGAGCTATAGACCGAGCTCCCGAGAACAGGCACATCGCCGGTGGTACCGCCTTCCCAAACTTCTCCGCTGACCGAATACTGAGCGTGAGCGGCGGGGGCAACGGCAAGCAGCAAAGCAAGGCACGGAACGCAGGACAGAGAACGGAGGGATACCTTCATTTGGGTTCTACCTCACAAAAAGTTAGGAACGCCGCAATTTTCACGACGCTCCCCCATCTTGCACGCAGATTGCCAATTTGCAGCCTCCCGGCGATTAACGCCAAAGCGCTCACAGGAAGAGACTTACCCGGAGAAATGCGCTCTTTCCCGCCAGCCGTTGCGGGGCGGCGATGCAAAAAGTTGCACCAGGGAGGAAGGCAGGTTCCCACATCCCGGCCCCGGACGGGCAGGCGCGCGCGGCAAAATCGTGCGCCTATCGAGGTCGCGCGGCAAAATCGTGCGCCTATAGAGGTCGCGGAGGACTCGTTCGCCTCCTGCTTCCCGATGAAGCCTCCCGCTTCCCCATGAATCTGTCGCGAGACCTGCCCGCGCCGCAGCATCCATCCACGCACAGCGTGCGCGCGGGACAGGCCGCGGGCCCGAACCCGGGGAGCAGCGCTCACGCGCCCTGCCTTCCCGCGGCGATCGCGCAACCGGTTACGGCGCCGGCCGGCCGGCGGACGGCGCGAACGCAGCAAAAGGGCGTGCGAACGCCTTTGGCAGACTAAAACCGCAAGATTGGACAGAAATGGCGTTTTGCTGCCACAATAGTGCGCTATTCTGGAATCTGCCCACTGGGGACGATTTGGAGGTGTATTCAGCCTTGGCAGAGATTCGAGTTCAAGAGGGCGAACCTCTCGAAAACGCACTGCGACGGTTCAAGCGCAAGGTTCAGACGGAAGACATCATTAAGGAAGTGAAGCGTCACTCCTTCTATCTGAAGCCCGGCGAAAAGAAGCGTGTGAAGGAAGCGCTGGCTCGTAAGCGCAATCGCAAGAAGATCCGCAAGGAGCAGGACTAATCCTGTCTCTTTAATTCAGGACGGCCGCCCGCTCGCAATCCGAGCTTGAGCAGGCGGCCTCCTCCACAGCCCGCCCGACCCCCTACCTCCCCAGGTCAGCAGGCGCCGGCCATGCTCTTATCCTGAGCTGCTTGTCCGGTAAACCATTTGCCGCCTCCTGGCGGCTCCCGGGCCCCGCCTCATTCGATCCAAGCTGAACTGATCGCTGGCTGCGCAATCTTAAGCGCCAGGATGGATCATCTTTTTCCGCACCACGGGGGAAGTGTATGGAATTTGTGGACCGGCTCCTAACCTGCGTCGATTGCGGTGGTGAATTCATTTTCACCGCCGGGGAACAACTCTTCTTCCTGGACAAGAACTTCAAGAACGATCCCAAGCGCTGTAAGCCCTGCAAGTCAAGACGAGCGGCCGGCGCCAACGCGGCTCCCGGCAGCGGTCCGGCGGCGGCGGGCATTTCGCGCACCGAGACCCGCACCCAATGCTCGGAGTGCGGCATCGAGACCACCGTGCCCTTCAAGCCCACCCAGGGCCGCCCGGTGCTGTGCCGGCAATGCTTCAAAAACAAGCGGCCCGCAGCGGAGGCGGAGACGGCCACGCCCGCGCAGGGAACTGCGGCGTCCGCGCCGGCGGCTGCCGCGGTTGAGCCGGCAACGCCGCAGCGGTCGGCCGACCTGGGCGCTTCCTCGGCGCAGTCCGCACCGGCCTAACCATCCGCCAAGCGGGCACACCAGGCTCGCTGCGCGCTTCTGGACTGCAACAATCCGCGCCGCGTATCCTGCCCTCTGACCCTCCGCGGCGGGTGTCCCGTCCAGACCTGCCTGGGCCGGATCCTGCCGCTGCGGCGCGATGCCATGCCCGAGCCCGCGACCCAACTCGACGCCAACTCGCTGGTCCGCGCGCGCAGCTCGGTCGGCGACTTCGCTCTCACCGTCTGCACCGACGGCACTTACCTGCTGGACGGCGGCGACATGTTCGGCGTGGTGCCGAAGACGCTGTGGCAGAAGCGCATCCCCGCCAACGCGGACAACCAGATTCTGCTCGGCCTGAACTCCGCGGTGGTGCGCACCGGCCGGCACACCGTCGTCATCGAGACCGGCGTGGGCAACAAGCAGACGCCGAAGATGCGCGAGATCTTCCGGAACCAGGAGCTGCTGCTCCAGTCCTACGCGGCCGCCGGCCTCGACCCCGCCGAGGTCGATATCGTCATCAACACCCACCTCCACTTCGACCACTGCGGCTGGAACACCACCCTGCACGCGGACGGCAGCGTCACCCCAACCTTCCCCAACGCGCGCTACTTCGCCCATGCGGGCGAGGTCGCGCATGGCCACCTACAGCTCGACCGCGACCGCGTCAGCTACCTCTCGCCCAACTACGATCCGCTGATCGAATCCGGCCAGATGACCCTGCTCGAGCTGGCTGGCGTGGGTGCGACCGCCGAAATCTGCCCTGGCATCTCGGTCGAGCTTTTCCCCGGCCACACCGCGCAGATGATGGCCGTCCACATCGTCCCGCCGCGCCCGGCCGAGTCGCGCCCCGCCGGCTCCAGCCCCGCTCCGCACGCCTGCTACGTCGGCGACCTGCTCCCCACCGCGCACCACCTTGACCCCACCTGGGTGATGGGCTACGACCTCGACCCGCTCCGCTGCATTGAGGAACGCAAACGCCTCTACGCCCGCGCCGTCCCCCAGCAGTGGCTGCTCCTCTTCCCCCACGACCA
>Ga0181520_10010572_pt1 | contig 12342 bp, 10 predicted proteins | sample PEATcosm2014_Bin_29_FD_132451 | JGI IMG/M metagenome (GOLD analysis project Ga0181520, IMG submission 132451) | Peatland microbial communities from MTU Mesocosm Facility, Houghton, MI, USA - PEATcosm2014_Bin02_30_metaG | ecosystem: Environmental > Terrestrial > Soil > Wetlands > Peat | place...
ACGATTCATCGCCGGCCACGGTTTCTTCCACATTCGCCGGGACCAATATGTTCACGGTTACCCCGCCATCGGCCTGCGGCGCATTTACGCTCGCGGCCCCGGCAAACGACGTCACTGTTACTGCGGTTCCGGCATTATCGTGGAACGCCTCCGCGGGAGCCAATAATTATGAAGTCGTGCTCATGAAGGATCTCAGCGGAGACGCGCAGGGGGCGTTCGGCAGCGCGACGGTGCCGCTGTGGACCGGGTTTACCAACCAGACTTCGATAGCCATACCCGCAAATATAGCAATGGACAGCTCCTGGTACCACTGGTATGTCATAGCGCTCGACAATACCGGCAAAGGGGTAAAAAGCGACCAGCGTGATTTCGATTACACGCCGGCCGTTGCCGATACGCAGGTAAATATTACAATAAATGAAAACACCGTAAATCCCGTGGGAACCGCGACGGTGCCAAATGCGATAGTATATATTTCAACGCAGTCCGGTGGCGCCGTAAATGTCTATCCTTTGATAGCGGACAACAACGGCGGCTTTTATGTGAACATGCAGCAGGGCTCTTATAATTTCACCGTGAAAAAGCAGGGGTTCCAGACCAGTGTGGTTGCCGTTCCTGTTGGAGCATCAACGGTGAACTCAACTATCACACTTACCCGCTGTGGATTTTTAATAAACGGCGTTGTAAAGGATGATTCAAACAATACGGTCGCTCTTGCGCACATACAGGCTACTGCGTCTGGAACAACCTACGAAATAGACGCGGCAGCGGACGGAACATTCTCATTACCTGTACCCGCGACAGGGCCGTGGACAGTTCAGGCATTTAAGACAGGCTACACTCCGGTTCCTGTTTCGCTTCCGGGCCAGACTCCGGCAACCGTCACTACCGCAACTGTTGATGTGACCAAAAATCTCAACACACTCTCGGGAAAAGCAACCAATACATCAGGCCAGGGCATATCCGGAGCGGTTGTATCGATATACCTTAACGGCAACCCCGCGACAGCATATACGGTAAATACAAATTCAACAGGGAACTACACTATAAATCTCGGGGACGGCACGTGGAACACAAGCGTGGCCTGCCCGGGTTTTGTGGCGCCTCCGCCTTCAAGCGTTGCGCTCGCGGGAGGCACGGCCGGCGTTATCAATTTCACCATGGCGCCATCGGCGAATATTATTTCCGGAAAGGTAACAGACAACAACAATAACGCCATGCAGGGGGTCCTTGTAAGCGCGGCTTCGGGGACTATCACGGTGCAGGCGCTGACCGACAACCTTGGAAATTATTCGCTTAACTGCGGGCTCGGGACCTTCAGCGTGAACGCATCGGAAAGCGGCTGGGAGTATCACGCGCCGTCGACGCAGATAAACGGGATAAGTTTTGCCGGCGGCGGCAACATCAGCGCCAATAATAATTTCGTGCTCGAAGTTGCGGCACAGCCGGCCAACGCCTCGGCGCAGGTATCGGTCTCTTCGGGCGCCGTCAATATCCAGGGCGCCACGGTTACCCTTACCGGCACGGGCTCGGCGCTGGGCTTTACCTCGTCTGGAATAACCGACGCCGCGGGTTCCGTGACATTATCGGCACTTGCAGCCGGAAACTACACCCTGACCGTAATGAAGTCAGGGTATAATAATTTTACATTCAATCCGGAGACCCTTACCAATAATACGACGACACCGCTTACCGCAAACCTTTCAGCCGCGGCAAGCGGCGCCACAATCTCCGGCAGCGCCTCAATAGCCGGAGCGACGGTAAGGGTATTCGACCAGGCGAACCCGACGACGCAGATAGGCGGCGATATAACGGCGGGCGCGGGCGGGGCTTACAGCGCGCCTGTTCCGGCGGGGAACTATATGGTTACGGCCTTCAAGTCGGGCTACTCGTCGTCCCCGGCGCAGCAATACGCGTCGGTGGCATCAGGCGGGACCGCGACAATAAATTTCACCCTTACGCAGGCCTCTGGCGGCGGCATAGTGGTGACATCCCCTTCGATGAAGGTATACAACCAGGGCATAGGCTCGCCCTACCAGTTTAACGCGTCATATATAGACGGCTCCGGCAACAATGTTTACGCTGTATTCGCGTGGAGCTTAAGCCCGGCGAGCGCGGGAACCATAAGCGCAGCGGGCATATTCACCCCGACAGCGGATTTTATCGGGCCGGTCACGGTCTTCGCACAGGCGCTCGGCATGAAAGGCTTCGCCGCGGTTTCCGTTTACCAGAAACTGGACCCGTCTTACGGCCCGACAACGGTAAAGGATTATAACGGGATGATACTCACCATACCCGCGGGCGCAGCTTCGCCGTCGAATTCCGTGGACGGATTCACAGTCAACGAATCGCCGATAAGCAGGGCCAGGAGCTCGACCATGAAATACCTTGCTGTCGGACAGGATTACGCCTTCACCGACGGGTTCATGTTCACTTCAAATATCACAATGACACTGCCGCTTACCAACGGTCAGGGCAACGGCAAGGAAGTCCTGGGACTCTGGGATACCGCAAATAACACCTGGGATGTGGTGGCCGGGAGCTCTTCCGTCTCGGGCAGGGTAAGCGCGCCTGTCGCGCACTTTTCCGAATACACGGTCCTTTCGGCGCTGCAGTCGGTCGGCGTATCTTTTTCCAGCATTGCGCCGAACCCGTTCTCGCCGGCCAGGGGCCCGGTATCCATACAGTATATATGCGAATCACAGAACGCTTCGAGCGTAAAGACCACGATCAAGGTGTTCAACATGGCTGGGAAACTCATCAGGACCATTGTCGACGGGGACTTAAGGCCGGTCGGCATACTCAATACCGAAACCTGGGACGGAAAAGACGACCGGGGCAGGATGTGCCTTAACGGAAGGTACCTGCTGCAGATAGAACTCGATGATGCTGTGGCCCAGAAACAGTCGGTTTACAGCATCGCGCTGGTTAGATAAGGAGCCACACATGAAAAAAACACTCTTAGCATCTTTGATCGCGGTTTTGATCTCTTCTGCGGCTTTTGCCGACCAGCCCATGACACCGGGCGCTTTCGTGAATATCGGGATGGCAAGGGCCGAATCAATGGGAGGCGCATTCACCGCGGTGGCCGACGACGCTTCCGCGATATTTTACAACCCGGCAGGCATAGTGAACGACCCTTATAAGGAATTTACGTTCATGTACGCCAAGGACAGGGACATTGTGCCGTTCAATTACAGCGCCCTGGTCTATCCGATAAACCAGTACAGGGCCGCGGGACTGGGTGTGATCGTATCCGGCGACTCCCTGTTCGACGAAAAAACAATTTATTTTTCATACGCGGAAAAATTCGACTGGCTGCTCGATCGTTTCGGCATAAAAGGGCTTTGCATCGGCACGAATTTTAAACTGCAGTTCGCGGGTTACGGAAACACGACCGACCCGGCGCCCAACAGCGTGCAGGGAAGCGCTGCCGGGGTGGGGTTTGACTTTGGCGCGCTTTACCCGATATCCCCGGAAATACAGGTTGGAGCGTTCGTCCAGGACGCGCTTTCATCCCTTTGGTGGAACTCCAACTGGAACGGGACGACGAACACTTACATGCAGGGGGTCGGTTTGACGTCGGACCTGGGCGCCAGGTATAAGATAAAGGATTTCATAGCGTCCATGACCGTATCGGACCTTGACACCATAAAATTCGGGATAGAAAAGAACATATTCGACTACATCGACATAAGGGGTGGTTACACACAGACACTTGATTACGAGTCGTACAAGGAATATATGGTGGGGTTAGGCATTGGACATTTTGTTTTCGGTCAGAGAAAAGAATTTTCCATGAACCTTGATTTTGCGTACCTCTTCCAGAGGCTGGACAACACCCTGGAGATATCATGGAGCCTGAAGTTTAAATAAACAGGGCATGGCGGGTATGATTTTTTTTATACCAATCGGGTGGCTTTGGCCGTTGCCGGATGACACAGTAAAAGTGGTTATGAGGCTTCACGCAGCTTAATTGACATATAAACGTATTATTAACGATTGCTATAAAAAAAATCATACCCGCCATTATTTTGTTGCCTGTTTTGCCCCTGTAGGGGCCGATCCCACTCCGCTTTGCTGCGGGGACATGGCTTAAATGTCGGCCCGATCCCGCTCCGCTTCGCTGCGGGGACATGGTCTAAAAAGTCGGCCCTAACCAAGACAAAAACAAAGGCGCGGGCGGACATATAAGTCCGCCCCTACAAGGGATGTAAACATTTAAAAACCAAATGCTGATGAGGCATAATTTTATTTTCAATATTGACAAAAGCGTTTTCGTGATATATTATTTGTTTTAATCTACCGCACAAAAAACAATATGCTAAAAGGAGAAAACTTGTTATGGCAAAATTAAAAGTGGCCGTGATAGGCGCCGGAAAAATAGCAGAAAGGCTCCATTTGCCCGGATATAAGGAAACAACCAACGCCGAGGTCGTGGCGATATGCGACATAAAACAGGAAAAAGCGGACAGGCTCGCCGGCATGTTCGAGATACCTTCGGTATATACCGATTATAAAAAAATGATAAAAGAGGCCGGGGTTGACGCTGTTTCGGTCTGCACCCCGAATTACCTCCACGCGCCAATGGCCATATTCGCGGCCGGGCATAAAAAACATATTCTCGTGGAAAAACCAATGTCCATCACGATACCCGACATGAAAGCCATGATAGCCGCGGCAAAAAGGAACAACGTCCTGCTCATGGTCGAGCAGAGCCAGAGGTTCGACCCGGCCCACCAGGCCCTTAAAGAGGCGCTCGACAGCGGCGTGCTCGGGAATTTTGTGTCGATCAGGGGCAAGATAGGACATGCGGGCCCAGAGAACTGGTCGGACGACTCCCCGTGGTTCTTTGACAAGAAATTATCCGGCGGAGGAGTTTCCGTCGACGTGGGCATACACATACTGGACCTCATAAGGTATATTACCGGCAGGGACGTCAAAGACGTTGCCGCCACAATGGCCAACCTGGTAAAAAAACAATACAGCCTCGAGGATTCTGTCGAGGCGGTCGTGAATTTCAAGGACGGGACAATGGGGGTCTTTTCGACATCGTGGTGCACGAACCCTTACGAACAGACGGTCACGGTTTACGGCGACAAGGGCAGGGCGACGGTGTGGCACGGCGGCACGGAAGGCGGAAAAAGGTTAAGCGGCTATTATGTCGACCTTAAAAACCCTTACGGCGGCAACAACGAGGTAAAATTCAACGTGCCGGAGAAGCCAAAGACGGGCAAACCGATACAGCACTTCACGGACTGTTGTCAGGGAAAACAGGAATGCATAAGCGACGGCACGTCGGGCATGAGATCCATGGCGGTTATGCTGGCGGCCTTCAAATCGGCAAAATCGAAAAAATTTGAAAAGGTAGGGGTTTAAAAAGCCCCTGTAGAGGCCGACGCCGGCCCGGTATTAACCAGGGCATGGCGGGCACAAATTTTTTTATGCCAATCGGGTGGCTTTGGCCGTTGCCGGATGACACGGTAAAAGTTGTTATTTGGCTTCACGCAGCTTAATTGACATATAAATGTATTGTTAACGATTGCCATAAAAAAAATCGTGCCCGCCATTTGTGGCGGATGCAACATGCTCTTAATTATACGGTTTATAATTGTAATTTTTGGTTTTGAATTTTAAATATAAAATTTACCGGGAGGATCTAATGTCTTTTAAATTGGCTGCCATCACATACTCGCTCCACCACTCTTTTGACCTGAAAAAGGTCGACGCTTTCAAGCTTATGGACCTCTTCGCGGAGCAGGGGCTCGGCGGCGTTGAGTTCATCAACGAGCACCTTGAATCACTCGACGCGGCGTACCTTCGCAGGATAAAAAAATACGCCACGGACCTGAACCTTACGGTAACGTGTCTTTCACCGGGAAATAATTTCGGCAACGAGGACGACGCGGCCCAGGCCTCGAACGAGGATTATGTCAAAAAATCGATCGATGCCGCGGAGATACTCGGCGCGCCTGTGGTGAGGGTTTTTGCGGGATGGCCGCCCCAGGGAAAAAGCCAGGCACTGTGGGCCAAGGCTGTTGCGTCCATGAAAAAATCCGCGGCGTATGCCGCGACAAAAGGCATCACGCTGGTCCTGGAGCCGCACAACGGCGGGGGATTTTTGCCGGATTCGGATTCTGCCATCAAATTTATCAAGGACGTCGATTCGCCGTTCTTCATGTTAAACCTGGACACTGGGAATTACCACGACAAGGATATTTATGCGGCCATGGAAAAGACGATGAAATACACCAAATACCTCCATTTTAAGGTGCATACGATATCGAAAAACGGGAAAAAAGCCTCGGATTTCGACCTGGACAGGACCATGAAGCTCCTCGCGAAGAACAAATACAACGGCTTTATCTCCATAGAATACGAGGGCCAGGATTTTTTAAAGACCGAAGACAAGCAGATAAAAGCGGCAAACGAGGCGGAATTCTTCCCTGTGGTGGTAAAAAGGGTGAAAGAGCTCATGAAGAAATACTACTGAGTTGAACGTTTTAAAATGGTTGACTTGAAGTTTTTTTTCGATATAATATTGCAGGATGATTTAGGGAAGGAAAAGAAATAAAAAAATTTTAGGAGGTAAGAGATGAAGAAGTTTTTGTCTGTTGTTGTAGCAATTGTTCTTGTTTTTGCTGTTCTCTCCATGGTTTCATGCACAAAGAAAGGTACTACAACACCGACTGAACCAACACCGGTTCCGACAGTTGCATTTGCATTTGCTTCAGGTGTTTCAGGTTGGGTAATTCCCAGCCCGCTCTACACAGCAGAACAGGCGCTTACGGCAATTGGTTACAATGCTGCGGATGGACACACTGCGAATGGATGTCTTTCAGTTACAGGTAATTTTAATGAGACTACGGACGGCACGGACCAGACAGGAAGCGGCGGCAATGATTACAGCACTACTTTAATAGATGAAAAGGGAAGCATTTCTTATACACTTCCGGCTAATATCACGATGACAGCTTCGACAATAACAGCCTGGATAAAAGTTCCTGCATCAATTGCGTCAAAAACAGCTGGCGCATATAAAGCGCAGCTTTTTGTTGCGAATGATGGCAACGATGTCGCCCATAAATATGGATATGCCAACAGCGTTACCCCGGTATTGCTGAGCACAGGATCTGCAAGTTCTGCAGGATGGATAAGCATTACAGGTCAGGCATCGACATTTACTGGCGGCATATCGCTTGATAATGTTGCACAGATTGGCGTTCAGATTTACATCGATACAACTATTTATACGGCGCCTGATGCGGTTTCAAATGCAACTATCGAGTTTGACGATATTTCTTATTCTTATTAATTTAGTTAATAGATAAAACCAAAAAGGACGGGCCTCCGGGTCCGTCCTTTTTTTTGCCGGTTTTTATCGGCCAAAAAAACTTGACAAATCGCTATTATAATATAAAATTATTTCCGGGATCAAAAATTTAGGAGGGTATCCATGAAAGGGAAATTATTTTTTGTTTTTGTTATTGTTTTTATCCTTGCCTGGGTCAGCTGCAAGAAGAACAACACCATGACCACTCCCGGACCACAGGGCAGCCCGACTGACACTCCGACAATTACCATGACTAAAACCATCTCGCCTACATTCAGCGTATCGCCGACATTCACCAATTCGCCCACGATCACGCCGACTTTCACCATCACACAGACGTTCACAGTCTCACCGACCCTCACCAACACACCCGGCGCGCTAATAGACGACTTCGCTGATTGCGACAATGTAAACTACTGGGGAGGATACTGGATAACCTATGACGACAACGGACCGGTAAACAACGGCACCTCTTACATCTGGCCGATGTCCCAGACATGGGCGACAAGATGGGGATTGGGAACAACCCCGCCTTTTGCAATGTCAACCCCTGGATACACGGGTTCAGGCTGCGCCGCAAGGGTTACGGGATATGTCACGACAAATGCAGTGGCTACGAAACCGCCATTTGAGACAACAACCGGTTACCAGTACGGTTTTATCGGCATGGGAACACAGCTGATCTTGGGCGCGGGGGAACCGACATGCTATGAAACGGACATAAGCCGTTTCACAGGCGTGCAGTTCTGGGCAAAGGGTGACGGCTATGCAATACCGGCGTCAGGTTGGGAATTTAAGGTGCCGTTTACCACCACGGCAAACGGGAACTGCGACGAGTCGGATTACACAAAACCGTCATCGTTCACAGGCAGCGACGAGTGGAATTTCGTTTTCTCCGCTCCGTCCACATGGACGCAATTCACCATACCATTCTCATCACTCACGCAATTCGGGTGGGGAGCGACGGCCGATGTTGCGGGCAGGAGGCTGTGGAATGGCTGTACAAAGACGGCACCCGGAAACACCCCGGGACTTCCCGCGGATGCGGCTAACGGATGTCCGATATCCGTGGTATTAAAACACGCAAAGCAACTGCAGTTCCAGAGCGTGGGGCAGACGGATGTTTATCCAACGAATCCAAGGGAACTCTGGATAGGAGAAATAAACTTTTATTAAAAACAAGAACTTACAGATAGTAGACAGGAGAGAGTAGATTCCACAAAAGGGCGGCCTTTCGGCCGCCCTTTTTGTTTTTGCTTTATCCCTGTAGGGGCCGCCCCATGTGGCGGCCCGAACCAGGGCATTATAACAAGGGACAAACCAGGTCGCGGGCGGACACATAGGTCCGCCCCTACAAGGGATGTTGTTTTACTACATAAAATTTCTTGTAAAAAACCCCGGTTTATATAATAATGTTCATGTTTTGTTAATATAATAATTACTAAAACGGAGCGAAAATTGAAGATCAGGGACATTTTAAAGGCCAAAAAGTTTGTTTTCTCTCTCGAGATATTTCCGCCAAAACCCGAGACCGACATTTCCGTCATTTATTCGACCCTCGACGAACTGAAAGAATTAAGACCCGACTTTGTTTCGGTTACATACGGCGCGGGCGGCTCCAACCGCGGCAGGACCGTGGAAATAGCCGACAAGATAACCAACCATTATAAGATGCCGGCGCTGGCGCATTTGACCTGCGTCAACGCCACAAAAGATTCCATTACACAGGTGCTGGAACAGCTCAAGTCAAAAGGGGTGGAAAACATAATGGCCCTGGGCGGGGACTTGCCCAAGGGCGTAAAGGACCCCATAAAGGATTTCTGCCACGCCTCGGACCTTGTGGGTTTTATAAGGAAAAGCGGCTTTGATTTTTCCATCGGCGTCGCCGGGTATCCCGAAAAGCACCCGGCCGCGGCCTCGCTGGGAGAGGACATCAGGAACCTTAAGATAAAGGTGGACGCGGGCGCGGATTTTATAACGACCCAGCTTTTTCTCGACAACGACTATTTTTATTCCTACCGGGAAATGTTGGAAAAGGCCGGGATAAAACTGCCGGTAATACCCGGGATAATGACGGCCACAAAACTTTTGAACCTGGAAAAAATGACCGGCATGTGCGGCGTCACCATACCGGAGCGTTTCAGGACCGCAACGTCGACCTGCGCCATCGACAACCCGGTGTGCGACGAGACTGTCAAATACACGGTCGGCCAGATAAACCACCTCATAAAGCACGGGGTGAACGGCATCCACCTTTATTCCATGAACAAGGTCGAGCAGAACAAACGCATTTATTACGGCTCGGATATCCCGAAGTCCAGGGAGTGACATGTTAAACTTCATTCTCGTAATTATAGGCGGGGCCATAGGCTCGGTTGCCCGTTTTTCCCTTTCCACATGGGTCAACCAGGTCATGCAGACAAGAGCGATATTCCCTTACGGGACGCTCGCCGTCAACATGGTCGGCTCTTTTCTGGCCGGCTTGGTCTGGGGCATGTCGATGGAAACCACGATGAAGCCGGAGACCAGGATATTTTTGCTTGTGGGGTTTATGGGCGGGTTCACGACGTTCTCGGCCTACGCCCTGGAGAGCTACAACCTGTTTGACAACGGCGAAATAAAGGCGGCTTTTATCAACATACTGGCCAACAATGTTTTTTCTCTTATTCTTGTTTTTGCCGGCATCATAACGGCGAAATATATCATAAGGGCATTAAGGGGAGGTGTGTAATGGAACTACCCAGGGAATCTTCGCTTCTTCGCATATTCATGGGCGAGGGGGAAAAGGTCGACGGCAAACCCGCCTATGAGGTCATTGTAATGAAGGCCAGGGAGCTTAACATGGCCGGAGCCACAGTCCTGCGCGGAATACTCGGGTTTGGAAGGACGTCGAGGATAAAATCCGCCAAGGTGCTCGAGATGTCGTCGGATTTGCCGGTGGTCATCGAAATAGTGGACACCGAGGACAAGCTTAACAATTTCCTTTCCGTCGTCGAAAAGATGCACATGGGCGGGCTTGTGACCATGGAAAAAGCAAGGGTAATACATTACAAAAGCGAAACAAAGCAGGGGCAATGAGGCTGATTGATTTTCACACCCATTTTTTCCCGGATTCCATCGGGCCCAAAACAATAGAACACATACTGGCTTCGTCCATGGAGCCCATACCGTCCTACGGCAACGGAACCCTTGCCGCCTTAAAAGATTATATGCGGCAGGACGGGGTTGATATTTCCGTAAACGCCCCTGTGGCGACTAAAAAAGAGCAGGTCATCGGGATCAATCGCAGGATGATAGAGTGCAATAAAATAGAAAAAAATGTGATCTGCTTCGGATCAATGCACCAGGATTTTGGCGAGATAGGGAGCATTGAAGAGGAACTTGAACATATAGCCGGAAGCGGCATCAAGGGGATAAAACTGCACCCCGAATACCAGCAGTTCTTCCCGGACGAGCCGCGCCACAAAAAAATGTACGACGCCTGCATAAAAAACAACCTTATGATACTCTTCCACGCGGGCGTGGACATGGCCTATCCCGGCGTCCATTCCTCGCCGGAGCGCATGGCGCAGGTGGCGCAGATAAAGGGGCTAAAAATGATATTCGCGCACCTGGGCGGGTATAAGATGTGGGACGGCGTGCGGAAATACCTTGTGGGCAGGGATATTTACATGGATATTGCCTATACGATTGAAATGAAGGACGAACTTATAAAAGAGATGATTTTGGCCCACGGCCCGGAAAAGATACTTTTCGGCTCTGATTTTCCGTGGATGAGAGCCGCCGACATCACGAAGAAATACGACAATCTTTTTGACACTAAAACGAGGGATATGATATATTATGAGAATGCGGTGCGATTGCTGGGGTTATAAAAAGTGATCTTTTAGGAGGGGGAAATGGATTACCGCGAGGCGACAGTGCTTGACCTGAACGGCATACTTGAACTTTACTCCTGCCTGAATCCCGAGGAAAAACAATTATCCGTAAAAAAAGCCGAGGACATCTGGGATATGATAGCGTCCAATCCGGGGCTTAAATATTTTGTGGCCGTGGACAAAGGCAAAGTGGTATCCACCTGCAATATTTCGATAATCCCCAACCTTACCCGCGAAGGGCGCCCTTTCGCCATAATAGAAAACGTCGTGACGGATCCCTCCTACAGGAAGAAAGGGCTGGGTAAAGGCGTCGTTAAAATGGCCGTCGAACAGGCAAAAAAGGAACATTGTTACAAGGTGATATTAATGAGCAGTGTGGACAGGGAAGAGGCGCACGTTTTTTATGAAAAAATAGGTTTTAACGGCAATTCTAAAAAAGGATTTGAGATGCGGCTTCCATGAAAAAATCCCGCTTTAAAATAGTTGCAGCGAAATACGGGCCCGAGGTGTCATAATGGTGAAGGTTAAAATTTTTCGGGAGGTTTAAAATGAAAAGATTTATGACGCTTCTTGCCGTTTCTGTTTTTGCATCCATGTTGTTTATCTCGTGTACTTCACCCATGGGGCCCGGACAACCGCCGTCCACGGCCACTGCCGTATCAACAAAGACCCTGCCAACCCAGACACCGACTCTAACCCCGGTAGTAACGCTTCCGGCAACGGCTGTGCCGACGGTCAAAACACCCGTAAGCGCACCGACCGCAACTCCGACTCTGACGCCGTTTCCATGCCCGGGTGCGGTTGTAAATTACAGCACCCTGTCATACGGATCAAATCTCGCGGCGGGGAATTATGTCATTACAACGCAGAATGCTTATATTGCGAATTACGCGGGTTGGGCGGCCGCCGGATCACCGACGCCGACGCCGGTCGCGGTAGATTTCAGCAGTCAAATGGTGGTCGGTTTTTTAACGCAGCTTGGATGCCAGTTGCCGACATGGGCGATTACCGGCATGACAATGAACTGCAATCAAAATGCCATGACTGTTGCAATTTTACAAAATTCAACGTCTTGCCCGGGCGGCCCGGTGTGCAATGTAATTATGGCGCCCATGACCATGTGGTATCTTG
>Ga0181520_10010573_pt1 | contig 12341 bp, 12 predicted proteins | sample PEATcosm2014_Bin_29_FD_132451 | JGI IMG/M metagenome (GOLD analysis project Ga0181520, IMG submission 132451) | Peatland microbial communities from MTU Mesocosm Facility, Houghton, MI, USA - PEATcosm2014_Bin02_30_metaG | ecosystem: Environmental > Terrestrial > Soil > Wetlands > Peat | place...
CCTTCGCGCACGTCGTCGCCGCTGAGCGATTCCTTCATGTCTTTGAACAGGCCCATCTGCTGGCCGACGTAGTTGATGGTGCGGGTGAGCGCGGCGCGAAAACCGGAGAGATGCGAGCCACCATCGACGGTGTTGATGTTGTTGGCGAAGCTGAAGACGGTTTCGGAATACGCGTCGTTGTATTGCAACGCGATGTCAATTTCGACGGCGTCGCGAAGTGCCTCCATCACGATGGGCTTGTCGTGCAGGACGGACTTGCCGCGATTGAGATGCTTGACGAACTCTGAGATGCCGCCGGCGTAGCGGAACTCGCTGCGGCGCGCCTCCCCGGTCTTGGGATCGGCGGTGCGCTCATCGGTGAGCGTGATTTCGAGGCCCTTGTTCAGGAAGGCCATCTCGCGGAGCCGCTGCGCGAGGGTGTCGTAGTTGAACTCGGTGGTGGTGAAGATGGATTTATCGGGCAGGAAATGAACGCGCGTGCCGCGACGCTTGCTGGTGCCGGCCTGGCGCAGCTCACTGGTTGGAATGCCGCAGCTGAAATCCATCTCCCAGGTGTGGCCGTCGCGCCAGATTTCGACGTTGAATTCCTGCGAGAGCGCATTGACACAGCTCACGCCCACACCATGAAGACCGCCGGAGACTTTGTAGGTGGAAGCGTCGAACTTGCCTCCCGCGTGCAGCTTTGTGAGCACTACCTGCACCGCGGGCATGCGCAGGCCACCCGGCAAATCCATCATGTCGACGGGAATGCCTCGCCCGTCATCAACCACAGTGATGGAATTGTCGACGTGGATGACGACATCAATTTTCTTGGCATAGCCGGCAAGGGCTTCATCGACGGAATTATCCACGACTTCGTAGACGAGGTGATGCAACCCCATCTCACCCGTGGACCCGATGTACATTGCGGGACGGAGGCGGACGGCCTCAAGGCCTTCGAGGACCTTGATGTTCTCGCCAGTGTAGCTGTCATTGTCGCCGTGCATAGAGGTCGAACTCAGAACTTCAGTCGCCATAGAATTCCGTTCGCAAGGTGTTGCGTCATGTCGTGGGTCGCCGGGGATAAATCCCGACACTGAAGCGGGAGTAACTGCTTGAAAAGAGGGGCTATCAAGCGCGTTCACCTAGGGTTATTTTACCATGCGGGAACGTGCGATGCGGGACAGGCGGAGCGGCGTTAAAGCGGTTACTAATGGCACCTTGAAAATAAAGTGATATGACGTTGGTAATCCATCTTCGTTTCAATCTAGTATCTATATGAAAAAACTAGACTTACTATTGATTTTCGGCTATGATTCAAGCATAAACGGAGAGCAATCTCCTTTCAAATCCAAATCAGAGAGGTTACCAACGATGAAAGCAGCTATTCGCATGTTCGCTTTGTTCGTCGCCGTCGCAGGCCTTGCTTCCGCGTCTCTTGCGCCAGCCAACACGCAGATCCGCGCCACGCGCAATTCGGTGGCCGATGGTGATCCCGTCCCCGTGCCTCTTCTTCCGGCTCCACTTCCATGCCAATCAATCAACGCATGCTATTCTCCGGCGTCTTCAACGCGCTAAGCCGCGCAGAATAGTTTTCTTAGGCATGGGGTGATCGATGACATCCTGGGTAGCACGAAAGTGCCAGCGGCGCATTACCCTTTTGTGTTTGAGCCTTATGGCATATCGGCGCTATCCTGAGGACGTTCGAACGATCGCACAATAGTCTCTATGCCATTGAACGTTGCAATGTCGGCGATGAGCGCGGCTGAAGTTGTCCTTTGGGCCGCGCTCGCTATTCTTTTTTGGAAGAAGGGACTGCATCGCCGCTTCCCGGCTATGAACTCTTACCTCGCATTGCGGGCGATTGCGACACCGGTAATGATGCTCATTCTTTACCTGGAGTCAAAACCGTGGGGAAGAGATTTCCATATCGGCCAAATTTACTATTTCGGCTTTTTCGCGACCTACCTCGCGGGCACGGTGCTGCTGTTCTTCATCTGCATCGAAGTCTTCCGCTCGGCATTGGCAGCTTTTCCCGGAATCGCGAAGCTGGCGATCGTAATTTTCCGCTGGGCGGCCGTGGTTTCGATGATTGTGAGCCTGACTTCAATCTCCTATGCGCACAAGGGGATTTACATCATAGCCGACATTTCTTACGGGCTGATGCACTCGGTAAGCGTCCTTGAATTGTGCCTGCTCGCATTCCTCTGCCTGAGCATGAATGCACTGCGCCTGACGGTGCGCGATTTGTCGTTTGGCATTGCCTTAGGCTTCGGCGTGATGTCCTCCGCCGATTTTATCGTTGCCTCCTGGATCTCTCGCGTTGCTTCGCTAACCGATCCGCTGCAGTTCGTTTACGAGTCGCTGATTCTCGGCACGCTGGCAATCTGGATGGTTTACTGCATCCTTCCTGAACCGGCTCGCAAGCCGGTGTTGATGCCAGCCAGTTCGACCATCTACCGTTGGAACGAAATCGCTTCGGCACTGGGCCACACGGGCACCCAGGTAGCCGTGCAGCAGCCGGCCAACAGCTTCTTCCTCTCGGACGTGGAACGCGTTGTGGAGAAAGTGCTGGCACGGAATATGAAGGGGCGAGAGTCGGAGACATAAGTACAGGGATCAGGAATCAGAAAGACGGAAGGCCGCGGCGATTGCCGCGGCCTTCTTGATTTGCTGAGAATTGCGCGCGCATTTTGAAGCGACAGCGCGAGAGTCTGGAATTGCCTGGGTTACTCGGTGGCGGGCTCGATGGAGGCATAGCGCCCGCGATTTCCGCGGTCAGTGAACTTCACACGGCCTGAAACCTTGGCGAAGAGCGTATCGTCCGAGCCGATGCCCACATTCACGCCCGGCTTGATGCGGGTGCCGCGTTGGCGGCTGATAATGGACCCGCCGGTGACAAATTGACCGGCAAAAGCTTTCACGCCCAGCCGCTGCGCGTTTGAGTCGCGTCCGTTTGTGGAGCTGCCTCCACCCTTTTTATGTGCCATGATTCAATCCCTCAGGGGCTAAAGCCCCGTGCTTCCTTTCATCTTCTTTCGGCACGCTAACCACCCACTGGGTGGGTGCCCCGGCCGTGCCCTTTCAAAATGGCGGCGCTTCGGATTCGCCTACTTCTTGTCCGCGTTATACGTAACGCCATCGGCCACGATGGCCTTGATCCGGACTTCAGTAAAGTTCTGCCGGTGGCCCTGAAGTTTCTTGTACTGCTTCTTGCGCTTGAAGTGGAAGACCAGGATCTTGTCGCCGCGCCCTTCGCCCAGAACTTCGGCAGTCACCGAGGCCGAGGCTGGCTTGGCGATGGTTCCTGACTCACCTGATACAGCAAGCACATCGCTGAATTCGATGGTCGGACTGCCCGACGGAACACTTTCAATTTTCAAGACGTCGCCGGGTGCAACTCGATACTGCTTGCCTCCGGTGCGAATGACTGCGTACATAACAAATCCTCCAGCGCCATGAGTCCCTGGACCGGGCGCAAAACGCAAATCGTGTGCTCGATGGGGCGGATACAGATGGGTGACTGCATCGGGAGGCGGGCCGAGACCCATTCGCGCCGAAAACCCGGCACCATCCCGCGCACCCTTTCAACGGGGTGCATCGCCAAACTCTCTGATTTTACCGGGAAACCGAGGTTGGGTCAACGCGCCCTGGCGTGGTGCGGCGGGGTCATGGCATGGGCCATACCTGGCTCTCTCGGGAAATGGCCGGAAAGGCACATTTAGAGGCGCGCAGGCACAACGTAGTACAGGATCGCGAAATAGTGCGCAACGCTGCCGGCCAGGACGAAGATGTGCCATGTCGCGTGGAAGTAGCGGCGATGGTCGAGGGCGAAGAAGACGATGCCCAGAGAATAGGCCACGCCGCCGGCGCCGAGCCAGAGTAGTCCGTGCCAGCCTATGGCATGGAGAAGCGAGCGCACGACAAAGATGGCAAGCCATCCCTGAAGCAGATAGACCAGGGCGGAGGCAACCGGGAACCGGCCGATCGCCAGGCTTTTGAAGACGACGCCTGCCACTGCCAGCGCCCAGACAGCGGCAAAGAGAGCCCATCCCAGCGGCCCGCGCAGGGAGACAAGGGTAAAGGGCGTGTACGTTCCTGCGATGAGCACGTAGATGGCCGAGTGGTCCAGGACATGGAGAACGTGGCGAGCGCGGGTATGCCCCAGCGAGTGGTAAAGCGTGGAGCAGAGATAAACGAGGACCAGGGAGCCTGAGAATACGGAGCAACAGACGATGACGAGCGCGGGCCGGCGCGCGGAGGCAACGATGAGATAAACCGCTCCGACTACGGCGAAACCGAGGCCGATGCCGTGTGTGATGGCGTTGGCGAGAATGTCGCCCAGGTTTGTGCGCGGGGGCACAGGTCGATTTTAGTCCCGGGATAGCCCCGGTCGAAGTGAAGAAGCGGGCCAGCCGGACCAAAGCATAGCGCGTTCCGAATTAGAACCTGCATGAGAATGGGAATCCGCGCGTCGGTCTGGAGGTAGCGAAGGAACTCAGTGCTTGAGTGCACATCTGCTGCGAGCTAGGTTCGGAGATATGCAGGAAGTAGTCGAGAGCGTCTCGGCAAGCAGGCAGACTGGAGGATTGGCTGAGATCGCGCTGTGCTATCAGCGCGCATTGGAGCGAAACCCGCAACAGCCGGAGGCCCTGGTGGGGATGAGCCTGGTGGCGCTAAGCAGCCGGCAGACCGAAGCCGCGGTGAAGATGGCCGCTGCGAGCGTGGCTGCGGCGCCAACGATGAACGCGGCCTGGGTTGTGCTGGGGCAGGCGTTGAAGGCAGCTGAACGGATGGAGGAAGCGGAGTGGGCGTACACAGAGGCCATCCGGCTGGACGGAATGGACCCGCTGGCGCGCATGGGACTGGGCGAGCTGAAGATCGCGACGGGCCGACCCAGTGAAGCGATTCGAGAGTTCGAACTGGCACTTGAGCGACGGCCGGCGATGGTGGCGGCTCATTTTGGATTGGGGAATGCGTTGGTGCAAGTGGGCCGAAATGAAGAGGCTCTTGAGCGGTATGAGGCGGTGTTGGCGCTGAGCCCGCGACTGCCGGAAGGCGAGTTCGCCGTGGGATTTGCGCTTGCGAGATTAGGAAGGATGAAGGACGCAGAGAAGCGCTACCGGCGTGCGCTGGTGATGCGGCCGGACTTTGCCGCTGCGTGGATCAACCTGGGGAGCCTGTTGCGCGACGAGGGTCGAGAAGTCGAGGCCGAGGCGGCGCTGCGAAGAGCAGTAGAGTTGCGGCCTGACCTGATCTCCGGCTGGGTGAACCTGGCGCTGCTGGAACGGGACCGGAGAAGGCCGGATGCAGTGGAGGCATATCTGCGGCGCGCACTTGCGCTGAACCCAGACCAGGTGGAGACGCTCGTGGCGTGGTGCCAGTTCCGCGCGGCGGAGCGGGACGTGGCTGGTGCGAGGGAGTGGATGCGATGGGCGCTCGCGAGGAACCCGGAGTTTGACGAGGCCGTGAACATGCACGGGATCGTGCTGCATCTCGAAGGACGATTTGAGGAGGCGATTCAGGAGTTCGAGAGAGCCGAGGCGCTGGGGAATCGCGCGGCGGCGAATCGCGGGAACTCGCTGCTTGACCTGGGACGCATGGAGGAGGCGCTGAGGGCGCACGAGACAGCGGTCGAGCGCGATCCGGGGAGCGGGGGCGCTAAGTACAACCTGGCGTTGACACAGTTGCGGCTCGGTAATTGGGAGCGTGGATGGGCTGGATACGAGGCGCGATGGCGTTTCCGCGAAGTGCATCGCAGACCGCGCAATTTCAAGCAGCCGCGCTGGAAGGGCGAGGAACTCGACGGAGAGCGGGTGCTGCTTCATGCGGAACAGGGACTCGGAGACACGATCCAGTTTTGCCGCTATGCGGCGCTGGTGGCGGCGCGAGGCGGCATGCCGATCATCGAAGTGCAGCCTGCGGCAGAGCGGCTGATGCGGTCGCTCGCCGTGGTGCGCGCGGGACTGGCGGAGACGGCAGTGATGGACGCGAATGCGGCAGGGTTCGACTGCGAGTGCCCGATGATGAGTTTGCCTGCGGTGTTTGGGACAACGGTGGAGACGGTTCCGTGGACGGGCGCGTATCTCGGCGCGGATGAAGAGCTGGTGAGAGAGAAGCGGACGCAGTTTGCGTCGATGCAATCAGGGTTGCGCGTGGGATTGGCGTGGGCGGGAAATCCCAAATACAAGGCGGACGCTGCGCGATCGATGCGGCTGAAGACGTTGCTGCCGTTGTTGCGCGCAGTGGAGGCGAATTGGATCTCGCTGCAAAAGGGCGAGGCAGCGCAGCAACTGGCGAGCTTGCCTGACGATGTATGTGTTCTTGACGGGTCGAGCGCCGAGCGCGATCTGGCGGAGACGGCGGCGCTGGTAGCAACGCTCGACCTGGTGATCACGACGGACACGTGCATTGCGCACCTGGCCGGCGCGATGGGAAAGCCGGTTTGGATTTTGCTGCCTCACCTGGCAGATTGGCGCTGGATGGAAGAGACGGAGCGAACGCCGTGGTACCTGACGGCGCGGCTGTTCCGGCAACGTGCAGCTGGCGAATGGGCGGAAGTGCTGGGCCGGGTGATGACCGCGTGGACGGCGGAGGCAGCGTGGGTCTGATTGGGGTCGATTTGGACCCGGTTTAGAGGCATTTTGGGGTCAAAAAGGGCCGGTTTGGTGCATAAAATCGACGAAATTTGTCCACGATTTTGAGGTCGATTTGTTGATTACAGAAGAGTTAACATCGAACCTTCGGGTTTTGTGGGTGTCAATTTTTTTCTTGATTTATTTTCCTCCTTTGCCGCGAAGATTCCCCCCATCTTTGTGCCAGCAGAAGTGCAGTCTTGGGGAGCGGGTCCTCGGCCCGTCGTCGCGTTGCCCACCTAAAACAAGTGTAGCGATTTGGCAGAAATAGTCGGCAAACTTGGGCAAGACTCTTTGCCGAGTGTTTTCAGGGAGTTGCGGGGGTTGGGGAGCGTCCGAAGGGTTGACACGGAAAGATAGCGGAGTTAGCGACGACGGGATGAGACATGTGCTGTCCCATGTCCCAACGTCGGGACGTGGGGTACTCGGCGTCGTGTTTCCGATTTGGTCTAATATCGGCAGAAGGCCTGGCGTTGAGTGTTGCCTGACCTGATGTAAGGCACGCGCATCAATCTGCGTCCCCAGGAGGCTCCATTGCTAAAAAGAGAAATCAAAATGATCGCGTTCGTCGCTCTTGTTCAGATTGTCATGGCCGGCGCAACGCTTTCGGCGCGAGCGCAGGCAGCCTACGCGGCCATGGCTCCGGTGGATGAGTACTTGATGGCCGATGCAAATTCCGAGATTGCATTGGCTCGCAGTGGGGCTCCAGCATCCATTTCGGATGGGGCCGAAGTGATGGTGCTGGGACGCGAGGGATACACGACCGCGGCAAAAGGCACGAACGGATTTTTGTGTATCGTCGAACGAGGATGGGGCGCTGCAACCGATGAGCCGGAGTTCTGGAATCCCAAGATTCGCGCTCCCATTTGCTTCAATCCCCAGGCGGCAAGGAGCTTTGCGCCCATCTACCTGATGAAGACAAAGCTGGTGCTGGCGGGAAAATCGAAGGCGGAGATTCTTGCGGCGACTTCATCGGCGCTGGACAGGAAGGATCTGCCCGCGCTGGAGCCGGGATCGATGTGCTACATGATGTCGAAGCAGCAGTACCTGAACGACGAGGGCAAGAACTGGCATCCGCATGTGATGATTTTCGTCGCGGGCGACGCGGCGAAGAGCTGGGGAGCCGACCAGGCGGACTCGCCGGTGATAGTGGCCAACGACCCCCAGGAACGGGCGACGATTTTCATGCTTTGGGTTCCCAGGTGGTCGGATGGGACGCCCGGTCCGCCGATGATCCACTGAATGCAATTCGACGGTTTGCTTTGTTGCGAGACAAAAGGCAAGACGCGCTGGGGGCGAGCAGTCCTTCGCCGTTCAGCTCCTTTTCGACTTCAAAGGCGGAGCCAGCGCAACGGCCGCCTCGGCGGTGAGCAGCAGAAACGTAAACGTCTCCTGCAAGTACAGCCGGACAGTTTCATCGGTGTGGCTTAAATAACCAATGGAGACGTCCTCGCCAATGTGCAGGTCGAAATCGCCGCCACGGGTCGTGACGACAAAGGCGCCCGCGATGGCGGGAGCCCAGATGATCTTGTCGTCGACGAGCCGTTTGACATGTTCCAGCACGGGATATCCCTGGTCGCTGGTCTCAGCGAGAGCCGTGTATGCGCTGGCGCCGAGCAGCACCGCGTAGGGCCCGTTGACGCCAACAAGCCGCAGTTGGCTGAGCGCCTGAGCGATGGCATTCGGATATTCCCGCACGTTGGCGGGCAGCGGCCTCTTGGGATTGCTGGTGCCCTGCCTGATGCCCACGATTCCGGCATCGGAATAGCCTTCGAAGATCGCTCCATCCTCGGCAAACGCAATCTTGCGGGCGGCGTCCTTGGCGGGTTGCCAGTCTGCGTCGTTAGCGCCACGCAAGACGTCGTCGATCGCCTGGCGATCGAGCTCGAACGGAACACGCAGTTCGACCAGGGCCTTAACTTCCCGTTGTTTGGCGACGACGCCGGTGGACTGGGCCCGAATCCTCTTGAGGTGGCCAGTGCCGACAGCGGAGAGGCCTACACCCGCCGGTCCCTGCACGTCAACGACGTGGCGCGCAGCCAGGTGGCGTTTGAGGGTACGCGTTGCTTCCTCTTCGAACTGTGCCCAGGCAGCATCGGAAACAGGGGCAAGCTCTCGATGAAGATTATTCATATCAGTTGTCTCCTTTGAGGGAACCAATACCAAGCGAACCATCTTTTGCCGGAGTGACGGACGGAGCGGGTTCGCGGGCTGTCGACACAGCGGAAAGCTCCGGATCCGGGGGCGAATCTTCGCTTACATTTTCAAGAAATGTCGCGGAGGGAACGAAGAACAGGTTTCCGGTGACGGCGCGGCTGAAGTCGAGGATCCGGTCGTAGTTGCCGGGCGGGCGGCCGATAAACATGTTCTCGAGCATTTGCTCAATCCTGCGAGGCGCGCGGCTGTAGCCAATAAAGTAGGTGCCAAATTCGCCTGATGCGGCGCGGCCGAAGGGCATGTTGTCGCGCAGAATCTTGACCTCTACGCCATTTTCTTCGATGGTGTTGAGCGCGCTGTGCGCATAGGTTGGTTTGACGGCGTCGTCCAGTTCAATGTCGGAGAGCTTGGTGCGGCCGATGATGCGCTCCTGCGTCTCGGTGGACAGCGCATTCCAACCATTGAGATTGTGGAGATACTTCTGCACAATGACGTAGCTGCCTTGGGCGAACGCCGGATCTTCGGGGCCGATGAGTGCAGCCTCGACGGCCGCTTCATTCCGCGGGTTCTCCGTGCCGTCAACAAAACCCAGGAGATCGCGGTCGTCAAAGTAACGGAATCCGTGCACCTCGTCGACCGGCGTAACGGCATCGCCCAGCCGCGCGACGATGAGCGTCGCCAGCTCGAAGCATAAATCCATGCGTTTCGCGCGGATGTGGAACAGGAGGTCGCCCGGGGTAGAGACTGCATGGCGCGCGCCGGCGCGAATTTCACGGAAGGGATGTAGGTTCGCTGGGCAAGGATCTCCGAAGAGGCGGCGCCACGCATCGGACCCAATCCCCATGACGCAGGAAAGACTCCCTTCAAGGTCGCGAAACTCCACCGCGCGCACCAGCCCGGCGAGGTCGCCGCAAAAGGACCGAACGGCCGCGCGACTGCCGGGCGCTGAATTGACGGTTACGACCAGAAAGATCGCGGCGCGAGTGAGTGGCGCGACGACCGGTTGCGCAACCGCATTTGCGGGACTTGGCAGTTCGGGCGCGCGATTCGGGTCGGATTCCATTGGATATCATCCCTTTGGGGGCTGGCGGGATCTGAATTCCTTGAGATTTAGGGGCGCTTCGAATGCGAACGATCAGACCGCAAGATTACCATCGCCTCCCCGTGAGCGTAAAAGCGGTTTTCGAGACGGTTGGCAGGGGACGCGATGGTTAAGCTTTCCCGAAGGCCCCGATCGCGCGGCTGGCGGGGCTGGCCGGATGGCGGAAGAATTTGCTTGCAAAGGCGGGCGGGACGTGAGATAACTACGTCATGCGTAGTACGCGAGACGTAGTAGATGAAGAAAGCGAGATGGATCCCGGATATTATTCCGATCCACCTCTGCTGGTGCTGGCGAGCCTGGCGAGCGGGCCGAAGCACGGGCACGCGATGATCGAGGACATCGAACGGCTGTGCGGTACCCGGCTGGGGCCAGGAGCGCTATATGGAGCGATTGCCCGGCTGGAACAGCAGGGGTGGATCAAGCCGCTGCCGGTTGAAGAGCGACGCCACCCCTACAGGATTACTCCGGATGGGCTGAGGGTGCTGCGGGCGAAGCTGACGAGGCTGAATGAATTTTCGAAAGCGGGACTGAAGAGGCTGGAGGCGCGATGAACCGCAGGCTTGCGCATCTGCTGACACGGATGTATCCGCGGCGCTGGAGAGAACGGTACGGCGAGGAGTTTGAGGATTTCTTGCTCGCACGGCGCGGGGATGTGAAGACGTGGATGGACGTAGTTCGTGCGGCGATGGGTGAGCGCATTCACCCGAGTCTAAATACGTGCGAATCAGGAGGCGCGATGATCGAATACCGTACGACTTTTGGAACGGTGGTGAGGCAGCCCAGCGCGCTGGTTCCCCTGGCGATGGCGCTGACGGCGCTGGCCGTTGTGATGGTTCATATTGCGGTGTATGGCGCAGCGCGCGAGGCGGATGAGGGGGCGACTGCGCACATATGGCAACTGCTGATGGTGGCGCAGTTGCCGGCACTGCTTGTGTTTGGGATTCGATGGCTGCCAAAGGCGCCGAAGCAGGCGATGGGCGTGCTGGCTCTACTGGTGGCGGCGATTCTGGCGGCGATAGCGCCGGTGTATTTGCTGCATTTGTAGGCCGGTCGGGGCTAAGCGCGCGACCGGGAAGGCTGTTCGCCGTAGCCGCTTTGGAATCTGTCGGGAAGTATCTTTTGGATCAATCATTTAGATGATCAGTTGGAAAGTCCGCGAGGCCGCGGAAGAATTTTCTTGACATCGAGTACTCTAAATTGTAGAGTACTCTTCACGTGAGGCCAGAGAGCAAGGGATCAAGTAAGCATTGGACATGGAACAGAGAGGGACGATGACGGCGACTGTACAAAAGTTGGGAACTGAGACGGCGCTGGAAGTGACATCGCTGGTGAAGCGGTTCGGCGATTTGACGGCGGTGGATGGGGTGAGCCTGACAGTTCGCGCGGGCGAGTGCCTGGGGTTGCTGGGGCCGAATGGGGCGGGCAAGAGCACGTTGATTCGGAGCATGGTGGGCCGGGTGATCGCAGACAGCGGGCGGGTGATGGTGATGGGGAAAGCGGCGGGATCGACCGAGGCGCGAATGGCGCTGGGTTGGGTTCCGCAGGAGCTCTCGATTTATCCGCGCATCAGCTGCAGAGAGAATCTGGGATCGTTCGGGCGGTACTACGGGCTGAAGGGGCACGCGCTGACAGAAGCGACTGCGTGGTGCCTGCATTGGGCGGCGCTCGAGGACAAGCAGAACGAAGTGGCGAAGACGCTGAGCGGCGGCATGAAGCGGCGGCTGAACATGGCGGCGGGAATGCTTCACCGTCCGAAGGTGGTGCTGTTCGACGAGCCGACGGTGGGCGTCGATCCGCAGTCGCGAAACCGAATCTTCGAGATGATCGAGGCGCTCAGGGATGCGGGGACGGCGATCGTGTACACGACGCATTACATGGAAGAGGCGGAACGGCTGTGCGACCGGATCGCGATCATCGATCACGGACGGATCATTGCCGAGGGCACGAAAGAAGAGCTGGTAGAGGGGACGTTTGGAAGACGAAGCCAGGTGCTGGCGCGGCTTGCGGGAGAGAAGGATGCGATTGAGGCGTGGGCCAAGCGTCACGGCGGGCGAGTGACGGAAGAGACTGTGGAGTTCACGATCGAGCAGGCGGGAGAGATTGCTCCGCTGCTGGATGATGCGACGAAGGCGGGGCTGGAGCTGGTGGACGTTTCGCTGAGGCGGCCGAATCTGGAGTCGGTATTTCTGCACCTGACGGGAAGGGAGTTACGAGATTGATCTGGAATGTTGCAAGGACGGCATTGATTGCACTCAAGCGGGACCGCGGCGCGATGGTGTTGAGTTTCGTGTTGCCCCTGGCGTTTTTCTCGATCTTCGCGGTGATTTTCGGCGGAGAACACGACACGACGCCGCGCGTCACCTTAATCGTTGTTGACCAGGATAAGAGCGAAGCCTCGGAGAGCTTGGTGCGGGCGCTGGAGCAGGACGGCTCGCTCTGGGTGCATCGCACACCGGTGACCAGCAAAG
>Ga0181520_10010574_pt1 | contig 12340 bp, 8 predicted proteins | sample PEATcosm2014_Bin_29_FD_132451 | JGI IMG/M metagenome (GOLD analysis project Ga0181520, IMG submission 132451) | Peatland microbial communities from MTU Mesocosm Facility, Houghton, MI, USA - PEATcosm2014_Bin02_30_metaG | ecosystem: Environmental > Terrestrial > Soil > Wetlands > Peat | place...
GGAGCTTGTCCCCCATCGGCCCACTGCCCCCAGCCGAGGCATACCTTACGGAATCGCTGGGGGGGGCCCCGGCTATTGACTTATACCCTTTAAGGGCGTGCAAAAACCATGATTTTTCCGCAAGCTCTTCAGCCAACCAGCTTTTCGTTCTGTTATGCAGCCGCGGAACCAACGGGAGTTAAAACCTGCCGCCCTCCTGACTATTTCGCGACAAGTTCCGGGCGCCACGATAAAAGACATCGCGTTCCCGGGGGCACTCATCTTTTCGTCAGCTTCGCGCGTAAGAAGGGCTTCGTTGTTCCCTTTTCTTCCGAATCCATGCGCCACTCCCAGGTGCCGGTTTCCTTGTGATAGATGAAACGCGTGCGGAAGACGCTGTCTTTATCCTTGAAAAGGAAATGAATCTCGTTGCCGTCGCGCTTGCCGCGGCCGAAGGTGGCAGGGTTCATGCCTCCATACGTGTCGAGCCAGGCGCAAACGTAGTCTCCGGTGGGTTGGTCCCAACCGACAAAAGCCATCGCCTCGTAATCGGGCTGGCCCTGGGCATTCTTTTCGCGCGAAACTTCATGGATGCGCACAAACTGATGACCGAGCACCCACTCCGCGGTGATATCGTGCGTGTTCTCCTGGCCCATAATCGTTCCTTGAAGGACCCAGTTCCCGGTCATCTGGTCGAGGAGTTGATCGTGAACTGGGGGTTGCTGCCCAAAAACAAACCCGGCGCTGAAGATGACGCACGCGGCCACTTTAAGAATTGTTCTCATGGCAAGACCCTCCCTGCAATACACATGTGATTTAGGAACGCGAGCGAAAGAGATCCACCACACAGAGCACAGAGAGCACAGAGAAAAGCTCATCTGCTGGCGCGGAAAGGCATGATGAACGGCTGGTTCTGGCTTTGCAATTTCTAGTCCGGGCTATTCTCCGTGCTCTCCGTGGTGAATCCGCGGTGAAGCTTATTTTTCAAAAAACGGATGCTTGGAAAGCGGCAATCTGGGCAGATCACCCGTTTCGGGTTTTAGTGTAATGTCCTCGAAGAGGAGCGAAGGGGCGACGAAGGAAACCAAAGGCGCCCCGGTCTGTCCAGGAAAAATGCGCCCACCGTAAGCCGCATAGGGAATGCTATAAACCGTCAAATTGCGTGAGGCTGCGGCAAGGTCCTTGAACGCGCCATCGTCCATGCCGTCAAACCGTCCCAGGCGCATCAACTCTTCGTGGCCGTCAGGGAAGACCTTATAGACCGCGCGGCCAACTCCGCGCACGATAACTCCAAATTCTTTGTTCCGCTCCTTCACCATGTTGAGCAAATCGTCTTTCAATTCCTGCTCGCTTACTCCCTCCGTGGGCATGACCATTAAATTGCCGGGCTGAGCGCCAAAACTGCGAAAGCTTCCCGTGCTTTGGGCAATGCCGGACACGGGATCACGCGCATTGAGCAGCGTCTTGAGATACCCTTTCTCCACCAGCGTTGTGGGGCGCGATTGCACACCTTCATCGTCCACTGCGTAGCTGCCCACCAGCGGCGTTCCCTGGTACGAGGCTTGCGTAGGATCGTTAACGATGCTCAGGAAGTTGGGGAGCACACGCGCCCCCAGCCGGTCCTGAAGTTTACCCACACTCTGGGCGGCGTACTCTTCGATTTGAGGATTGTCGGACGCCGGCACGCGCAGCGCGAGCAGCTTGGGAGCAAATACCTGGCTAAAAACTTCTGCTCCGGCGGCGCCATCGAAAAGCACCGGACCGTTGTAGCGATCCACCACCGGAGCTTGCCGAAGCCGCGTCAGGCGGTCCGCCATGGTGCGAATCTGTGCCGCCAGTTCGGACTCCGTGGGCAGCGCTTCCATTGACCGCGCCGAAGCCATGACCCAGTCAGGCAATTCGGTTCCATCCACCGCCTGGGTCCGTGCCTGGGCAGTTAGTGTTGCCCCTGAGGTTTCCTGGGTCACCGCGCTCCCTTCGCTGTTCAGATACCAGGAACGCGTGTCGTTGACGGCAAGGCTGGTGGAAGAGGTATAGATTTCCGGTGATTGACGGAAAAGCGCGGAAAGGCTTTTCACCAGAGCTTCCGACTTGGCGAGGTCCATTTTGATGGGGGAAAAAGGCGCCAGCGCTGTTGCCGGTGGCTCTTTGCTGAAGTCGGGAAGGTTCTCGCGGGCTTTGCGGTTTTCGAGTGCAGCGCGCTTCCGGGAAAGCATCTCTATAGCCGATTTGTACGCAATATCAGTGGCCAGCCAGATTTGACGCCGCAGTTCCTGGTAATCGTCGTCGAGTGGGAGCAAAACAGTTTCCGTCAGCCCGTTGCCACGGGGAGGATCCGTCAGGAAATTGCTGTTGTCGCGCTGATAGTCGCCCACCCGCACCTGCACCATCAGAAAGCGGGCGCGCGACAGGCTGCCGGTAAGCAGCGCACCAAAGGTGGCCGAGGCTTCAAGAGAATTGCGGTCCTGGACGTGATAGGAAATGAAGTAAGGCTTTTCGAGTTGCTCGAGTTGCAATTGCTTCATGGAGCGATTCAACTCGTCGCGCATCGCCTTCATTACCACGTCGTCTGCTGCGGGGGCCTGGGCCGGCCACACGATTGCCGCCAGAAGAAAGATTCCAAGTCCCCGGGAAACCATTTTCCGCATCCTGTTGCTCCTCACGTCACCTTTGTACGGATCAAACCCTAAACTCTATTGTTCCCCCTCGACCCCCTCACCCCCGAGGGGGCGAGGGGAGAGGTGATTTAAATTTGCTGCCCTCGCCCCCTTGGGGGTGAGGGTGGCCCGCAACCGGCGTATTCATCAGTCCGTCAGCCGACGGAGACGGGTGAGGGGGTCACTTGGGATCACTCTAACGAATTACTTCCTCAGGCCCTTATGTGAACAGTTTAAGGTCCAACGCGAACCTATTGAATCGGCGCCGGAAGAATGGGCGCCCGCGCCGTGGACTTCTCCTTTTTCTGCACTTCGATTTGCGATATCAGCAGATCGGGAGAAGAAGCCGAGACCGGCACGGCGCCTGATTCCGCTCCACACACTCCATTGAACGTGGCGATCTGGGCGTCGCCGGCAACGATTTTGCTAAAGGCCGTCAGCGGCGTGCCAATCAGGTTGACTCCCCGCACCAATTCTTCGCGCCCATTGGGATAGACGCGATAGACCATAATCGGCAGCACGTTGAAGGCATTGGCGGCGAACCTTCCTGTCACGGTGAATCCACCCTGAATATCGTCGAAGAAGAGGCCGAAAGGTTTGTCTTGTTTCTTCATTTCCGCAATCAACTGCCGCTTCAGTTCGTCGTGCGAAACGGGGTGGTCGACGACCACAATCAAATTCGATTGGCGAGCCACAGGAGCGTTCCCCTGCTGCCTGCGTCCATGGCCGTTCGAGTGGGAAAACCCTTCGATGGGCGAGCGTGACATCAAAAAGTTCTTGAAGACGCCGTGGTCCACCACCATCACCCGCTGGCCTTTCACGCCCTCGTTGTCAAAGTCGTAGAAGCCGGCCAATTCCTCATGCCCCAATTGCTTCAGCGTGGGATCGGAAACCACAGAGAAGTTATCCGGCAGGAGTTTCTCTCCCACCATTTTCCTAAATGTCTGGCCTTCGCTTTCACTTTTTTGCCGATGGCCTTCCAGGCGGTGGCCGAACACTTCGTGGAAGAAGACTCCACTCGCCCGGCCGGAGAGTATCGCCGGACCCGTGTAAGGATCGACGATCGGCGCCACTCGCAGGGCTTGCAGGTCTTTGATCATCTGGTCGACGATCTTCAGCACTGCCTGGTCAGAAGGCAATCCCCCGGGATCTTCGGCAAAGAAGGATTCGTACCGCGGCAGATCCATGCCATCGTCGGCCTTGGTTTGAGCCGATACGTAGAGGTGGTAAAACGGCCGGGAGACCATGACCTCTGACCCGTCGCTGTTCACGTACCAGCGGGTTTCAATATCCGCCAGGAAAGTAGCGGTGGCGGAGTAGATGTCGCCGTAGCGCGCAAAGGGCGCGGTATACTTCCGCACCTTTTCTTCCCAGGCTTTTTGGTCAAAGTTTATCGTCCGGAGCTTGTCAAAATGCTTCGCCGCAGGCTCAGGCGAGAAGTCGTCAGACTTGTCGTCTTGCGCCACCTTGACCTGAACCTCGGTGGTGATGGAGGCAAGTTGCTCGGCGGCCTGTTTATATTTGAGGTCGGTGTAATACCAAAGAATGCTGCGCAGCGCGTCGGCGTCCGCCTCAATGGGAACAAAGATGGGCGGGGAGCCTTCCGCGGCTTCTTCCCGCGTGCCGTGGGTGTTATCCAGGTGCGGGGTCCCCACGCGCAGGTCGATATCCAGTTGGCGGCTGCGGCTCTGCTCGCTCATTTGGAGTTTTCCAAATGTGCCGGTGATGCTGGCAACCTGGTCGTCAGTAATTTCGTAGCTGAGAAAATAGGGCTGGACGCGCTCCGTCTTGAATGCCCGCTGCGAGCGAGCCAGTTCCGCCTTCATCGCTCCCAGGATCGTCGAGGTCCCGGCATCCTGGGCGTTGAGGGCAGGCGTGAGGAGCGCGAACAGAACAGCAGTCGTAATAATCCGTATTCGCAAGGGTAAGCATTGCCTCCGAGGGATGCATCATCGTACGGTATGAAATCCCTCTCGTCAATCAAGTCATTCCGCGAGTGGTGCTGCGGGGCTGAATCGGTTTGCTGAACAGCCGTGCTGAACCGGGGCGGTGCTGATTAGCACAGTGCCGTTACAGGGCTGCAAACACCCCGCATCAAAATCCACGGAGCAATGTGCTTTCGCGCTTCGGCAGGCCCTCTTTGGGAATTCGTCTCAGCACCACGTATTCGATGCCATGACGGGCGCAAAAGTCTCTCTTCTCGGGTTTGTCGCCGTCCTCATTAACCACGTAAAAGTTAGGCCTAAGCAGGGCGATCTCCGGTTCCGCATCCATCCAGCCGTGCCCCGTGGAAATCATGGCTTGGTGTACATAGCGAACCGCATGCACCATGTAGACGCGTTCATCCTGAGATAATAGCGGGTGGCCCTCACCCTTCAGCAGCCGGATATTCGCGTCGTGCCCCACCACCACGTACAAATCCCCCAGAGCGGAAGCCTCTTCGAAAAACCTGACGTGCCCGGAATGAAACCAGTCGAAGCAGCCGGTGACGATGACTCGCCTTCGCGCTGAATCAAGGGACGGTGGGACGAACGCGGGCACAGGAAATCCGCGTAAATCCTGGTTTCGAATGACTTGGTACGGAATCCTCCGCACCTCCGCGTGGGCCCGCTTGCCGGGAGTATCGCCTTCTTCATCCACAATCCAAACGTCAGGTGTAACGCCGCCAAAATCAGGCAGGGCATCGGGCTTGATGTTTCCGCTGACCACGGTTACATGGTCAACGAAGCGGAGTGATTGGAGCAGATAGCGGCGTTCGCGTTCCGGAAACCTGGGCAGTCCTCCCTCCCGTGCCTGGATGGTTTCATCCGACCACAAGCCTATGTGGACGTTCCCCCACTTTGCAGCTTCTTCAAGAAAGCGGACATGTTTGGAGCGCAGATTGTCAAAGCTTCCCGTGATCGCAACGGATTTCATTCTGTGCCACCGGGCGCGGCGGTCCTGACCTGCACATGCAGCGAACCGGGCACGGGCTCTTCCGACACGACGTACAAGTACCCCCCGCCGCAGCCCGAATACATGGCTCCTGCATATCTGGACTGATAATGATTCAAGATACCCATCAGGTCGATGCTGATGGCGGGATGCCTGACGGTGCCAGGGAGAATCACCTCCCAGCAGCGCATGCATTCATTCATGGAGGCGCCGAGCGCCCGCGCGTCCTTTGCCAGAATTGCCGCGTAACAGTCCTTGCCCGATTGGCCCAGCCGCCGGATCCATTCCTTATCCAAGTTCTTCTCGTCGAGCGGACTGTAATGGTCGGGCCGCGGCGCGATGGGCAGCAGGTGAACAACTCTTTCTATCCAGTGTGCCACAGCGGGATCGCTGTTTGTCTCGATATGCGCGGGGAAGAAGCCGCCCTCACAGGTGAAGTCATAATCCAGCCGGCTGATTCCCGGAATAATCAGCCCTGCCATATCCTGTGATCCGGAGGGCGCTGCTTTGCCTTGGTTCTCCGCGTCATAAAGGATGCGCACCAATTCCCGCGGGTCGCGCTGGGGCAGTTCGCCGTTCCAAAGTTTGCGTGCGACCTCGCGCGTGCTGGTGGCCATGCCGCTGCGATCCATACAGCGAAACGTGGGCTCAATTCCCACCACCACCATGGATCCCGGGGGAGTGGGGTTGTGCGTCGAAACAAATGGCTGGTCAATCCATCCGCCGGCGAAAGCCATCCGATATGGGATCTTGCCGATGAGCGAAGTGATGTCTTGATCGGAAGCAGTAGGCATAGGAAGAAACCGGCGCGACAGGAAAAGTCTACCTCACACCCGGCCTCACATGCTAATCGGGATTTCAATCCAATTATCGTCGGAGGATGACAAGGACTGATCTGGTACTCCCGTGCTATTGCATGGAATGGAGACTTGGGACACTTTGAGCAAATGGATGAGAAGGACTCACCAAATCTATTTGTTCGGTTGGCCTTGCACGCCGCCCTTTGTGGAGCAGGCTTGGTTACGATTTACACCGCGCTCGCCAAGGTCATGCAGTGGCTCTGCCTCGCCCCCAGATGACGAGTCTCATCACATGACCGGGCAGTGTGCTGCTCCGAAGGATCAAGTTTGGAATAATCGAAGTCGAAGTGTGCGCCTTTCACCCTCTGAAACCGTGGGTCGCGATATCTCGCGTCCCGGCTCCCTCTCGTAGCAAGCGCGGACTGCAAGAGGCTCGGCGGCGCGACCGCACTTGACGAAGCCGGCATTGATGACAAGCACTCCATAACCTTCTGACTGCTTACGCCTCATGGCCCTCAATCGTACGGAATCCCCCCGTAAGTCCATCCTGCCTGGTAGAAGCGCCTCACGACCTGCTACCCTGCCAGCAACCTTCCGGGTATTCTTCCCAGTCAACGCGATCTAGTCCTTCACCTTGCGCGCAGATTCCACCATAACCACGCCGGAGCTGAGAGCTTCAGGCAATTTCAAGATGGGTCCCAATTCTCCCAATTTGAAGGCGTCGCGGATTGTTCCCTTTACTCCGACGCGCGCTCCCTCTCGTGGAACACCGTTGTTCGAGACCACCCAAAGCGTGCCTGTCCCGTCATCAACTTCGTATGCCCCATGGCCCAGGACCGAATAACTCCTGACCACCTTGCCGGCCACCCCCACTTCCTGGTTTGCATAACGATGCGGGTCGACCAATATGTGGTTGATGCTCTTCTGTTCGCAGCCAGGCAGAAACAAAACCGCCAAAACCAGGAACGCCCACCAGTAATGTCCAAGGCGCTTGCGCATGGCAACCCTCCCGATTCGAGCTGGAATGTCCATCTTGACCTTCCAACCTCTCTGAGTATACACGCCTTCGGGTACCCGTCTCGATCCGCTTCGTGTAAGGACGCACTTCCGCCGTGGAGAATCTCATTTAAAGACAGTGGGTGACTTCGTCGATAATCAGCGCTCTGGCTCTGGTGGGGGTTTCAAGAATTCGAATCCGGCCTGACCAACTTGGGCCGAGTCAGCCGTGCCTACCCAAACCACGCGCGCTTTAATGAAGCTGGGGGGGTCGGTAGAAAGAAGGAGGCCCACGGGTTGGCCTGGAGCCAGGGTGGCGTTGGATTGCAGTCGCAAGCCAGTAGGGGAAAGGTCAACGGTAGTAGCGTGTCCAGCCTCGTCATTCTCGATTACAAGAATTACAGACATTTGGATCGACTTACGCTCAGACGGGCGTCTATCTAATTGTGAGTCCTCAGGCATGCCTTCAGGATACATGCAGGGGGGCGGATAATCAACGAACCTGTTTGGCGTTCGAAAAGAAAGGGTAGCTGGAAGGTGTGAAAGAATTGCAAAGCTCGCGCAGAGACGCTGAGACGCAGAGATTCAGAATAGATAACTGCCTTGTTTTCTTTTCGCCTCTGCGGCTCTGCGCCTCCGCGCGAAATACTCTTGCTTTCTCATGGCTGGCTGGCGATGGCGAGCGCAGCCATGCGACTCGCGATCCTCACCGCGTGCGCGCATACCTTCTATGGGCTCATCGACGGATGTCATTTCGAGCCCCCGCTGCCTTGATCATTTTTTGAAACGCAGGGCTACGCTCGCCCTGCGCCAGCCGGCCCCGCCATCCTCAAAGCGCATTTTTGCACACGTTCCATGTACTCTTTTCGGGGCGCCGAGGGTTGCGGATCGAATTTTCCAATCCAAACTGCGCCACCGCCTTCGACACCCAGGGTTCCGAACCGTACGGCCTGCTGCGCCAGCCCAACGGGACCGCCAAATTCCTTCCGGTAATGGATCAAGGTTTGAATAATTTCCCCCTACAACGGAAACCGACAAAGTCGTTCTTGTAGGCAGGGGTTCCGCCGTCGCGGTACGATGCACGGACGTACTTGGGATCGTGGAGACAGGACGCGCCACGCAGAACGCGGAATTTCCCGCTTGCCGCCCCTGGGGGATCCTGATGCGGGCTGACCTGGTAGTAATTCTCGTCGGACCAGTCATTCACCCATTCCTCAACGTTCCCCAAAATGTCGAACAGCCCGAACCGATTGGCCCCCAGTTGGGCCACTTCCTGCGTCACTTCGCCGCTGTTGTTTAAGTACCAGGCAATCTCGTCGAGGGGGCCGTAGCGCTGCCCGGTGCTCCCGGCGCGCGCGGCGTATTCCCACTCCGCCTCCGTGGGCAGCCGGCCACCTGCCCAGCTGCAGAACGCCGTCGCATCATCCCACGTTACCTCGACCATGGGCATGTCCGGGTTTTTCCAGTCCGCGTTGAAAACCGGTGGGTTCGGCATCCGCGCTCTATTGCTTCCAGCAAACCTCTTGTAGGCCGCCACCGTCACTTCCGTCTGCCCCAGCCAAAATCCCTTCGTGATGGTTACTTGATGAGCGGGCTTCTCCTCCGCGCGACAGTCGTTGTCCCCCGGCGAACAGCCCATCTGAAAGCTGCCCGGTGGAATCCACACGTACTTTAGACCATCCTTGGGATTGACCCTCGCCTTCACCGCTGATTCTCTGGTTGCTGCGGACGAAGGCTCATTCCCTTTTATCGATCCCTGAGGACTGGGATGTTCCTCTGCGGCCCCAGCGGGAATATCCACTTCCCGCGCACAGCGAATGCCCAGATTGGAGTCCCGGCTGGCCGGATCCCAACCGGTGCGGTAGGATGCGATCGCGAACCCGGAACCGTAATACCAAGAGCCGCCACGAATAACACGGTATTGGCCGCTCTGCGAGCCTCGCGGATCCCGCCCGGGGCTGGCGGCGTAATAGGAATCTCCGTACCAGTCCTGCACCCATTCAAAAGCGTTCCCGAGCGTGTCATAGAGATTCCAGGCGTTGGCGCGCTTCTGGGCCACATCATGCGTTTTTTGGACGCTATTGTCGATATACCAGGCAACCGCATCGATGGGGCCGTAGCGCTGCTCGGTGCTCCCGGCGCGCGCGGCGTATTCCCACTCCGCCTCCGTGGGCAGCCGGCCTCCCGCCCAGCCGCAGAACGCCGTCGCGTCATCCCAGTTTACGTTCACGATGGGCATGTCCGGCTTCCTCCAGCCCTCGTTGAAAACCGGTGGGTCCGGCATCCGCGCTCCCTTGCTTCCAGCAAACCTCTTGTACGCCGCCACCGTCACTTCCGTCTGCCCCAACCAGAAACCTTTCGTGATGGTCACTGGGTGCGACGGTTTCTCGTCATCACTGCATTCCGTTTCGTCGGGGGTGCAGCCCATGGCAAAAGTCCCGGGAGGAATCCACACGTATTTGAGGCCGTCTTGCGGGTTCGTCCTAACCGTCCCTGGCGCGGGCGCATTTGCTGCGGGCGGCTTTGCAGTCTCAGGCGTCACCTCGGAGTGATGTTGTTCGCACGCACCTGTCCAATAGGCCAGCGCCAACATCAAAGCTACAAGCACACAACACCTCTTGATGCCCATGGGATGGGGCCTCCGCGGGAAATCCTGCCGGCGTGCATCTTATCACTGGTCGCTCGGGGTTTTGAAAAGCCATGCCTTGAAACGGCGGACGAAAATCAAGCGAGCAGCGCTACGCCTACACCCCTGCTACCCCATTTTCGCGGGTCGTGGCGGAGCGAAAATTTGGCGCTAGAATCGGACATTAAGCAGGTCTGTGGAAAGCCGAACATTAACAACCACAAGCAATATTAAGCGCTACCAATGGCTTATAATCGATTGTCAATGATTTAATTCCCCGGTGCCGACAACCTCTCCACCGCGCGGGGCCATGTCCCTCGTGCCCACCCCCCCGCCGACCATCGAGCACTGGATTTCGCGCGCGAATCAAGCGAGAATCCTCCTCGCTACTCTATTTCGAAAGGTGACTCCACCTATGCCGCATTCGCTGCGATGCTGTCTACCTTTACTGTTCATCATCGTTATTGCCAGTCCGCTTTTCGCTACGGAGCAGACTCCGGTGCAGAAGGCCTGGGATGTTCTGGATGTGGGGTTGAAGGAAAAGAGTTATGCCAAGCGCCATGATGCTGTCCACGCTCTGGGGTTGCTGGCGGGTGACTCCAAGGCTGTCGCCATGGCGGAAGCGGCCCTGGAGGACCACGCCGTGGAGGTTCGCGAGGCAGCAGCGACCACCTTGGGTCGATTGCATTCAACCGCATCGATTCCCAAGCTGCAACTCGCGCTAAACGATAAGGAGCTCCCCGTGGTTCTGGCGGCCGCCCATTCCCTGTGGGCACTCCACGACAAACGGGGCTATGAGGTTTATTACGAAATCCTGCTCGGTGAACGCAAGGGAGAAAAAGGATTGATTGCCGGGCAGGAAGAGATGTTCAAAGACCGCAAAAAACTTGCCCAATTTGGATTTGAAGAAGGGATTGGATTCAGTCCCTTCACCAGCATCGGTTGGGAAGTCTTCAAAATGGTCCGCAAGGATGATGTATCGCCGGTGCGGGCGGCAGCCGCGGAGGTTTTGGCCGACGATCCTGACCCGCGCAGCGGCAGGGCATTGCTGCTGTCCTGTACCGATAAAAGCTGGATGGTCCGCGCGGCGGCGCTGGATGCCCTGGCGCGACGCGGTGACCGGGCCTATCTCAACGATATTGAGCCACACACAGCGGATGAGAAAGACGTGGTGCGCTACACTGCCGCTGCCGCGGTCATCCGGTTAAGTGGACCTCGGGCGGGAATCAAGCTTCCGGCAGAGAAGGACCGGGACGGTCTCCCTCTGGTACCCGGCAACGCCGGAAAATAAGGGCGGTACCTTTATTCTGGTAAAAGCGGACAGAACATGGATCGACAGGATGGACAAGATAAGGACCTGAAACACCAACATCAGCCCTTGATGGGAATAGAGGCCTTCCGACAGACGTATACAGACTATTCAGCTTTTTGGTTTTGCCCTTTATCTTGTAAATCCTGTCCATCCATGTAAATAACAGCGCCCTTTATTTTCCAACCTCTGCGCCTTCGCGCGCCTGCGGTAAAACCTGAGGGGTCAGGTGAGGAACCACGGGGATCAACCGGCCGCCTGCCACTCGATAGTTTATTCCCCGCCAGCGAACCCGGTTCCAAACCAGGCTGTTTAGCCAGATTACAAAGGCGAAGGCATCCCAGAAGGGCACCAGCCACCAGCGCCGTTTCAGCAGATCGTCGTGCAGTACCCAGATGCCCATGGTCCACACTACAGCCATGCGAAGAACCAAATAGGCAGCCACAAAACCCAATGCTAGAAGGCGCGTGGGGGCAACGAGCGCGGCCAGAATCGTCCACGGTAAACCCTGGGTTACGATAAGCCCCAAATAGCCCAAGGGCCGCGATTGGCGAGCCATGATGGCCCAGCGCAGGCGTTGAATGAAGAATTCCGGCAGGCTCTGGGGGCAGCACCAGGTTTTGACCGAACCGTCGACCAGCACCACTTGATGCCCACGTGCGGCGGTGCGGCTGCCAAGTTCGTAATCATCCGCGGCTTCGTCGGCAAGTGCTTCAAATCCGCCGATTTCCTTCAGGCACTCGCGTCTGATTCCCACTGTGGCGCCCAGTGAGAAGCGCACTCCCTCCAGTTGCCGCGCCATCAGGACAGCCGGCATGAAATCAGTGCTGAGGTAAACGGCTTCCAGTTCCGGCCAAAGAGAGCGCAGGGGAATGCCCGTGAACATACTGGTGACGGCGCCCACCTTGGCATTGCGAAAAGGTGCGGCAACCGCGCGCAGGTAGTCCGGGCCAACACGAATATCGGCGTCGGAAAGTACCAGCATGTCGTACCGGGCCGCATTAGCCAGGACGCAGAGCTTGTTGACCTTGTCATTCGA
>Ga0181520_10010575_pt1 | contig 12337 bp, 9 predicted proteins | sample PEATcosm2014_Bin_29_FD_132451 | JGI IMG/M metagenome (GOLD analysis project Ga0181520, IMG submission 132451) | Peatland microbial communities from MTU Mesocosm Facility, Houghton, MI, USA - PEATcosm2014_Bin02_30_metaG | ecosystem: Environmental > Terrestrial > Soil > Wetlands > Peat | place...
CCGTAGAGTTCGTGATCCCGGTTTATCTCACCAGCTTTTGCCAGAATGAATGTCTTTACTGCGGTTATCGCCACAGCAATGCGCTGACCGACCGGGTACGCCTGAGCCCGTCCGAGTTCAACCAGGAACTCGACTTGATCCTTTCCTGGGGCCACCGGCAGATTGAGCTCGTGCTTTCGGAAGATCCCGAGTTTGGTCCCGACGTGGTGGCTCGCTACGTGGAAATGACGCGTCGCAGGCTCGACCGTTTGGGTGGGGGAACGGTGGGACTCTGCTCGCCGGTATATACCTGCGAGGATTACAAGCGATTGCGGGATGCGGGGCTGGAATGGGTGGTGGAGTGGCAGGAGACCTATCATAAACCTCACTTTGACCGCTGGCACGTCGTGGGCTCGCCCAAGCGGGACATCGAATATCGTCTGGATTTGTGGGATCGCGTGATCGGGGGCGGCATCAAGAAGGTCGCGCTGGGCGCTCTGCTGGGGCTCTACGACTGGCATTTCGACGCATTGGCTACAATCGAGCACGGCAACTATCTGCGGCGCGCCTACGGTGTGGAGCCGCACGCCATGGGCATTCCCCGTCTCAAGCCCGCCCGTGGAGTGTTGGCATCGCAAAAAGCATCGCGGTTCACGGTGTCAGACGAGGACTACCGTTTGATCCTGAGCCTCTATCATCTTTCGTTCCCGCGCTCGCGCTTGTTCTTCAATACTCGTGAGAGTTACGATATGAATATTTCCATGGTGGCGGCGGGTGACCTTTTCACCGTGGACTGCGATACCTTTCCAGGCGGATACCTTCACAATGATACGCCCGGGCAGTTTTCGACTCATGGATTCCCCTCGCGGCGGGAAGTTGTGGAGGTGCTTGCAGCGCGTGGGCTGAAAAGTTTGTATCTTGAGGCCGAAACGCCTCTGCCCGCTCCCGAGCATCCATCGAAAGTGGTGCCGCCTGATGTTGTAAAGTGGCGGGAAGAACATGCAACGATTCGCGCCGCGCTTCAGGACTGGCAGGCCATTCTTACCGGGCTGACCCTGCATCCGGGTGAAAATCCAACGGAGCGGAAAGCAGCGTTGGCGGCGCTACGAATGACCCTGCACTTTTTCAAGACTTATGCCATGGACCACTGCCGCCGGGAAGAGAACGCTCTCTTTCGCACCTTTGCACCCAACTCTGGCTCGACAGCCAATCTCCAGGCATTTCGCGACAGGCATGAGCGTTTGGGGATCGACTTGGATAAATTTGAAAGGCAGATGGCCTCGTACCAACTTTCTGGAGATCCCAGCGTGCTGCTTACCGTGGGAGAGCGCACCATCCGGGAACTGGGCGAACACCTCGCTGTGGAGGAAGAGTTTGCGGCAAGGCAGTTCGCGGCCCGTGATCCAACTTCGATGTGATTTCGCGGGTTAACTTGCTTTCTGTCCATTGCGAGTTGACATCTAGTTAGTTGACCCCCCGGCGTATATTGCCCTTGCGCGGGAATGACTTCTCCCCCGGAACGGTGTTACCTTTCGAATGCAATTTCGGCGAATAAGCTTGGAAAGGATCGCATACCCGTGAGTACGAAGTTAGGGGTCGTGCCGCTGGCAGATCTTCCGGTAATCGACATCGTCCCTCCCAGAGGTTGGTGGGAAGTCAATTTTGCCGAACTGTGGCAGTTCCGAGAGCTCGCCTATTTTTTCGTCTGGCGCGACATCAAAATTCGTTACAAGCAGACGGTAATTGGTGCAGCTTGGGCAGTGCTTCAACCCCTTACGACCATGGTAGTTTTCAGCCTGTTTTTCGGCCGTCTCGCCAAAATACCATCTGAAGGGCTCCCGTACCCGATCTTCTATTTCAGTGCTCTGCTGCCCTGGATGTATTTTGCGGGAGCAGTTCAGAACGCTACCAATAGCATCGTTGACCAGCAACACGTCATTACCAAGGTATATTTCCCCCGACTCCTCCTGCCAATTTCGGCAGTGGTTTCCGGTCTATTGGATTTTGCCATTGGCTTCGTTGTGTTCCTGATCATGATGCCTTTTTATCACACTTCACCCAGCCGGGCGATCCTGCTGCTTCCGGTTTTCCTGGTATTGGCGGTGGCGACAGCGCTCAGCGTTGGGTTATGGCTTTCAGCGCTCAATGCGGTTTATCGCGACGTTCGCTACATTGTGCCTTTCCTGATCCAGGTCTGGATGTTCGTTTCACCCGTCGTATACCCGGCGGCGCTGGTGCCCGCGCGCTGGCGGTGGCTGTATGGACTGAATCCGATGGCCGGGGTCATCGAAGGGTTTCGCTGGGCGCTGACCGGAATTGGTACTCCCCCCAGTCTGCTGCTGGCGGTCTCAGCGGGGGCCGTCGTGGTTGTGCTGATGGGCGGCCTGGCCTTTTTCCGAAGGATGGAAGGCACCGTTGCCGACGTGGTCTAACTGATGAGCGATGTGGTTATTCAAGTCGAGAATCTGGGCAAGCGCTATCGCATCGGTGAGCGAGAGCCCTACCTTGCCCTGCGCGACGTACTCACGCGCGCTATTTCCGCCCCGTTTCGCCTCTTCCGGTCGCCAAAGCTTTCTCCCCCCCACGGTGATGCCAGCCATTTCTGGGCGCTCAAGGATGTCTCATTTGAAGTTCGGCAAGGCGAGGTGATTGGCATTATCGGCCGGAACGGGGCAGGGAAGAGTACCCTGTTGAAAATCCTGGCCCGCGTCGCAAAGCCCACCCGCGGATTTGCGCGCATACGCGGTCGCCTGGGAAGCTTGCTCGACGTGGGCACGGGGTTCCACCCGGAATTGACAGGCCGCGAGAATACCTATCTGAATGGCGCTATCCTGGGGATGGGGAAAGGTGAGATTGCCCGCAAATTCGATGAAATTGTTGCTTTCGCCGAAATCGGAAAGTTTATCGACACGCCGGTAAAGCACTATTCCAGCGGGATGTATGTCCGCCTCGCATTCTCAGTTGCCGCCCACCTGGAGCCGGAAATTCTTCTGGTTGACGAGGTGCTGGCCGTGGGTGACGTGATGTTTCAGAAGAAATGCCTGGGGCGAATGGGGGATGTCGCCAAGCACGGACGCACGGTGTTGTTTGTGAGCCACAGCATGGCCGCGGTTTCGTTACTATGCAAGTCAGCCATTGTCCTGGACCACGGTTGCGTCAAGATGATCGGTCCCAGCCAGCAAGCCATTGAAGAATACCTGGTTGGCGCAATGGACCGCCACACCACTTTGTATAATATGGTGGGAGTTCCGCGCGTCGTTCCTGGGTTGAGCATGCAGGTGGAATTCCTCACCTTGGAACTCGAAGGATTTCCCATGAAACTCGTGCCTGCCGATGCTGATCTTTGCTTGCGCATGACCGTGCGGGGAAACCGAGCGGTTGGTAATTTCCGTTTTTTCCTCACCGTTTACTCACTTGATGGAACGCCTGTGGGTAGCTGCGCTGGGGCACAGACTCACTCGATTCAGGAGGGTGAGATAGCTAGCTACCAATTACAACTCGCCAATCCATTATTAGCTCCGGGCCGATACCGGTTTGGGCTGGGAGTGGGAACAGGCAATGAACGGGAAGGATTCCGTCACTTCGACGTTGCTGAGGACGTTTTGCATTTTGAGATTTTGCCTGCACCGGGAAGAGACGGAACCATATCCGAGTGGGAACGGAGTTGGGGTACCATACGGTTTCGGGAGCCGGTGACCACGAAGTGCAATTGATTTGCAGGTTCCTTTACCCGCCCCTTCGCTATACGTTAGCTTCGTCAGCCCCGCCCGATGCATAAGGCCGCGTCCGCTGCCCCGGAGGATCGCAATTCTGGCGGAGCAGGCACTTGAAACGTGTGAATATGAACACGCAGGAACAGACAAATTCCGATTACTCCAGGCATTTGAAGAGGACCCTTCGAATGCAAAAGGAGGGTGCAAGAGAGTTCAACCGTGCGTTGGTACGCGCTGGGCGAGAGGTGGCAGGCAATAACCCTGAACTGGCCGTGCAATGGTGCCGTTATGGGGCGACCGTGGCATTATTGTCAAACCCGGGCTTTTTCTATAGCCACGAGATGGAGCAACTTCTTGCGGACATTGGGCGGCGGCACGGCACCCCCGTCTCGATCCCCTCAGCGGGCACGCCGACTCCGACTCGCTTCTTGCATGTAACAACTACCACGAGCGCGACGGGCGGGCACACTCGTGCGATCTCCCGTTGGATTGAAACTTGCGCGGAGCACGCGCCCTCCGAGCATCACTCGATCTTGATTTCGAGGCAGCGGGATGAGCCCGTACCTCCCTGGGTGACCAGTGCCGCCCGGAGGAGTGGGGGCGAAGTGTTCCAATTGCCCTCCTCGGCGTCCTGGTTGCAGGCTGCCGCAGAGTTGGGTGCGAGGTCGTTGGGATTTGACGTTGTCATCCTTCATACTGAACCGAACGATCCGCTGCCGAACCTGGCCTTCTATGACCAGCCAAGGCCGGTGGTCTTTTTCAATCACACCGACCATGTGTTTACGCTGGGCATGGACGTGGCACGGGTAGTCGCTGATATACGCGGCGTGGGGCATGATATATCGGTGCGTTTTCGCGCGAAGGCCCCACGGAAGGTGATGCTTCCTCTGCCGCTTCTCGACGATGGCTTCGGCTCATGGAGTAAGATGGATGCGCGCCAGAGGCTCAGGTTGCCGATCGATGCTCCCATCGCGCTCACAATTGGCGAACCTTACAAGTTCAGTCCTTTGTTCGGATTCAGCTTTCCTGCGCTTGTGCAATCCCTCTTGGAGGGGGATCCCCGTCTCCTTATTATTGCCATCGGCATCTCCGAATCGGAACCCTTTCCCGAATTGAAGCGATTGACGCGGGGTCGATTTATGCCTGTCGGTGTCGTCGAAGACCGGGACACCTTGGAACTGTACTACTCTGCTGCCGATGTCTATTTGGACTCGTTTCCCTGTGGGTCTTTGACTGCCGTCTTGGATGCAGCACGTCATGGCCTTCCAGTTCAGCGCTTTTCCAATCCTTACCAGCGCCTGATGTTCTGTGATGACCTAGGTCTGGATTCCGTCACTCGTGGGGCTTCCGGCCAGGAGGAATTCGCGGCAGGCGTACTAGCGTGGCTGACTTGGCCGGAGGGAAAAAGGTCCGAACTCGGCGGTTGTTTCCGAGCCGCTGTGTTGCGGGAACACTGTGGTGCGTCTTGGAAAGCGCGCTGGCTTGAACCAATGATCGCGGCCCTAAGCGCGACATACGGGGCCCCCTCCGCGTCCTCCCCACACCTTCCCGAGGGGGAAGGGAATTCTTTTCTAGGGCTTGCGGGGGTGAATTGGGGGGCCCACTGGCCCGCGGGCATGTTCGTCGCTAGCGCCATTCTCGGCACAGATCGGGTCCCGCTGCGCATACGGATCTCTGGAGTCTTGCATTCCATCAGGCCTTTGGTCTTTGACACCGCTGGAGATGGCATGGCACGGAAGCGACTCTTGATGTTCAGATGGTTGGTTGCGTCAATTCTGCCGAAACGCATCTTCGCTGCGTTGGGAGACATGTTGCGCGCAATCTTCAAGAGGCTATACCATCAACGGGATGGGGCGGACTAATTTCGCTCAACGCGCAGAAGTTCTTGCTCTCGCCGGAAAAAGGCATAAGTCCATCGGGCCATTGCTATAGTTTCATTACGTTTTGTGGAAGGGAACCATCGGGACTTCTGGAATCATTTGCTGGAATTGCTTGCCGGATGCGCCAAAGTGGTGACAGGTGGCATCCCGGCTATCTCCAAGGACCTGCTATGCGACATGCACTGACTACGCAAGGCTATGGTGTGAGGCTGCGTCCGGTTCGAATGGAGGATGCGGCATTCATCGTTTGGCTCCGAAATTTGGACTACGTCAAAGGCCGGGTAGGTGATTCCGCTGCTGATGTAGCCGGCCAGGAGACGTGGTTGAATAGGTACTTTGATAGGGAAGGTGACTACTACTTCCTCGTCGAGACCCTGAATGAGGTTCGGTTGGGTACCCACGCCATTTACAATCTAAACGAGACTCGCGCTGAAATCGGGAGGATTGTCATTCGGTCGGGCGTATCGGCGGGTGTTCCTGCATCTCTTCTGCTCCTTGATTTGTTCTATGGACAGATGGGCATGACGCAGGTGCGTGCGACATCGGTGGCGAGTAACTACAAGGCCCACTCCCTTCTTCGAAGGCTCGGATTTAGTCAGGTGAAACTTGAGCCCGCAGGCCAGGTTATTAGCGGCCAGGCAGTCGATGTGCTGCATTTTGCGCAGATTGCTGAAGATTGGCTTCGTGCTCGGCAGGAACTAATCCCGGCAGCACGGTTGGCCGAGATCGGAATTCGTGATTGGGAGCAGTCTTGCTTACATGGCCGCAGCTCTCCTCGAGTCGTAGCTGACGGGTGAATTTTGGGTCAACGCAATATCCGCGGCGCTGGCCATTTCTATCTGGCTCTTGGTGGCGCGATACGCGACCCTTGGAAGTCTGCAAAGCGAGAAACAAACTATGGGTATTGACCAGTGTAGGATTATCGACCTACCTAAGATCGCAGATCCCCGGGGCAATCTGAGCTTCGTTGAGGGTGGGCGGCACATCCCTTTCGAGATCAAGCGCGTATTCTATCTGTATGACGTCCCGGGGGGCGAGACCCGAGCCGGCCACGCGCTTAAGGCAACGGAACAATTTATCATCGCCGCATCAGGGAGCTTTGACGTGGTTCTTGATGACGGGAAAGAGCGCAGGACCTTTGGGCTGAACCGTTCCTGGAAAGGCGTGTACGTCCCTGGATTGGTATGGCGAGAGCTCGCCAACTTCTCTTCTGCTGGGGTATGTCTCGTTCTGGCATCCAATTACTACGACGAGAGCGACTACTATCGGGATTATCAGGCGTTTCTTGCAGCGGTGAGCACGCGAAAACCATGAAAGTGCATTTCAACGACCTCAAAGCGACTCATTGCGCAATCGCGTCCGAACTCGAACGTGCCTATCAGCGTGTTCTCAAATCGGGTTGGTTCATCCTCGGCCCGGAAGTCGAGGCGTTCGAAGCGGAATTCGCCGCTTACTGCGGAGTAACCCATTGCATTGGTGTGGCATCGGGAACCGAAGCCCTAGAGCTTGCGCTCCTCGCTTGCGGTATCGGCCGGGGCGATGAAGTGATAACGGTTGCCCACACCGCTATGCCGACCGCATTGGCGATTGTTGCGGCGGGTGCCACACCGGTATTTGTCGATATCGACCCACGAACTTACACGCTCGATCCTGAGCACCTGACGCGGGCCATATCACCGAGGACTCGGGCCATCCTGCCCGTTCACCTGTATGGCCATTGTGCGGAGATGGGTGCAATTCTGGCGGTGGCCGCGCAGCACAACCTACACGTAATTGAAGACGCAGCGCAAGCTCATGGTTCTCTCTATAAGGGAAGGAAAGCCGGCAGCATGGGACAATTGGGATGCTTTAGTTTTTATCCCAGCAAGAATCTAGGGGCGTGCGGCGATGCCGGCGCGGTGGTGACGAACGACGCCAACCTGGCGGCGCGGCTGCGGCGGCTGCGTAACTACGGCGAATCCACCAGGTACCACCACGAAACCATGGGTTATAACAGCAGGCTCGACGAAATACAGGCAGCAATCCTGCGCGTAAAGCTGCCCCATTTGGATGATTGGAACGAATGCCGCCGGCGGATTGCAGCACACTATTTGTCCCGCCTGGAGGAACGTTTTTCGCCGCCTCAGGCGAAACCAGATTGTGTCCACAATTACCATCTCTTTGTCATTCAAAGCAATGACCGCGACGACATGCGGGAGTACCTGCACGCGCATAGTATCGAGACCCTGATGCACTATCCAACACCTTGCCATCTGCAGCCGGCTTTTCGCAATATTGACCACCGGTGCGGAGATTTGACCGTTACGGAGAAGGTCGCAAAGAGAATTTTGTCTCTGCCGATGTTCCCTGCTCTTACGACCGACCAAATCGAGTACGTCTCGAAGCGCGTCAACTCATTTGGGGGGAAGGCGTGCTGAGTGAGTTGTCAGCTTGCACAGAGGCTTCCGATTCTTCTTGCCGAGACCGAATCTGTGCGGTGATTGTCACATACAACATCGGTGAAGCGATCCACAGTTGCTTCGACTCCATCCGGAACCAAGTCGGCCACGTTGTTATTGTGGACAACGGCTCGGACGAATGCACCCGCCGGGAACTGAGCGGTCTTGCTCCGTCCGATTCGGTAACGGTCATCCTAAATGAACGAAATGAAGGCCTTGCACACGCATTCAACCAGGCAGTGCATTGGGCCCGGGACAAAGGATTTCAGTGGCTGCTGACGCTGGATCACGACAGCCAGGCTACGCCCGGCATGGTTGACAAGCTTGTTCAGGCTTATGTGACCCTCCGTCGGCAGGGTGTGCAAAATGTGGGAGTTGTTGGATCCAACCCATTCGACCAAAATACCCAACTCTTCACCACGGGTGTTCAACCGGGGGCGGGCGAAGGTGCGCCTGTGGAGGAGGACGACGTCATCTCCTCCGGGAGTTTGATCCAGCTTCGACGGTTTGATGATATAGGCTTCTTTAACGAGGACCTCTTTATTTACTATGTCGATGATGATTTCTGCTTGCGCCTTGTGGAAGGAGGATTCCGGATCTTTCTGTGCCCTGAGGCTGTGTTGGTGCACAAAGAGGGAACAAAAGAACGCAGGAGGTTCTTTTGGGGTCATGCGTACTATGACCGTCACACGAAACATGCGCGCTACTACCTTTCGCGCAACACGATCTACATGATGAAAAAACATAGCCAAAGCCTCAAATATATTTATTGGATGGTTCGCAGAACTTGCAAAGACCATGTGAAAATTCTCCTGTTCGACGCAGAGCGATTTTCGGTCTTGTGGTTCAGCCTAAGAGGTTTGATCGATGGTTTGAAAGGTAAGGTTGGTCCCCTGAGTCGGGTGAGGCCCACGCTCGAATGATCGTGCCTGGAAGATTTTAGCGCGATGCATATGTGGGCAAGTTGTCAGTCGGGCCAATTTGGGTTTCGACGACTTATAGTGCTCTACAATGCCTTATCATCCCTTGTCTAGTAAAAGTTTTCAGCGGCACCCCAGGTTTATGCTTCCGCAGGCAAGGGCGGCTTCAGCTTCAGTCTGTGACCTTGGTGATCGCGGTCTGCCGTCCCAGCCTTGCTGGACGGGTTCCGGCCATTGTGATACAAGTTAGAAAGCTCGCGGCAGTGAGCCGGATTGAGAAATAAATCATGTGGACTCCCAAGCATGTTGTGGTAGTGGGCGGTTGTGGACACGTCGGACTCCCTCTGGGCCTGCTTCTTGCCTCCCGCGGTGTGAAAGTCACGTTACTGGATATCGACAAAGATAAAGTTGAAAAAGTGAACCGGGGTGAGATGCCATTTCTGGAACAGGGCGCTCCGGCGTTGCTCCAACAAGTGGTGGAGAAGGGTTTGGTGGCGACCTTGGACGAATCCTGCCTGGCGAGCGCCGACGTGGCGATCGCGGTGGTAGGCACACCCGTTGACAAATATTTGAATCCGACCCTCCGCAACCTCTGCAAAAGCGTCGATGATTTGCTGAATCATCTTCCTGACGATGCGCTGCTGGTATTGCGCAGCACCGTTTATCCAGGGGTCACGAAGATCGTTTACGACCGGGTCCGGGCTCTGGGACGGAAGGTCCACGTTGCCTTTTGTCCGGAGAGGATTTCCGAAGGGAAAGCGCTGGTGGAGTTGACGAAGCTCCCCCAGATTATCGCGGCGTTTGAGCCGGAAGCGATGGCGAGGGCTGGGAAGCTTTTCTCCATTCTCTCTCCCGAAATTATCGAACTCGAGCCCACCGAGGCCGAACTCGCCAAACTCTTTACCAACAGTTGGCGTTATCTCAATTTTGCCATTTCCAACCAGTTTTACGTGCTCGCGCAGAGTTACGGGCTTGACTTCTATCGCATCTATGACGCGGTCACGCGCGATTATCCGCGCATGGCCAGTTTTGCGCGGGCGGGTTTCGCTGCCGGCCCCTGTCTGTTAAAGGACACGCTGCAACTTGCGGCATTCACCGGAAATAACTTTTTCATGGGGCATGCGGCAATGCTGATTAATGAGGGCTTGCCGAATTACCTCGTCGCGCAATTGCGTTCTTCCGGGTTGGCAACGAAGTGCGTGGCGATTCTGGGCATGGCCTTCAAACGTGATTCCGACGATGTGCGCGACAGCCTTTCCTGTAAGCTGCGCAAACTATTGGAAGTCGAAGCTCGCGAGGTGTTGTGCACCGACCCTTACGTGCAAGACCCATCACTCGTTCCCCTGGAGCAAGCCTTGGCGCGCGCCGATATTATCATCCTGGGGGCGCCCCATTCCGTTTACCAATCGCTTTCTTTCTCTCCTGACAAGCAAGTTATTGACGTTTGGAATTTCTGGCCCAAGCCCAAAACTGCTCCGCTAATGGCTGACTCCGAACTATTCCCCCTGAAAGGGTGAATCAACCCAAATGTGCAAGGCTCTTTGAAATTGGAGATACTGCCTTACTTCGTGGCAAGGGTTGAATGCGCCAAGGGGCACCGGTTATTTCTTTCCCGAAAGGAGGAAGGCAATCGGACCACACAGGCTGCCGAACAAAAAAGGAAATCGCGGGACTTTGGATTTTGTTGCCCTTGACACTCCCAACGCGGTCTGCCGTCGCATGCGGGAGGCGGTATAACGAAGAATCGCGCCGCGTAGAGACGGTTCTTGAAGAAAGTATTTTGCGAGGAGGGCCGTGTGAGCGCAACCTGATTGGAACGCCCAACGCCGAACCGCACGCCATTCAGTAGGGTGGCGGTGGAGAATTTGCGCCGCAGGCTCCACAACAATCCTGCCGCCATGGAGCAAGATTCTGAGAAGGATGTCCGGTTCTTCGCCGGAGCCGATCCTGGTTCCGCGACCGAACCGAGCGTCGTAATCGCCGTAGCGGTCGAACACCTCCCGCCGAATCGCCATATTGGCGTTGCCCACTAAGGCTGAGCGCATGGGGAATGACTTTGCTCCGACATGGCCATCGATAGTCTGTTGCGATGCCGGGAACTCAGCGCGATGGAGATAATCAAATGTTTGACTGACGGGGTCCGTGAGGGTTTGGGCGAATACGCTGCCCGCCACTGCGAGCACTTGCGGGTCCCGGAAAGGAGCAAGGAGCAGGGGAAGCCAATTCGGGTCTGCCACCGAATCGTCATCGAGGAACGCCAGTATCCTCCCTTTTGCCGCATGGACTCCAGCATTGCGCGCCCGGCTGACACCGCACCGGGGTTCCGAAACAACCCTCGCGTCGTGGCGCTGGCCAGCTTCGGTAACGCCTTCCATGTGGGGACCATTGTTGACGATGACGATGTCTGCAACCGCAGTCCTGAATGGCCGCAGCGATTTAAGGCACTCCTCCAAGTCTGCCAGACGGTCCACTGTGCAAACGATTATGCTCACCTGTTTCCGTAGTTCGTCCGGGATCTCCAAAGTATATTCCTGGGGATGCTCGCCTGGGCTCATGTTCCCGCCTCATTAAGAAGCTCATCATAGAGCCGGGCGAAGCTCCCGATCATTTGCGTGGCGTTGAAGTGGTCCCGCACTCGTGCATAAGCGGCTGCACCGATGCTGCTGCCTGACTCAGGGTTGGCGAGCAGCAGGCGCAACCGGGAAGTCAGGGCCTCAACATCGCGCGGCGGGACAAGCCAACCGGACTTTCCATCTTCAATCAGCTCCGGGACGCCGCCCACCGCGCTTGCGACGACTGGAAGTCCCGAGGCCATGGCATCCAGAGCGGCAATCGGAAATCCTTCCTCAAGAGAAGGCATCACGAAGACATCCCAGCGAGGCAGAACGGTAGCGAGGTCGTCAATCCATCCCAGGAATACAACCTGTCCGCCGAGGCCAGCCTGAGCGACTACCTGTTCCAGTATCCTCTGTTGCGGGCCCGAGCCGGCGATTTTCAATCGGAGGGCAGGGAAGTCGCGCCGGAGAGCCCCCACCGCATGGATTAAGTACTCGATCCCTTTGAGTTCCACTAACCGTCCGGCAGTCCCGACCACGAATTCAGATGAGCTGTGCTGGCGCCGAGCCGGGGCCTCGCCAGCCAAGATAGGTACTCCTGCATAAATAACCCGAGCGGGGCCATCAACAACCCGGTTTGCGACCGCCTGGGAGACTGCGACGACCGCATCCACGCCCCTGGCGGAGAAATAAACTGGTTCGAGGCCATGCGGCTCCAGAATCCGGCCGTGCAGGTGCCTGACCATCCTGGCGTGCGTGGCTGCACGGGCGAGCCGACTGACGGATCTTCCTCCAAAGTGGATATGGACAACTGAAAACTTCGTGCTGTGCAGTTTACGCCAGAAATTCCAA
>Ga0181520_10010578_pt1 | contig 12335 bp, 14 predicted proteins | sample PEATcosm2014_Bin_29_FD_132451 | JGI IMG/M metagenome (GOLD analysis project Ga0181520, IMG submission 132451) | Peatland microbial communities from MTU Mesocosm Facility, Houghton, MI, USA - PEATcosm2014_Bin02_30_metaG | ecosystem: Environmental > Terrestrial > Soil > Wetlands > Peat | place...
AATGCGGCTTTCGATGTAAATGCACGCTGCTGACTTACTTGTCGGGTATAGAATGTCAACTAAAGCCCCGTTCTCGTCCGTAACGTTCATCTGGTACTGTGCCATCTGCCCGGAAGTCGGGGTTTCTCCTGCAAGAGTCTGTGCAACTGCTTCCGCGTACTGCGAAAATGCCTGACCAACACAGTCTCCCACGCTTCCCTGATCGCGGGGAGCCATTAACGAGACATTAACCTGAGGTGCAGTTTTAAATCCGATCCCCATCAAGTGCTTTTTGTGCTGAGAAGGGTCGAATTCCGGTACTACTTTGTCCGACTTTCGTAACTTTGTGACCGGCATGAGAGAAACGGCGTGTTTCCCTTCCATCCGGATACCGCCCCGCTTCTCAAGGTTCGCAAGGGCAGCCTCTACTTCTGCAACTTCCCTTCCGATTGCTGCAGAAATATCTACTGACGTAGCTTTCTTGTTCTTGGCGAGGTGATTGAAGATATCGCGCTCTATTGCCATACGCAGGATTGTTGTTTTTGAAGTATATATTAGTATCGAGTCTTCCTTCTCGGGTACGTAACCTCTTCGTGCTCACGGGATTCTTCTACCGGGACACGAGTGCGGGGGAGTTGATTGAGTGCATATATCTTTTCGTCGATTTGCGCTATAGTTGCACGGGTTATTTCGATATGACCATCGTACAAATCGTTTAATTCTTCGAGAAGTTTTATAATTTCCTTGAGTTTGTACGTGGTATTTATCGAATCCTGAATGGAATCTGCAAGTTGTTCGCGTATATGCTCAAGAACGCGGGTGTCGTTTGATCCGTGAATGTGATTTTCTATATCAACAGACTCGAAAGAACCGAATATTTGCGGGTTCATCGACGTTTTAACCGCGTGATTCCCGAACTCTTTCACGTAATTGAGTATCAAATCGGCATCTTCTTCCATGTATGGGGAGATTCTAAGCGTTTTCATCATGTTATAAACTCCGTAATCCGTGCACATTCTTCACCGGGAAGGTCTTTTATCCGGTTTGCAGTTGCGAGGCGATAGACATTCTCTGCACTAAGCCCAATCCATCGTTTTCTATCGACTTCCCCGCAGTTCGGACATGCGGGTATCTCATATTCGTGGACTTTGCGATTGAACATATAGAGTCTTTCGCAAGATTCGCAGAAGAATAACCCCATCTGACCGATGTACCATGGGACAACTAAGTCGCTACTTCCATGATATGCGCGGAAATCATATCGATCCGGGTGTGTAATTGGTTCCGCAGCCCATTTCTCGTCTAAGAAATAAAGTACACAGTCGCGGTATTCGCCCGAGTGAACGGGTTCCGTGATATCCGGGTGCTCGCGGTAGAACTTTATATGGCAAAGTTCGTGAACTATGAGCGCTTCGAAGAAATAACTCAATATATTATATATGTTTGCGGTGAGATACTTGCGGTTATATACCACAACGGCTTTACTCCAATCGGGATTTTCGGGAATGGTAGCCGCGATTGTTGCCTTACCCCTGTCCGGATGGACGTGTTTATCAATATCCCCGCTTATAAGAACACGGACAGCCACATCCTTAGGGAGAATTTCTCGGGCATACGCTAACGTTTTCTTATTTAGATATCCCCGTGCTGCCTCGTAATCAGTTTTCCAAGCCATTCGTAACCGCCTCTGCCGCGCGCGTGTAACGATACATATACGTGAACGCTAATGAACTTTGTCCCTGATTACCTATATAATAGTTTCCGAACTTCAATGCCTTTTCGTGCCATTCTTCCGCAGCTTTCGCAAGTTCTTCAACAGTGAATTTGCCAGAATCTTCCATGCAAAAGAGTCGAAACGCCCATCCGTACGGATTATGTTCGTCGAGTTTTATACATCTTTCAAATTCCCCAGACGCTTCTGGGATTTTCCCCCACTCCATAAGCTCGCAACCCTTCACGAAACACAGTGCGGAAGTGTAATTCTTGAACCCCCTGCGCCGCATTTCGTAAAGAGCGCTGCTTTTAATGTCGGGAAATATACTCATCCTAAGCCCCACGCGGTTGTATAACCGAGGAAAACTCCCACGAGAAGCGTGATGAACGATGCTATTGGGTTTGTTTTAAGAAAAGCTACCATCCCGATAACCGCAAACACTATGATAAACGTATAAACCCACAGTTCGCGCGCCGTTCTTAGTTGATCGGGATTCAATGCCATTATGCCACCATCGAGAATTCCTTCATTCTTCTATGGGTTTCATGCGCGAGAGCAGCACGTGAGAAGGCAACCTGACGCGGTATTCCCGATTTATCTGCTACTTTCACCCACTCCGTAGCCATATTCAGAATCTCATCATCTGTAACCGCGCCATCCGCAAACAGAGACGCCATGTACATGAAATGATATGGGAAAGGACTCTCGGTAATCGTCAGGGATTCTTTCAGGTCTGCAATTCCGTTTAAGGCGTCATTGCAGTGAATCTTAACAACACCGGAATAGAACTTGTCAAACGCAGCCCCGTTCTCGTATTTATATATTTCGCGGAGTTTTTCGCGCGGAAACTCTTTCTCGAAATCCTCGGCTTTCATGGTATAAGGTTATGTAAAACGTGTATTTATGTGTATCTTATAATACGATGATCAACGTCGCAACCAACCCACCAGCAAGTGCTACTAATGCTGTTTCGAGTGACAATGGAGTGTACGAGGCATACGAGGTCGTTGTTCCACTCGTGGAAGTAGAACACTGCGACGGTTCCTGTGTGTAACACGGACACGGAAGATACGTCTGCATCAGGTATGTGTAATAAAGAACGTGCAATGCCGCAAGATCATCACCGGATATGTTTGCAGGATTCGTTTTGAATGCACTGTAATATTGCGATTGCACCGAGTTGAGATAACTTAGGAACCCGGTGTACTCAGAAGTAAGCATTGAATCTGCGGGGAGTCCGTAACACAGGCAAATTCCGTGCCATATTCTCGCCCCGAGAGCAATCGGTGTATCTGACGCATTCGTTGGATCGTATTCTATCGAGAATACATCAAGTGCTGTCCACGCGAATCCCGTGTTTGTTCCCCATAAGAACTGTGAATCCTGATTCGATGATATTGCAATTGTCCACGGGGTTGTCGGAATCGGAACACTTGCACCAGAACCCGGCGGCGTAGCGAGATCCCATTGAGCTGCGTTCCCACCTCCGTACGTAAAGTTAATGCACGAAGGTATCGAAGCCGATGAAATCCATCCCGCTACTGTGGATTCTGGTAACGTTGATTCGAGAATTATAACGTTCCACAGACTGTTAAACGCTGTCATGTTACATCACGCCGGGCATCCCTGCGCTTTGATTCCCAATATCCTGTACAACTCCTGTAAATCACTCAGATGCTCTTTTTCTTTCTCTTCAATCTCCTGCATAATGGTTATGATTTCGGGATCGTTAGTACCTTCGGCAAGGTTAGATATGAATTCGTAGGTCTGCATCGCAACTTTCTCTGCAAACATCGCGTCGATAACATACGTCTCGATTGGCTTAAGCGTTCCAAACCCTCTCGGGCTGCACATATAGGGTTTCAGTTCGATTCTTTTCGGGGGAAGAATGTCATAGTTTTCTAACAGATACCCTGATATTAGCTCGGCGTGGTGTAATTCATCTTCGAAATGCTCACGGAACTCTTCCTCGACGCGCTTTTCATTTCCGAAAAGCGTTGCTGTCGCCGCAAGCTCATCTGCGTATATCTTGTATTGATACGCTGCTGCCCATTCATCCCGGTATGCGCTGTATAAATTCCGCATCAACACGGTCTTGGGTTCTTTCCACCCCGATCCCCTTTTCTCCATATAATACTTCATACCTCTCGCGGGTATATAAAACTTCCCGACAACACCTTTAAATATTCGAAGTGATAGGTTATATCTATGGCAACGCTGCACTGGAATGTAAAACTGCTCGGGGGTCTCACAATGACGGATTTCAATGCGTGGACTTCGGCTGCCAACATCCCATCGTGTTACGATTTCAGCGTGGCGACAACCGCTCCGCCGAGATACACGTTCGATGATGAGCCGCAGACTTACCTGAGCCCGAAACTTCAAGGAACTACGCAAAACGTTCCGTTAGACGAAAGCACGATTGTGATTACTGGTCGATCTATAACTCCGTTCACGTATGACGCTCCGCTTTGTTACGACGGGCACAGATGTGTTATGATGGCTGATCCGGACGATTTCGTAACGGGAACGACGTTATTCTCGATCATGTTGGCATCCGACAATCTGCTCAGCAAGGAAAATCTCAACAAGATCATGAACCTCGTGGATTTCGGATCGTGGGTAACTACGAATATGCCTTCGGTGGCTCCATACCTCACCAATCTATCGCAATACATCGACGCTGATGGGTTCCTGTTTAAGCCCATTGCCGAGAATCCGGATCTTAGTACAGCGGTAACAAAGATCGAAAATGCTATATGCCAGTACGTTGCAAGTACCTTACAGATATGCCATCAGAGTACGAAGGCGACATCGATCTCGACGAAGAAGATGCCTACGAAGAGCGTAATGCTGTAGAAGAAATATCATCTATTTTACGTCTCCTTATTCCCGACGGTTGGGGTTCGTACGCGTGGTCGCTTGAACTGATAAATTCCGGTGGCGAAGGAGACCCGGTTATCGACAAGATATACGACAACGCAACGATAACCTGCATCTTCTCGCGGGGAATAGAAGAATTCCAGTATAATATGGGAATCGCCGCTAAGGTCGGAAACTTAAAAAAGATGGTGATTTCGGATACAATGGATTACGACTTAGGCAAAGTATTCGAGGGTCGGAACAAATCCCACGTGTTCCACACTGCGCGCTGATTGGCAACGTCGAGAAATGCGCGGTAAAATCCGGGTTCGTCTTCCCCGAGATCGTTGATTGACATCGGTTCCCCCTGTAGATTTACGAACGGGCGGAGGAATTGAGAGAGTAGCTGGTTATATTCGTCGTATATGCACTGAGTCGCACAATCCTGAACGCGCGGCATGAGCGATACAAGATAGTCGGGGCTTGTGTTATTCTCTTGGAATATCTTCTTGAGGTCGCAAACACATCCAGTCCCGAACAGGTCACTTTTTATGATATTAAACGACTGCAGTTCTGATCCCACGAACTGTCTCCACTGGTCAAGCAGATCGTCCATATCAGAGAACGAACCGTTAACCGGAATTATATCCTCTGCTGCAGTGCCTTCTCCGTAATCGCTCAGATAGTACCCACCAGAGTGTTTTCTGTGACCCATTTCAAATCTCCGTAAAGTGTATGTTGCCGTTTTCGTTTAAAAACATTTCGATCATCATCCGTAGTTGTCCGGGCAACCACCCGGACAATTTCCACCAACATTTCCGATTACGACATTTGTAGCGTTTGCGCAGAATGCAACCGGGAAAGTACTTCCGAACGTGTACTCGGTACAGAAGTTAAGATAACTGAACCCTCCCCAATTACACTGCACGGTGGTCGAGTAGATCGTTTCCCCGTTCGCCGTTATATTGATTGTTGCACTCTTAACAAACGTTCCGGTATCGTTCATCATCGTGGCTTCAATCAATACCGTATCACCCGGTTGCGGATCGGTTATAACATTATAATCGTTGACCTTAATAAGTGGGTCAACCCCTTGAATAGTCATCTGTGCTAAGTCGATAGAACTTCCGTTAACCTGACCGCACAATGTGACCTTCGGTGTTGTAGCTGGCGATGAACCAGACGTTGTAGTCGTTGTTGAACCTGCAGACGTAGTGTAGTTCTGTTGGTTTGTGTATGGCCCGACGGGTAAAACAATTGAAGTTCCTGATGCAACGATATACGCGCAGATAGTCATCGATCCTTCGGTTGTAGCCTGAACTACCGCTTCGGATGGCTGGTTCTGCCCGGTCATTCCCGGAGAAATAACCGGGGTCGTTGTGGTTACAATCCAAGGCCCGCTCTGCCCGTCGGTGAATGCAATCTTAGCAGCACCAGCCACCGTGCTTGTATTCTGAACCGTAGCAGTGAGTTGGGCGTAGTCACCAACAGAAAGTGTCGGGGGATTAACGTCAACACTCGTTACTACGAATGCCGGGATAACCGTTCCGGAAGCATAATTCTCCACGTAAATTGTTCCATACGCATTTTGCCCGTTCACACCGTTGTCATAATCGTATACCGTTCCCCACACGGTGAGCATCACTGTGTAATCACCCGGGGTTGCGAACGCATGGGTTGGATTCTGCAATGTAGAGTAACTTCCGTCCCCGAAATCCCACAACCATGCAACCGGAATGGGGTCGGCACTCTCATCGGTAAACTGCACTATCGTATTCGGATACACAATAAACGGAGAGTATGTGTATGCTGCTGTTGGAACACCTGTTGCCGTAGTCATCCTGTATACACCAACGCACAAATATTCATTGTTCCCGTCCACTCAGCCGTGTAAATTATCGGTACCATTGTCGTTCCTGTTCCCCCTGCTGCAATTGAAGGCGTTTGAACCTGCCCCAACGAAGCTCCAGATGCATCGAGGAACTCGACCAGCGCTTGTCCAGCCCCGTTCCCCTTGTTCTCAACGGTTGCGGTAATAAGAACAATGTCACCTATGGATACTGTTGAAGGATTTGCATCCACTGATACGAGCACGAAGTTAGCAGTTCCCTCTGCAATCTCTTCTGCATACTGCTGGTACGCGAGGTTAGCCCCGCTCTGCAGGCACAGGCAGACTACATCTTCACCATTGCCAGTTGTTGTGAGAATTGTTCCACAGCCCGTACATACATAGATATAATCCCCATAATCGCCCGTTCCTACGGCTCCACAGGTGTTTGTGACCGTTGCTGTGGGTCTGTACCCCCAAACCGGGTAATGGGCGTCTGTTGCCGTGTACGAGTATGTGTGAGTTACCGATGCAGTATTATATTGATCATTTGATAATCCACCGGAAAACGATCCCGTCTGCGAAGTGCCGTCTCCCCAAAAGATGTGATAAGAAACAACATCCGTTTCCGTTTTTAACTGCAATGTCACTGTAAATGGAGTCATGCCTATGACTTCGGTTCCACCTGCAAATGGGTTCTGGTTCCCACTTTCGTGAAGAATTTCAACGCTCGGGGTTGGACACGTCATGGCACTCACCGTTTAGCTGGATATGCAACTGCTCCAAGTACAACAAAGAGCGATAGTATTATAAGAAGCTTGTGTAAGGAGGCAGAGAAATGAATGGATGAATACGCTAGCACTGCTAATATGATTACACATAACGCCACGAATGCCAATGCAAAAGAAATAACACTTGCCATCATGCACCAAACGTACCGTTGCGATTATTCATAATTGCCTGAGCCTTTATACCGAGTTCCACGTTGGTCATCTTATCGCGGTTCTTCAACCGGGCAAGATACTCAGCTTCCGGTGTAGTGAGTCGGAATGTGGCGTTGTTAAACACCTGTTGGTATGTCGGCTCCTTGTTTCTTCTGCGTTCAAGCACGTACATACGGCGTTCCAGTTCACTCACTTCATCAAGGAAGTTGTTTGAGAATGCTTCATTGTATTCGTTATCAGCCCCTTCCTTATCTCCCGGGTGGTATTTGAGGTAGTAATCCTTTGCCGCCATTGCCCGGTTCACCGAACGGTTCCACGCTTCGTCCATAACCGACCAAAGGTACGCATCCTGAACATAATACTTCTCAAGGTAATGCGGCTTCCCCTCATACGCGAACCCATTCTTAGATATGCGCAAGACAACTTCCATGATTTCCGAACGATTTCCGGAGTTAGCTTCGTCCCTCATCGAACGGTTCACAATCAAGGTCTTTGTATCTTCGGGTTCGATGATTGTCTTCTGGACTTCCTTCTTTGCGCCCCTTCCACCAAAGTCCATAGGCGGCATTAACGGATCTGTCGTGAACACGCTGTCAACTTCACAATTTGCCATCATATCATCTGCAACGAAGATGACCTCGTTTGCAATATCCGATTCGCTTACATCCGGGTTTTCTTCCTGCATCTTTACCCGCAGGTTCTCCAAGAAGATCATCTCCTCTTCTGTGAGAACAAATTCGTGCATCACACCCGCCCACTTGAACTCGTAAACCCTGCGTGCCTCTTCCCCGCGTGCGAGTTCCATAGATTCGATTGCATCTTCCATTCTCTGAAACATGTTCTTTCTGCGCTTGTAGTAACTATCGGAAGCGTGCATTTTAGCGACGGCGAAATCTTCTCCCTGTGCTTGAAGTGCTTTGAGTTCCTGCGCGTAGTCGTGTGATATGGTCTCGATTTCTTTGTCGTGCCAGCTCTGCAGCGACGCAACCTGACCCTTCGTTATGTAGTGGATGTTACCTTCATATTGAGGATCACTGAACACAAGCTGGAACTCCATGATGGACATGTCCTGATACTCGTCCTGCTTTCTGCCTTTCTTGCCCTTTTTCTTCTTCTTACCTCTCTTTCCCTTTTTCGGGAGAGGGTGAGTATACGGTCTGGTCTCTTCATAGAACCTATACTCTATCATCTCTCGGGCTTGCTGAAGCAGCATCTCTTCTACTTCTGCAATACCAATCGCAATTTCCTCGTTCCCAGCCGGATTTAATGCTACGGCTGCGAGATCGTCCGGGGTAATTTGCCAGTCGCGGTACATCTCCGACCGCAAGTTCTCAAGCTCTTCAATCTCCCACTTTGCGAGATAAAGTTTTTCTCCCCCGACTAAGTAATCAAACAGTGCGTTCTCGTCTGACGACGCTACAAGAACCGATTCTCCTACGCCGCCACCCCGAGCCGCGCGCAACAGCTCGTCCTGTATTGACTCTTCCTCTTCTTCATGCTCGTAATCCTCGTGCATTGCGCGGTAATTAGATTCTTTTACGGCTTGGACATACATTTCTTGAGTTATCTGTCCCTCGTCCACATATTTTCGAAGCTCTGCTATTGAGATCACATCGGTGATGAAATCACGAATTATAGAATGTTCCACACTTCCCGGGAGGAATCCCGATATTTCTGTTGCCACATCGTCGGGTGACTTGTCGTACAAGGATGAGAGGTCTCGCCCCGATTCCACGACTGCGCCGACCATAGTGGACGTGCTTTTCTGACCGCGTTTTCTCGTAACCTCATTTATACCCACACTGTGAAGGACGGAATCTATTGCACCCACCATCAGCATGTTATCCCACTGCTCGTCAGTAAATCCACCGTCGATATACTTTTCAAGCATATTCTGCTCGAATTCCGTTGTCCCCTTGTTGAAAGCGACAGGACTTTTCTCGCGGTCGTCAAGACCTACTTTCTTCATGTAGTCAATCTTACACTTTTCGGCAATCTTCTTCCCGCCCATCGTCTTCGGGAGTATCACGTCGCCCAATTGTGACTTCTCTCTCAACGATCCGAGATTGACCCACTTGTGTTTTAGCCTGTCCCATCCGAGTCCGCGATCTTCATCAACCCATGTGTCAAGCTCGCGGTCATAGATAACATCTTCCCCTCTTGGGATATTTGCGTCATCGATGATATTCCCATCATCGTCGTAATGAATTCCTCCGTACCAGTATCCTTCTCCCCCTCCTTTCTTATCATGTCTTCCACTAATAAGACGTGTCTGATCATCCCGCACAAATCCGTGACCTTGAAATGCGCTGCTTCCACGACCTCTTGCGGGAGGTATCCTGCCTTTGTCGCGGTATCCGTAGTAGTAGTCATCATCGTAGTATGATTTTTTGTAACCACCAGTGGCGTATCCTCCTCCCCAACCATACCCGTACTCGTACTTCGGTCTCTGCCAGTCTGCAGGTGCTCTCTTGATAGCTGCATCAAGTTCCTGTCGGTGTTCGATTGCTGCTTTCACCGACATCATCACATCGTACAACTCATCTACAAGTACGAAGTCCTTGTCGGTGTGTGCATTGTAATATCCTGCTGAAAGGTTTACACCCGGAACCATCGCCGACAGTGTGTATGTGTCAGCAAATGAACCCCCGGTATCCTTGAATGTCACACCCGTTGCATCTTTTGCAATACGGATGAACTCAGTTACGAACTCTTTTGGAGCGCATGGGCGACCACAGTAGGTAGAGATGAGATCGGTTCCGTGCATACGATCAACGGTAAAGAAGAACGAAACCCCGCGAAGATCATTCTTCGTAACTGCGTGCGCTCCGTGCCCACCGATTTCTTCCTCTACCGTAAAGATGATCTTCATCGGGAGTTCTGTGTGGACGGCAAGCGTAAGAGCTAACGCGATACCGCACTTGTCATCCCCGCCAAGCATCTTCCCGTTCCCGGTGTACGCGTCATTTGTCCATACATATTCCACGAAGTCGGCAACGTCTTTATCAGCGTCGCGCTGCACGGTGTCTGTGTGCGCGTTCAGCATGACGAGCGGATCTCCTTCTACTTCTCCCCTTGTTGCGTAGACGTTGTTTATCTTGTCGGTATAAACCTTGAACCCGGCTCCACGTAGAAGTCGAACACAGTACTCCACAACCGGCAACTCATGTTTTGACGGAGAATATATTCGGAATAGTTCCCCGAGGATGTAGATTAGCTCTTTCTTGAGAGGTTTTGCAAGTACGGTCGTTTCCACTACGCGGTGCATGATAGAGGCGATTTTTCCCTGTAATGAATCATCATCCTCGAATTCTTCGCCTTCATCCTCCGCAGTAACCATCGTTCGGAAATCCACAGGTTCCTTCTTTTTCTTTCCGCCAACAACGGTTATGGCTGTGGTTTTAGCCTTATCAGCGACTTCCTTGATCTTCTCGTCGGCTTCCTTGAACCATGTTTTCGGATCAATTCCACCCGGAATGTATGACATTACTCACCACCAGCAGACGGCGCATTCTTTAACAATGTCAATGGTCGTGTCTTTGTTGCAACGCGGATGCGCTTGGTAATCGAATCAAACTTCTCCTTTCCAATCTCATACAGCCCCTCGTCGGGAGGTTCGTGGTACGCAGTCCAGTCCCGAGAGTATTTGAGGTTATCAGCATCGTAATCGGAAATTAGTCCTGCTTCCGCGAGATAAGTTCCGACATCTATGGTTTCCGTAAGTTTCGGTATGTATATTCCGAAAATATCCTTTACGTTTGCCTCGCATCCCCTTCCGCTTGTTATGTCACCCACTACGTATGAATTTCCGCCCCTGTCGTGCCAGTCTGAGTCCTTATTCATATCCTTGTAAATCGGTTCAAATTCTCCGTATCTGTAGAACTTGAACATAATCGGGGTTCCTTCCGCAGCGTGAGCTACACACCGTTCAAGGACTCCGGATTTCAGACCATTTATATAGTTCAGGTATCTGAGTGAACAGGTCGGACGATTCTTATCGATGCGGTACATTCGTCCGCGATCTGAATCTCCCTCGTGGTAGACGAATCTCTGCACGTCGCGCCCGGCATATAGTTCCTCATAGAAAGCACCCGGTTTGTTATATCCATTCTCGTACAGTACCCGTGCAACGGCTTCCTTGAGAATGTTTGAGTAGTCTGGCAGACCATACGGCTTGAGAACGAGGAACGTGTTGCTCTTGCTCTTTGATCCCCACGTGTCGTCCGGTTTCTCCATTGCAGGGACAACGTATGTTCGTGACAACCATCCTGTAGAGAACTCATCCGAGGCAAGGAACGCAATGTATGATCCCAAGTTCATGTACGTTAGGAGAGAGTGGTTCATACCACAGCTCTTGTACGCCTTGAATCCCATACACGAAGTCCACTTCTGACCTAGAGACGCGCGGAGGAAATCAGATGGGCGGTTACTGATAATCAACTTGATCCGTGAAGTTCCCGTATCAGACTTTCCTGTAGAGTTCTTTCTGGTCATGATCAAGTTGACCGCGTTGTCCACGTTTCGGTATTTCGAAATGTACATTCTCGCGTCATCTCTGTTGAGCATTCCACCTTTTGTGAAGAGATCAACAACCGGGATGGTCTGAGTCCATGCCACTCTTCGTCCGTCCTTTTCATTTCCACGGAACGCCAGCTTTATCTGGTAGTCATCAGATCCGCTTTTTCTCGGAAGGAGATCAATGTCTTCAACTACAACATCCTTATAATCCCCGAATCTCGGGAACTTCATGCCCCGCGCACGCTTTAACGCAGGCCAGAGAGAGTTTTCTACCGCATCGGAGTACTTACCCATATCGTTCTGGTTTTCGGAAGAAGACACATTCATGTACCCGCGCGGGTCGTAATCTATGTCGTACACACCCGCGATTCCAAACACATCGTCCGTGTCCTTCTGGTACGGGAACGGGTTGTAGAGACGGTCAGGTTTGTCCACGAACATGTTTGTCCACTCCCAGTACTGCTTGTCATTGGAATTGAGCGCGTTGTTC
>Ga0181520_10010579_pt1 | contig 12334 bp, 12 predicted proteins | sample PEATcosm2014_Bin_29_FD_132451 | JGI IMG/M metagenome (GOLD analysis project Ga0181520, IMG submission 132451) | Peatland microbial communities from MTU Mesocosm Facility, Houghton, MI, USA - PEATcosm2014_Bin02_30_metaG | ecosystem: Environmental > Terrestrial > Soil > Wetlands > Peat | place...
ATCATCCCCGCGTACAACGAAGAGCATTATATCGCTCATTGTCTTGATATGATCACTGCCGCAATCGGCGGACCGGATTATGCGATAGGCAAGGATGCCAACTACGAGGTCATCGTAGTGGACAACAACTCTACGGACGGCACCGCGGCAGTCGTCGGAAGATACCATCACGTAACGCTCCTCCGCGAGCCGCGGCGCGGCGCAAATCGCGCGCGGGAGACCGGTTTCGAGGCTTCGCATGGCGACCTCGTCGCTTTTCTCGACTCCGATACCGAAGTCGTCCCCGACTGGATCGCGCGAGTCGAGGGGGAATTTGCACTCGACCCGAAACTGGTCTGCGTGAGCGGTCCGTTCGTTTTTTATGACCTACCCGTCGCGATGCGCATCCTCACAAGAACCTTTGATTGTCTCTCCTGGCTGGTTTACTTCACAAACCGGTTCATCCTCCATACCACATCAGCGATCCAAGGCGGCGGTGCGGTGGTGCGCTCATCGGCCCTGCGCAAAATCGGCGGACACAACGTCGATCTCAAGTTTTACGGCGATGATGCCGATCTTGCAAAGCGGCTCAATAAGATCGGAAAGGTGGTCTTCTCATTCCGGTTTTCCCTGCGCTCGTCGGGGCGAAGGATCGCGAAGGAGGGTGTTTTTACCATGGGGGTACGTTATACGCTCAATTATTTTTGGATCACGCTCTTCAACCGGCCGTTCACCACGGTGTCAACGGAAGTGCGCTTCGCGGATGGCCAGAGCGGCATCTGCAAACCGGAGAGCAAAACCAGGGAATTCGCCATCGCGGCAGGCGCCCTTGTTTGTTTTTTCCTGCTCGCCGCGACCATCGCCTATTTCGTCAAAACGTGGTAAAACAAGGATGCCATGGATGCCGTCCATAAATTAAAGGCTTTTTTGTTCGTCATTGCAGACGCCGTCGCACTCTATGCGGCGCTCTTCCTCACGCTTATCATCAGATACGGTTCCGGATTTTACGCACAATTCCGCGATGCGCACGCGCTCCCCTTTACCGCCATCTTCGTCCTATGGATCGCCGTTTTCTATATCGCAGGACTCTATGATCTGCGTCGCCTTCGCAATAATCTGGACTTCATCAAAACGCTCTTCTTGTGCATCGGAGTGAATACCGCCCTCGCGATATCACTCTTCTACCTCATTCCCGCGTTCGGCATCGCGCCAAAGACCAACCTCCTGCTGTTCGCCGTCATTTTTACGATCATTGAAATATTTTGGCGCCGATCCTTGAACCGCGCCATGGCGTTCGGCGAAGCGCCCAACCGAACCCTCATCATCGGCGACGGGACGATCGCGGCAGAAATAAAAAAGACCATCACCGAGAATCCCCAGCTTGGCTACGCCATCAAAGCAGACGTGGAAGAGAAGACCGCGTACGCGACGCCGGAGGAAATAAAAACGATCGCGCGGCGTGAGCATATCAATCTCATCGTCATTTCCAGCCATCTCAAGCAGGAGCCGAAACTGGTCGCCGTGCTTTACGAGCTCTTTGGCGGCGGCGTCCTCGTAACCGATATGACAAGCCTCTATGAACTTATCATGCGAAAGGTCCCGCTTACCGAGATCAAAGAGACCTGGTTCCTGGAGAACATAGCCAGAGACACGCGTTTTTATGATCCCCTTAAAAGGGCATCAGAGCTGATCGAGGCGCTCGTGCTTGGCATCGTTCTCATCCCTATCGAGATCATCATCGCCCTGCTCGTAAGGCTCACCTCGCGCGGCCCCATCATTTACAAACAGGTCCGCGTCGGCGAGAAAGGGAAAGAGTTCATGTTCTATAAATTCCGCACCATGCGCGTGGACGCGGAAAAGGACGGTGCGCAATGGGCGGCAAAGAACGATCGACGCACGACGCCCATCGGCGGGTTCCTCCGCAAATCCCACCTCGACGAATTACCACAGCTTTGGAATATCATCCGCGGTGACCTTTCTTTTGTCGGCCCACGACCGGAACGGCCTGAGTTCGTGGCAAAGCTCGAGGAGCGGATCCCCTATTATGAAGCGCGGCTCTTTATCAAGCCCGGGATCACGGGGTGGGCGCAGATCCATCATCGCGCCGATCTCACCGATGCCGACGTCGTGGAAAAACTGCAATACGATATCTACTACCTCAAGAACCGCTCGCCGATTTTGGATTGGGCCATCATTCTCAAGACGATCAAGTCGCTCTTTGTGAATCCAGAGTAGCAGGAGGCTCTGGATTCACATGATCCGGCTTTTTGCTATAATAAAGGCACTATGAAAATCATCGTTACGGGCGGAGCGGGGTTCATCGCGTCGCACATCGTTGACGCTTATATAAAAGCCGGTCATCGCGTGGCGGTCATTGACGACCTTTCCACCGGGTTCAGAAAGAACGTCAACCCGAAAGCGACGTTCTACAAAGCCGATATCCGCGATGCGGCGGCGATGGAAAGGATATTCAAAAAGGAAAGGCCTGAGGTCGTGAACCACCATGCGGCAATCGCGGAAGTGGTCAAATCGCTGCGCGACCCCATACCGACCCTCCAGGTGAATGTGCTCGGTACAACGAACGTACTGCTCGCATTCGGACATCACGGGAAGGGAAAGAACAGGAAATTCATATTCTCTTCCACGGGCGGCGCGATCTATGGCGAACCCAAAAAGATCCCCGCCGACGAATCCACCACCGCAGCCCCGCTTTCCCCCTATGGACTTTCCAAACTGCTCGGCGAGGAAGTGATCACCTTCTACGCCCGCCAGTACGGCTTTACCTACCTCATTTTCCGTTATCCGAACGTCTATGGCCCACGCCAAAATCCGAAAGGCGAGGCCGGCGTGGTCGCCATCTTTGGCGGCCTCATGAAATCCGGAAAACGGCCCACCATTTTTGGCGATGGTACGAAAGCACGCGATTACACCTTCGTCCACGATGTGGTGCACGCGAACGTCCTTGCGCTCAAGAAGGGCCGTAATGATATCGTCAACCTCGGCTGGGGCAAGACGGTCACCGATAGGATGATATTCGATGAGATTGCCGCAAGCACCGGCTATCCCGAAAAACCCGTCTTTGCGGCGTATCGAAAAGGAGAGGTCTATCAGATATCCATCAAGGCAGGCAAGGCGAAAAAAGTTCTTGGGTGGACGCCGACGATAAAATTGAGGGAAGGTATCCGGAAAACGCTTGAGACGATTAAAGTCTGACCCGTTCTATCACTGCGCTTTCTTTCCGCTCTTTCCGGCAATGTGATTGGCGTGGTTCTTCAGCAGCCATGAACTGGATTGTATCTTCCCGCCCTTGCCGACATTGAACACCATCGCGCATCCAATGGCATCACAGACGGCGACCTCGGGGGTATTATCGAATTTCCTGTCGCCGCCATTAGCGAAGACGTCGGGCTTGATCGCGCGAAGTTCACGGCACACACTTACATCGTTGTCGTCCGGCTTATGCTTGGTGACGACCACACGGTCCACCGCGCGGAGCCCTTCGATCACCTCCTTCCGCTCCCGCTCCGGCATGAACACATACCCTTTTTTCTTTTTGAGCCAATTGTCATTATTCAAAATCACGACCAGCTCATCGCCGAGCGATCTGGCCCGCTCGAACATCCGCACATGGCCGATGTGGATCGGATCGAATCCGCCGGAGACCGCAACCACGACTTTTTTGGGATCTTTTTTAACGCGCCTCGCCAATTTCTTTTTGGGTGTCATATCAATTTACGGAAGCCGTTTTTTCGGCTATCCTGTATGAGTCAAGTATAACCTCAATGTTCAAAAAAATAAAAGCCTTCCTTTTTAAGAACACAAGCGCCAAACAGACCGTGGTAAAAAATACGTTCTGGCTCTCGGTGTCGAATTTCGGCGGGCGACTCATTAAGGCGGTCATCATCATCTATGCCGCGCGTATCTTGGGCACCGACGGCTACGGCGTCTTTTCCTACGTCATCACACTCGCCGGGTTCCTCACACTTCTTATGGATCCTGGCATCAATGGCATCCTTATCCGCGATGCGGGGAAGGTTGATGAAAAGGAACGCCGCGCGATGTTCGGGACGATGTTCGCGATAAAGATCGTGCTTTTACTCGTCGGCGTCATGGGCATCCTGTTTGTCGCCCCTCTTTTCACCACACTCCCGGGAGCCAAGGTTCTGATTCCTATTGTCGCTCTTGTGCTCGCTTTCGATACTATGCGTGAATTCTTTTTGTCGCTCTTCCGCGCCATGGAAAAGATGGAGTGGGAGGCGGGGTTGTTCCTTCTCACCAACCTCGGCATCGTCGTGTTCGGCTTCATCTTCCTCGCCTATGCAGCGAACGTACAGGCATTCAGTTGGGGTTATGTTGCCGGCGACGCCGTCGGCACTGCGGCTTCAGTGATAGCCTTGCGTGGTTACTTCAAAAAAATATTCTCGGGTTTCGAGCCGGAGCGTATCATGCCGATCCTTAGGGCAGCATGGCCATTTGCAATCAGTGGCGCGCTCGGCCTGCTCTTTACAAACAGCGATATCCTCATCATCAGCTGGATGCGATCGGCCTCAGATGTCGGCGTCTATTCCGCAGCCATCCGCATCATCCAGATGTTCTATCTTGTACCAAGCATCATACAATTCGCCACCCTCCCGCTCATTTCACGCCTTGCGAAGCACGACAACGAGCGATTTCGCAGCACTTTCGAACGCACGCTCGGCATGGTATTCCTTGCTTCCTTCCCGCTGTCTATCGGCGGGGTCGTACTTGGTACGCAAATCATGGGCTTCGTATTCGGCGCGCCCTACGCAGCGGGAGGCCTCGCTTTCAAAATCCTCGCGGCGACGCTCATCTTCGACTTTCCCGCATCCATCATCATCAACGCGCTCTTCGCCTATGACCACCAAAAGAGCCTCATTGTTTCTTCCACGCTCGGCGGCATAGTGAACGTCGGCCTCGATCTTGCCCTGATTCCGTTCTTCGGCATCGCCGGTTCGGCGGTGGCCACGCTCATCGCCCAGGCCGTAAATAACGGCTACCTGTGGTGGGCTATGAAAAAAATAAATAGATTCACCGTAATAACACGGCTTAAAAACATAGCTCTCGCGAGCGTTGTTATGGGGATTTTCACAACGATTTTCCTTTTTCTCCACATCAACGTCATCGTCAATATATCCATTAGCTGCGTCATCTATTTCCTAATATTAAAAATCCTTAAAGAGCCTCTTTTGGAAGAGGTTTTCAGTTTGATCCCACGGAAGAACCCATTGGTTGGATAGAGCGATTTACGCGCTCACTTTTCTGAACACATTGTTGCCATCGAGATTCTCTCGAATTTTGTAACCGAGCGAATTGAGATATGTTATCGCTGGCGGCGCAAATTGTTCTCCCTTCTCTCCACCCCACGCCTCCATGATAATCACGGGGAAGTTATCGCGGAAAAAAGTGGATCCCCCTTTTATGACTTTCTCTTCAAAGCCTTCAACATCTATTTTAAGAACTGTGGGTTTTGGATGGGTAAGCACAAAGTTATCAATGGACTCCGTTTTGGCCAAAACCTTTCTGGTTTTGACTCCCTCGACCGCCTTTGAGTCGGCGCTACTCTGTGAATTTCGTATCGTCGCCTCATAAAACGGGATCTGTTCATTCGCAACCTCCCCAACGGCCACCTCATTCACGGAAATATCTTCCGCAGGAGAGATATTTTTTCTGATAGCCTTACAATTTTCCGCTATAGGTTCAAAGAGGAATACCTTCGCGCGCAAATGACTAGCGAGGAAAGAATAAAAGCCATAATTCGCTCCGATATCATAAAAGACATCACCTTCCTTTAATGTCTTCGATAGGAAATCTATCAGCCTGGGCTCCGGCACGGCTTGCAAATAATACAGCTCCGTCGTTACGGCGTTGAACGGCAGCTTCACTGTCTTACCCCAGAAAAATTTTACCGTGATCTCGCCGGATCTTTTAAGGCCGAGGCGAGCAAGAATAAATGGGGTGTATTTCAACCCGTATTGTCTCAACCCTTGAAATTGCTTGAAAATCTTTTCCATTGATTTTTATAAGAACCCCATAAAAAAGAGGCAGCGGACCGCTGGCCTGATTCAAGGGGTCACCATCTCATAGCTCCTGACCTCATTATAACCGAACTATCCCTTCAATAGAAGCACCCATTATATACCCATACATTGCGCTCGGCGCACTGGTATATTTTGCCGCCTTGAAGATGCTCAAAGAGCCTCTTCTGGAAGAGGTCATTAAATCGATTCCTGAGAGCAGCCCATACCAACTAAAACATAAGAAATTCTACCAAGCTGCGGGATGGCGTGTGAGTTGACTTTAGTGCTAGATATGTGTTATTATATGCCCAGACCTTCACAAATTTTGGTCTGAGAGATTTCGGAAAAGAAAGAAGGAGGCCCGCGATGGGCTATGAAGCATTCACTACGGCGCTGCGAGGGCTGTTCCTCAGCCTTCTCCCGAATTACATCGGCACAGCACATGAGCAGTTAGGCGACAAGATCAAGGGCGACGGAACTCCCGTCGGAAGCCTTGACCACTTGGCGCTCGCAAAACTGCGTGAAGTAGTTCACAACTATTTCCCTGCCGACAGCACCGTCGGTGAGGAAGACAACATCAAGGATGAGAACCACGGCGAACGCCCGGAATGGTATCTCGACGGACTCGATGGAACGGGAAACCGACGCATGGGACTCAACTCTTATGGCGCCGCTATCTCGAGAAGGCAAGGAGATGACGTGCTCTATGCCGCAATCTTCAGGCCCGTCGACCAAACGCTCCGCGGAAATGGGTTTTTCTACGCGGAGAACGGACGAGGAGCCTGGCAATGGTGCGAGGAACACCAATTGTATCATCAACTCCACGTGGCGCGCGAAGGCCAACTCGAACGGCTGACCGTGATGCTTGAGGGCTCATCGAAGAAGTTCTTCAAATCGCCGCAGGTATCCGAGCTTGGAAAAACTCTTACTGTACGACCAAGCTTTTCGAGTTGTGTCGCGGCAACCGCCCTGGCGCAAGGTCATGTAGGTGCCCTGGTGTCGGTGGACAACGCCCCGTGGGACAACCTTCCGGCGATCATCTTTGCTCAAGAAGCGGGAGGGATCGTCACCGACTGGAATGGCGACTGGCCGACCTTCGAAAATTCCCGGAACATCGTTGCTTCGGGAAACGGAACCGACCAAAGGGCTATCCTGAAACTCCTGAAAGGAAGTGTAATATGAACGACGGCGAATTGATCGTACTTTGTGGGTGGGCTGTCGCAGGTAAAGACACTCTCGCGGCGGCGATCGCAAAGCAGCTCAACATCCATTGGTTGGATATCGACGCCGTGCGAGTATTGAATTTTGGCACGCCCAACCCTCACCCCGTCTCACAACAGGAGATGGAAAAGGATCGCAGGGAAATGAAAGGCGCTTACGACCTTTTCTATTCCTCCATCACCGCAAATATGGCGATGGGCCGGAGGCTCATTGTGACGGCAACATTCTCCCGAACAAGCTACTGGGACAACTTCCTGGAGATACTCATTGCCGCCAGGCTCTCTCCGAACCTACGAGTGATCTGGTGCAAGCCGGAGAACGACAGCGACGAGGAGATCGCTCGCCGTCTCGCGAGCCGACAATTCGGCGTAAACTGCTGGTCAAGTGTCAATTCGCTTGAACGCTACCACGAAGTGAAAGCCCGCTTCGAGATACCGCCCGTTGAACATCTCACGCTCGACACCTCCCCACCGAACACGGTCGAAAACTGCGTTGATGAGGCAATCAAATACATCCTTTCCTAGCCGAAAAGCGGCAAAGAAAGACAGCCCCGCGCCACAACCATGGTGCGGGTTTTAGTTTTTCATCCGGCTCGCGTAATACTCTTTCGCCTTTTCATATTTTTCCGGTCTGCCGATATCCCAGATGATCTCGTCGGTAGGATAGGCGTAGAGCGGCTCGCCGGCCGCCATCGCCTTGGGAATGACCTCGCCATCAAGCTTCACGGGGACGCCGGAAGGAATATAATCGGCTATTTTTTTTGAAAATGCGTAGAGACCGGCATTCACCAGCATGTTCGGACCGAGCACGGTGATGTCGTGCGGGCGCGTGTGCCATCGGATGATCTTTTTGGTCGCTACATCGAACTCGCCGATATCGCCGTCCTTCGGATAATCGGATCTCTTGAGAACAAGCGTTCCAATGGCGCCGTGTTCCATATGCTCCTCAATGAGCGGTTCGAAATCGAGAAAATGAAGCGTATCGCCGTAGAGAAAAAGGAAATTATCGTCCAGCATCGACTCCATTTTTTTCATCGCACCTGCGGTCTCAAGCGGTCGATCGCGCTCATCACTGTAGCGAATGCGCACGCCCCATTTTGTTCCGTCGCCAAAATACGAAGTGATCACTTCCGGCAGATAATGGACATTGACAATAAAGTCCGTGATGCCCTGGCCACGCAGAAGCTCGACGATATGCTCAAGAAGCGGTTTGCCCGGCGCGATAGGGACCATCACCTTCGGCACGGTGTCGGTAAGCGGCCGCAGACGCGTGCCGAGACCGGCTGCCAAAATGACGGCCTGCGTGATCTTATTTTGCATATTTTTTTATTATTCTTACGGCAGCACCAAGATCTTTTGCAGTGAAATCAGGAGCGACATCGAACTTCCCATCCTTCCCGCCGAAACCGGTTCTCACGAGAATGGTACGAACGCGGGCTTTCTTGCCCGCCACGATGTCCACCGTCCGGTCGCCGATGAGAAAGCTTTTATCGAGCGCGATGCCGTGCTCCTTTACCGCCCGCATGATGAGACCGATGTTGGGCTTACGGCACCGGCACCGCACGCGATATTTTTTGAGGTTCGCATCGGGATGGTGCGGACAATAATAAATGGCATCGATCTTCGCGCCGTGACGCGCAAGACGGCTGACCATGACCGCGTGGATCGCATCGAGCTCGGGCTCTGAGATCAGTCCGCGCGCGATGACGGGCTGATTGGTGGCGACCACCACAAGGAATCCCAGCTTGTTGATGGCCGCTATCGCAGCGGCGGCCTTCGGAAGGATCGTGAGCTGTTGTACCGAGCTCAAAATGCCGACCTCACGGTTGATCACGCCGTCGCGATCGAGAAAAACAGCTCTCGTTTTTTTGAGGTTACTTCGCGGCACGGTGTTCGACAAGATGATCGAAATAATTTTTGAAATATTTTACGATGAGATGCATGATCGTCCCGTGCGCGCTTTCCACCACTTCATATTCCCCTTTTTCCGTTTTCACCAATATCTTTGCGTCGGAAAGCTCGTTCAGTTTGCCGCCGTCGAAACCCGAAAGGCCGATGATCGGAACATTCTGCTCCTTGGCGAACTGCGCCGCCTTTACGATGTTTTCGGAATTCCCCGAACTCGAAATAGCAATGATGACGTCAGTTTCCTGAAGATAGTTCTTAAGCGGACCGGCGAAGACCATGTCATAACCGACATCATTCGCCCATGCGGTGATCTCCGATTCTGTGGAGGGCAGGCGGATTGCCTGGAATCGCCGACCCGGATGGTCAAGATGATGGCTGAAAATGGTCTTGTTGATATCGGACACCCAGTGGGTGGCGATGGCGAGCGAGCCGCCGTTGCCGAAGATATATATCCTCCCATCGCGCTCGTAGCAAGCCTGAATGATATTGATCGCTTTCGCGATCTCTTCGGCGGGAAGATTCTCCAGGCAATCCTCAACCTTCCGCGCGAAATCTTTAATGAAGTCTTCCATGGTTTTTTTAGAGTGAGATATTTTTGTCGCTGTTGTGCACAATCTCGACGCCCGATTGGATGAAGCCGATCGGTATCTCCTTCGCACCCGCCAGATCGAGCCCGGCGGCCTTTTTTATAAGCTCGGAATGAACAGCTGCGCGTTTCTCGGGGGGAACAACGAACATGACGCAGCCTCCGCCGCCTGCCCCAAGCACCTTTCCGCCCCACGCGCCGTTCGCCATACCGGCCTCATAAAGGCCATCGATGACGGAATTCGAAACGTTGGACGACAGTGTTTTTTTCTTGACCCACCCATCATGCAACATGCCTCCCAGGCCCTTTATGTCGCCCTTCAAAAGACGCGCCTCAAACTCCGGAACGGAATCCGACATCTCTTTGAGCGTCTCGAATTTTTTATCAATATTGCTCTTTTGCTCGGTGAGAACACTTGAGGCCGAACGCGTGACACCCGTGAAGAACACCAGAATATGGTTCTGGAAATCAAACGACTTCTTGTAGTCAAGAAGGATCGGCTTCACGTCCACCGTTCCGTCGGCGTTGAATTGAAAGATGTTGAATCCGCCGAATGCGGCGGCGTACTGGTCCTGTTTCCCGATCGGCTCGCCTACCAATTCGATCTCCAAGCGCGACGCCGCCTCGGCAACCTCGCGCTTTCCTATCCTTTTTCCCTGATAGGCATAAAGCGCCTTGATAAGCGCCACAGAAAAACTGGACGATGAACCCATGCCGGTGCTCTGCGGAAGTGTTGCGAAAGAACCGATCTCAAGGCCCTTTGTGATTTCAAGATCGAGCAGGGCCGCCTTGATCCTCGTATGCTTAAGTTCGCTCGGATAGTCAACGGTTTCCGCGATATTATAACGGGCAGAGATCTTGTCGATGAGCGGCGTGCGGTTCAGCACCACATGGACGAATTTGTCGATGCTCGTCGAAATAACCCGCCCGGGATAGCGTTTATAAAAATCAGGAAGGTCGGTGCCTCCCCCAACAAAACTGACGCGCATCGGCGCACGTGAAACAATCATGTCTTAATTCTCCTAGAATATGGCCCAAACGTCAACTGCGCATCTGCGCAGGCGACCGTTAGAACAGACGCCGTTTTAGATTCGACAGCACCGACTGAAAGCGTCGTCGCAGTGCGACGGGAAGGAAGGAGTAGATATATTGCAGCAGGTTGATCACGTAGGCCTTCGTATAGCCGGGATATTCGTTCTTGTGAAGCGCAAGGAATTTGAAGTTCATTTTCGTCTGCGCACGAAGATAGACGAACGACTTGTTCTTGCCGCTCACCGTATAGGCCGCAAAATATTCCGGAAAATTATAGAGTGTGCCGACGCAGCCCATTTTAAGCCAGAGGTCCCAATCCTCCGCGTAGCGCCAATCACCATACCCCCCGACCTTGCGCGCGAGATCGGCGCGAAACATGACGGTGGTGTGCGAGAACGGGTTGGCGAATAACGCCGTCTTTCTGATCTCCTGATCGGTCTCTTTTTTTAAATACCGCGCGATCTCGTGTCCGTTGGGATCGACCAGCACCATGCCGCTCCCGACCACCGCGCAGTCGGAGTGACGCTCAAAAAATGAGACCTGCTTTTCGAGCTTGTCATCATCTATCCAATAATCATCGTCATCAATGCGCGCGATCAGCGAGCCGCGCGCGTATTCGATGCCGCGATTGAGCGTTCGCGCGATATCGGGATAGTTGTTCTTCTCGTTGCGAACATACACCACCCGCGAATCGTGCGCGCTGATCGCACGCACTACCGCCGGGGTATCATCAGTCGAAGCGTCATCAACCACGATGAGCTCCCAGTCGGTAAAACTTTGTTCAAGGACACTCCCAATCGCACGGCGCAACTGCACGGAACGATTGTAGGTCGGCAATATTATACTTACTTGAGGCGGTTTTTTTGTCTCCATGTGAGCAACCATCGCAACGGCGGGAAATACGTTCCCGCGTACGCATACCATAGTTTACCACGATGCATGCGGAGTATCGCCGTCATGCCGTACCTCCGCCGCTCCTCCGACGTCATTGCCGCATTTGCAGCCTCGATGATCTGCAAGGTCGTCGCCTTCCTCTGGATCTCGGATTTCCAATCGTGGGATGCGCTCATCCTGCGCATACGATATTTCGCAAGCATCTCGGGAAGATGTTCGAACCGCACGCCATGTTGCGCCAGTCGTACCCAATATTCCCAATCCTCGGAACGACGATATGTCTCATCAAAAAGACCGACCCGATCAATCTCGCTCTTGCGCAAAACCACCGTAAGTGGACCTATGAAATTCATGCGGAGGAGGTTCGGAAAAACATCGTCACCCGAGTAATAGGTATAGTCCAATTTTAGCAGCCTTTCCGGCTCCTCTTCGTAAAACTGGTACATGTCGCAATAGCACACGCCGCAATCAGGATGCTGCCGAAGATACGCGACCTGCCGCTCGATCTTGTTCGGCAAGAAAATATCGTCCGAATCGAGAAGCGCGATGAACTCGCCATGCGAAGCCTTTATCCCCGTATTCCGTGCCGCCGGCAATCCCTTGTTCTCCTGATGGATATAAATTATTTTTTGCTCACGAACATAGGGTTGGAGGATCTCGGCAATATCGTCCGTCGA
>Ga0181520_10010580_pt1 | contig 12333 bp, 8 predicted proteins | sample PEATcosm2014_Bin_29_FD_132451 | JGI IMG/M metagenome (GOLD analysis project Ga0181520, IMG submission 132451) | Peatland microbial communities from MTU Mesocosm Facility, Houghton, MI, USA - PEATcosm2014_Bin02_30_metaG | ecosystem: Environmental > Terrestrial > Soil > Wetlands > Peat | place...
CACAATCCGCCGCTTCTCCGCTACCGGCCACCGCTTGCGTGCCTTCCCCATGAACCAAGGGTCAACCGTCGGCACACACCTATGCCAGAGGGGAAGACAGGACGCTTACGTTGTGCCTTGAGGCGAGCTAAGCAGTCTTTTTGAAAGTTAAGGTCATAGTCTGAGTGTTGTACGACGAGCCAGGCCGCTAGTTCGGCTTCAACCCCAAAGACCCGCAGGGTCGGCCACCCGTGGGTTGAGATCAGCTTCTTTAACAATAAGGTCCGTTTCTTTGCTGCCGCATCGTGACACGGATGACTCCTGTTTGCATGCTGATCTTGTCTTCCAAGTCGTAGGAGTAACTTTTTGGGGGACTTTAAATTGCTTATAACTTTGCGTTTGTTAGGTTTGCACGGGAATTATTGCAAGCATCGAGCTTCTGGTCAAGCGGAAGCCATTGAAGACCTTGTCTTGGGTATCCCAAACCTCAAATGCTGCTCGCGACCGGAGCGACTTGCCGAATCTTGATTCCGAATCGCTCGTGTGTTCTCCATCCCAAGATTTTGTCATGCGCCAAAAGGAATCACAGGAAGAGAATCTGGAAGATTGCTTCACAGGGAATCGATTTGGATTTTCAGCAAGCAATCGAGAAAACGCGGACAGTTACAATTTCTACTACAGTGCTGAGACCGAAAAAAGCAGATGCGTGACCGGAATCGTCAATATAGCTTTAATTATCAATAGTTTATGCTGGTCGGGGCGGAGGGATTCGAACCCCCGACCCTCTGCTCCCAAAGCAGATGCGCTACCAGGCTGCGCTACGCCCCGACGTGCTGCTTCGATTGTATCGTGAATCGAACTTTGGGAATTGGAATCGGATTCGGAATCGGGCTGTGCGCGCGGCTAGTGGTTGGAAAGCCAGACGACGAGCCACACGATTAGCACAATGGGAATTGCGAAGATGAGCCCGAGCGCGGCGGCAAGAATGCCGAGGAAGGCCCAGTCGCGACCAGTGTGGCGGCGCGGCTCGTTGAGGTGGCGCGTGAGCAACGCGTAGTTGCGGCGGTTTGGCTTCCAGACGACGATGCCGAAGAGGTCGCCGAAGAGGGGAATGGAGCCGATGAGCACGCTAATGCCGAGGTTGGCGGCCATGCGCACCAGCGTGATGTAGGGGACGCCGCGAATCCACGCAGCGAAAGGGATGATGAGCGAAAGCAGGCCTGCGACCACGTCACCGAGGCCGGGAACGAGGCCGATGATGCCGTCGATGCCGAAGCGAAAGTTGGTGCCCGGGACACGGAAGGCTTCATCGAGGAGGGTCTCGATCGATTGGAGAGTGGAGTCGCGAAAAATCCAAGCGCCGCGATTCCAGCGGTCTGGGCCCTGAACGACGCCCTGGGGCGAAATCGTGCGTGGATTGTTCGTGCTTCGGTCGTTAGCGTCTGGATTGTTTCCACTCGAATCGGAAGTGTCCGCGGCCGGATTCTTGCCGGAGGGGTGCGGGACGATCGGATCGGATTCAGACATTGGGCGCTTTCGACAAAGGCAATTGTCCCACGGCCGGGGCCCGGACCAGGGCCCGGCCAGGGGAGTGGCGTGGCTCATTCGATGCTACAATCTGTAGGGTACATGGCGGCTATAGTTCAGCGGCAGAACGCCTGACTGTGGCTCAGGATGTCGTGGGTTCGATCCCCACTAGCCGCCCCAATCGACACCCAGTAGGCCCCTTCCTTTGTCGAGTCCAAGTGCCTGAGAATCTAAATGATAACCAAGGGAATGCCCCCACTCGGCCAGGTCGGGCCGGAGTGCCTTCGGCTGCGGGTCTGCGGCCGTTTGAGCCGCGGCGCTGGCTTACAAACGGGCACCTTCAGACGATTGTGGGGAATTTCTATCCTCGTCCGAAGTTCATGGTTCCATCCGAAGCGGAGGCGGTGCTGGTTGACGCGGCCGACGGCAGCCGTGTGCTGTGCGATTCGAACTGGCAGCCAGAAGCGATGCGTGTGGGCCGGCTGACCGTGGTGTTGGTGCATGGGCTCGAGGGTTCGTCAGACTCGGGGTACATGCGGGGGGTTGCCGCGCGCGCGTGGGCTGCGGGCTGGAACGTGGTGCGGATGAACATGCGCAACTGCGGTGAGACGGAGGAGCTGACGCCGACGCTCTACCACTCGGGGCTGTCGGGCGACGTGCGTGCGGTGGTTGACCACTTCGCTCGACGGTGGGGCCTGGAGCGAATCGCGCTCGTGGGCTACTCGATGGGCGGCAATCTGGCGTTGAAGCTTGCGGGCGAGTGGGGCGAGCAGGCGCCGCTCACAGCCGTGGCCACGGTGTGCCCAGCGATTGATCTGGCGGCGGGAAGCGATGCGCTGCATGAGCCGAAGAACCGGCTCTACGAGGCAAGGTTTCTGCGCGGGCTGATGCGACGATTCCGAAGGAAGGCGGCACTGTTTCCGGCCTTTTATGGGGACCCTGCAGCGATTGGAGGAGTTGGATCGCTGCGCGAGTTCGACCACAAAATTGTGGCGCGGTTCTGCGGATTTCGCGATGCGGACGACTACTACTTTCGCGCGGCGAGTGCGAGGGTAGTGGATCGCGTTGCGGTACCGGCGCTGATTCTGCAGGCGGCAGACGATCCGTTCATTCGGCTGTTTATCGAGACGCGGGCAAAGATTGTCGACAACCCGTGGATTGAGTTCGTGGAGACCAAATATGGGGGGCACTGCGCGTATCTCTCGCGAGAGCGCGGCGAAGAGATTCACTGGGCGGAGGCAACGGTGATCCGGTGGTTGCAGGCCGTGGCAGGCGAATCGCATGGAAGCTGACTGGGAGTTCGAGATCGGTGGCGGGGCGCCTGTGATTGAGGCGTGGTGGCCTGGCTTTATTGACCTGCGCCGAAGCCCGGCCAGCATCGTCGACATCCCTGAAGCCATTGAGTTACCCGCGCTGGGAGATGTGCTCATCCGCCTCAACAACGTGCATTCGCCGGTGTGGACCAGCAAATGCGGCATGTGGACAAACGACGACGCCGAACGGTTCGATGCGGATGAGTTCGATGCCCCGCCAGGGGGTACGGCCCACACCCACGGCTGCTATATCGATCTGCTCCCCCTGCGCGAGGAGCAATGGCCATCCGCGGACGCGATTGCCGCCGTGTGCAAATCCTGGAGCGCTGGCCTCCACGGCCTGCCGATTCGCTCGTGCCGCGCTGATCTCGTCATCCGTCGAGCCTTCACGCCTCCCGAGCGTATGCACCTGGGCGTGACGGCCTACCTCACCGGCGGCGGATCCACAGCGGGCGGTGCGTTGGCCGCACTGGAAGCGGCTCTGGCCCCGTTTGCCGATATGCTCTGCAATCAATCGACGCTACAATAAAGGCACGGGCGAGTAGCTCAATCGGATAGAGCACCGGCCTTCTAAGCCGGGGGTTGTGGGTTCGATTCCCGCCTCGCCCACCATTTAAAATCAATAGCTTTCATTTATGTGGCGGAGAGCGAGGGATTCTAACCCCCGATGCCCTTTCGGGTACGTCGGTTTTCAAGACCGATGCCATCAACCACTCGGCCAGCTCTCCGCGGCGGGGATGCCAATGACTCCAACCAGTTTACCGTAAGTGCAGCCGCGTGCTACGCGCAGGAGAATGCGAGAAGGCATGCATGCAAGGATCCTGATTGGGGGCGAACCTCTACGGGCGGATCCTTGGAGCGGAGATTGCCCCGAGCAGAGCGCCAAAGAGATCGATCATGGTCTAGCTTTGATCCATGCTTTTCTCAAGCGGATTAATTGCTTAATGTAGTCGAGTGACCGGCCGCCGGTAGCCTTGCTTGCTCCACGCTCGCGCTCGCGCATATGGTAAGGGAACTCGGCGATCGTGCGAATTCCGCCGCGGACCAGAATTTCGATGAGGCTCTTGTAGCCGAGAGGATTCAGTTCAACGTTAACAATCGCCTCGCGGCGGAACATATAACAGCCGCTGAGCGGGTCGGTTACGCGGTTATAGACCTGAGGAAGAATAATCTGGCCGATCAGGGTGGCGCCGCGGGAGAGAACTCTTCGAGTGATCGACCAGTTGCCCACGCCACCACCCCTGCAATAGCGGCTGGCGACGACTAGGTCGTTGGTCTGGAGCAGTTGCCAAAGGCCGGCGATCAACGCGGGCGGGTGCTGAAAGTCCGCATTGATCGTCGAGAGCGCCTGACCGCGTGCAAGCTGCCAGCCTCGGATCACTGCGGTGGAGAGCTCGCGCTTGTTGACGCGCTTAACCAGCCGAACCTGAGGGCGGGTAGCTGCGACCGCTGCAGCAACGACGAGCGTGCCGTCGGGGCTGTCGTCATCCATCACCACGATCTCATAGGCGCCCGGAAGAACCGGGTCGAGCGAATCGCACAGGGCTTCGAGAAAAAGTCCGACGTTTTCTGACTCCTTGAAGGTGGGCACGACCACGGATAGTGCAAGCGCGTCGTCTGAAGGAGGGATGATGAGCGGGCCGTCGGGCGCGAGGTTTACCTGGACCTCGCTCACACATGGGCTCCCAAGGAGGCCGGCGCAAAGACCGAAGAGCTGGATAGGTCGAGCACGGGAAGGCCGCTGGCGCTGATCCGGTTCATGGTTTCAGGGGACGCCGTCTGCGTGAGGGCGATGCCATCGATTGCGCTGAGCCATGCGTCGAGGCTAGGCGAAAGGCGATTGGTCACATCCTCGGCAACTTCGATGGCGGGAGAGTCTTGCTGAACGGCGAGGATTGTGGGATCGAAGAGGTGAACTTCGATGCCGCGATGGTCGAGTTCTTTGACGAGAGTGAGAGCGGGGCTCTGGCGGAAGTCGTCGGTGCCGCCCTTGAAGGAGATGCCGTAGACGCCGATGCGCTTTAAACCGAGTTCGCTGACCGCATCGATGGCGCGTTGCAGATGAAGATCGTTGCTGGGCAGGATGGAGGCGAGCAGTGGAAGGTCGAGGCCAAGGTCCGTGGCGCAGACATGGAGTGCGCGCGTGTCCTTGGGCAGGCAATAGCCGCCAAAGGCAAAGCCGGGGCGGAGATAGGCCGGGGAGGCGTTCAGCTTGGTGTCGCTGCGCAGCACCTCCATTACCCGCTGGCCATCGATCTGGAGTGCGCTGCAAAGGTCACCCAACTCGTTGGCAAAGGAGATCTTGAGGGCGTGAAAGACGTTGCAGGCGTACTTGATGATCTCGGCTTCCCGCAGGCCAACCACGGTGACGCCGCAGTCCATCGACGAGTAGAGAGCGGCGACGTGTTCGACGTGCTCGGGGTTTTCGCCTCCAACGACGATGATGGAAGGTTCCAAGAAATCCTTGACGGAGGAGCCTTCGCGCAGGAACTCGGGATTTGAGGCAAGCCCAAGTTTGGAAGGGCGGAGCATGGGCCGAAGCAACTGATCGCAGGTGCCCGGAGGGACCGTGCTGCGAATCACGATGGTGCCGTTAAATATGCCGTCGCGATGGGCCTCAAGGATGTCGTTGACGAGGTCGACGAGGCCTCGGAGCCGAGGATCTGTGACCGAGGAGGCCTCCGTATTGATGCAGACCATTACGACAGAGGAGTGGGAGAGCGCGAGGCGAAGATCGTCAGTGGCGGCGAGCTTGCCTGCTTTGACGGCGCGCTCAATGATCGGCTGCAGAAGATTCTCGTGGAATGGCGGGTTTCCGGCGGCGACAGAAGCGACGCGGGAAGCGTTGGAGTCGACTCCCCAAACTCGATGGCCTGTTTCAGCAAGGCAACCGGCCGTCACGCACCCGATGCGGCCCAGGCCAATCACGGTAATACAGTCTTGCACAGTCTCTTTTGAGTGCATTTGGACTCTTTCGTCAGGCCCGACTCTCAGATTTCAAGCGGAGTACCGACAAATTAGACGGAACCTTCGCTCCCGGGATTAGGCTGAACTGAATTCTCAGCCCTTATTTAGTCGAAATCGAACATCGGTTCAATAGTATGGGCGGGACGTGCGCACCCAAGCTCTCATGCCCTAAGGGCTTTCAGGATCAACAACATGACAATATCAGAATCATTATAATCCGTACATGTGGATTGGCGGCCCAGGGGGTAACCGGAGGTTCAACGAAATTGGGCCAGATTCAAGCATAAGAGTGTTACAACATTGAGCAATGGTCAAGCGAGGGAAACATGGTGTCGAACCGCAGCCTGGGCAGCCGATCAGCCTGCGGACCCTGGGAGAGTATCTGAACCTGTCTCCGGCGACGATCTCGCTGGTGCTGAACAATGCGCCCGGAGTGCGGTCGATTCCACAGGATACGCGGGACCGGGTGAAAGATGCGGCGGCGAAATTCGGCTACCGGCCCAGCTTCTATGCGCGATCCCTGCGCAAGCGGCAGAGCTTCTCAGTCGGCGTGCTGGTACCGGATCTGAACGATCAGTATGCAACCCAGGTGTTGAGCGGCGTGGAGGAGCTGTTGATGGAGGAGGGTTACTTCTACCTGACAGCAAGCCATCGCCGCAAACCGGACCTGATTGAAGAGTATCCGCGCCTGCTGCTTGACCGGGCAGTGGAAGGGTTCATCCTGGTGGACACAGTGCTGGAGCACAGCATGAATGTTCCCACCGTGGCCGTGGCGGGGCACAGGCAGTTTGAAGGCGTGACCAACGTGGTACTGGATCAGCGTCGCGCCGCGGAACTCCTTCTGCGCCACCTGTATCAGCTGGGGCACCGGAAGATTGCGTTCATGCGCGGCGGGAGCCACAGTTCGGATGCGGACGAGCGGTGGGCGTGCATGATGGCGGTAGCCAAAGAGCTCAAGCTCGAAGTTCCGCCGTCGATGACGGCGGCGATTGAAACGCGCGAGTCCTCTCCGGCCATGGGGGTGGGGCCGGCGACAGAACTGGTGGACCGGGGCGTTGAGTTCACGGCGCTTGTCTGCTACAACGATATGTCGGCGTTCGGAGCGATCCGAGCCCTGAAGGATCATGGGCTGACCGTTCCGGACGATGTGTCGGTAGTGGGATTCGACGACATCCAGGGCGCGGCTTACCACAACCCAAGCTTGACGACCATTCGCCAGCCGCTGCAGCACATGGGCAAGGTGGCGGCGCGGATTCTGTTGCAAAGGATTCGCGGCCAGGCGACGTTTCCCGACACGGTGCCGATTCTGCCGGAGCTGGTGATTCGCGAGTCGACGTGCCCGCCACGGCCGAGGCGCCCCAAACGGCCCTGAGCGTGCGCAAAAACCGCAGCCAGAAGAAGCACTCAAAGTGGAAGGGGTGAGCCGGCTTCGCTCCCCCCCTCCTGCCTTGTCCGGATTCGCTCTTACCGGTGCGGGTTATTTGCCCTGTATTTCGTCGGCAAGAGCGCCTGCGCCGTAGATCTTGCGCAGCGCTTCCATCATTCCCGCGGAGTGGACGGCGACGGTGCGATTCTTTGCGCCGTCGTAGACGAAGTCGCCGGCCAGAGACTCGATGTTCCCATCGAATTCGATGCCGACAAGCTCACCATCGCGATTGACCACGGGCGAGCCCGAGTTGCCGCCGACGGTGTCGGCACTATTAACAAAGTCAATCGGAGTGCTGAGGTCGATCTTGTCGCGAGCAGCCTCTTCTTTCGGGGTCAGGTCGAAGGGCGATTTGTTGCTGAAGCTGTAGGCGCGGTCGTAGAGGCCATAGAAGGTGGTGAACGGCGGAGCGATGGTTCCGTTGTAAGGGTAGCCCTCGACCGGGCCATAGCTCAGGCGCAGGGTGAATGTGGCATCGGGATAAACGTCCTTGCCGTAGACCAGGAAGCGCGCCTTGCCGAGCTTCGCTTCGGCTGGGACGATGGTGCTGGAGAAGGTGTCCTGCAGGTGATGGTATTCGGCGCGCAAGATCGGATCGACGCGTCGGGCTGCCATAATCAACGGGTCGGTGGATGCTGCGACTGCGGCTTCTCCACCCTCGATGAGGGATTTGCGGAAGGCCGGATCGGCGAGCCTGGTACCGTCGATGAGAGAATCCACCGCGGAGTCGACCGGTTTGCCCTGGAGAATCGCCTGCACGTAGGGGTCCTTGTCCCCGAGCCTCCCCTGGGCCATTTTTACGGCGTCTTTCATGTAGAGCTTCTCGGTGGAGACATAGATCGGCGCCGGGGACTCGAGCCGGAAGAGGAGCGACTCGAGTTTTGCTTCGTGGTAGTCCTCCAGGCGCTCGGCGTCAGGTTTCTTGACCTCTACGACATAGTGGACAATGTCGAGCGCCAGGCCGAAAAGCTGGAAGCCCATGCGCCGGGCGTCGGTGCGGTGGAAGAGCAGGGCATTGAACGCAGCCTTGTATTCGACATCGGCACGGGCGATTGTGTTCCATGCATCGCCGTAGAGTTTTTTCCACTCGGGGTTGGCATCAATCTTCTTCCGGAAGTCCTCTTCCTCCGCCTGCTTCTTGGCGAGGATTGCCTTGTCCGCGAGGGCATCGCGGCGGCCGTAGTAAACCTTGAGGCCATTCTGCAGGTTGAAGATCGAGCTGCCGACGAGGCGGGCATTCTCGGGGCTCTGCGCGGCGAAGGCCTGAGCGGTGGCGATGCGGCGCTCAAGGAATTCAACGAATGTAGGCCCGATGACGTCGCGCTGCATCAACAGCTGGTCGACGGTGTCATCGCGTTCGGTTAAGCCCGGATGGCCGGAGATGAATGTCAGCTCTCCCGGCGCGGCGCCCTTGGCGCTCCACTTGAGGAAGTTGTCGGTGTGGAGCGGCTTGCCGTCCTTGTAAACGCGGAAGAGCGCCATGTCGATGTCATAGCGGGGATAGGTGAAGTTGTCCGGGTCGCCGCCGAAGAAGGCCGCCTCCTGCTCGGGAGCGAAGACGATGCGCACATCGGTGTAGACCTCGTACTGATAGAGCCAGTACTCACCGCCGTTGTAGAGCGTGACGATGTCGGAACGCAGTCCGCCGGAGGACGCCTCGCCTTCTTTTGCGATTGCGGCGATTTCAGCGTCGCGTGCCTTGAGGGCCTTTGCCGGGTCGCTGATATCTTTTGCGGCGCCCTGGACGCGCGCGGTAACGTCCTTCATGGCGACCAGCACATTGACTTCGAGGTCGGGAGACTTCATCTCCTGATCGGGAGTAGGGGCATAGAAGCCGTCGCGGATATAGTTGTGCTCCTCGGTGGAGTTCTTCTGGAGCTGGCCGCGCGCCACGTGGTGATTGGTGAGCAGCAGGCCATTGGGGCTGACGAAAGAGCCTGACCCTCCGTCGTTTAAGCGGACGCTGGAGAGGCGCAGATGATCGAGCCATGCCTGGCTGGGAATGAAGTTGTACTTTTCCTTCAACAATTTCAAAGGCGGGTTGTCGAAGGTCCACATGCCTTCTTCGGCATGGAGGATTTGCGGGGCGGCCAAAAGGAGCACGGCCGGAAGGAAAAGAATAGAGCGAAAACTTCGAGTTTGCATTGATCCCTCAATGAGAACCGGCAAAAAAAGCGCAGGCGGTCGCCTGGAGTTTGCCGGACTATCCATTATCAAGGCTGACCCCGGTTGCCTGGGGCCGGAAATCGAGACGATTCTGCCTTGTCGCAATTGGAGTTTCAGTCAGCTTTGAGGCAGCACAAGGACCTCGACACCGGACGGCTCATCCTTCTGACGCAGAATCTGCTCGGTAGCCTTCTGGAAGTCAGAGGGTCTGGCGTTGGGAATGTCGGTGAAGGTCTGTGGATTGCGATCCGTGAGCGGGAACCACGAGCTCTGCACCTGGATCATGATGCGATGGCCGCGGCGGAATGTGTGGAAGAGGTCGGGCATCGTGAAGTTGAGGTCGGCCTCTTTGCCGGGGACGAGGGGCTCGGGCTTCTCCCAGCTGTTGCGGAATTTCGCCCGGAAGGGTTCACCGCGCAGCAGTTGCTGGTAGCCGCCCATGTGGAGGGGCGGTGCATCGAGGATTCGTTTGTTGCCGTTGAGCGAGTCGTCGGAGTCGGAATAGTTGTCAGGGTAGACGTCGATGAGCTTGACATCGAAGTCGGAGTCGGTGGCGGAGCTGACGATCTTGAGCCTCGGCGAAATCGGCCCGGCGATGGTGACGTCCTGCTCAAGGGGATCCGTCTCGTAGGCCAGCACGTCGGGGCGATAGGAGGCGAAGCGTTGATCGTCGACCATATAGCGCTGGGGCACGGTGTCGGTGGGATAGCCGACAAACGGAACCGGGTGGTCGGGGTCGGAGATGTAGTCATCCAGGGCTTTTGTTTCCGTGGGAGGCTCGAAGCTGAGCTTGCCGCCGGCGTGGAAGTAGAGAGTCTGCGGAGCGGCGGCCTTCGGCGGCCAGGCATCGAAGCTGCGCCAGACGTTTGTGCCGGTCTCAAAGACGACGGACTTGTTGAGTGCGGGTCCTTTGCCCTTGAGGTAGTGCTCGAAGAAGGGGAACTGCAGGTTGGCGCGGAAGTATTCGCTGGTTTTGGCATTGAACTGAACGTCGCCGAGGTGAGTGCCGTCGCCGCGCGACCAGCCGCCGTGAACCCATGGGCCCTCGACGAGCGTGGTGGGTGTGGAGGGATTGAATTTGTTGATGGCATAGAAGGTGCGGTAAGGGCCGGAGAGGTCTTCAGCGTCATACCAGCCGCCCACGACCAGCACGGCGCACTTGACGTTCTTCATGTGGCGGGACAGGTCGCGGGCCTGCCAGTAGGCATCGTAGGTGTTGTGACTAACCTGGTCGTTGAAGAGCCAGTTGGAGCCCTTGAGGTAGAGCTTGTCGAGATTCGCCGTGTTGCCGGCGTTCAGAAAGAACTTGTAGTGGTCGGGAGTTCCGTAGTCGAAGGGAACGGTGGGCTTGGGGGTCTGCGGGCCTTCGTGCGGATGGAAGAATGGCGCATAGAAGCCAAAGTTGGCTTCGAGCATGAAGGCTCCGCCGTGGTAGCCATCGTCGCCCTGGAATAGGTCGGTCATGGGGGCCTGCGGGCTGGCGGCGACCAGAGCCGGGTGGGAGTCGATGATCGACGCCGAAGTGTAGAAGCCGGGGTAGGAGATGCCCCAGATCCCGACTTTGCCGTTGTTGTTGGGAATGTGCTTGAGCAGGAACTCGATGGTGTCGTAGGTGTCGGAAGCGTCGTCGACGTCCTGCGGGGATTTCTTTTCGTCGATGTGGGGGCGCATCTCGACGAATTCGCCTTCGCTCATCCAACGGCCGCGGACATCCTGGTAGACGAAGATGTAGCCGCTGTTTTGGAACTCGGGCGAAGGGCCAAGCGAGCGCGGGTAGCGGTCTTCGCCGTACGGGCCGACGTTGTATGGGGTGCGGTCCATCAAAAAGGGGAACGGGCCGGCGGTGGCATCCTTGGGGACGTAGACAGCGGTGAAGAGGCGCTTGCCGTCGCGCATGGGAATGCGGAATTCGTACTTGGTATAGTGTGCGCGCACTGCGTCTTCCGGCGGAGGAGCTGGCGCGGCAGGTGGTGCCTGTGCTGCTGCTTGGAGTGGAGCGGCGAAGGTGGTGAGGAAGAGGGCGAGCACAGCTACCGGGGTGCAAAGACGCATGATCTTGTACGGCCTCCTGTTTAGACCAGATTAGATGATCGAAGCTGACTTTGCTGCGCCGGTGGACGGGCCGGATCAATAGTCCATCCTGATGGCTCTCTTAGGCTGCATGTGTTAAACCAGAGAAACAGGGTTGGATCGAGACGGGTGCAGACTGTGGGCGGAGTTTGGCAAGCCCTTCCAACAGCAACCCGCTCGCGGCCGAGGCCTTGAAATCCAGATAAGGGAAGCCGCAGGCACGCATGAGCGCTGGACCCACCGAGGAACTGGAGACTCTCTTCGGAGACTATCCGCTGGACAATGCATTCGATGAGATGCGCGAGTCCACCGGCGAGGTGCGTCCGCACTATCGGGCGCTGGCCGAGGCTCTGGCCAGGCTGCCGCAGGAAGAGCTGCAACGGCGCAAGCAGTCGGCCGATCTCTCGTTTCTCACCCAGGGCATCACCTTTACGGTGTACGGGCGCGACGAGGGCACGGAGCGGATATTCCCCTATGACCTGCTGCCACGGCTGGTAACGGCGGCCGAGTGGGACCGCATCGAGCGCGGGCTCACGCAGCGCATCATGGCGTTGAACCAGTTTCTCAAGGACGTCTACTCCGACGCCAAGATCCTGAGCGACAAGGTTGTGCCGCGCGACCTGGTTTACAGTTGCAAGCACTACCGTCGCCAGATGCGCGGCTTGCAGGTGCCGCGCAACGTCTACATTGCCGTGGTGGGCAGCGACCTGCTGCGCGTGGGCGAGGGCGAGTACGTGGTGCTCGAGGACAACCTGCGCGTGCCGTCGGGCGTGAGCTACATGCTTACCAACCGCCGAGTGATGAAGCGGACGTTTCCGCAACTGTTCCACAGCTACGGTGTACGGCCGATCGAGCACTATCCGCAGCTGCTCCTAGCGACGCTGC
>Ga0181520_10010584_pt1 | contig 12331 bp, 9 predicted proteins | sample PEATcosm2014_Bin_29_FD_132451 | JGI IMG/M metagenome (GOLD analysis project Ga0181520, IMG submission 132451) | Peatland microbial communities from MTU Mesocosm Facility, Houghton, MI, USA - PEATcosm2014_Bin02_30_metaG | ecosystem: Environmental > Terrestrial > Soil > Wetlands > Peat | place...
CGATCATATCGTCGCTCAGCCCGGTCGACGCGCCCCACATATAGACATGCGCATGCGGGTCGCCGCGCTCCCGTCCCTGGAACTGCTTCAATTGGGCGACGATGTAATTCTTTTGTTGTCCGGCAAGCCGCGGGAAGGTGGGCGACTCGGTATTGCCCTTCAAGCCGTGGCAGGACGAGCACATATGTTCCACCTGGGTGAAATCGCTCTTGTTTTCCGCGGTGGTGCAGGCGGCGAGGGCGATAGCTCCCCCCAACAGCGCCGCGACCGGGATCAACGTTTTTGCGCGGTCTCCGCGACGCCCAATCATTGCCCCCCCATTCGGCCGAAACGTGGCCGCTGATGTCCGAGAAATTTCCCTACATTAAATATAGTCTATCTTGAATGTGGGGATATTCCCAGCGCGACAAACAGACCAATTCGGATTTTTTCCCGATCGGGCGGCCGGCACCGGCGAAACCGGGCCGTCGAATATAAAGTAACGGTTTTATTGCTGTTCGATGAAGTTTTAGTGACATATGCTGTCGGCATGGCTCGTTTCTTCTGTTTAGGGACTTCCGACACTACCGGTTAGGTTTGCCCTCGGCTATTCTGCCCCCGACATGGACGGGCAGTCCGTCCGGATTGAGGGCGACGTTTCGATGTTTCTCACCGCCACAGAAAGCCGGATTTCAGAGGCACCGTTGAAGAACGTCGTCAGGCGTTTTGCGACATGGCTGCAGTCCGGCGATGTGCCCTGGATACGCGATCTTAAAATCCAGAGCCGGTTCAACCTCCTCCTCGGATTGTTCATGCTGTTGATCGTGCTGCTCGCGGCGATCTTCGGCTTTGGCCAATACCGCAACGGCGTGGCCGAAGCGAACAGCCTGGCGTTCCAGCGCGTCGCCGAATTGACCTCCGACATCCGGGCCGGTGCCCTGGCGATGGAAACGGCGGCCAATACCGTCATCGCCCAACAGCAGAAATCCGCCATCGCCACTTTCGCCAGGCAGGAAGCGGCGGTTGCGCGAGCGGTCGACGAACTGGGCAAGAACACCATCGCCGCCGAGCATGGCGCGGAGATCGAGGCGCTGCGGACCGGACTGGGTCATGTCCATGACCGGTTTTCCGCCGTTGCCCAGTTGAGCGGCGACCTCGGCTTCACCGAGGATGAGGGGTCGCGCGGTCGACTGCGCAGTTCGGCCAAGACGATCGAGGACGAGTTGCAGATCTGGCCGAATGTCGACGCCTTGGCGCTGCGCATGGCGCGGATGCGTCAGGCGGAACGGGATTTCATGCTCTACCGCGACCAAAGCTTTCTCGGCAAGAACCGGAAATTCGCCGTCGAGTTCGATCTGGCAATCGACAACACCCAACTCAGTCCGTCGACGGCCCAGACGTTCCACAAATATCTCGATATCTACCGCCAGGAAATGGGCAATTACGCCGAAATCTATCTGAAGCAACAGCAAGAAATCACCGCACTCCATACCGAGTTTTCTCAACTTCATCCAAAGATCCTGATCCTCGCCGCCCTGGCGCATGACGGCTCGCTCAAATCCCACCAATACCAGGAGCGCGTGCAAACCGGCGCCGTCGCCGCCATCATCGCCGTCGGCTTCATCGGGTCGGTGGCCTTCCTGGTCCTGACCATGGTCCTGGGCCGCTCCATCGCCAAACCGGTCGTCGCCATGGAAGGGGTGATGGTCGCCTTGGCCGGCGGGCGCCGGGATGTCGATATCCCCGGCATCGGGCGCAGGGATGAGGTGGGGCTGATGGCGCGTTCGCTGGAGACCTTCAAGAGCGAACTGATCCGCGGCGAACGTCTGGAGGCGGAATCGAGGCAAAAAGCCATCGACGAGCTGGCCGAGGCACGGCGGATGGAGGAATTCACCGACCGGCTGGTGCGGAGCTCCGGCATCATGGTGGAAAACGTTCGGGGCGCGGCCACCGATCTGAAAAAAACGGCGACCAGCATCGGCGTCTTGATGGAGGAAAGCGTTTCCAGGGCGGCGGAGGTCAACGAAGCCAGCCAGAGCGCCAGCGGCAATGTCGGCGTCGTGGCCGCCGCCGCCGAGGAACTCGCCGCCTCCATCGCCGAGATCGGCCAGATGGTCAGCCGTTCGACCAAGGTCACCCAGGACGCGGTGGAAAAGGCCAAGAATTCCAACGCCATCGTGCGCGGCCTGGCCGACGCCGCGGCGCAGATCAGTCAGGTGGTGAGTCTGATCGAAGACATCGCCGGACAGACCAATTTGCTGGCGTTGAACGCCACCATCGAAGCGGCCCGCGCCGGGGACGCCGGCAAGGGCTTCGCCGTCGTCGCCAACGAGGTGAAGACCCTCGCCAATCAGACCGGCCGCGCCACGGGAGAGATATCCGAGCGGATCAAACGGGTGCAGTCGGAGACGCATGCGGCGGTCGGCGCCATCGAGGAAATCGTCCAGACCATCCAGTCAATCGACCAGATCTCGGGCGCCGTCGCCGCCGCCGTCGAGGAGCAGGGCGCGGCGACGCGCGAAATCGCCAGCAACGTGCAATCGGCCGCCAACGGCACCGCCTATGTGTCGGAACACGTCACCGCATTGATGGGAATGACTGGCAAGACCGGTGAATCGGCCAAGGTGCTGGTGGTCTCCGCCAATATCATGGCCGGCCTGGCCAACGAACTCGACGCCAAGATCAGCGAATTCGGCAGCTTTGTTCATCAGGAGAGGGCCGGCTGAACGCCGACCCTCCATCCGGAACCATTATTTCGGCGCCGGCAGCGACGTGAAACGGTAGACCGTCGTCTGCGCATAGACCTTGCCGGGGTCGAGGCGTGTGCTGGGGAATTTCTTCTGGTTGGGCGCATCGGCCGGATGCTCGGCCAGGAAGCAGACCCCGGCGCCCGCCTTGTAGGCGGTCCCGGACTTGCCAACCGACTTGCCATCGAACGCGTAGCCGGTCTGGAACTCGACCCCCGGTTCGGTGGTCAGCACTTCGAGGACGCGGCCGTTGCTGGGTTCGACCAGGCGGGCCGCCAACTGCGGTTTCTTGCCATCCGCCCCCTTGATCGCGAAGAAGTGGCCGATATTGCCGTGAAGCAGCGCCATTTGGGGATCGGTCGTATCCTTCAGATGATCGGCGATCGTGCCCTCCACGCGAAAGTCGAACGATTTGCCCATCACGCTGACCATGTCGCCGGTCGGCAGCAAATCCGCGTTCAACGCCGCGAACTTGTCCTCGCTCAATGTCAGCCTTTCGGTCAGCGCGGTGACGCCATAGGCTTCCCCGGTCAGGTTGAAATAGGCGTGGTTTGTCAGATTGACCACCGTCGGTTTGTCGGTCGTCGCCTTGTAAGCGATGGTCAACTCGCTGTTCTCGTTCAACGTGTAGGTGACGGTGACGGTCAGCGCGCCGGGAAACCCTTCTTCGCCGTCCTTGGCCGTGTAATGCATGACCACGCTGGATTCGGTGGATGTTTCATCGACCTTGTCGATCGTCCACACCACCTTGTCGAAGCCTTTGGCGCCGCCGTCCAGCGTGTTCTTGCCGTCGTTCTTGGTCAGCGCGTAGGTTTTACCGTCGAGAACGAACTGGCCGTTGGCGATGCGGCCGGCGTAACGGCCGACGATGGCGCCCAGCCTCTGTTGGTTGGCCACATAGTCGTCCAACTTGGCATAACCCAGCACCACATCGGCGCGGCGGCCGTAGGTGTCGGGGGCGATGAGCGTTTGCAGGGCCGCGCCATAGGAAATGATGCGGGCGCGCACGCCTCGGCTGTTCAACAGATCGACGACTTCAACCTTTGTCCCATCGGCAAGCACGCCGAACGGCGCGCGCGCGACGTAGGCGAACGCCTGCTGGGACGTCAGGGACAAGGCGGCAATCACCGCCAACGCAGCATATCGCAACATGTCTGTTTCCCCCTTTTCAGGAGCGGAGGACAACTGCCCTGCTCCGGCACCGGATTGATCCGGTGGGATTTTCCCAGGCGCACGATGACAGGGCGGCGGGCGACCCGCAAGTGTGGAAATACAAGGATTTATTGAAATAAATTCTAATCTGGTTAACGCTATCAGGCGGTTCGGACGGTGCGCGACCTATGGATGGCCGATATGCCGTTCGATCGCCGCCATGGTCGCCGCCAGAACCTGGACGCATGTGGCGAAGGAACTTGCCCGGGCGGTCGCGTCCGCCTCGGCGCACGCGGCTTCAAGCGTCGCCGCGGCCGCTTGCAGGGCGGTGGCGCCGATGGCCCCGGCCGACCCCTTCAGGGTGTGGGCGACCCGTCGCGCGGCGACATCGTCGGCCGCCGCCACGGCGGCTTCGAAATCCGCGTGGAAACCGCCGCCGCTTTCACGAAAACGAACAAGCAGTTTTTCGATAAGCTTGGCGTTGCCGCCAACCCGCTTGGTTGCCAGTTCTATGTCGAGGATTGGAAGGGGCTCGGCGCCATTCGCTTCCATTGCCATGCTTTCCCCATTCGACCGCATCGGTTCCGATCATAACTGACGCGTTGCAACATGGCGACAGGCTAAGCGTTCATATCGAATAGGCAAACGAGTCGTAGGAAAGGGTGGTCAGCATTTCCGCCATGCTGCGCGAGCCATCGGCGTCCCGGTCGACCCCGACCGGCTTTGCCGGCACGCCGGCGACCGTGGTGTTCGGCGCCACCGGTTTGAGTACCACCGAACCGGCGGCGATGCGCGCATTGGCGCCGATCTCGATATTGCCGAGAATCTTGGCGCCGGCGCCGATCATCACCCCGCGCCGCACCTTGGGGTGACGGTCGGCAACCGCCTTTCCGGTGCCGCCCAGCGTCACATTCTGCAGGAGCGACACGTCGTCCTCGACCACCGCGGTTTCGCCCACCACCAGACCGGTGGCGTGATCGAGGAAGATTCCCCGCCCGAACGGCACCGCCGGGTGAATGTCGGTCTGAAAGACGTCCGACGAGCGACTTTGCAGGTACAGCGCGAAATCGCGTTCGCCGTGACCCCACAGCCAATGGGCCAGCCGATGGGTCTGGATGGCGTGGAACCCCTTGAAATAAAGAAACGGCTCAATCAGCCGTTCGCAGGCCGGATCGCGTTCGACGACGGCGGCGATGTCGGCGCGCACGGCGTCGGCGATGTCCGGCGAGCCCTTCACCGCGCGCTGAAAGGTCTCGCAGAGCAGGGAAAGCGGGACGACGTCGTTCTTCAGACGCGCCGAAACCCGATAGAAAACCGCGGATTCGAAGCACGGCTGGTCGAGGATCGAATCGATGAACAACGCCGCCAGCGCCGGCGAGCGCTCAAGCGCCTCCTCGGCCTCGTGGCGCAGGCGCGACCACAATGTGTCGGCGAATTCCCGCCGCCCGGCGGCGCCGCAGGTAATCAAGGAAAGATGGCAATTGGTGTAGCGGGCCATGAAACCGGTCCAATCCTCAGCGACGGCGGGGGGCGTGCCGACCCTGATGTGTGTCGGAATAGGTTCGTTTTCAAGCCCGCAACGGCCAAACGATCGTTCGGCGGTTGTAACATGGTCGTCCTGCCAATAAGTTTCTGCCCATGTCGCAATCGTTCGATTTTTCCATCGACGGCATGACCTGCGCTTCCTGCGTCGGGCGGGTGGAACGGGCCATCGCCAAGGTTCCGGGCGTCGTCCAGGTGGCGGTCAACCTCGCCACCCATCGCGCCCATGTGATCGCCGAACCCTCGCCGTCCCTGGGACAAGCGGTGCTGACCGCCGTCGCCAAGGCCGGATTCACCGCGATGGCGGCGGGACAGGCGCCGGACATCGGTGAGGAAACCGATCGGCGGCACCTTGGCGATCTCGTCGCCGCCTGTCTGTTATCGACGCCCCTGTTGCTTGGCATGGTGACCGGAGCGTTTGGCCATCGATTCATGTTGCCGGGGTGGAGCCAACTGGCCCTGGCGACGCCGGTGCAATTCTGGCTGGGCCGGCGCTTTTATGCCGCGGGGTGGCGGGCCGCCCGCGCCTTGTCCGGCAACATGGACCTGCTGGTGGCGATCGGCACGTCGGCTGCCTATGGCCTGTCGGCCTGGCGGGTGCTGGCCTCTCCCGCCGGCGAAGCGCTCTATTTCGAATCCTCCGCCGTCGTCATCACCTTCGTCCTGCTCGGCAAGTGGCTGGAAGAGCGGGCGAGGGGACGGACCGCCTCGGCCATCGGCGCCTTGATGCGGCTGAAACCCGACAGGGCGCGGGTGCGCCGCGCCGGGGAGGACAGTCTTGTCCCGCTGGCGGAGGTGATGATCGACGATGTCGTCGTCGTTCGCCCCGGCGAGCGCGTCGCGGTCGATGGGATCGTCGTCGACGGCGCCTCGGCCGTCGATGAATCGATGATCACCGGAGAAAGCCTCCCCGTCGACAAGGCGCCCGGCGACACGGTGACCGGTGGATCGATGAACGCCAACGGCCTGCTGGTGGTCCGCGCCACCGCCATCGACGCGCATTCGATCCTGGCGCGCATCGTCCGGATGGTCGAGGACGCGCAAGGGTCGAAAGCGCCGATCCAGCGGTTGGTCGACAAGGTGGCGGCCATTTTCGTTCCGGTCGTGCTGGTCGTCGCGCTGGCCACCTTCGCCGCCTGGTGGGTTATTGGCGGCGCGCTCGCCCCGGCTGTGCTCAACGCCGTGGCGGTCATGGTGATCGCCTGTCCCTGCGCCCTCGGTCTTGCCACACCGACCGCCATTGTGGTCGGCACCGGGGCGGCCGCCCGCTGTGGAATTCTGGTCAAGGATGCGGCGGCGCTGGAGCGCGCCGCGGCGGTTACGATGGTCGCCTTCGACAAGACCGGCACCTTGACCGAAGGTCGCCCGTGGCTGGCCGATTTGGCGCCGGCGGCCGGCGTGTCGACGGGCGATCTGTTGTCGTGGGCGGCCAGCCTGCAGGCGGCCAGCGAACACCCGTTGGCGGAAGCGGTGCGGGCGCGCGCCGCCGCCGACGGCGTTGCGCCAGGGAAACTTGATGATTTTCTGGCGCATCCCGGTCTCGGCGTGTCCGGCACGCTGGACGGCCGCGTTCTCATTCTCGGCAATCGCAAGCTGTTGGCGGCGAACGGGCTGGCCGCCGGGCACACGCCCTTCGAGGACCGGGGCCAAACCGTCGCCTGGCTGGCGGAGACGGCACCGGACGGGCGGGTGTTGGGGGCGCTGGCCTTCGCCGACCGGGTGAAACCCACGGCAGCCATGGCTTTGCGCCGACTGACCGAACGATCCGTCGATGTCGCCATGCTGACCGGCGATTCGGCGCCGGCTGCCGATACCCTCGCTCGCCAACTGGGAATTCACCGCGTTTTCGCCGAACTGTCGCCCGGCGACAAACGCGCGGCGCTCGATCGGTTGCGAGCCGAAGGCCAGATCGTCGCCATGGTCGGCGACGGTATCAACGATGCCCCGGCTTTGGCGGCGGCGGATGTCGGCATCGCCATGGCCAACGGCACCGACGTCGCCATCGCCGCCGCTTCGTTCACCCTGATGCGCGGCGATCCGACGCTGGTGGCGGCCACCCTCGACATCGCCTGCCGCATCCAGGCGAAAATCCGCCAGGGACTGGGCTGGGCCTTTCTCTACAACCTGCTTGGCCTGCCGTTGGCCGCATTCGGCCAACTCAGTCCGGTGGTCGCCGGCGCCGCCATGGCGCTGTCCAGCGTCAGCGTCGTCGCCAACGCGCTCAGCCTGCGCCGCTGGCGGGTGTGAGCCCGCCTGCCGGTTATTGCGGTGGTGGCGGTGGCGGCGACCAGCCACCGGGCGGCGGTGGTGGTGGTGGCGGGAAGTCGGGGCCGTGACGGTGGTCCGGCGGCGGACCAAACGGACCTCCAGCGGCGGCCAGTTTGGCCCGGCCTTCCGCCGACATTTTGGTGGCGGCCTCGACCAGGGCGCCGGCCATGGCGTCGTCCGCCCTCTGGCGAGCGGTTCGACCTTTGTCCAAAGCGGCCTTCAAGGCGTCCGGATCAAACGGATCGGCCGCCAATGCCGCGCGAATTTGATCCGGAAATTCCCGACCCTCGCGATGCATGTCGTTCATTGCCGGGGCGTGGTCGGCGAAGCTGCGCTGCCAGATGGCGGCGTCGGCGGGCGACAGGCCGGCCCCGAAGACATGGGCAAAATGGCCGGGGTTCGGCGGTTCCGGATGGAGGAACGGCTGGTGGCGGACGGCGATCACGATGAAGAACGCGTTGAGCGCCAGCGAAATGGGCAACAGCCAGCGCATGACCTTTTCCCTCATTTCCTAGGATCCGGCTGTCATGAGAAACGGCGCCAGATAAACGCTGCTGAACTGCGCCACCGGCCAGTTATCGTTATAACGGTTGCTGACCACGGCGCCCAGCATCACCGCAACCAGCATCGGCACGGCAAAGCGCAGGACCGGCATGGCGATCGGCCAGGCGAAAAACCGGGGCCGCGCGGGCTGGTCCAGCCGGTCAAACACCGCGCCGATCGTTTGCCAAAGGCGCTGGTTCGAGATGACGACCGGCGGGTTCGCCTGCCGGATCATTTCGTCGAAGTCGTCCTCGTTCATAGGATGTCCCCCATCGACAGAATTCCACGTTTGACCAACGATTTCTTCAGCCCGCGCCGGCCCCGAACCAACAAGGCCTCAAGCGCGGGCAAACCGATGCCGAGGATGCGCGCCGCTTCCGGCCCGCTGACCTCGCCGAAATAAAACACCCAGACCGCCGCCCTCTGCCGCTCCGGCAAATCGTCCAACGCGGCCAGGATCGCCTCACGCCGTTGCTTGAAGTGGATCGCGTCAAGGCCGAGCGGTGCCGGGTCGACCGGGGTTCCGGCATCCTCCAGCGGCGCCATCGGCGGCCGACGCCGGCGGTCGAGACAGGCGTTCACCACCACCCGGTAAAGCCAGGTGAGGAACGTGGCGGGTCCGTCGGGGCGCCAACGGCCGGCCAAACGCCACACCTTCAGGAACGCCTCCTGCACGATCTCATCCGCATCGTGGCCGTTACCGGTCAACCGGTGCGCCAAGCCCAGCATCGCTTTGCCGTGCCGCTCCATCAACCGCCCGAACGCGTCCCGGTCGCCGGCGGCGGTGGCTTGCACCAGCATGTCGTCGGTGTCGATCACCGGGCCGTACCGTCTCTTGCCCTGAACATCATCGCCCTGGTCGATCTGCTCGTCCATTCCACGCCCCGACTCGGTAAAAGCATGCGGCAAGATCGACCGGGTGGTCGGCATTTTTTTCCGCCTCCGGCATTTTCCTGGTCGTCCGCCTTTCTCGCCGTCGCCGCATGCGATTGATTTTTCAGGTTTTGGCGGCAGCGGCATGGCTCTTGCGTCGGCAACGATGATCGGATGAATTGTCGTCGGCTTCATGTGGAATGAAGCCGCGCTATTTCTGTTGCGTTATATAAATATAGATTAAGAAAGTTGAAATATTTATATTTCATTGCGCAAGCATACGCCCGATCAGACGTGTATCCCTTCGTACAGAAGTAATGTGCTTCTGTATTAACAAGGGAGCAATATCATGATGGTTTCACTCGGAACCTCCAACGCGCTCAGCGCTCTGCTGAGTCGATGGAGTCAGAGCACTTCGTCGACCACGTCGACAAGCGCCAGTACCGACCAGACGGCGGCGACCACCGCCAGTTCCTCCGCGCTGTCGTCAACGAACGTCAGTTCGCTCAGCGAAAGCGACTTGACCTCGATCTTCGAGCAGCTGGCGACCGATCTTCAGGCGACTCTGGTCCAGGCCCAGAGCGATAGCAGTTCGACCGACAGCGGTTCCACCAGCGGTAATTCGGCGAGCGGTGCGGCGGGCGGGACGCCCGATTTCTCCAAGATGTTTTCGCAGCTGGACACCAATGGCGATGGCGAGCTGACGGAAGCGGAATTTGTTGCCGGCCGGCCGCCGGGGGTTTCCAGCGACCAGGCCACCGCCCTGTGGAGCAAGATCGACAGCAGCGGCGCCAGCAGCCTGACCGAGAGCCAGTTCGCCACCGCCATGCAGGCGCTCGGTCCCCAGGGGCCGTCGACCGACGGTACGACGAGCGGGTCCACCAGCGCGTCCGGCGGCACCGACGACAGCACCAGTTCGGATGCCGCCCTCTCCAGCGCCATGCAGGCGTTCCTGCAAAGCCTCCAGGCGTTCATGCAGGCCGACGGTTCGACGACAACCACCGCCGCCGCCGACACAAGTTCGGTCGACACGACCGCCGCAACCGCGAGCACGACGTCGAGCACCACGTCGAGCACCGCGTCCACCAGTGCATCGAGCACCGATTCGACGCTGACCAGCACGGCCCAGACCGTATTGCAGGATCTGCAAAGCGCGCTGGCCAGCTATCAGTCGTCGATCTCGTCGCTGCAAGCGGCGATGGCGGCGGGCAGCGGCGTCTCGGTGGCGGCGTGAGAAATTGGGCTCCGCTTGTTTTGGGACGCATGGCGGGGCCTCGTTTCTCCGTGTAAGGTTTGTGATACCAATCACACGCCGCGGCCGACGATTGCGGTAGTATGGAAAATTAAGAAAACCAAGGCGAGTTGGAGGAATTCCGATGTCGTTCCGGCGTAAGATTCTGGCCGAGGCCATTCCAGCCTTCATCGGACTCGCCTTGTTTCTGGGATATTCTGGGGGTGTCGCGGCAGCGGAAAGCCGGTCCCTCGTCACGCAACCGATCGAAGAAAACCGGCTGCACACGCTGGCCGGCAACACCCGGCCGGAAGCCATCGCCGCGAACGACCAGGGGCGAGTCGACGACACCCTGCTTTTAGAGCATATGACGCTCCAACTCGCCCGGCCGCCGGAACAGGAAGCGGCGGTGGCGCAAATGATCGACAGCCTGCACGACGCCTCTTCGCCGAACTATCACCACTGGATGACGGCCGATGCGTTCGGCCAGGCCTACGGTCCGTCGACCAAGGATGTGCAGACGGTGGTGTCGTGGCTGCAATCGCGCGGGTTCACCGTGAACGCGGTCACCCCGAGCGGCCTGGCGATCGATTTTTCGGGAACGGCCGGCGCCATCCGCCAGGCCTTCCATACGGAAATCCATGCCCTCAAGGTCAATGGCGTCGCCCACGTCGCCAATTTCTCCGACCCGTCCATCCCCGAAGCCCTGGCCCCGCTCGTCGTCGGCGTCGTGTCGATGCATGATTTCGTGCCGAAATCGAAACTCAAGCAGCGCAGCCAATACACGGTCAGTTCCGGCGGCGGCCAACTGGTGGTGCCCGGCGACCTGGCCACCATTTACGATATCGCCCCGCTGTTCGCCGCCGGTTATAGCGGGCAGGGCCAGACGATCGCCCTCATCGAGGACACCGACCTTTACACCGCCGCCGACTGGACGACGTTCCGCTCGGTCTTCGGCCTGAGCAAATATACCGCCGGTTCGTTGGCCACCATTCATCCGGCGCCGCGCAACGGCGGCGCCACCTGTGTCGATCCGTTGACCAACGGCGACGAGGGCGAGGCGATCCTCGACGCCGAGTGGGCCAGCGCGGCGGCGCCCAGCGCCGCCATCAAGATCGCCTCCTGCAAGAACACGTCGACATTCGGCGGCCTGATCGCCTTGCAGAATCTGATCAACAGCACGGCGCCGCCGGCCATCATCAGCATGAGTTACGGCGAATGCGAGCCCTATAACGGGGCGGCCGCCAACGCCGCCTACAAGGCCATATTCCAACAGGCGGCGGCGGAAGGCGTTTCGGTTTTCGTCAGTTCCGGCGATGAGGGAGCGGCGAGCTGCGACGCCGACTTGAGCGGGGCGACCCATGGCATTTCGGTCAGCGGATTTGCGTCGACCCCGTACAATGTCGCGGTCGGCGGCACTGATTTCGGCGATACCGCGGCCCACACCAACAGCAGCTATTGGAGCACGGGCAACACCGCCAGCTATGCGTCGGCCCGGTCCTATATTCCGGAAATTCCATGGAACAGTTCGTGCGCGAGCAAACTTCTGGCGACCTATTATGGATTTTCAACGAGTTACGGCGCTTCCGGCCTGTGCGCCAGCAGCACCGCGACGCGCTATAACCTGATCACCACGGCATCGGGCAGCGGCGGCCCCAGCGGCTGCGCCACCGGCACGCCGTCGCGCTCCGGCATCGTCAGCGGCTCGTGCGCAGGCTACGCCAAGCCGTCCTGGCAAACCGGGACCGGCGTACCCGGCGACGGCGTCCGCGACATTCCCGACGTGTCGCTGTTCGCCGCCAACGGCGCGTTCGGACATTACTATGTCTATTGCTGGTCCGATTGGCATTATTCCGACTCTTCCTCGTGCGCGGGAGCGCCGAGTACGTGGTCAGGGGCTGGCGGCACGTCGTTCGCCTCGCCGATCCTGGCCGGCATCCAGGCCCTGGTGAACCAGAAGCAGGGCGGCGCGCAGGGCAATCCCAACTATGTCTAC
>Ga0181520_10010585_pt1 | contig 12330 bp, 11 predicted proteins | sample PEATcosm2014_Bin_29_FD_132451 | JGI IMG/M metagenome (GOLD analysis project Ga0181520, IMG submission 132451) | Peatland microbial communities from MTU Mesocosm Facility, Houghton, MI, USA - PEATcosm2014_Bin02_30_metaG | ecosystem: Environmental > Terrestrial > Soil > Wetlands > Peat | place...
TATTACGCCAAGGCTGATGTAGTCCGTGATCCGGGCACCCGGAGGGAGTTGGGCAACCGTACGCGCCATCTGCGGCCTCCTGTCTTTGTCCCATACAGAATGCCACAACTTTCGTTAAGTGAATAGTATTAACACTAGCCCGGATTTCTCACAAGCACTGATTCTTGGGCATGTTTGAGTTTGGGACAAGTCAGTTGTTTGGATTCTGCGTGCCGGATTGAGCAGGCGAGTTGATTTCTGGCCAGTAAGGGCCGGTTTGGAGCATCGCGGTACTGTTTTTGCACATGGGTCCGCCAGGGCTGAGTTGTGGACCAAGGTGGGATTGGGGTTTTGTTTCAGCAACAAGTCTCAGCAGCGCAAGGCATGGAAGGCTTGAGCAAAGAGATCTTTCCATGGATATGCCGAACTGAGTTGAAGCTGTTATTGGTACGCAACGCCTAATGAGCTGTCACCGGGGTGACTGCGGCCCCGGCCCGCGTGAACTGAAACTGCAGTATCCATGCGCTGGGCACAGCCGGGCCTCCTGGCTGCGCCGTCTTGAACTTCCATTTCTTCGCCGCCAGCATAGCCGCTTTGGCGAAATACTGGCTCGGTCCTTCCGAATCGAAGGCCGTGCCCGAAACATTGCCCGCCGCATCCACCGTGACCCGTATGCGCACGATGAACTTGCCATGAATCGACTGAAGTGCTCCGGGCAAAAATTCGGGCATCACCTGCTCGGCGACGGCGCTATTCGCAGCCGGGCTATTGGAAGGAATGGCACTCGAGGCTGGGACCTGGGATGCGGGCGTTGGCGGCGCTGGAGGCGGAGGAACTGGCTGGGACGTTGCAGTTGCGGGCGCCTGTTCTTGATCCGGCTGAGCCGTTGCAGAGGAGGAGGGCGCAGAATCCAGAGCTTCGTCTTGAGGCTGAGGCGTCGCCGAGGCTGGCGCCTCTGGCAACTGCTCCTGCGCGGTGGGCTGCGCCGCGACCGGCGACGACGCCTGTTCCTTGTGGAGCTGCAGCATGAAAATGCCAACGACCGCAACCACGACGATCGCTGCCGCAACGAGCATTGGCACCCGGTTTCTTGCCGGCGTCTTCTTTCCAGTTTTGCCGGCCGGCTCGCTAAAGGGCTGGTTCGCTTCCAGCCAGGTTTTCACGTTGCCGAGAGTGCATCGAGCCATGGGGTCGGCGCGGAGACATCCCCGCGCGATGCCGGCAAAGGGCTGAGGAATGGACTCGGGCACCACCGGGTCTTCTTCTGACGATTTGTCCCAAACCGGCGGTTGCTGGGTGAGCGCTTCAACCAGGGTCACGCCCAGCCCCCAGAGATCCGCAGCCGGCGAAATGGTCCCGCTGGCTGTTTCCGGTGCGTCGTAGATGCTCTGCGTCAATGGCTGCTTCACGGCGCCGCCCGACCTTTGAAGGCTATCCCCGGAGAGCTTCAGGCGATCGTCGACGGCCAAAATGTTCGACGGCTTGAGCCGGCCATGCACGAGCCCCTTCGCGTGGAGATAAGATAGTGTGTCGATGACCGGCGCCAGCATCTCTTTGGCTTCCGCGGGTGTAAGCGCGCGCTCGGGGAGGATCTCGGAAAGAACTTCGTCGGCATATTCCGAAACCGCGTAAAGCACAGCGGTGCCTTCCGACTGGCAGCGCCCGGTAAGAATCAAGCGCATCAAGTGGGAATGAGACAAGGATCTTGTGGCCGCCCAGCCGGCCAGGTGAGCTTCCGCGTCCCCAGCCTCGTCCGGAATGAGCTTGATGGCGGCTTTTCGCGCCTGAGGGCCGGGCAACTCGGTCAGAAAGACAGACGACCTCTCTGAACTGCCAAGCCATTGGAGGAGCGTAAATCTACCGTCAATGACGCGTCCGACCCACGCACTCTGAATTGCCTCTATGCTCATGGCCGAGTTCATTCTATCCGAGGTAATAAAGGCCGAAAGGACTAAATTGCAGATTCCATATGCAAAAGGTAACGTTAATGGCAATGGGCGCCGGGATTCGAGAGCTGGTTATCAGACACCGGAGGATCCCATCATCGCGACACGTGCAGCCAGCCGCGCAGGACGCGCTGGGCCGGCTTTTCAATAAAGTGCAGGGCCAGCAGACCCAGCCCAATCAAGAGCAAGTAACTGAGCCAAGGGTCAAATCGATTCAGGCCCGACCAAAACCAGAAATGCGAATCGTGAATCAGGTTCCAGAAGTTGAAGTGCAGCAGATAGAGGCAGTAGCTGGCCTCGCCCACAAACACCAGCGGACGCCAGCCAAGCGCGTAGGCCAGCGGGTTGTTCCCCGCCAACCCCAGAACGACGCAGCCGAACAGCGGCATCAACAGGCCATCGTGAATCAGGGCGTAAGGCACCCGTGGCCCCAGCGCCAAAAGCCAGTAAATTCCCGCAAACCCGCCGACCCCCAGAATCAACCGTAGCCGTCCGCTCCGCCCAACCATTTGATCGAGATTGGCCAGCATCACGCCAAAGACGAAGCTGGCCACATGCGCATAAGGCGTATATTTAAGAGCCCACAACCACTGGCCGTAGCTAAAGCGGTTGGGATGGGCAATGCCGTCCGGATTGAAGGCCATGTAGAGAGCGCCCGGAACCATGCCCAGGCCCCAAATACCGGCCATCTTCCAGAGGTATGGCTGCACGCGTTCTGGGCGTTTCCAGCGCGCCAGCCAGGGAAAAATCACGTAGTAAAAGGCCTCGGCCGACATGGTCCACGCCGGTGTGTTCAGGAAGGTGGCGATGGCCGGAATCCAGCCCTGGAGCAGCAGCGGAGACAGCACCATGCCCGCCCAGAACATGGCGTGCGTGTGCGACTGGTATTCCTGTCCCAATTGCCCCCAACTCAACAGCAGGCTGAGCAGGTAAATCGGATAGATGCGCGTAAACCGCGCCTCCCAAAAGCGTCTCAGGTCCAGCTCGCCGGCTCGCGCCTTCTCGTTGTAGTTATAACCAAGAACAAATCCCGATAGCAGGATGAAATAGCTGACCGAGACAAAGCCGGCGTCGACCACCGGGGCCAGAGGGCCGAACCATTGGGGGTTGGAAAAATGGAATAAGACGACGTTGATGGCCGCGAAGCAGCGCAGGCCTGTGAGCGCATTCAGCCGGGCTGGCTTGCTGGTGTCCACTTGTTGTTGGATGCTTCCGGGCAACTGCGTGACTCCGCCGCAAAGGCCAGAACCCGCCCGGCCACTGTTCACTGTCCACTGTGCACTGTCTTTACGCCGTTACCAGCGAGCCGACCTTTTCGCCCATCACCACCCGGCGGATGTTCCCCGGCTGGTTCATGTTGAAGATGATCATAGGCAGGTTGTTGTCTTTACATAGGCTCACTGCGGTCAGGTCCATCACCTTCAGGCCCAGCCGCAGGATCTCCATGTACGTAATTTCGTCGTATTTGACGGCATCCTTCACCAGTACCGGGTCGGCGTTGTAGACGCCTTCAACCTTGGTGCCCTTCAGCAGCACGTCGGCCTTGATCTCCATGGCGCGCAGGCTGGCTGCTGTGTCGGAGGAAAAGAATGGATTCCCAATGCCGGCGGCAAAGATGACCACGCGGCCCTTTTCCAGATGGCGCGTTGCGCGGCGCCGGATGTAGGGCTCCGCCAACTGGTTCATGAAGACGGCGCTCATCACGCGGCACTGCACGTTGCGCTTTTCGAGGGCGTCCTGCATGGCGATGGCGTTAATGACGGTGGAGAGCATGCCCATGCTGTCGGCGCTGACGCGGTCCATCTCCCTGGCCTGTCCCTCGACGCCGCGGAAAATGTTGCCTCCGCCCACCACAATGCCTATTTCAACGCCCAAATCGTGAATTTCGGCAATTTCGCCGGTAATCTCCGACACTTTTTCGGCGTCAAGACCAAAGCCACGCGGCCCTGCCAGCGCCTCACCTGAAAGCTTGAGAACGATCCGCTTATACATGTCTCCCCGAGTATCGCATAAGTGCCCGGAACCGAGGGATTGCGGAAAACGGGTAGACAGGGCGGCGGCGACGAAACTGGCCTCTATTTTTTCCTGATTTGAATTGCAAGCCAGGCGGTTTCAAACCGGGAATCCGATCTCACAATTTCATGGCCGGAAACGGAGACTTACCCGTCTGGTTGCCTAGACTTAGCTTTTCAAGAGTGGAATGTTGGGCGCTGTAACCCGATATAAATCCTGGGATTTGAAGCTCGAAAATCGATCGGCGGGCACGGCAATGGTGGTCAGAACGCAAAACACGGGATGCGCAATCACCGGGTTGCAGGTTGGAGCCAATAACGTCCGGCGGTATTTTCCGAAAGGCGCGGCAGTCATCGAGTTGCAGCTCGATCACCTTCGGATTCAGTGCTGGTTGGGGCCCGAATTCTGGCGGGGTCTGCCGGAGATCAGCGATCCCCGTTTGGGCGCGTGGCTGGAATCAAAGAATCTTAATGCGAGGCCAAGCCGCGATCCGGTTCCGCTGGCGATGATTCCTAACGGGAAGAACACTTTTCAACTGCGGCCCATCGCCTTCAACAGCCGGGCACGGAAGGGGCCGGCAACCGACAGCTTCAATCCGGCCTGAGGACAGCCAGCCTGAGGACATTTCGGCCCAGGATTGTCGCCTCAGCTCGCCGAACGCGCGCCGCGGACAATCAGGCGCGCCCCGTGGACAAATTGATAGACTCGAAATGCGATGACTGTCAGCCCGTCCATTCCACAACTGCAAGAGATGATCGAGCGGCATTTTGCCGCCGGCCCGGCTGCTATCGGTGACGCCGCGGCCATGACCGCCTTTCTTTCGCTGCGCGGGGCCCTCGAACAGGGCGATGTGCGCTCTGCCTCGCCGGACCCGGCCTCGCCCACCGGCTGGCGCGTGAACGCCTGGGTGAAGCAGGGCATTCTGCTCGGCTTCCGCCTGGGGGCTCTGGAAGAAATGCCGGCCGGCGGCCTTTCGTTTATCGACAAGCACACCTACCCAGTGCACCACTTCAGCGCCGGCGATGGTGTGCGCGTGGTGCCCGGCGGCTCTTCGGTACGGGCCGGGGCATACGTGGCGCGCGGCGTGGTCTGCATGCCGCCTATGTATATCAATGCCGGGGCCTACGTGGACGAAGGCGCCATGGTGGATTCGCACGCGCTGGTCGGCTCGTGCGCGCAAATCGGCAAGCGCGTACACCTGAGCGCGGCCGCGCAGATCGGCGGGGTTCTGGAGCCGGTGAACGCCAGCCCGGTGGTGATTGAAGACGACGTGCTGGTGGGCGGCAACTGTGGGGTCTATGAGGGCGCCATCGTACGCAAGGGCGCGGTGCTGGCCGCGGGAACCATCCTAACGCGGGGCACCCCGGTCTTCAACCTGGTCACCGGCGAGGTGCTGCGCGCCGCCGGCGAACTGCCACTGATTATTCCTGAAAATGCCGTCGTTGTGCCGGGTTCGCGCGCGGTAACCAAGGGCAAGGGACACCCCAACGCTGAAGCCTGGGGGCTGAGCCTTAGCGCCGCCGTAATCGTGAAATACCGCGACGACAAAACCAGCCTGAGCACGACGCTTGAAGACTTGCTGCGATAGAGGCGGCGCAGGCTACTTGAAGGGCTTTATTGGCGCGGGTAAATCTGCGCCCACATGCCCGGTTGCGATCTCGGCCACATAGTAGTTTTCGCCGCGAATGGGGCAGCCGGCCAGCCGGCGCAGCATGGCGAGCTGGCCAACATGGGTGAGCGCGTCGGCCACCGGGCCCTGGAACAGGCGGTCGAGAGGCGCATGGATGCGCTCGCCAGACACAAGATACGTGTCGAGAGCCTTGAGCGCGGCAAAGAACCGGCTCTGCTCCTCGGCCCATGGCAGAGGCTCGGAGTTATGCCAGCCCTGGTTGCCTTCCGCCATGCTCAGCGCCCAGTTGAACAGATCGCCCATGTGGGCCAGGATCTGCGCCGGCGTCCGGCCGGTCCCATCAAACCCGGCAAAGCTCTCCGGAGAGTCTTCAAGAGCGCGGGCGGCCCTGTAAGCCAAGGTCGCCAAAGTGTGGCGAAACAGTTCACGGTCAGAGTTCATACGGGAAAACTATAGCGCAAAAGGGCCTCCGGTCGATTAGGCACGAGCCCCCAATCTCTGATAAACTTGAGGTTCTGAGTTCAACCGCAGGAAGAGACCATGTCAATCCATCCAGTAATGCAGCGCCTGGCCGACAAGCTGAAGCGCACCGATCTACCCGCTTTCGTGCCCGGCGACCAGGTTCGCGTCCAGGTAAAGATCAAGGAAGGCGATAAAGAGCGCCTCCAGGCCTTCGAAGGCCTGGTCATCGCCATCAACAAGGGACCCCAGGGGACGTTTACCGTCCGCAAGATGAGCTTTGGACAGGGCGTCGAGCGCATCTTCCCCTTCAACTCCAAAGTCATCGACAGGATCGAAAAGGTCCGCAGCTACAAGGTGCGGCGCGCCAAGCTGTTCTACATTCGCGGACTGCGCGGCAAAGCCGCCCGTCTGCGCGAAGTGGACCGCGAAACCGGCAAGGTTCGCGCGTAAGCTCCGGCACAGCACCCTTTCATCGCGACACGTTTTGCAGAGCCCCCGGCCCACGCGGCTGGGGGTTTTGCTTTCTATACTCAAGGCATGGCCAATGTCTGCGGTTGGACGCTGGAGGAGACTGCGCGTGGGCGCGGGGCGCTGCGCATTGCCGGGATTGACGAGGTGGGGCGCGGGCCGCTGTTCGGGCCGGTCGTGGCTGCGGCAGTGATCCTTCCCAAGGGTTGCCGCTTGCAAGGCCTGACGGACTCGAAAAAACTCTCCGAGAAAAAGCGCAACAAACTGGACGTTGAGATTCGCACCAACGCGGTTGCCTGGGCCATTGCGGCGGTGGATGCGGAGACCATCGACCGGATCAATATTCGCCGGGCGTCGCTCGAAGCCATGCGTCGCGCCGTCCAGCAGCTTGCCCTGCGCGCGGACTCTCTCGACCCCGACTATCTGCTGATTGACGGGCGCGACACCATCGACTGGAATTGCCCGCAGCAGGCCGTCATCCACGGCGATGCGCTCAGCTTTTCGATTGCCGCGGCGAGTGTGCTGGCCAAGGTGCACCGCGACCGGCTGCTGGTGGAGCTGGACGCCGAGTATCCCGGCTATGGCCTGGCGCGGCACAAGGGCTACTGCTCGCCGGAACACATGGAGGCGCTGGCGCGGCTGGGGCCCACACCATTGCACCGGAAAAGCTATCTGCCGGTTGCGCAGGCGGCCTTACGGTTCGATTGAGGCCAGGTTGCCAGGCCGCGAGGATGCGGCGCGCGCCTTGCGTTTCCGGTTCCAGGCCAGCAGAGGCCTGATCCCCAGAAGCACCAGAATCACCAGCGTGTACGGCGCAGGCGACATTACGCCCGTCTTCACCTTCCACCAGTAGTGCGCCATGGCGGTGAGCGCGGCCAGGTAGACGAGCATGTGCAGCCGATTCCAGTTCTTCCCGCCCAGCTTGCGGATTGCCCAGGTGGTGGACGTGACGGCCAGCGGCAACAGCAGAAGCCAGGTGGTGACGCCCATGATGATGAACCGCCGCTTGGTGATGTCGGCGGTGATGGTCGTCAGGTCGAAGCCCGCGTAGAGGCCCAGCCAGGTGAGCATGTGCAGCGAGGCATAGAAGAAGACAAACAGCCCCAGCAGCCGCCTGAACTTGATAAGCCAGCTCAGCCGCGGCGAGAGAGAACGCAGGGGAGAAATCGCAAGTGTGCCAGCCAGCATCCACAGAGCCGTCAGGCCGGTGATGGAAGCAAGTTGAGCCGTGGGATCAGGCCCGAGCGTGTTGGTGACCGCCTCATAAATTGCCGTCGCAAGCGGCAATAGGCAGCCGATCCACACCAGCGTCTTGAGAATAAGCACAGTCGAACGTTTCATGATTGCCAATCGAGCGGCGTTAGCGGTGCTAGCGGCGTTAGCGGAGTTAGCCGACATGTGCATGCCTCACTAACTCCGCTAACACGCGCGCAGCGCGGCTAACCCCGCTAACTCCGCTTCAGAAATTCTTCGCCAAATTCATGCCGTTATACATTGACGCCACCTGATCGCCATAGCCGTTGAACATAAGCGTCGTGCGGCGTTGTTCATAAAAGGGGAGGCCGATGCGGCGTTCGGTCTTCTGGCTCCAGCGCGGGTGGTCCACATTGGGGTTCACATTGGAGTAGAAGCCGTACTCATTCGGAGCCTGATCGTTCCAGGTGGTGGATGGCATCTTATCCACGAACCTCACGGTGACAATCGACTTGGCGGACTTGAAGCCGTACTTCCACGGCACTACGATCCGGACCGGCGCGCCATCCTGGTTGGGCAGGACCTCGCCATAGAGACCGAACGTGAGCAGGGTGAGCGGGTTCATGGCTTCATCCATGCGCAGACCCTCGGAGTAGGGCCAGAAGATGGTCGCGTCCTCTCCATACCACTTCTCGACGTGGTGATCGAAGTAGGAGAGGAACTGCACGTACTTGGCGGAGGGAAGCGGGTCGCACTGCTTGATTAACTCGGAAAGCGAGTAGCCGACCCAGGGAATGACCATGCTCCACCCCTCGACACAGCGATGGCGATAGACGCGGTCTTCCAGCGGGCGCAGCTTGAGCAGGGCCTCGATGTCGAAGGTCAGCGGCTTGGCGACCTTGCCTTCCACCTTCACGGTCCAGGGGCGCGTGGGCAGTCCGCCGGCGTTCTTGGCGGGCTTATCCTTGTCCACGCCGAACTCGTAGAAGTTGTTGTAGTGCGTGATGTCGTCGAAGCTGGTGAGCTGCTCGCCGGTGGTGGTGAGCGGGCTTTTAACGGTCTGGAGCTTGGTTCCTGCGAGGGCGGCTATGCGCGGGTCGATCAGGTTAGCGGCCAATTCGGCGAGGCGGTCCGCACCGAGGGCGACAGCTCCCGCAGCGACGACCCCGCGCAGGAAGCTGCGGCGCTCGGAGCGGCGGCGGTTGAAGTATTCGTTATAGGCTTCTCTCGAAGTGATCTCAGAAGAGGGAACATCTGGCGGTTTGCCAATCAGCATGTCTTGACCTCGCTTGGGGAAACAAACGCTTGCTGCTATTAGACACGGTAGAGGGCGCGGGCGTTACAGAAATTCACTGGCACGGCCTGGGGTGGGTTTGACCGGGCTCAAAAAGGCGCGTTTCCTTGATGGCATGGGAGAAACGGCCACTGCGCGAGCCGGCGGGCGCGGATCAGGTAAATGCCGGTTCCTGAAATGCCAATCAGGGCCGCAACTGCCAGGCCGCCCAGCGCATGGCTGCGATTGAGCAGGATGAACACAAACCCCGCGATCGCGGCCAGCGGCGGCAACGGGTAAAGCGGAATCCTGAAGGGGCGTTCCAGTTCCGGCCGCTGCACGCGCAGCAACATCACGCCCGCCTGCTGCAAAAAGAACTGCAGCAATATGCGGGTGATGACAAGCATGGTAATCACCTGCGCCAGCGAGAAAAAGCAGAAGCAAGCGCCCACCACTCCCAGCGCCACCAACGACCGGTGGGGGATATGGTGCTTTGGATGAATGGCCGCGAGGTAGCTAAAGTAGTTGCCATCGCGCGCCGCCGCATAGGGCACGCGCGAGTAGCCCAGCAAGAGCGAAAACACCGACGCAAACGCCGTCCAGATAATGAGCGCGGCCATCAGGTATCCGGCCCAGGCACCGAAGGAGGAATGAGCAATTTCCGCGACCAGGCGTACTCGGACAAGTGCGCTCTCCGCCGTGTTTGCCGCGGCATCGCGCAGGGACGGCAGCACCGCGAGATCCATGGTGACGTAGAATGCGGCTACAAATAGCACGCTCAGCAGAATGGCGCGCGGAATGGTCTTCTCCGGCCGTTTTACCTCGCCACCCAAAAAGGTGATGTTGTAGTAGCCCCAGTAGCAGTAGGTAGTGAGCAGCGTTCCCTGGGCGAGACCGGCAATGGCCAGATGCGCGGAAAGCGCAGGAGTAGCCGGCAGGTGAAAACCGCCGGTTGCGCCGGCGTGCGCGAATCCTGACACAATGACTCCGGCAATGGAAACCAGTACGCCGGCAAACATGACCCAGGCCATCCAGGTTACGGTCTTCAGGTTTCGATAGAGCAGCCAGGTCATCGTGAGGCAAGCGGCGGCGGCGGCAAAGTTCGAGTAATGGACCATCGGCAACGCCGCTATGGGGGTGCCATCCAGCCCCGGCCAGAACATTCCCATGAAACTCGATAGGCCAATGCACCCCGACGCGATGGACAGCGGGGCCGAGAAGCTCAATTGCCAGACGAAGAGAAAGCTGAGCCAGTTACCGGCACGATCGGGACCATAGATTTCGCGCAGAAACGCATACGAGCCTCCGGCACGCGGAAAGGCCGCTCCCAGCTCGGCCCACACCAGGCCGTCGGCCACGGCAATGGCCGCGCCCAGCACCCACGCCCACACGGAGAGCCGAAAGCCCGCCGCGGCGATCACCAGCGGCAGCGTGATGAAGGGGCCGACCCCGATCATCTCCAGCATGTTGAACAGAACGGCGGAGCGGAGTCCGATGCGGCGCTCGAGGGTTGCAGTCTGAATATTCATCACCTATCTATCGAAGTGGAAACGAGGGTCAACGCTGATTCCCCTGAATCGTATGGCCATAACAGTTGCGGATCTTAATCTAATTATGGAACCAGATTTCGATCCTGTATCCATGGATCGAGGGCGCTTTGTATCAGGGCACGACTTCAGTCGTGCCGCAGAGAACCTCGAAAAATGAACTCGGGCTTTAGCCCCTGAGGGAATGTGAACTTCGCGAGGCAGCTTCAATCGCGGATACTCACACAACAGAAGTCCGCTCACCGGATTGTACACTGGCTTGAGACCATGTTTCTTTCCCTGAGATTTCAGCAAGCAACCTTGACTGTGGCCCTCGCCGGGATCGTGCTGGCCGGCGCGTGGCCGGTTTGTCTCGGCGCGCAGACGGCCGCGGCCCACTTCGAGCTGCCGCCCACCGAGCCCAGTGAGATTGCGCTTCCTTTGCCCGAGGACCGCGGCCAGGCAGACCTGGAGCAGACGCTGAAGCGGCTGGGAACAACTGCGAGCGTCCTAATGATTGTCGCGCATCCTGACGACGAAGATGGAGCGCTGCTGACTTATCTGTCGCGCGGAATGGGCGCGCGCGCCACGCTGTTTACGCTAAATCGCGGTGAAGGCGGGCAGAACGCCATGACCGCCGATACCTACGACGCGCTGGGCCTGATCCGCACCAACGAACTGCTGAAGGCGAACGAGTACAACGGCGCAAAGCAACTGTGGGGCACGGAGGCTGACTTCGGGTTTTCAAAAACGCAGGCGGAGTCGTTCGCGCAGTGGGGGCACGACCGCGTTCTCTATGACGCAGTGCTTGCCGTGCGGCAGGTGAGGCCGCAAGTGATTGTGGCCACCTTCCTCGGCGGAGTTTCCGATGGCCACGGCCAGCACCAGGTCTCCGGCGAAATTGCGCAGGAGGTCTTCAAGGCTGCCGGCGACCTGAAGGTTTTTCCCGAGCAGCTTAAAGACGGCTTGGAGCCCTGGCAGCCGCTGGCCATGTACTCCCGGACGCCGTTTGCGCGCGTTACCAGCCAGGGAATCTTTGACTACGCAACCGGCAAGTGGGCGCCGGCGCGCTTCCACAACTACATCACCGGCGAATGGACAACGGGAGTTCTCTCGACCGACGCAGCACTTCCGGTCGGCACGTGGGACCCGGTGCTGGGGCGCAGCTACGCGCAGATTGCGAGGCAGGGTTGGGGCGAACAGAAATCGCAGAACGGCGGCGCCAATCCGACGCTGAGCGGGCCGGCCACATCCGGCTACCACCTTTGGGCGGTGGCGCCCGCTGCAGCCGGAAAGGGCGGCGATGGAGATGCGAGTCTCTTCGACAATCGCAAGGTGAAGATCGACACCAGCCTGGAAGGGCTAGCCGGGCTGGTGAAAGGCGCTCCGCCGGCGTGGCTTGTGGAAGGGTTGCGGCAGATCGGCGAACATCTCAACGAATTCGAGAGCGATTGCCACAATGAAACCGGTGTTGCTGGCGCGCACAAGCTGACGCCGATCTACCGCAAGACGCTGGATCTCTACGCAAAGGTGAAAGCGAGCGACCTGGATGCGGAAGCCAAGGCGGGCATGGCAATGGAACTGGGCACCAAGGTTGAACAGTTTCAAACGGCGCTGAAGGATCTGCTGGGACTGGACCTGGTGGCTTTTACCAGCGGAGGCGGCGATGGTGGTGGCCCCGGTGGCGGCGGAGCGGATGAGTCGGCGCGCAGCGTGTTTCCAGGCGAGGAGTTCAGCGTTCGTGTTCATACCGCGGACGCTACGGGCGAGGCGCAACTGGCACGCGTGTGGCTTGAGAGCCAAAGCGGCTCGCCATGGAAGACGGTAGACGCAGGGGGA
>Ga0181520_10010587_pt1 | contig 12328 bp, 10 predicted proteins | sample PEATcosm2014_Bin_29_FD_132451 | JGI IMG/M metagenome (GOLD analysis project Ga0181520, IMG submission 132451) | Peatland microbial communities from MTU Mesocosm Facility, Houghton, MI, USA - PEATcosm2014_Bin02_30_metaG | ecosystem: Environmental > Terrestrial > Soil > Wetlands > Peat | place...
TCAACGAATTGAAGAAAAAGGTAAAGGGCTATGATCGTGTGGAGAGCATCCGGGAGTGGCTTGAGGGTGTCTACTTCGCATACCACGCATCGCTGTATAAGAGTCGTCCGATCTTCTGGCACATTTCTAGCAAGCAAGGCAAAGGACCGGCAGCGTTTTCCGCGCTGGTCCACTATCACCGGTTCGACAAGGAGCGGATGGCGAAGTTGCGAGGCGTCTACCTGCGCGAAGCTCTTGGAGTGTTCCGTCGTGAAGCCGCGCTTGCAAACCAGGAAGGACGCGGGGAAGACCGACTGGAGTGGCAAGCCAAAGTGGAAGAGACTGAAGAACTCGACCGGCGCCTGAAACAGGTGCAGGAAGGCCTCCATCAAGGCGGAGAGGACTTCAGAATCCTAACGCCGTGGAAGACCGAAGCAGAGCGGCCGAAGGGATGGGACCCCGACATTAACGACGGCGTCAAGGTGAATATTGAACCCCTTCAACGCGCCGGCGTCCTGCGCATCCCCGAGGTAGTTTGAATGATTCTTGCGGCGTTAGTGGACGAACTGGCACGACGCTTCCAATTCGAGAAGCGCGCAAGGGTCTGCCTGTGGTTTGATGAGAAGGGCGAGTTCGATGCCATCCTGCCCAAGTTGAGCGATTATTTGGCCGGACATCAACCCGCACCGTTCACGCTACTTCAGTATGAACCCAAAGCATTTCACGGCCAGATCTGGCTGAAGGACCAGGTGCACCGCTCGCTGGCCGATCAGCATTTCGTGGCGTATTTACCACTGAGTGAAGACCGCCTGGATTCTCCTGACTTGGACGGCGAGCACTATCTCGAACTGCTGACGGAGTACCGGATCGCGGGCATCACATGGCGATTGAATGGAAAGCTGCCGACACTATTCAGCTTTCTACGGCAGGTAGGAGTCGATCTGCCCGAAAATCCGACAGAACAACGGAAACTGTATGAGGGTGGGCGAAACTCCTTGCTTGCCAAGTATGCGGCGAAGTTCGCCGACCGACCCGCGTCTTTCTGGTACGGCACACTGACCGCCGATAGGGCGCAAGAGCAGTTGATCGGTGACCTGGAGAAGACGATTCTCGACATTGCTGCGGCGCCTGAAACCGAGTGGAAAGCACTGGTGGGCAGGGGCCTGGTGACCGAGTTCACTGAAATGGTCCGTGACCGGTACGGGTATCAATCTCCGGCGTCCGATCCTGCAACGTGGATTCAAGGCCTGGTCGAAATGCTTGCACTCACCGAAACCTACCTGGGCTACGGAGAACAGGCCGATTTCCCCTTCGCTGACCGTCTCCCGGCGATTCCGGTGCGAGAACACCACCGGCAATTGCTCGACCGGTGGTTGAAGGATGCTGAGGGCCGCCCGGTCTGGGAGCGCTGGGTCCGACAGGTTGAGCCGCACCTTGACCTTTCGGCGTGGGCCGCGGACAAACAAGGGCTTTCGTTCTCGATGCCACACTTGGTAGAGCTGCGCTGGCGCGGGACGTTCGCGGAGTTTGAAAAGGCCTCCGAGCGAGAATCCTCCACGCGCGAGTTCTTCGATAAGTACGGCCCCACTTTACGCCGGGAGGTTGAGTTTGGGAAAGCGAGTCCGACTCCGGTGGGAGCGTGGCCGTTGCTGGCGCAGCTCGATGTCTTCCTGGCCCGCTGTTGCGAAGCCGTGACAAGGACGGAACGCGCGGCGACCGCAGCCGAGTTGGCGAACCTATACGCGGCGGAGGCAGGGAGAATTGAGGGACAGCACATTCAACTGCGAAGTGGAGCGATGAGCCAGGGACTGCCCGCGATCAGCAAGGTGGCGGACCGGGCTTATGCCGGCTACACGAACCCGCTCAACGAGAAGTTCTTCGGGCTCTATGCCGCTCAGGGATCTTGTGAACTCGCGGGCTTCGAATTCGTCACCAGTCACTTGCAGCGCGAGGTATGGTCCCACTCCGGACGCCGGGCAGTCGTCATCGTGGACGCTCTCAGGCTGGACGGAGCCTTTGCCATCCAGAATGCTCTCAAGGGGCATGACGTGGAGATCCACACTGTCCGGGCTATGCTTCCAACTGTTACGCCGATCGGAATGACGGCGATGTTGCCCTTGGAAGGCGTGCATGTAACATTCGAGGCGAAGGCCAACAGTCTCCACCCCCGAGTGAATGGAAAAGACACAGCCGCACGGTCCAATCGCCTGGCCTTGCTGAGTGAGTTCGGCGCAGATTGCCGCGAGATTGAGGATGTTGAGAATACACCAGCTACCGCGGGCGCCTTCGGTCCTCTTCTCGTGGTTTTCGGTCACGAAGAAGTGGACCATTTGGGTCACGGCAGTGCGGAGGCGCTGATCCGGCACGTCGATCGCGAAGTGGAACGGCTGGCGCTGCTCATCCGGCGGCTGCATCTCTGGGGGTATCCCGAGGTACACGTGGTTACGGACCACGGCTTTATCCTGCTTGATGAGGAGAAGCTCCCTCCAGAAGTTTTCTGCGACAAAGACTGGTGCTATGTGCTCAAGGAACGTTTCGCCCTTGTGCCGGCCCACGCAGACCTGCCGCTGATCACTTTCCCGTTCGCCTGGGATGAAAGCATGCGGGTCGCTCTGCCTCCAGGGCTTGCTTTTTTTGTGGCGGAAAAGTCCTTTTCGCACGGTGGCGGCGCACTCCAGGAGATTCTCATTCCGCATCTTGTCTCGCGGATTGCTACCCAGGAAAAGCGCATCGGGATAGAAGTCCTTGTCCCGCCGGGAGAACTTGCTCGCAGCTCGGTGAAGGTTGTTCTTCGACCGAAGGTGCAAGCTGGGGCGGGACAGATGAGCCTCTTTGTTGAGCTGGGCCGGACTCTTCAACTCGACGTCCTGCGAGCGACCTCCAGCGGCGAAAGGAAATCCGTACTGGCGACCGGGCGCCCGAAGGATGTCCGGATCGAGGGAAACAGTGGGGAAGTAACGGTTAATCTGTTCTTCCATACTGCGGAGTCGTTCCAGCGAGGAGATGTGCTTGAGTTGGATGTACGCGACGCGGACACGTTCGAGCAGCTTCCGCCTGGAGGCATTAAGCTGACCGTGGGAAGGGATATGTAACTGATGGCTGACCAACCAACGATAATGGACGAGCTTGACCAGACCGCCAACGAGGTCTTTCCGGGGCTAGTCGTGCGGAAGGACCTGCTGCGGCGGATGCGGAGCTCATTCGGCGTACCGGCCTTCGTGATTGAGTTCCTGCTCGGTAAGTACTGCGCTTCGACAGATGAAGAGACGATCAAGGAAGGACTGGAATTCGTTCGCGAAACGCTCTCCTCGAAATATGTGAAGCCGGACGAACGTGAGGCTGTCAAGTCGGCTATAAAACAGCACAGCACCTATGAAGTCATCGATAAAATCTCGGTTGAGTTGGTTGAAACCCACGACAAGTATTGGGCACGCCTCTCTAACCTCAATCTGGACTACATCAATATCGATGAGAATGAGGTCCGGAATCACGACCGTCTTCTCATGGGCGGCGTCTGGGCAGAGATCTCCCTGCGCTACGACGAATCGTTCATCTTCAAGGGGCAGAACCGGCCGTTCTTCGTAGAGAGCCTCCGACCGATCCAATTATCGAGCCGGAATATTGATCAGTTCGTCGAGGGCCGTAAACGCTTCAGTCGCGATGAGTGGCTCGACCTGTTGATGCGATCTATGGGCTATGAGCCTACCCACCCGTATTTCACACTTCGCCGGAAGCTGCACTATATGCTTCGACTGCTGCCGTTTGTCGAGAAGAACTTCAACTCCGTTGAGTTAGGTCCGCGTGGCACGGGCAAGAGTTTTGTGTATCAGCAGATGAGCCCGTACTGCCATTTGATTTCAGGCGGACAGACGACTACGGCTCAGATGTTCGTGAACCTGGCGAGTGGGCAGCGCGGATTGGTTTGCCTATGGGATGTCGTGGCATTCGATGAAGCCGCCGGCATTCGCTTCACCGACAAGACTGGCCTAAATATCATGAAGGGCTACATGGAAGACGGCCTGTTCAGCCGGGGGCGGGACATCATTACTGCCGAAGGTTCGATTGTCTTTGTCGGCAATCTCGACGGCGATATTGAAACGATCGTGCGCACCTCAAACCTCTTCTATCCGATGCCTAAGGAGATGGATACTGCGTTCTATGACAGGATCCACGCCTACATCCCGGGGTGGGAGTTTCAGAAAACGCGCGACGATGTCTATACGAATAACTTCGGACTGGTGACTGACTACCTGGCGGAGGTGTTCAAGGAACTGCGAAAGCGCAGCTACGCAGACTACGCCGAACGTTACTTCCGGTTTGGCGCCCATCTAGGGGGGCGGGACCAGAAGGCCGTGCGCAAGATCGTCTCAGGGCTGGTGAAGTTGCTGCACCCAGACGGTCAGGTGTCGCGGGCTGAACTCCAGGAGTACCTTTCCTATGCCATGGAGATGCGGCGACGGGTGAAGGAACAATTGAAGAAGATGGGCGGACTGGAGTATTGGGACACCAGCTTTTCCTTCATCGAGAAAGAGTCTGGCCAGGAGACGTTTGTTTCTGTCCCGGAGATGGGCGGCGGAACTGTGATTGCGGAAGGCAGTCTTCCGCCAGGGAGCGTATATACGATTGGCACTGACGTCGTTGATCGGCGTCTGGCCCTATTTCTTCTGCAATCCCAGATGAATCCGGGTTCCGGTCGTATCATCCCTCTTGGCAATCTCTCTACCAAAATGAAAGAGGCGATCAAGACCGCTGACGCGCACCTCAAGGCGAACTTGAATAATCTCGGGATCGATCGTGACCTGAAGAGTTACGATTTCACAATTCAGGCAATCAACCTGAATCAGGCGAAGGAGGGGGCGGAGACTGCTGTTGCCTTCTTCCTCTCGATGGTCTCGGCCATCCTCGGCAAGCCATTGCTCGATCGAACCGTCGTTCTGGGCGAAATGAGCGTCCAAGGTATGCTGCTGAAGGTCAATGCGCTTCCCGAACGCATGCAACTGGCGGTGGAATCGGGCGCCAAGCGCATCCTTATACCGAGCGAAAACAAGCGCGACGTAGCGGATGTGCCGGACGCCGTTCTTACTGCGATCCAGTGGCAATTCTATGATTCACCCACGCGCGCGGCAATCCTCGCGCTGGGACTGGGGTAGACCGTCGTGGAGCCAGCACTCGGGTGGACGCTCGGTTGCCCGTGCCGGATCGACTTCTCCCACGCCGAAGGGATGTTGATTGCCTCCAGCGGCAGCGCCACTTCAATCAGCTTCTTCTTCACGTTGCTTCTTTTTCAATTCTTCCAGCTCTGCTTCTACGGTCGTGATTGCCGTCCCTTGGATAATCTTCCACACCAAGTCGCAGCGGTCGTTCGGTTCAATCGGGGCATCTTCGATCTTTGAGAGCAGTCCGATTTCCGCCTTACAGCGGTCTTCCGTCTCCCAAGTTATGGGTTCGCGGAGGAGTGCGTCATCTGCAACATTCATGGCTTCAAGAAGATCCTTTTTGGGGATCTTAATTCCATTAAAAAAGAACTTTTCTGCGTGTGCTTTGCGTGGGAATACAGCGATGTCGGAGAGCAACGAAAATGCCTGTCCCCATGGAGAAGAGAATGCATTCTCCGCGAACGATAAGCTGATCGGCGAATAGGAGATCTTCGGCATAAAGTTGGATGATTGAGCTTTTGTCAACCGTACCCTCAAGCTGGCAACTACCTTTTCGATGGCATCAAAGGTGACGTGCCCCGACCTGCCCAATTGAGAGTAGATGCCGTTGAGATCAATCTCAAGCTTTTCGCGCTGCCCAGCCAGAAAGGCGTCCACATCACCTTCAAGTAGGTCCTTGACAAGTTTCAGCCCTTCGTCGTTAGCTCCGCTAAGTGCTGCCTCAAACAGTTTTCGCGCGGCATCCGGCATCCAACGCATGTTGTCCGCAAGTCCGAAGGAGAGTTTTGTCAGAAGTGTCCGTTGCGCGAGGCGACATTTGTCTATCTCCTTAAGCGTCTTCTTGTCGATTACCGAAACGCGCATGTTTACGGTGCGCACCGCACTCCCGCTGCGCAGTTCCGAAGCATCCCCAAATATTGAAGGGTCTACAGGTGCGTCCAACGGGGGAATCCTGGTGAGCTTATCGATGCTCACTAAGGACCCTTTGCCATAGAGTTCGCCAACAAATTTGGCAAGTGGGTCCAAGGCTTTGATCCCGAGCCGCTCCGTTGGCGATTGCGGCTCATCTTCTTCAGACGGAGCGGGGATCGCCTCTCCTAGGTCAAGCACAGCTTGTACATTGCCGTCTGACATCCCCTCATGAGCCTCGTCAGATTGAAGTTCGTCCCGATACGCCTGCCAGGCCGCCGCCGCCTCCACTGTGCCTGAGGGGAGAACAAGTTCTGGAATGTTGATCGCACCGGCCAGGAAGACATCGCCGGACCTGCCCCAGAGCCAGTCGAAATGGCACCTGAACGCTTCAACCAGGGATGGGTTTGCTTGAAATGCAAGATTGAAGTGCCCGTCCTTCCATGGATCAAGGCCGAGATCTTCGCTGGTACCTACGACCATGTGAACCGCGTCAGAGTCAATGGAGGAAAGGCAGAGCGCATTGATCGAGCGGTCTGTGACCTGTTCCAACGCCAGGATGCGAGCACTGAAGCGGTCAGGATGGTGGTGTGCAAGCGTCTGGAGGTCGGCAAGATCGGACTGACTAACGGCGCACGCCGGGTAGACAACCACGATGATCGAGATCTTTAGAGCGGCGTTGCGGTCCAGCCAATCAACAAGAATACTCACCCCTCTGGCCGTGAGCGCCGGCACAACCCCAAACAGCCAAGTTGCGCCAAGAGCCAAGTCGCCAAAAGGGGGGTGGTGCTCATAGATATTCGGCTCCGTGAACACCTGGCGGTCAGGCCAGACAAAGGGAAGGTGGGGTTTGAGTGTCGTCACGATGGTTTTCCAGTCTTCGCGAGAAGCTCGGCGAAGTTGTAGTTGACGCTGGTCACGCCGAAGTCCGGATCCCGCCGGAATTGGCGGCGCATATACTGTACCCGATAGGCATCTCCATCCAAGAACTCGACGATGGCGAGAATGAAGTTGTCAGGCTTATTCAGAGAGTAGAGAATTTCGTTCTTGGTGATCGTAATCGTTGCGGCCCCTGTGACGCGATCCTTGACCTCAAGAAATCCTAACCGTCGATCGGTGGCGCCGTCTACGATGCCGATCTTCGGTCGGTGAGCATTTGGCGAAAGTTCCGTCCCGCTTGGATAGTCACTTCATCCAACGTACAGCGCCAAAGACGAGCGAGTTGCGTGGCCACGCCACTAACATCCCAAGGACCGACAGCGCCTTTTGCCATTTTGCAGTAAGGCCCGTCGGTCTCGAACAGCACTCTTTCTTTCGGAATGTGGTTGACAATCGTCTTTCCCCTATCTGACCGGAACATGGCAGGGTTGATAGAGAGGTAATGGCCGGATTCAACCACTCGCGCCAAAGCAGAGTTGTCGCCCGTGAACCAATGAAATATCGCGCCCCGAACATTATGTTCGGTAAGGATGTCGACAGTGGTGTGCTCGGCCTTCCGTGAATGGATAGACAGTACCTTCCCGGTATTGCGAACCTCGTACAAAACGAATGCAAGCGAGTTGATCTGAGCTTCGCGGGTCGGTGATCCGTCAGGGCTAAAATCAAGACCTATCTCCCCTACGTAGGACGTTTTCGCAAGCAATTCAGAAAACAGTCTCCGTTCCTGGTCCGAATGTGGTGCAAGCAATGGATGAAGCCCAAGAGAGAGACGGACGTTCTGCAATCGTGACGCAGGTAGGAATCCGTCTCGAAAATGGCTGGGCAGGTTGGTCACAGCAATGACGGTCACACCTGCTCGTTTGGCCTTGTCCGCAATTCGTTTCGGATTCGGATAGCGGTCAAGATGGCAATGAGTATCGATCATCAAGGCAGAACACCTGCCATTCGACGGATGTCTTTTCTGGCCTTGTCGCGAAATAGCTGTCGAATCTCCTCAAACGCTCTTGAGATCAGAGCTGCATATTCATCCATCTCCCCAATCTCAAGAGCCCCGTTTGTGAGAAGGAATGCCTTGATCTGTTCTTCGCCATAATCGCTTCGGAGAAAAGACATGCACGCTCGCAAATCCGCAGGGCCCTGTTCGTTCGTGGCGTTGAAGTCGACTTCCCCTTTACAGAAATCCAACCCATATCGTTCTGAATCAAGACCGGCGGAATGCAAGGCGGCTCTGCGATAAATGCAGGGCATACATCTTCCACACCCATTTGCTGATCGATCCTTCCACTCTCTCTTATGGCCGCGTTTCGCACAGGAGACAGAGATGGCGAAGAGTTTCTTCAGGAGCGGCTGATTCAGGCACTGCCGCACTACCTCTCCCTTTGTTTTGAACTGGAGCGGATTCACGATCTCATTTTTGATACCGACACGGTCCAAAACTTGTTGCAGCTGTGAAACATAATGTGGATGAGCGGTCCGAGTGCTGCAAGAGCCTCTTCGCGATGGGCTCAGCGGAATGTTCAATGCGATTGTACCGTTCTCCGGCAGAAGAATTGGGCCAGTTAACTTGAAAGCTGATGCGATGCAAACGGCAACGGCGAGGAATAGAAGAGATCATCCGCGCAGAGTGATCTCTGGAGAATCACCGTAGTTTCCTACGCGGACCAATGTGGCATGAAGCCGTCCAGGGTAGGCGGCTTTCATTGGCCCCAGCAGGTTCTCTTGGTCCCCTAACGGTCCCGTCATCTGCTTGTCATGGTGTCCAGCTAAGAGAAGCCTCTTCTCCCCGATCGCCTCAAGAGCAAGCCACCAAACCGGCGAGGCGCCGGTGTGCCTGCGACACCGGAGGCGCCCTAACCAAATAGTCTGCAAAGGAGGCTCAATCCTTCCTGCCGAGTTAAATCGCATCAACGTGGACACGACCGTGCAGACTAAAGCCATCTGTTTCCCCACCAATGCCAGGCTCCATCAACGCATGCGCGAGCGGCTGGTGAAGGCCGCACACAAACCTCTCCGGGGCGACTTCTTAGCCATCTGAAGGAACATTTTGTCAGTTTCTTTGGTCTAGTCGATCTGCCCCGATCACTGACCGCGGACAGCTTCCTCATTCTAAAATGGTTAGTGATGATCACTTGAATTGCAATACGCGAGAATATCGGTTCCGGGTGTTGTATTATCATATGGATTGGGGTCGGGCATTCCAACTTGAGGCGGGTGTACTGTTTAGGCACACCTCAAAAGGACGATCTTTTCGAGATCGATTTGCGCACTTTTGAGTGGAGATCTATGAAACTAAAGCTGGGTATTCCCCAAGGACGACTTCAGGCTCCGGTGATTGATTTGTTTCGGCACGCTGGATTTGAAGTTCGGGCGAACAATGGATCGTATTATCCGTCGGTAGACGATCCGGATCTAGAGTGTGTCCTCATCAGGTCGGAGGAGATCCCCTGCTATACGGCGGAGGGCATTGTTGATGCTGGTATAACGGGCGATGATTGGATACAAGAGTACGAATCTGGCACGGGAACTGCATCCCTAAAGATCATCGAGAATCTCCTTTGTCCGAGTCTTGGCTTAGGGCATGTTCGATGGGTTCTTGCGGTCCCAGAATCATCGAATATAGAAAAGATTCGCGATTTAGAGGGAACCACAGTTAGCTCTGAACTCGTCGAGGTTACGAAACGCTGGCTGGCTGATCATGGTGTCAACGCGCGTGTTGTCTTCTCATGGGGAGCGACAGAACTGAAACCCCCAACACTTGCCGCAGCGATTGTGCAACCAGAGACCGCAGAGACTAATCTGCGGCAACATAAATTGCGCACCGTCGCTGAAATTATGCAGTCGCGACCGCGACTCGTGTGCAACCGGGCAGTTCTACATCAAGAATCACCGATACGCGAGAAGTTGGACCAGGTGAGGTTGCTCCTCAATGCGGCAATTTCTGCACAAGGCAAAGTGCGCTTGGTCATTGAGACGAATCGCGGGCATCGGCAAGATCTCGAAGGTTTGATCGAAGCTGTTACTCCCGTTATGGTGGTGGGGGACGGTGACGCTATTACACTGAACGCAATTGTTCAACAGACTTCGGTTCGAGATCTCATTCCTCGGCTAAAGGCAGCGGGGGCAGTTAGGGTGATTGAGACGTCACTCAATAAGTTCGTTCTGTGACAGCTGTTTCACGAGTCGAGCAAACTGGCCCAGCGGCTCCTTGGTGCTACCTTTGCGGTTCTGAGCTTGGAAGTCGGCCATCAAACTGGGACCATGTTCCACCTAAGCGATTCTTTCCGCGAAGTCTGCGGACCGGCCTCAGGTTGCATTTGTTGCGGCTGCGCACCCACGTCGGGTGCAACAATTCATATCAACTTGACGAGGAGTACTTTTGTGCAGCGCTGTTACCGCTCTCCATTGCTTCGAGTTCACTCACTGCGCAGGATGCCTTCGAAGACTTAGTGAGAGGCGCGCAGCAACCTCAGGGTGCGCGCCTTCTTATGACGGTAGGCTACTTGCCTGAAACAATCGACGTTCCGGATGAAGGAAATGCAACAGTTCTCCGCAATGCAATACTTGATGCTGCTTCCCATGACGAGCCATGTGCGGTACTTCGCGGACTTGATCAGCCAAGGCTTCATCGAGTTATATGGAAGATCGTTCGAGGTTTGGTGATATGTTGCATGGACTACTATTTGCCGGAATGCACAAGCCACACCATCGAGATATCGATGTCATTAGAAAGCCCACGCGAAAAGGGAAGCGGTTGGCTTTCGTATCACGGCGACGATGAGGGCGTGTTTTGCTTCAGGTACGCGATTGCTGCGAAAGGTCGTAACCTGTGGGAGCTGGTTATTTGGTCGCGGATAGTGGCATCAGTGAGTTTTGTTAGTTCGTGATCCCTGAAAGAAGTACAAATCGAGATCATAGGTGTTCGGTGTGAGTCATGGAAGATACAAAGAATTTGACAAACCATCAAGCTGAGTTGGGAGAAGCGATCCGAAGGCATTTGTGTCGGAGCGGTCAGCGGGAACTACCGTATTCGCTGCTGTACGATGACTTAGGTTCAGTTCTGTTTGAAGCGATATCCCTTCTTCCAGAATATGGCGTAACGCGCGCCGAAAGCCGCGTTATGCGCTTTCAGGCAAATGAAATTGTGAGTCAACTTTCGCTGCCCATCCGGGTCGTAGAGTTGGGAAGTGGAACTGGTGTTAAGACCCGCTGGATTCTTGAGGCCCTCAAACGACAGGAAAAGGTCTCCTATGCTGCCATTGACCTTTCGCGGTATGCCTTAGATGTATGCGAGAAGGAGATGGGTGCATTGCCGTTCGTCACGGTCGAGAAACTCAACCTTTCGTTCCTCGATGGACTGCAAGTGGCCCTATCAAGAAGAGAGATTGGACAATCCGTTCTTGTTCTTTTTCTCGGGAGTACGATCGGGAACTCTCATCCCTCAGAGGCTCGGACATTCTTGGGAGAAATCCGTTCGCACTTGGAGCCAGGTGATCATCTGTTGCTGGGCGTCGATTTGCAGAGGGACGAGCGGGCCTTACTCTTAGCGTACGACGATCCAACTGGCGTTACAGCAGCCTTCAACCTGAACCTCCTTGGCCACATCAATCGCGAGTTGGACTCGAATTTTGATTTGAGGAGCTATGTGCATGAAGCCAGGTATAACGCTGCTGAACAGCGCGTGGAAATGCACCTTCGCTCCAAACGAGAGCAAACGGTAACGATTCCAGAAATCTGCTTGAGCATTAGCATTCGAGAGGGAGAGACGATCTGGACCGAATCGAGCTACAAATACTGCGCAGAGGACTTGCACCAGATCGCCATTCAGTCAAGATTTGAACCGGTGGGCCAATGGATTGACAGTGAATGGCCTTTTTCGGCCAACCTCTGGCGAGTAGCATGCTAGCTCTCGCAACGCCAGAAAATTCGGGGGCTTCTAGGCATGAGTGTTTGGCCCTTAGAACGGAAATTTTGGATTCGGCCAATGACCGCAGCGACTTTGCACGCTCGATTCTTCGTCGAGGCGCTCCGCGCCGAACCGGGGTTTCCGCAGCCTAGCGCCGACGTCGGACCCGCTTCAGCATCGCTTAAAGCAGCCTCGGTGGTCACCTTAAAACCGGCCACTTGTGGTCACTTCAAAACCGGCCACTTTGGATGGCCTGAGACGTGATTGTTTTACCGTTCCGCAGGGTGCATTTGCAAGCTGCGTTTTCAGATGCAGCAGTGTCGCCTGGTTTTCAACGCTTTTGGTTGCATGCTATGGTGGTATTCGCTCCGCCGGGGTCGCGCCTTGCGGAGTGATCCAGGGCCGATGACACGGGGCTGGCTCCGAAGGAATCGGTAATCGA
>Ga0181520_10010589_pt1 | contig 12328 bp, 9 predicted proteins | sample PEATcosm2014_Bin_29_FD_132451 | JGI IMG/M metagenome (GOLD analysis project Ga0181520, IMG submission 132451) | Peatland microbial communities from MTU Mesocosm Facility, Houghton, MI, USA - PEATcosm2014_Bin02_30_metaG | ecosystem: Environmental > Terrestrial > Soil > Wetlands > Peat | place...
AAGCGCTCGTCACGGCTTCAGCTGGCACGCCAATTACGAACACAGCATCTGTCGTTTCATCTTCTTCGTCTTCCACCGATCCAGATCTTGCCAACAATACGGCGACGTCGACGATCATGGTGGGAAGTCCGTACGGTGATCTCTTGGTTAAAAAAACGGTAGATAACAATAATCCAAAAGGAGGCGACACGGTAACCTATACGGTTACGGTTTCCAATCTAGAATCGGCAACATCATCCAGTGTCGAAGTTCAGGATTCTCTGCCGATCGGTCTGAGTATCAACTCAGCGACGACAACGCCGGGAACCGGCAGCTACAATTCGGGGACGGGAATCTGGAATGTTGGTGATCTTGGTCCGAACGCCACGGCAACCTTCATGGTTGCGGTGACGGTTGGTTCTCAGTTGGATGGACAGACAGCCACGAACACGGCATCCGTTTTTACTACGCTTGATCCGACAACCATTTTGTCCTCATCGTCAGCGGTGATTGCCGTTCAATCAGCTCCGACTAACCCTGGTTGTACCGTGAATTGCGGAGGTGGCGGAGGTGGCGGTGGCGGCGGAGGAGGTGGCGGCGGTGGTGGTTCGGCGTATGACATCGCCATCGATGGCGGCGCCGCAACGACCAATAGTCCGAGTGCAGTGCTCTCGCTCTATGGAACGGGTGCGTATACCATGGAGATCTCGAATAGTTCTGATTTTTCGAGTTCGACATGGCAGCCTTACGTAACGACGCTTCCGTGGACATTGCTTTTGGGTAACGGCGAAAAAACCGTTTATGTAACCTATCGCGACGTGCGGAATAATATCATTGGGACGGCGAACGCTTCGATTGATTTGATCCAGGGACAGGTTCTTGGCGCATCGACGAGCGGTATGCCGGAAAGTTGCGGCATCTATCTCAATGATTACATCAAGCTTGGCGCTCAGAATGATCCGTTTGAAGTGAGGAAACTTCAGGTCTTCCTCAATTACAATCTGGGCATCGATCTTCCGGTAACGGGTGTTTATGATGCCTTAACCTACAAGGCGGTTGAAGTATTCCAGCTAAAATACAACATCAGTGTCTTGTCCCCGTGGGTTCCGTACGGTCTCACGAGCGATACGACGCCTACCGGTTATGTCTATAAAACGACACGACGGTGGATTAATCTGATTATGTGTTCTGCGCTGAATATCCCTATGCCACAGCTTCCGTAGCTTGGCATCTCGGATAGGTGAGCCTTCAGTAACGCAAAACCCGGCCTCGTAACGAAGCCGGGTTTTGCGTTACTGAAGGGGGATCGATGGTATCTCAAAAATTAAAAAGGAAGGATACGAACATAACTTACAAAGACAGAACCGATTTTTACTTGCTAACTTGCGCAAATTAACAAGTAAGCCATTTTCGAAAAGCGTATTCCGTGAGTTGCTTCCCAAATACTTTTTTTATGCTATAATAAGAACGATGAAAAAAATGTGGCGGATATTCAAAAAATGGTTCATCCCTCACGAGGAAAACGATTATAGGCCGCATGTTTTGCGGCCAAGAACTATTTTCACAGTCTGCGCTTTTGCGATCGTCGTCGAATTGGTTTTTCTTTCGTGGTTTTCCATGCCGGCTCTCCGGTCGCCGTTTTTAGGCGATATTGTGGTAAGCACATTGACCGACGGGACAAACGCGGCTCGCGTGGCGGATGATTTGCCGACGCTTCAGGTGAATTCGCTGCTGATGCAGGTAGCGCAGCAAAAAGTGAACGACATGGTGGCCAATAATTATTTTGCCCATACGAGCCCTGCTGGTCTTTCACCGTGGTACTGGTTTGAGCAAGTCGGCTATAACTTCACGTATGCGGGCGAAAATCTCGCAGTCGATTTTAGCGATTCGCAAGACGTGACGAATGCGTGGCTCAATTCGCCGGAGCATCGTGCAAATATTTTAAGTGCAAACTTCACGCAGATCGGCATTGCGATCGCGACGGGAACCTACGAAGGGCATCCGGCGGTTTTTGTTGCCGAAGAATTCGGCACGCCGTCGCCCGTAGCGGCGGCAATACCAGCATCGGGATCGGGAATGGCGGTTCCGGTCGTGAGCGCTCCGAAACCGGCGCCGACCACAATTGCGGTATCGGGATCACAAACGTCGAGTTCCGAACAGACGTTCGTCGCCGTGAAGGGCGTTTCGATCAATGCCAACGCGGTGGCAACCGCGACTCCCGCCGTCGGGTCTGTGTCGGCTGTGGCGCAGGTTCCGGTGCCGTCATCGCCATCGGCGCCGTCATCGCCGCCCGCGACGGACACCAACGCGGTTCAGCGGGCAGTGGCAAATCCGCGCGATTCAGTTGATAGCATGTATCTCTTTGTTGCTATTTTCTTTGCGTTAGCCTTCGCGGTGAATATTTTTGTGAAGATTCGCACCCAGCATCCAAACATTATTATGGGTGGCCTCGTTGCCATTTCGCTTGCCGGTATCTTTATCATCCTGAACCAGCATCTTTTCCTCTCCGCGGTGATCAAATGAGGCGCCGTTCGTGTGGCTTGACAAATATTTATAATATTGCTAAAATATTGACATACAGCCATAGCTAGGAATGTTCTTATAAAATTTGCTACTATATAAGAAAAGGACTCGTCGAGTCCGAAAATAAAAAATAATTTTTATGAACAGTAACTCCTCGCCGGTCGACGCTATGCTTGATGAGTTCGTCGACCGCCTTATAAAAGAAAAGAATATCGCCAATGTTTTGCCGGAGGTTTTGGAGCAAATGAAGAAAGATCTCCGCGAGCGCGTCGACGATCGCATTAACGTCGGCATCGTGAAGTACGTCCCTCCGGACAAATTGGCTAATTTTGAAAAATTACTCGACAACGGCACTGACGCAGAGGTTCAGGCATTTCTGGCCGGTGCCATCCCGGATTTCAGCGAAGTCATCGCAAAAGAGTTTCTCGACTTCCGTACGACCTATCTTCATGCATAAATTATTAATCTAAAGTCGCATACCCAAAGACATGGAAAGGATACCTAGCACTCCGCCGCCGGTTTACGGGGAACCCGCGCCGGATGAATTGAGAAAGAAAGAACGACCAGAAAAACTGAAGGCGGTCATCGTGAAGAATGAAGGAGCGCTTGAGACGCGTGCCCGCGATATTGCGGAAGCGGCAATGAGCCGGAACAAATCGGAACTGAAAGGTATCGGCGGCATTGCAAAGAAGATATGGGTTCATAATATCTTCCAGCCGTTCTATCGACAGAAAGAGATCGCGAAAGCAAAAAAGACATTGCTTGAGAATCAGAATCTCTACGCGGGCGAGCGTGAACCGGCAAGGAAAGAAGAACATAAGGCGGCGATGGACGCCGTCGTTACCCGTTTTTCTTCCGAGTATGACGAGACGGTTCATGGTGAAGCTGGAGAATGGAAAAAGGTGTTGGGCTATGAATATGATGCAAGTACCGGCGAACAGAGGAAACGCGCCGATACAGAACAGGAAAAGACGGTTAAGACTGCTATCAATGAACTCATTTTGAGCTATGCGCGTGGCGAGATAAATAAGGAGGCCTTTGAAGAAGAAAAGGTTCGTATTTTTGGCGTTGCTACCGGCGAAGGGAAAAAAGCAGTTGGTACGGCCATGGAATACGCGGACAATCTTCTTGAGATAGCTGAGCAGGTAAGGACAAAAGCTTCGCACGAAGAAGGATTGGAGAATTTAGATCTCGACCTCGACGTGGTGATCGGTCAGGCGAAGGCAGGCGTGCGCACGGAAGCGCAGTTCGACACCGTTGATCGCATTGTGGACAAACTTCAGAAAACAAAAGTGGGACGACTCGTAAATGAGACGACGCTTGCGGGCGGCGTGGCAATTGCGTATTCGCTCGGAGCCATTTTTTCAAAACGCCTCGCTCAAAGCAAGGTGGCGGCGATGGCGACGTTCGGCGGTACGGCGGTTCTTGGTGCGGGGCTTGCGGCTGCTCGGGAGAGTCATCGGCTTGAGGAAGAACGCCGCCAGCATGGGCGTGAACGCGCCGAAGGAAGGAACTTCGACTCGCCGGAAAAGACGCGCCGCACAGAAATGGAAAAATTCCGCTATGAAACAAAGGGTGCGAATGATCTTGCATCAAGCGTGGAAGGATTGCTTTATGAAGGCACAGGTTCAAAGCGCCACCTGAAGGAAAATCTTTCTTCTGAAGATATCACGAAGGCGATTGCACAGCTCGCCGACATTGAGGCGTGCGTGAAACTTTCCGATACGAATTCGATTGACCTTATCGGTTTTTCGGACGTGCGAAAAGTGGAAGAGGAAAGGACGGCACTTGATATTCTCCGCGCGCAGGCAAAAGTTGATCTTCGGAAGGTTGTTCAAAAAAATGACTACCGTGGTCCGTCGGTTCCCGGCCAGAATCTATCGAGATACGACCTCGATAAAAATTTGAAAGAGCTTGCGGAAGTGACGACGGACTCAATCAAGGGAGAAATGGGAATACGGGATCGGGCGTTCAAATCGATGAAGCATCGTGAGATGGGAAAGAAAGCGCTCATTGCGCTTGGTACGGGACTCGTGATCGGCGCTGGCGCGCAGGAAATCGGCGCTGCATTCAATCCGCACCAGGAAGGTCTTATTGGGCACTCGACAGATCCCGACGCGCATCAAACGGCGCTTCGCGGATTGTTGAGCTTCTTTAAAGGAAAAGGTGCTCCTGATTCAGGGCATCATCTTTCGGCTATGGTCGGAGAGGGTGCCGGAAAGAATGTTTCTCCTGATCAGTATATTGCAGAGCATCAAGGAGAATTTCACAAGATTCATCGAGGATTGTGGTATGAAAATGATACGCCTAAGCCGGTGTTTGATAAAAATGAACTTCGACTTGATTTAGCTATTGATAAACATGCCGGTACTTATGATTTCAGCACTGCACGGATGGCAGCAGACGGTTCTTATGAAACCGTGAACGGCGTGAAGATTTCCGCCGAAGCTCATGCGCTCGCGGCAGCAGGAAAATTGAAGATGTTATTTTCTCTCTCGCGGGGTACCCAGCATCAGGTAATTGAAGTTCCAATCGGAGCTGATTTCAAAGCCCATATCGATCCAAACAGTGAGATTGGCAAACTTCTTTTCTCGACGGTGAATGGAAAGCCGGTTTGTTCTGCGAAGTTTGCCGAGGTTGCACAAATGATGGGAGCTAAAGATGGCGTCGATCAAGTTCGGCTCTTAGCGACCGCCGTCGGTAAGGGTATGGATTCGATTCATGAGGGTGCCGCAGCGGCATTTGTTCCGAAGAGTATCGATTTGCCGCCGATCGTGCCCTTGTTCGGTCGCACCCCGCTCGAACGGGAAAATGAAAAATTGAAAACCGTTCCTCCGCCGTACTATTCATCGTACGGAGCTAATAACGCTGAAGCTATTCAGAAAGAATTTCAGCAGAAGAATATAGATCTTGACCCGTATACGGTTGCCGGTGGAAGAGAACCTGAATTTCGCGATAAGAATGGCAAAATTGTTGAACGTCGGGTTGACCGGGAACGAGAAAGAATTGAAAAGTATATGAAATCCTTCAGTCCTGAATATAAAAAAGAGCTAGAAGATTTTAATCGCGCTCTTCCGTCAATGGACGAGAAGTGCCGTCTCGTGGTGACCATTCCGGCACGGCTGGAAGGTAAAAACATCACGACACTCCTCGATCAATATGTTGACCAGAAGGATGCCAAGGGCAAGCGCGTTGATCCGAGTCTCTACGAGATCAATATCATCGAAAACAAAAAAGACTCGGAAGCATGGGACGATACCAGCGAACAGGTCAAGGCATGGAAAATTCTCCATCCTGAGATCAGGGTAAATGTCATAAAAATTTCATTTGACGACAAAAAGGCACGCGTGGGCATCGCAAGAAAATATGTTGCCGATCTTTCTTTGCTAAGATCTGCGGAACGGAAAAAGCAAGACGGTCCTCTCTATATTGAATCCGATGATGCTGATATTGTTTCGATGGATAAACGAACCGTAGGCAAGCTTATTAAGGATTTTGACGACAAGCCGCACCTTGACGTCTTGCGTGGTATTCAAGATAGACAGCCGGAGATTTTAAAGAACAATGACCTTCTCTTTTTCGGAAGAAGACTATGGGATATTATGGAAGAATTTCTGAGAGATCCCAAGTATCGTCCCGAAAATAATTCGTCGGCAAGTTTTGTCTGGAATCGTGTTATCAGCGGCGGGTGGAATACTGCCTTTACTGCCGAGGCCTATGCACAAATCGGAGGATATAATCCTGATCTTGTCATTGGTGAAGATATGGATATTGGTCAAAAGATTTCCATCTTACGGGGACATGAGGAAGAAGATAAATTTATTCCCAATACCATAACTGCTGAGGGGTCGGGTTTGCGGGGATCTTCAAGTCCAAGGAGATTCATTGATGCCTTGGCTAAACAGAAGGGTGTCTATGAGGATTTTGAAAATCAAGATGTTAAAAAGTTTAGCTTGTCAGAATTAATGAATAAAATCAGAGAATTTTCAGTTGCTACTCTTGAACAGAGAAGACGTTATGAACATGAAATCAATACAGCAACTGATTTTCTGAGATCAATAGCGGGCGGTAATGATGAGATGGTAACCTCAATTATGAATCGCACGCTCTTCTATGTAGGGCTCAAAAAACCGAAAGATTATGATTGGCAACAGAACGGCAAGGTTGAGTTAAAACCAGTCGGGATGCAGACGATTATGGACAAGCTTAAAGTTTATAAAAAAGAGAAACGATGGGAATTGGGTTATCGACGGCAAAATTACAATAAAATTCCGGGGGCGACCACCGGTCCTGAAAAGGCAGGAGTTCCTTTCATGATCACTCGTGATATGAAGCAGCAACTTGCTGATCTTGGGTGGAAGAAAGCAGATCGTGATAAACTTACGCCGGAGCGGGCTCAGGAAATTATTGCCAAGGGTGAGCATCTGGGAGGCCAGAAGTGAAGTTATAGGCGATAGACGAATATCGAAGTTCCGATCCTGAAATCGGGCGGGGGAACGTTGCCCATGCCCGGTGCGGGCGACCGGATGGCCGTGAGCCATGAGTACGAATCGCTCGCGTTCCGCGTCTGGTCTTCCGCCAGGGGCTGAATCGCACCTTCGAGTGTGTTTACCGAGACCGCGAGCCAGTGAATGCCCTGGTCCGCCGGATTGCCTTTCGATGACGACCAATCAACTTCCTTTGCGCCGAGTTCGTATTTTGGATTGCTGCCGCCGAAATAATCCACGGCAATCTTGTCGACCTCGGGATGTGCATTGACCCATGACTGGAGCCGCAGGAGATCCTGTCCCCAGTCGTAGTTTGAATCAGTGACGTAGTGATAGCCATTCATGACACCGCCACCGAGTTCGTTGAAGTAGGAAAGGAAGTAGGGAGCGGCAAAAAGCGTTTCACAGAAAAGCCAGACCAGGAGAATAATAAGAACGGCATATTTTGCGAGCGCCATAGCGATCGATTTTGCCATGGTCGTGGCGATGGTCAATACGCCCGCAACGCGTGAAAGGTCAAACTGCATGACCCATTTTTTCCAGATGCCCGCGGAAAGAATATAGATGAAGGGGAGCGTGGGAATGATGTGTCGGATGCCGATATTCAGGGTGCTGTGCATGCTGTATCCCCAGTAGAGGACTACGAACGATCCCATGGTAAACTCGGCGAAATTCACGCTGACATAATCGAAAATATTATGAAGGATACGCCAATGTGCCGCGCGTGCTGTTTTGAGCGTCCACCAAAGCGCGAGGATGAGTGCGGTAATGACAATGATGAGCGTGGGCAGAGGTTCCTTTAAAAGGTAAAGGATAGGGAAATAGATCCAGCCGCCGGAACTGACGACATGGCCGAGAAAATAGATGGTGTTCCCGCCGTCGGCGCGTTGGAGCACCATCAGGACGCCGAGCATGTATTGTGCTATGGGACGGAAGACAGGATTTCCCGCCATCCAGATATTAAGATCGGCAAGGCATCGCGCGCCGCGGCACAGTTGCCCCGCGGGTGTGGGGCCGCCGGCGAATGACGTCAAGATTGCCGCCGTATCGGAGACCTGTTTTGTGATCGGATAGTTTGCCGTGAAAAGGAGATAGACGGGATAGACGATACAGGCGTAGCCGATGAGGAAAATGAAAATAAGATTTTTGAGATACCGCCAGCCCGTGCCGAGAATTTCTTTGCGGGATTGGAGGAACATGTTCCGAACCCACATCACGAGCAGAACAAATATAAAAAGCGGCACGAGAAGCGGTGTGGAAAATTTGGTGAGCTGGGCGATGCCGAACGCGATCCCTGCGAGCCAGAGATTTTTTGTTGATGGTGTTTCGATAAATCGTATGAAGAAGTAAGTTCCGAGGAGGATGCCGAATGCCGCGCCGACGTCGGTTGTCACATAGTGGCCGTGCGCAAGTATGGTGGGGGACAATCCAAATAGGAATGAGGGGAGGAGCGCCCACCATGGTCCCATGAGCCGTCGGGCAAAAAAGTAGAGAAGAATGATGGTGAGAATAGTGAGCAAGATCGGCATGATCCTTGCGGTTCGGATAATAGCGTTCGCGTCATTGCCGGCGTTATAGAGGAATTGATAGCCCATGTCCCACTGGCCATTGACCTCGGTCTGCCACGCTGCGGTATTTACCGGGAACGTCGGGTTCAAAAAAAGCACCGGTACCATGGCGAGCGCCTTCACAAGCGGGGGGTGCTCCGGGTTCAGCCGGTAATCGAGGTTATGCACATAGCCATAACCGGCAGGAATGTGGGCAAGCTCATCGTCAATCGCGGAATCCGTACGTGATGCCCAGAGCATAAGGCCGAAGGAAACCAGGCAGATAAATGCGAGGACGATTCCGGCAATCCGGGGAGATATTTTTTTAAAAGTGGTCATAAGAAGATTATAGCAGAAATGCTGTAAAACTATTGTTCATAAATGGCATATTGTCCGACGTGAAGAGTCGGAGTTCTTTCCTTGTTCGGAGTAGTTTGATAGAATGAGATCGTGGAACAAAAGAATTTTAAGGAGCAGGTTTGGACGGGAGTTGGCATCATCGTGGGCAGCATGATCGTTTTCGGTGTGGCTCTCTATCTCACGGCGAACGATCTTCAGGAACAGATCGGGGCCGTGACCAAGAGCCGCAGCGACATCGCGGATCAGAGCGTGCTTATTAATTCCTACAGCAATCTCAAAGAAAACGCCCAGGCGGCGGCGGCCTATCAGACTGCCATGGACCAGCTTCTCGCAACACAAGACAACCTCATCGCGTTTCCGTCGCAGATCAATGGCCTTGCCCGGAATAATGGCGTGGATCTCGTGTTCTCGTTCGAGGGTGATCCGGTGCCGGCGGGGTCAAGTACGGTGGGATATGTTGACTTTAAGCTGAATGCGACGGGGTCGCTTGACGGCATAACGGCTTTTCTGAAAGACATGGAATCATCCACGCCAGTCCTACTTTCGACGATCGACTCCTTTGACCTGACCCAGAGCGGTTCGAATTATATTGTCGTCGCTCTGGGGAGAGTTTTTTTTAAGTAACGGCCGGCGACGCGCTCATCATGGAAAATTTTTTCAGAAAACATATTGAAGGGTTTCTAACGGGCTTTGCCGTTGTCTTGCTTGGCGTTGTGGTTTTCTGCTTTGTTTGGGGCATGGTCTATCTTTCGAGGAGTCTGGACAGCGTGTTTGATGTCAACGCAAGCGTGGCTTCGACCACCAGTTTCAACCTGTCGGGTGCCAAGGCATTGAACTTGAGAGGACTCGTGCCGAAATAAAATTATGTTGAGCGATTAGCGATTAGATACAAAACAACTTCATTGCTTATTACTAATCGCTAGAAACTAATTACTAATCGCTAAAAACTAATCGCCAAAAAAATGAAAGATATTGAAGATCTTGAAGTATTGGTTTCCGAAGCCCGGCGGCTGGCCGGGCGGCTTTGACCTCTCTCACAAACGAACACGCATAAAGGAACTTGAGGCGGAAATGGGTGCGCCTGCTTTTTGGTCTGACCGCGCGCGTGCGGATGAACTTATTAAAGAGTTCGGTGTCCTGAGCAGTATCGCGGGCGAGTTCGATAAACTTGAGGATATTCTAGCATCGCTCGAAAAGGAAGCCGATGATCAGAAATTTTTTGAAGCAAAAAAATTATTTCGTTCGCTGGAACTTCAGGAGCTTTTCAGAAGTCCGTACGATGCGGGTACGGCGGTACTTTCCATTTTCCCCGGTGCGGGCGGCGACGACGCTGAAGATTGGGCACGGATGCTCGGTCTCATGTACGAGAATTACGCCAAACGCCGCGGCTGGAAGATAAACGTCATCGATGACAACATTCGTTCGCGGACAATTGAGGTCCGCGGTGATCACGCCTACGGTTATCTTAAAAAAGAATCCGGCGTACACCGCTTAGTGCGTATCTCACCCTTTAATGCAAAACATTCTCGCGAGACATCGTTTGCGCTCGTCGAGGTTGTTCCCGAGTTGCCGGCGCTCGAGGAATCAAAATTGCAGATTCCCGAAAGTGATTTGAAATTTGAGTTCTCGCGCGCGGGCGGTCCGGGTGGCCAGAATGTAAATAAAGTAGAGACGGCAGTGCGTGTGACGCATCTGCCGACCGGTATGACAATTTCCGCACGCACCGAAAGGTCTCAAGCGCAGAACCGCGAGTACGCGGTAAAACTTCTGAAAGCAAAGCTCTTTGCACGGATGGAAAAAGAAAAAGTGGATAAGCTCGAGAAACTTCGCACGAACGTGAAGCCGGAGTGGGGGAATCAGATCCGTTCCTATGTTCTGAATCCTTATCAGCTCGTGAAAGATCACCGCACCGAAACCGAAACTTCTAAAGTGGATAACGTCCTCGCGGGAGATTTGGATATTTTTATCGAAAGTGAAGTTGAGACGACGGACATATAATTAATAGAAATAAATGCCACACGAAATAGATTGGTTCCAGCACTATAATAGCAAATTGGCCTCTTTGGATTTTAAGAAGACCGATTTGAACAAATTTAAACGACAGAACAAGGCCTTGTTACGGAAAATTATATCTTTTAAACCTCGACGTATCATTGAAGTGGGATGTGGTTTAGCAAGAGATTCTTTTGTTCTCGCTAGCAAGGGATTTGATGTTACTGTCCTTGATCGCGATCCTCGCATTCTTCAGCTTGCGAAGAAAAATAGCAAAAATCTCGGTCTGCATCTCAAAATCATTAAGGGTATTTTTTTTCATCTACAAAAAACTGTTAAGTCCAGTTATGACGTGGTTTTTCATTCTGGAGCATTAGAGCATTTTGATGATAAAGATGTTGTAAAAATTTTGCGCAATCAATTGGAGGTTGCTCCCGTGATCGTGTTCTCTGTGCCATTAAAATCGAGATTTAATGAAAAGTACTTCAGGGGGAAGGAAAAAGTTTTTCGTCGCTTGCTTTCAAAAAAAGCTTGGTTAAAAATACTCTCTGGCTTTTGTGTCGCACGGGCACGATTGGTTCACGATCGACACGATGATTTGCTGCTAGTACTCATCCGCGAGCGACATTAAAAAATTATTAAATTGAATTTGACGCTTATTTTTGTTCTGTTAGTATTGAGGTTACAAAGTGCCGTAAGGCTCCGAGAAACCCCGCCGATGGCGGGGTTTCGATTATCTATAGAGAATTTTTCAGTTTTTCTTTGATTGCTCGCAACGTTCGATTCGGCAGGTCGTATAATTTTCTTCTCAATCTTTTTACGCTGATCAATTTCAACTGGGCGAGAATGACTGAAACACGGTTGCCGTTTGGATCAGTGAAGTTCTCATAGAAATCAATTTTTTTCTGTTTGGTTGAGAGTGGGACTGACCAAAACATATGATTATTGAATTTCTTTATAATGAGCACTGGCCGGGAAAAGTTTGTTCCGCCGCCGTCTTGCTCAAAGCCAACATTCTTTCCGAGAGCACTCATCCAAACTTCGCCTTCTTTTGGAAAACGGGTTGGCGAGTTATCTTCGCCATCAATCCGTTTCTTGATTTCATTCCACGAATCAAAAATATTTCCTAATGTCGCCATGATTCCATTTTAGAGGCATCCACATTAAAACCTTCTAAAATAAACGGAGGGTTTCTTTTCTGGACGATTGATCAAGCAGGATGCCACAATGCAGCCCTGAGGGGTTCGTCCTCGCATACCCTCAGGGCTGCATTGTGGCATCCTGACGAATCTTCCAGAAAACGGGAAAGCCGGAGTCCTGCATAAGTTCAGATACATATGAGACTTTTCGGCGAACCGGAAAGTCATGCAACAATACAATAAAACAAAAGGTTTTTGGGGCATTGTAAGCACCTACGACGAGGCGTTACGCTTTCGGGAT
>Ga0181520_10010591_pt1 | contig 12326 bp, 6 predicted proteins | sample PEATcosm2014_Bin_29_FD_132451 | JGI IMG/M metagenome (GOLD analysis project Ga0181520, IMG submission 132451) | Peatland microbial communities from MTU Mesocosm Facility, Houghton, MI, USA - PEATcosm2014_Bin02_30_metaG | ecosystem: Environmental > Terrestrial > Soil > Wetlands > Peat | place...
ATAACTACTAGGCACGAAATTCGGCTCCATGCCGTGTGAGTTTCGGGCAAAGTTCTTAGGCTCCTATATCCCCGGTAAATTATTTCTTTGTTTTTGATTTACCATTAGAACATAGATCCATTTCTTAGCTTGCCAAACCATTGCCCATATTCATGTGGCGTCAACAAGAAGAATGAATAATATTGATTAATACTATCGCGAAAATCTTCCGGGACATCGATCGCATTTATCTCATCAAGCCTTTTGTTCACTGCGGTAAAATGATCTATACCGTAACGCTCTTTTGAGCGAATGATTTCATCCTGATCCTCATCGCTTTTTATCTCGACGACAAATATCAGCTCTTTCTTTCCCCTATCTTGAAGCGCGTGAAGTCGTTCAACGTTCTTACCATCCACTATAAGCAAGTCGATGTATCTCTGTAAATCGACCTTGATAAAAAAGTCCGGGTTAAAACTGCGCCTGACACGATCTTTGCCACCTTTCCAGAACTCATAATCCAAACTATAAAATTCCATATTTCGGGATTTTATCCACGCGTCTATATACTTTGCATTATCAATTAACTGGAAAACGAAATCTCTTTCTGGACCATGTGAAACGATCACTAAATTCTGAGGGGTTTTAAAAAGCGAGGTGTTCACTATATATAAAGGCTTAAACGGAATTAAAGAACGGATGTGCTTGGATTCGGATTCCCCCGCAAAATCAAAAGTGCTTTGCTGAGAATCGTCATCCTTGCGGCGTTTACTAAAATCCTCAATCACAAATAGATTTTCTTTGTCCAGCTCTGTTTCGTATTCCTCTGAAATAAAAACACTCGCTTCTTTATCAAGTTCTCCCGAGCGGACGCTTGACATATCCATAGCGGCCGTTTTAATTAAAAGTGTATCGCCTTCAACATTCTCCAAAACGCGCTTCTTTTTGCCTCTTGGTAGAAATTGGTTAAAAAAGAGTTCTACACGTTTTTTATTTTCTTCTGAGACTTTATCACCGGATATTCCTGTTTTCTCCATTGCATTGCGAATAACTTTTTCAATTGTTTCTCGATCCGGCAAGTCAACACACGTAATCCCGTCACCGAAATCAAATGAAGCACGCTCAAATTGTTGAGTCTCAAACCGGTTGAATACTTCTTCAACAACTTGATCAACAGTATAAAAATTTTTCGTCAGCGAAAAATTCTTCTTGTCAATCATGTATGTAACTCGCAGCTCCAGCTTTTCAGCCGATAGTTCGAATCTAAGCGTTCTATCCTGCATTTCTTGCTTAAGTTCTTTTGGCTCCTCAAACCGCGGGCGAGATACATAGCTTAGATTAAACAATTTAAAATTATGCACCGCGCGCTTTACGCCACTTTCCTTTTGCAAAACCCTGGAAACAAAGCGCGTATCGCAATCAGTTACAGCATAAAGCAACTCTTTAATATGGTCGGCAAATTTTTCATGATTGGTTATTGTCACCACCGGATAATTGCCCAGAATATGACCGAGCGGAACTTGACGCGGCAGACGTAAACCGCGGCCAAGAACCTGTGAAATTAAGAGTTTTGAATTAAAAACGCGTTCCTCCATCGGAACAATTTGATAAACATTATCAACGTCCCACCCTTCGGAGAGTTTATTGACCGCAAAGATAAATTCCACCTTGCCTCCGACTTTTCCCGGATCAGTCTCTTCAATCGCGTCCAATTTTTCCTGATAATCATCGTCTGTTGGTTTACTGATAACACAGATAACCATCTCTGATGCCTTTTGATATACCCGTGCTTCAGGCGCACCAGCGCATTCCGGATCGGTCTTACGCAGATAATCGCAGAGCGCTTTTGTAAAATCCTCTTTATTTCGTTGTGCCGTCGCTTGTTTCGAGTTGATAAAAATCGTGATCGTCTTTAAGCGCGGCCGACCATTATCGCTATAGCTGAATTTACGTTTGTTGTCATAGTGAGTAATAAGAATTTGTTCGAACTTCTGCAAAAGCGTTATCTCGGTATCCTCATCAGACTCAACTTTTATAATCGCATTGATCTTCTTAATCTGCATGCCGGTCATGGCATCACGAATAGAATAATCGAATATCACGTCAGCAAAATACTCATCCTGATTATAAGGTGTTCCGGTAAAGCCAATATGACGCTTGATATACTGCTCTTCGCGTAAATATTTCATCCATAACCGTTCATTTCGGTCATCGCCCCGGCCGGCTGCATCTTCAACAGATAATGCGTTCTCCTGATAAGTCAGGTGCGAATAGGCATGGTGCACCTCGTCGCTTAAAACTAAAATATTATCACAATTAAAAAAGAGCGTTTGACCGATGGAGTTGTTTTCCTTGTTGTAAATGGAATTGATATTTTCAATAACGATTGAATTGTCAGTTATAGGGTCATTTTCATTAAAAAGCTGTATGGCTATTGAACGATATTTGGCAGGTAGCTTTTCCTGAAGCGCAAGCCCCTTGGGGCCATACAGATATTCTCTAAATTTACCGGTCAATCCCTGTTCTATAACTGTTGAAGATGGGCCCAGCACAAGGACGCGTTTAACTTTGCCCATAACCAGCGATAAATAGGCAATGGCAAACATGACGTAGGATTTACCAGTACCGGTTGCCATATGCACAACACCGGATAATCTGTCCGGCAACGGCAAGTGATGCAAAAAGTTTTCTTCGCTGTGGAAACGCTGGCGTAACGCCGGTTTCTTCTTATAATTCCGCTTGGCCAGTTCCGTAATATCTTTATAAATCCCGCCCCACAGATATATAAGGGTGCTCTTGATGGCGTCAAACTGATATTCCCGACCGCCGGAAAGCTCACGCACAAAGTCTTCCACTTCGCTGAAATCAAACTGCGTGTAGTCACATCTTTTGATTTCAACATCCAGCGTGTGATCACCTAAATTTAATTTTTCAACGTGCCTTGGCATATAAGACCTGTCTTTACTTTATTTGGATAACCTTACTTTCATTGCCATGCTTATCAATCGCAATGAGATGTGCATCTTTGGTGAGTCCTTCTACCGTGACCACACCGTCCTCGCCAATATCCTTACTATATATCGCGACATCCATATCAAAAACCTTGCCGTCATAGTCAAGATCAACAAGGATCATCGCCAGACCTGTCAATCCCTCAAACCGTTGGCCGTTCTTGTCTAAAATTCCGCTGTTGAACTTTGTAAGCTTAATACCGCCATTCTTGCGTGTAGCTTCAACTTTCACCTCTTCGTTAAAGTAAAACCCGACTGAAGATATGAGCCGATTAATATCCGCACTGGAGGCAGCTTGCTCCTCTATTTGGAAATGCCGCGACAACTCTTCCAAGACCTTATAGGGAAATTTAAGCAGTTTGAAATTGACCTTTTCCTTGCCGGTATTCTTAAGCGTGGTATCGCCAATACGGGCACAGGTTTCCGGCGTGATGATATAGTAATCCCCTTTGAGCTTACCACCACTGGCGTCAATAATCCCTTGCAGATATTCCTCATCTACGCGGATATTTTTCAGATACTCGTCATCCCATACCGGAAATATTTCAACAGGATTGTTATTCTTTTCGGCATAGATATTGGGCAGTTTGTATTTTTTGCTGAAATCTGCTTTCTCTCTGACGATATTAAAAAGCCCAAGCACAAAGGCAATATACGCTTCCTGATTCTTACGTAGATCCATAATACGGGTGAAATCATACACACCGGCAGATACAACACAAAAAGGTTTAGGCGGTTGGCCATATTTGGCCGCCTTCTCTCCATTGCCAAGATTCTTGGAGTCTGCAATATTTAAGATACGTTTTTGCATGGTATAGATCGCATGCTTACCGAAATCGCATGTAATCCAGCGGCGGCCAAGTTTTTCGGCCACTGCGGCAGCGGTGCCGGAACCACCAAAAATATCCATGACCAAATCGCCAGGATTAGAAGAGGCTAAGATAATTCTTTCGAGTAAGGCTTCCGGTTTTTGAGTAGGATAATCCAATCTTTCTTTTGCATTTGCATTAATTATTGGTATATCCCACCAATCTGGTGCAGGATTTTCAATCGGTTCATCTAATTCTATTGTTTTTTCTACTCCATCAATAACTAATCTCTTATGTTTCTTCCCTTTCCATCGCTTCATAGTACCTTCACCAGCCGGTACTAGTTGAATATTGAATACATTTCGAGATGATTTGGTGTAAAATAAAATAGTGTCATGATTTCTTACAAACTGCTTTCCACCAACAGCCCATTTTCTATAGCACCAAATAATTTGATTTTTAAAATGATTTTCTCCGAATACTTCATCTAATATAAGCTTTATGTAATGAACTTTCTTTTGATCAAGATGCAAATAAATGCTGCCTTCCTCGTCTAATATTTCACGTTGATATATCAAGCGTTCCCGTAGGCTTTCCATGAACTCTGCATTAACGACTTTGTCGCTATAACTGCGTTCTCCTTCTTTACCCCCAAAATCACTCTCTGTCGCAAATGGTGGATCAATGCAAATAAGCTTTACTTTACCTTTCACTTTATCTTTAATCAGCGTATCCTGATTCATATAACAGGTCTTCAGAAACTGTAAATTGTCACCCTGAACAATCAGGTTCTTCCAATCACCATTCTTGCCATTAGCAAAACTGCGCACTACCTGAAGCGGTGCCGCACCTCCGGTAATAGCGGCCTGAGCAAGAATAACCGATTCCGGACGCTTCCCAGCATATTCAATGGTCGGTATTTTAAATTTATCCAGCGTTTTAAAATCAAAACGGCCATCAGCGGCAAGCTTCTCAAAGAAGCCGGGTGATAACTTAGTCAAAAGTTCCGGGGGCACATCCTTTTGCTCGTTGATACATTCGCTCAAGAGCTGTAGGTCTTCTTCGCTTAAACTGATTTTTGCCATGCTAATCCTCTTTGCTTTGCGCCAGCAGCGCATATTCATGGAGTTTCTTTCCCATCAAGTGATTACTCCAACTCAATTGTGTCACCAGTGATGACACAATTTCATTTTATCGCCTCGCCGCGGTACTGTTTAATCAGGCTTACAACTTCGCTGAAATGCTTATTGAGGCTTGATGATAGCTTCATCCTAATCTCCCATACTTTTTCCCAAAAGACTGTTTAAAATATCTGTTTTCGTCTGCCCTGGCGCTTTTGGCAGTAATGTAAATTTATTGATGCGTAAAAATTTGTAGCCGTAGCTTTCCAGATTCAACTGACGATCAATATCATATTCGATATATTCCTGTGAAAAATTATGGGCGGTAACTATTTCCGGATTTTTCGTATGGTATTCAACGCCGTCATACTCAATGATTAAAGAGCGCTCCTTGCCCTTAGCGGAAAGCGTCAAAAGAAAATCTACACGGTATTTGGGAATGTATTTATGGAATCGTTCTTCGATGTATTCACCAATCGGAAATTGGGCAATAAGCCGGATATTGCCACGATAGAGGCGGTAAAAGTTAGTGCTTACAATAAGCGCATAAAGGTCTTTCTCGGCGGGTGAGCCAAAAACCGACTCGTCACTTATAAAATTATCGATGGTATTTTCTCGCAACCCGGCATAGTGCTTAAGCGCCTCGCCCAGGCGGGTGTCAAAATACTCCGTTAAGGGCATGCTGTATACAAACACCATGGTGTCTTTGGCGCGGCTAAAGCCTACATTAAGCCGCTGCATCTTAAGTTTACGAATGTCATCCGCCGCGCCGCCTATAACAGGATAAATCGAACGCAGGCTTGAATTGCCTATCTTTTTATCCTCGACGAAGGAATAATAGACAATATCACGTTCCTCACCCTGAACATCGCCAACAAACCAAATAGTAAGCTTGTGGTCGCGTTCAAGAACATGATAATTAGATAATTCCTTGCGTAAAATCTCCTGCATTCTAGCTTGTTGCTCCCTGAACGAAGTGATAATGCCAATCGAGCCCTTAAAACCGTTGGCTATAAGCTGGGTAATATCATTTTTAATCGCATCGATCTCATCAAGGTTGACATTGGTACCGGAATTGCCCTGCGTTTTTACTTCAATAAAACGCAGGACTTCACCGATGGGCTTGGTGCGGATACGGTTTACGGTAAGCGGTATCTGACTTTTTTTGTAAAAGAATTCATTGGAATAATCAATGATCTCCGGGAAGCTGCGAAAATGCGTATCCAGCGACACTGAATAGTTGCGAAGTGCTCTGGCAAAACTTAATGTTGAGGTGCGGATATTGAAAGTTTTTAGCCAGTCAACAGTCCCTTCTTCTGGCTTGTAGAACACAGGTAAAACACCTTCTTCATCTTCATCTGGCTCGTGCGCCACATCATCGGCAATCTGATTGAGCTTCTCATCGCTAACTGTTACATGGTATTCTTCACGGTAGTTCTCCAGAATATCTTTAAAATACTCCCGCGCATAAAGCGCGTTAACATTCTGTGCGCTAACTGCTCCATATTGCAATTCATCGCCAAACACTACCACCTGTTTGGCGCGCAGCATCACTGAAATTGAATCGGCAATAGAAACCTGCGATGCCTCATCAATAACCACCACGTCAATAAGATCATCTTCCATCGGGAAATATTGTGAAATAAGCGACGGTTCGGCAATAATGCAGGGCATATTTGATAAAAGAATCTTTATTTCTTCCAAGCGCAAGCGCTTTCCGGAACGTAAGGAAACAAGGATACGCTCGATATCCGTGCTGTGATTGTTCAGATTTTTTATGCGGGTGTCGTTGGCATGCGCCAGATTTTTATGCACGGCCTCGTAATACTCATTGATTATTTTCGGTTCTGGTGCAGTAACATTCCCGCAGGCAGCGAGTCGATAGGATACATCAATATATTCCAAAATTTTGGAAGCGCGGCTATCCTGACGATACGCAACTGCTAACGCTATCATGTCTTTTGTATTAATACCGGCGTCATTGAATACAGAGCCATACGAGTTGTGGATTGTCTTTAAGGCATCGAGCGATTCTTCATTAATTATCTGCAAAATCGGATGGACGGATTTTAAAAACTGGTACAAACCCGCCACGGGTTCAAGAGGGTAAAAAACAGACTCCGCGAAAACCGATAACGACTCTATTTCTGAACGCCTTTCTTGTATTCGGCGCAGAACAAAAAGACCTTTGTGCAGGTCAACAATAGTAACGACCTGTTTCTCTTTGCCGATCAGTTTTGTAATGTCACAAACGATAGAGTCATACTCTAACCCCGATAATTCTTTGAGCGCAGACTGAAATTCAATACGCCGGGACTTGTTGAATAAACATTTAATTTTAAAGACAACAGTTTCACTTTCTTGTGCTCCAACACTAAATATCTGCGTTGTTTTTGGAATACAGCCACTGACTTTCTCTATCAATCTACCAAAGGAATCCAAAGCTGGCGTTGCGTGCACAGCGCAACTTAATACCGCTGACGGCCGCAGTGATAATTTATCTATGGCAAGACAGGTCTGCATAGCCTTATCGATATAATCTTTACGGTTCCATAATGCTGTTAGCTGATCATACGATAATTCCCGGATAGGAAACCGTGCCAAATCCAAAAAGAAAGCTTGCAATTTACCCAAATTAAAGCCTTTGCCAAGGCTTGCAGGTATTAGAGAATTATCCTTTAGAATGCCAGCAGAGTATAATTCGCCACTCAATTGCTCCATGCGAAGCAAAAGCGGCAATGATTCGGCATAACATGAAGCTGCTTTATAAAAAGCTGCGACTTGACTTTCAACAACTTGCGATGCACGGGCTATATCTTTATCGACAGCGGCTTGATTGAAATTATTAACACGAGTCGTTGCCGAGCTTATAACCGGAGCGGTGAGAGTATTTTGAAAAGTATTCATTCCGGTCTGATCATCAGACAAACGCAATACTGGCGGCTTAGCCTTTGGATGCAAAGAACGAAATTTGTCTGTGAGCATCCGATCAAGAACATCAAGGGCCGCCTTCTTATGCGATGTGATAACGACTGACTTGCCTTGTTGATTCGCCCAATAAGTAATGGCAGCAATACTATGCGATTTACCTGTTCCGGGAGGCCCATCCACAACGACAATCTTATTTTTCGCATTCTCAAGGGCAAGAAGAATGCGGCGCTGCGCCTGATTTAGTGGAAGAGGAATGCTTGAAAGAATACTGCTGGCCGAGCCTTTAGGATAGCGTGCCTTGTAAGTCCTATCAACCTCATTAGTAGTATTTTCCACATTTCCAGACACATACGTTTTTATAAAATCCAGCAGTTTGCCACCTTGCCCGGCATCAATCCTGGTAATAAGTTCAGAGTAATCAAACAGCCGCCTGTCTTCTTTGGTAACTACTTGCAATCCGATTCGATACGATAAAGACGGTCTTTCGTCATGCACGAGGGATTTGAATCCGTATTCTAGCAAGAATGGATTAAAGACGCTATAAGCTGTCTGAAAGAATCGCTCAACGCCCCACAGATAATCCGCCGCTTCCTCTAATCGCGCGGCGCGCGGAATAGTCATTACAGTTTCAAATGGGAATGAATTAACAGCTGATGTATTTATAAGCACGATGCCGTGCTCTGAATATAGTGCAACTTCTGATTCGCGTTCGTCAATATTGACTTCGATTAAGAAGATGGGATGTTTGTCAGAAGGATTACCGTCCTTTCGCAATCCTGAAATTTCATGGAAAAATAAATATATCCGGCCCATGCTTGAAAACTGACAGGCCTTACGAATAGTCGCATAAAGATCATACATAACCAAATCAAAGGACTTACCGGAAATGATATCTTTAATTGCTGCATGAAATGCCTCTTCATCTTTTGATGTCTCAATAGCTGCCTTAAAAGCATCAAACATATCCTGAACAACTATCTTTGGATTGAACGTAGTAGGCGGTAGCGCCTGCGCAGGGATTTGAGCGTGAATTTCTGTTTGTTTCTGCTGTTGCATTTCCAAAAGCATTTGCTCAATAACGGAACGGAACGATAGATTAAATTGCCGCAAGCCTTCAAGGAATGTAGCGCGGTCGAAATTCTTATTGGGCGCTTCACCAGTCACGCCGTTTGGCCCGACAACAATTGTTTTCCCGCTATTAAGCTCGCTCAAACGCTCTTTCGCTTGTTGAACGCATACCTTTACAAAACGGACGTCGTAATCACCGTTTAGCCTCTCAAGTAAGTGTCGCTTGAACTCATCCTGTGAGATATTAATTTTGTAATCGCCGGGCTTAACAGTTACAGAAAGTTGTTTCTTCTGCTTGATAATTTCGAGTAGGAACTTCTGAAAATCAGCAAAAACAGAGAAATCTGCAGATAGGTGATCATCAGACCACTTATAGCCAACCTTTGTGCTAAACTGAAACCGCGTTTCAGAATAAGCCGCAAAATAATTAAGAAGACCTTTGGTAAATTTTTTCATCTTCATTCGCCCTTACTTCCAGTTCAGCATAGAATGGCCCCTATTGCGAAAGGTCCCAATCTTGTTTTTTGAAATTGGGAATACATCTAGCATTATCCCGGCTTTATTTTTATGTTTCTCAGAACTGGCTGACAAACAACCCGTTTAAAAGAACGCAATACTTTTATATACTTGTTTAATCTGAAAATCAAAGAAATTGAGTTGTTAAAATATTAAATGGCAAAAAATCTTTGAATCCCCACGCGAAGGGCAATGTATGAGTAACGGCTGCATCCGTTATGACATTACCTTTTGAAACCAGGATTTTCTTTTGTGAACCATCTATGTTCACTTCCATCCCATCCATAATACTTCCCATGAAACTGAGACATCGCCGAATTATACTGCGCAATTATCAAAACCGCGTCGCTATTTGTCGGGAGGGTTGCGTCGTCAAGAAGATCAAGGAATTCTCGTGAAGGATCATCGTTAAGGACCTCTGCCTTAATTTGGGAAAGAATCTTGTTTATCATTCCTACTTTCAGCTTGTTCAGGGGCTCATCCTGTTTCTTCTTTGACAGTTCCTTTACCTCGAACAAAACAGATTTCAGCAGTGGATGCAATAGTTCGTATTTCTCTGTTTGGACATTTATTGGCAAGGCTTGATTTGGTTCTTTTTTTGCGGCCACGATTCCTACCTCCTACTTAGTTTCTTTGGCGGAGCTGCTCTTTCTGATGATTGCTTGCCGTCAATTACCCAATACCACTCACCGAATTCTTGTTGAATATTCTCCGCTCTTATGTTTTCCATACAGTTGAGGTATTGAGCAAGTATAAAGGCTACGTCGCTGTTGCTCGGCAAGGTATCTTCATCGAAGACAGTAAAATCGTCGAATGGCTTGTGTTTATTATCAAGAAGTAAGTTGGCCGCATCGAGGACTTTATTCACGAGCCGAAGCTTAAATTTGTTTACACCATCATTAGGAACCTTCTTCGACAACGAAGTAATTTCCTCGTAGACCCCCTCAAGCTGGCCTGTAACTTTTTCAAACTGCTCCACATCCTTTTTCTTCATTCTCACTATCCTCCTACTGCTTATTCTATCCGGGACAATCCCTGCTGAATTCGACGTACTTCTTCTTCAACACATCTATCGGTAATCTTTGCTTAGATTCATATAGTTGGCCCATGAGCCTTATGTCTTCATCTGTAAAAATCAGAATACATCTTCGCTGTCCTGACCAGAGGTCGATGGTGTTTTTATAGACAGCTTTTGGCGGAAGATGTCTTGTCAAGATAACCCCAAATCTTCCGAACTCCTCTTTCATGTATCTGTTCAATTGATCAATGTGATCGTTGTTAAGGGCAGCCACATTTTTCATTTCCATGACTATCTGTCGCGATTCATACAACTTGTAAAGATCGACGGTTATGTCGCGAGCCCGGTTGTTGTAAAATATCAGATCGCGTATGTGTACGTTGGAAACAGTCCGACTCTGGGCTGCCGCGAAATCCAGGTCGGGATACATTGCGGACGCAAGTATGGGGGCCATTAGTCCTTCGTACTCTTTGTCTGCATTGTTTGTTTTCCCCGTTTTCAAAACCGATAGAGCTTGAATCTTTCTCTTCATCGAGATAACCGAGATAGGCTTAAAGAGAGGATCATAGTCGCAGTCATTTCTGGCACCTTCCCGCATGACCACGTAGGCCTGCACCATGCCATAGTTGTGTCGATTGTAGTCTAAGATCGTTACTCGATCCCGAAAGCGCTCTGCGTCGGCATGTATTGCGAAATAGTGCTCCTGAAAATCGGAGAAGTTAATCCATGTAACAAACCTAAGCCAGCGCTTCGGTACAAGTATTATAGGACGATTCGTCTCTGGATTTGCAGGCAAATCAATGGCTTCGGACATAAACCGGTTTGATTTACAATCGTAGATGTCTATTTGGCTCTTTGTTGTAGGAATCGACCACCTTCTGCACTCATCAATTGTATAATCGATGAGAAACGACATCAGCAGATTACACGCTATGTCACTGATTCGATCCTGTGCGACGCCTTCGACTAAGAGTTGAACTTCCTCAAAATGAGTGAACCCGGATTTCTGTATCTGGGGAATATCCCTAAAAAGGGAAAGAATATCAGTCGCCGCCTTTGGCCCAATCTTCAACCCTTTTCGGGACATCGAATTTCCCAAACCAACTTCATCACACTCAGAAAGCTGAATCAGTAGGTTAATCGCTTCATCTTGTCTGTCTTTTACAAAAAGGCTACCGAGATAATTGAATGAGTTTATTATTTGCGCATGCAACGAATTGTCTTGCTGGGAAGGTGATTTCCAAAGCAGAAAGGGATCAACATACAAGGGCAAGTCCTCATCTAAGAGGGGAATGGCAAAGCTGACTTGCTCTTGAGAAAACGGCAGATTGTAATGGTCATTTAACCGAGGTCTTACGAGTGCCACTCTGTTGTCTCCATGTATCGAGAAATCTTTTCATTTGGGTGCGCTAACCCATTCGCTTTCTTCGAAGGAATCATCGTCCCTTTATCTTTTACGTCATAGTTTATATGGATCGGTGCTAATATTGCAAACGCCACATAATTTGCCGCTAAAACGCCAACAGATTTAATATTTATTTATCACAATTTGCATTTGTAATGTTGAATATTTCTAAGACAGCAATGTGTGGATTAGCAGGAAGTTGTCCGCAGGTCTGATAGACCGGAAACCGTTAACTCCGCCGTTGCACCTTATAACCGTTAATCAATAAATATTTATTACGAAAAATGTTACATAGACTATGCTGGTGTCCACCGACAAAGGCTTAACCTGTTTGAGCAAGAAAAAGTATAACAGCAAATGATTCTTGCGGCGGATCATACTTAATTTTTCTATTTACGTTCAGTATGATTATTCATCCCGGATTTGATTTCTGACCTTTTATTTATTTGGAATTTCCACAGGTCTGGA
>Ga0181520_10010592_pt1 | contig 12325 bp, 10 predicted proteins | sample PEATcosm2014_Bin_29_FD_132451 | JGI IMG/M metagenome (GOLD analysis project Ga0181520, IMG submission 132451) | Peatland microbial communities from MTU Mesocosm Facility, Houghton, MI, USA - PEATcosm2014_Bin02_30_metaG | ecosystem: Environmental > Terrestrial > Soil > Wetlands > Peat | place...
ATTAATGACCGGAGCGGCCTGGGGCAATGCGTCCGCAGTGTGAGCTTGTGTGTTGTCGGCTGCTTTCGTGGCAACTCCGTTGGCATCGGACGTAGCTGAGGCGGTGTGGTTCGCAGCAACCGGGGCCGCGTTCTGCGCCGCTGCAATCACGGCCGCGGGATGAACCGTAAAGCTGACCGGAACCGGGGTTGCGATTTGTGCCTGTGATGCATTGCCGCTCTGATTCTGATTGCCGTTCGATGCTGCATCCTGCGAATTGCTCTTGGATCCGGACTCGGGCGACGGTTCTGCAACCTTCCTAGCGCTCGCCTGGTCAGTGCTGGTGCCCTTGCCGACGGCTACGGAGGCACTGGCCTGCGACCTCACCGCCGAGGCCGGCTTGAGGTTCATGACGTTGGCCTGGGTCGTTCCAATCGAGACGGCTTGAGGCGGGACGGCCAGTCGATCTGGGATGCCGTTCGGAACTTCGATCGTCTCGGCGACTGAGCTCTGATCGGCCGCTGACGGATGCGAAGTGGCCTGGGCTGTCGAATCGGTCTTCATTGCTGAAGCCACAACATCCTTCACCGATGCGATCACGGACTCGCGCAGAACCGGGACAGGAGTAGGCTCCGTTGGGTCGTTCGCAACCGCGCTTTGAGCTGCATTCGGGCTTGCGTTCGGCGCCACGCTCGAATACGAACCCTGCACTTCGGAATGATCCGCGACCCGAATCGCATTCGGAACCGCGGCAGCGACCACACTCGAACCCACACTGGCGCTCTTTTGCGAAGCCGCGATGGGAGCCGCCGTCTCTTGGATTCCATTGACCGGAAGTGTCGATGAACTCAAAGACGAATCGTCGCCCAGCGGCTTGGCAATCGATTCAACCGCCGCCGGCTCGATGACGGCCTTCTGAGAGATGCTAGTATGCGAGACGTTTGCACGAGAGTTGTTCGTCTCCAAGACACTTGGTTGAGGCTTAGCCACCTCAGTTGTTCCTGAATTCCTGGCACGCTCGACGGACTCATAGCCTTCAGTTTTTTGAGTCGTTACCAACTGAACCGAGGATGTTTGAGCCGTGGCAGGGTGCGATTGAACGACGGCGGGCTGCGCTATTTCTGTTGTGGCGATGGTCGATTCAGTCTCGGGGAGCTTTGCCGTTGTCAGATTCTGCGCAGACTGGAGGGTCCCGTTGGTCACGGAAGTCTGAGTGAATAACGGCTGGACCGAGGGCGTCTGCGCCGGGGTCACGTTGGATAGGACAACGGCTGGCTGTGAGATGCTTACCTGCGGGACGACCGCTTGGTTCTCTGTCGGTCTGATCGCCCGCGCGTCTAAAGTGGATTGGCTGATTTCGCCAATCGAAGCCTCCTGAGAGGTTGTGGGACCGGCGACCGGCGTCTGCACAGGGACAACGGTGGATTGATCGGCTGCAAGCCGGGGTATGCTCGATTCGGTTTCGTTCCACTGAGCCGCTGTCGAATTCTGCGCTGGCTGGCCGACCGCAAGAGACGAATCATCCTGAGCTGTTGCCGAGGGGGCGAGGAGCGTTCGCACAGAAGCGAAGATCGATTGAACGGCAGCCGGTTGGTGGACGCTTACCGGCGTGTTCTCTAATTCGGTTTCCTTCGATTGGGCAGCGGTTTGCTGCGGGACGCTCGCCGGGGCGGTGCTTGCCTGGATGCGGACTGATACCGTCTCGGAAGACCCGGCCCCAGGTGCGTTCTGCGGAATCGGGCTGGCCACCACAGTCGAAGTTCTTTGAGTTGTTGACGGCGCGGCTAGGGGCACCTGAACTGCCGTGGCAGTCGACTGAAGAACCGCCGGTTGGGAAACGGGTATCTGAGTGCCGGTGGCCGAGGCGATGTTTGCCTGCCCTGCGAGTGATGGGACTGCCGATGGCCCTGTCAATGAATCGTTCCCAGTGTTCCGGACTGCACCGTCGGTCGAAACGCCCTGAAACATCGCCGGTCCAGCGACTGGTTTCTGAACTGAAACAACATTCGATTGAGCGGCGGCTGGCTGGGAGATGCCAGACGGGTCGATGTTCGTCCTGGCGACGTTTGACACGGTCTCGTCCCACTGAAACGCCGGCGCAACCCACATCGGCTGGCTGGCCGCGACCGCCGAAGCGGTTTGAGTTGCTGCAGGTTGAGCGACAGGCATCTCGACTTCCGTGACATTCGATTGAATGTGGGCGGACTGCAAGGTGCTTGCTGGGGGGATCGTTGCCGGAGCGATGTCTTCAGGACCGACGCTTGGTTGGGGCATCGCCCATCCAGTTGATGGCGTGGTCTGCGCTGGCCGTCGGCTTGCCGATATAGACGAAGCATCCTGAGTCGCCGCGAAACTGTCAACGGGCGTCTGCGCCGTAGCAATGTTCGATTGAATACTGATTGGCTGAGGGATCGCAGTCGAAGTGATGTTTGTTGGCTTGAAGATCGAATCTACTTCCTTCAGTGTGGTAGCTGGCAGGTTCGGTAGATACTGGCTGGTTACCGCGGTCGGCGCATTCTGCGCTGTTGACGCCGCGGCGAGAGGCCTCTGATCCGGGGTGGAACTCGATAGAACACTGCCGGCCCGTGGAATGCTCGTTGAAAGGATGCTTGCCAAGGTGAAGATAGAACCGGTTTGGTTCCAAGCAGCTGTTGGCAGGCTCGATGTGGACTGGCTGGTTTCCGCAAGCGAAGCAATCTGAGATGTTGCGGATGAGACGGAGGGCATCTGAACCGGGAAGGTCTTCGATTGAATATTGACCGGTTGTGGGATGCTCGTTGAGACAGCGCTTGCCGAGACGAAGACCGGCTCGGCTGCAGTCGATGCTGTTGGTGGATTCGATATTGCCTGGCTGGCCGCGACGGCCGCATTCGCTTGAGTTGCCGATGTTGCGACGAGAGGCGACTGCGCTGCCGCATCGCTCGATTGCGTCTCGTCTGGCTGAAAAACACTGCCATTGGAGACGGTTACCGGGGCAGCGTTTGCATGGGTGAAGGTCGATTGAGGTCTTCCTAACCCCATCGCCGAGACGATTTGTGTGAACCGTGCAGCCAGACCCGTCGCAGGCCTCTGAGCCGCACCCGGTGCGGCGAGAATCGTCTGCGCAGGGGCGAGATCGGATTGAGCGGCGATCGATTGAGAGACGCTTGTCTGAACAGTGCTTGCCGGAGCGGCGATCGATTGCGTCTGCGTCGATATCGGCGATAAATGACTCTGATCGGCCGGACTCGCCTCGTTGGTCGGAGTGATCTGAATCATTGCAGGTGCGGCGAGAGGCGTTTCGACTACCCAGGCGCTCGATCGAACGGCGGTCTGCTGCGAAGCGTCTGCCACGAAAATGCCCGCTGGGGCGACGACTGATTGAGTCTGTTCCGAAGCCGTCGATGCAACATTTTGAGGGGTCGGAATCGCGGCGCTGTTCGCGGGTTCCTGAGCTGTTGGCGAGTCGGCGTGAGGCGTCTGCACGGGAATGACGGCCTGCTGAACGGCGCCAGTCTGGGCGGCGTCTGATTGGATGCTCGCGAGCCTTGTGACGGTTACATTCCGGAAAGGCCGGGTGGCAACACCGGTGGAAACAATCTGAGATGTTGCCGACCCGGCCAGCAGAGTTCTCATTCCGGCAGATCTTGTCTGAAAGCCCGCTGCCCGGACAAGGCGTGCCGCGAAGGGGTTGGTTTGCAGGCCGGCTGTTTGCGCGACAGAAGACTGGCCCACCGACTGCTCAATTGCGGATTGAATCTGGCCGGACGGAGCGGCGGCATCGGTCGACTCCAGATTAGGAGTGGTGAGTCCGACGTTTGACGCCTGGAGCGAAGTAGGAGTCGGGCTGGTCTTCTGAGCGGATTCAAAAGCGGCCGCTGACAAACCATCGGCATCATTGAGAACCGCTACCGATGTGTTTGCGTCCGCGGAGACCGAATTCTGGCGGTGTGCGGTTCTTCCGCTGGCGGCGATTGTGTTGTTGTCCTGAGAGTATGACTTCGCTGCGGCGAGCAGTGAATCGCTGAATGCCTTCAACGGTTGATCGGAGTTCTGCACCGCGGAGCGGGTTGCCCCCGGCAACAGAGTGAACAGATCGAGGATGGTTTTTGCGATCACGCATCCATATTGGCAACTAAGGGGCCAAACAAGCCCGGTTTGCCTTCCATAGGGAGTAGCCAACAATTTATTTAGAATCAACCGCTTGAATAACTTTGCTCGACCATCCCGCGCGACGCGGAGCGTACTCGGCAACATTTGCCGCATTTTGCATAGGCAAAGGCTGCCGGGTTGCGGTGACTGCAAAGGACTCAATTGAGATGGAGCGGAACCCCAGAGATTCTTGCCTCAACTCGAAGCACAACAGCACAGACAAACCTCGACCGCTCGGTCAAAGTTAGTCTGTGATTGTTCCTGTGATTTCCCGATCGGAGGCCGGTAATTCGGAGAGGTGTGTAGCAGAGCGATCAATGATTGTAGCGATTCTTCTTCAGCGGCTTTCTAAATGCAAACGCGGGCACAGCAGGGCGGTCGAATCCCGATGAGATCCGCAGCGCAAGCGACAAAAGGACGGAAATTGCAAGAATCATGCGCGGCCTCGCCGTGCGATGAAATTGTCATCGATGGTTTTTTGCTCGTGGCGGGCCAGATCCGACTCATACGCTGTGCGCTTCTCGTCGTGCATATTGGTGAGCACTTCGCGATTTCTCCGTGCCGCCTCGTAAATTGCGATCTGCCTGTCGCGCAGTTCTTCCAATTTCACGATTTGATCTTCAAACATCTTCCTGTTTTGCTTCAGTTCATTCATCCGCCCGTAGGCAGCGTGAATATTATGCCCGGAGCGCGACTTGAAAACCTCGGCGCGGCGCGCAGCATCCAATTCCTCAATCTCGACTGCGATGTGCGTCAGCACCTCGCGTGCCTGCGCGATTTCGGCGTTAATCTGCTGCAGCATGCGTTCCTCTTTTTCTTCAACAACGCCGCGTACCCGAAGCACCGTAGCTAGTGGAAACTGGAAGGACATATTCAGCTCGCAATCTGGAGTAGAGATTGAACCACATTTGGAAAAGCAACAATTTCATTGGGACGCTGGTGCAGAAATGCGTTCAACTGCGGCAGAATCTCAACCGCGCGGTCAAGCATTGGATCGGCGCCTTTCTGGTAAGCGCCGATGCGAATCAAGTCTTCAGAACGTTCGTAAGAGGCCATGAGCAAACGAAGAGCCTTGGCCTTTTGTGTATGCTCTTCCGAAGTAATATTCGGCATCAGACGGCTCAGGCTCTCAAGCACCGAGATAGGCGGATAGTGGTTTCTCATTGCCAGGTTTCTGTCGAGGATCACGTGACCGTCGAGCAGCGACCGGACGGTGTCCGCGACCGGATCCTGCTGATCGTCGCCTTCCATCAGAACGGTGTAGAACGCTGTGATGCTGCCGCCTTTGAAGCAGCCCGCGCGCTCCACCAGCCGGGCCAGCATGTTCAGCACCGAAGGCGTGTAACCCTTCGCCGTTGGCGGCTCGCCGGCCGACAGGCCGATCTCGCGCTGCGCCATCGCAAAACGCGTGAGTGAGTCGACGACCAGGAGCACGTTCTTACCAGCGCTGGCAAAGAACTCCGCGATGGCGGTTGCCGACAAAGCGGCGCGCAATCGCAAGACAGGAGATTGATCGGAGGTAGAGACCACCACGACGCAACGTTTACGCCCCTCATCGCCGATCACTTCGAGAAACTCTCCAACCTCACGTCCGCGTTCGCCCACCAGCGCCAGCACCGTCATGTCGGCACTGGTTCCGCGCGCCATCATGCCGAGCAACGTACTTTTTCCAACTCCGCTGCCGCCGAAGATGCCCAGGCGCTGTCCGCGTCCGCAAGTGACAAACGCATCCAGAGCGCGGATGCCGCAGCCCAGCGGCTCACGAATAGGAACGCGGTCTAGTGGCAGCGGAGCCGAGCCGTCCACCCACACCGTTCGTTCTCCGCGATATTCACCCTTCGAGTCGAGCGGCCCGCCGGTTGCATCAATCACCCGGCCCAGCAGATCACTGCCGACCCGGATCGAGGCCCGCGTCCCCCATGCGACGATCCTGTCACCGAAGCGAATGCCTTGCGGATTCTCGACGGCCATCGAGAGCAGTGTCGATCCGCGAAAACCAACCACTTCGCCGGAGTATTTTTGACCGCTCGCGTTGGTGATTTCGCAGGACTCTCCGACGGAACAGAACGGCCCTTCGGACTCGATGAGATTGCCGACCACCTGGAGCACGCGTCCCCGCCATCGCAGCGTCGATCCACGATTCAAACGGTCCATGTAAGGAGCAAGCGACCCAAGTGTGTTCATTTGATCGTCGGCCTCTGCGCGAGCAGGTCAAAGAATCCCTGCTCAACCTCTTTCAACTGCGCGTCGATGCTGAAGTTCGCGGAGCCGAGGTCCGTTTCGAGAATGCAATCGTCCGCTTCCAGTTGAGCGTCTTCAATGATTGCGATCGTCGAGCCATTGTGCGGATTCGCCAGATACTCGCGCCACTTGGCCGCATTCGCCGGAGTCGCCCGTACTGAGACGCTCGAGCCGTCGTGCAGTTTGTCCACGGCGACCCGAACCAATGCCGCAACCAGCAGCGGATCGACCTGCGCCTCGCGATGCAGAATCTTTGCGGCAATGGCCAGAGCCAGATGCACCACCTCAGACTCGACCCGGGAGAAGTAGCTCTTCCGTTCATTGACGAAGAGATCCAGAGCCTTAGAGATCTTTGCGGCCTCGTTAGCAGACTTTGCATCATATTCCGACCGCAGACGCTTCTCAGTCTCGGCCGTTGCCTCGGCGCGGGCGCGATTCAGCAGCTCGCCGATCTCTTGCGGTGACGTACCCGGAGCCGCCTGCTGCTCTTTCACCTGCACAGGCCTCAAGTTCTCCTGCTTGGGTTCCTTGCCATTCGCCGCTGCGGAGGAACTCATATCCCGGTACATGTACGATGTCACGGGAGCGGGGGTCGGGTAGTTTGCAGATTCGTCAAACGATGTATTCATCATTTCCCTCGCCCTTCAATACGATCCTGCCCTCGGCCTCCAGCTGCCGGGCAATCGTGACAATCTCAGTCTGCGCTTTGACCACTTCCTTGGCGCGAACGGGGCCCAGCAGCTCAATATCCTCCTTGAGCATTTCGACGGCCCTGGTCGACATGATCCGGAAGAAGTGGTTCTTCAACTCATCGGAGGTTCCCTTGAGAGCGGTTGCAAGGGTTCTCTTGTCGATCGCTCCGGCGAGCTCGCGAATGTGCGCCTCGCCGACATGCAGAAGATCTTCAAAGGTGAACATGAGATCACGGATGCTCACGGCCAGTGTGGGCTCCTCGTTCTCGATGTTTTCCAGGATCTCCTGCGCAACGGTCGTATCGATGCAGTTCATGATGTCGGCCACGCTCTGAAATCCCGAGTAAGTCCGCTTGCCTTGCTCTCCAACCGTCTTCAGCCGCTGGCTTAGCAGGGTCGATACCTTCTCCGCCATCTCCGGCGAAAAGCGGCGGAGGTTCGCCAGTCTCTTGACGGCTTCGGCGCGAGTGTCATTGGGAAGGCTCATCAACAGGGCCGATGCCTGGCGATCTCCGAGTTGGCCGAGAACCAGGGCGATGGTCTGCGGATGTTCGCTCTCGAGAAATCTAGCCAGCTTCTGCGGGTCGGCGCGCTGCAACGACTCGAGCGGTTTCAGTTCGCGGGCCTTGGTCAGCCGGTGCAGAATACTCTCTGCCTCGGTTTCTCCGAAGGCCTTGATCAGCAGACGCTGGGCAAGCTCATAGCCTCCCTGGACCAGATACTCCTGAGCCTGCGTCATCCGCTGGTACTCTTCGATGACCTGGACCGTCAACTCGGTGGGGATGGTTCCGAGGCTGGCAACTTCGTCGGCAACAAGCTGCAGATCATGCTTGTTCAGATCGCGAAAGACCGTCGCCGCTACGTCCTCGCCGAGGACCGTCAGCAAGATTGCGGCCTTGCGCGCGCCACTCAGTTTAGCCCTCTCGGTCGCCATGGCAGTCATTGCGTCTCTTCCCGCAGCCATGCGCGCACGGCGATGGTGCTGCTCTCAGGCTCAGCCTTGACAAAGTCCGCGAGTTGCTTCTTCAAGAGCACCGACCGCTTGGCAAGGATTGAGGCGGGTTCGAGCACCGGTTCCTCCTCGCCCGCTGCGGCGGCGGCAACCTGCACTGGAGCGCGGTGTGAGACAAGAAGCGAATTTGGAATGGACAGAATGCGCTTCTGGATCGGCCGGATCGTCAGAAGATAGACCAGGACAAACAGACCGAGCAAGACCGCATAACGAACGAGGAACGAATAGTCGTTCAGGTCCTTACGCGCCTGCTCGACAATGTTGACGGGGCCGGCTTCGGCTTCAACGGGATGATCGAAGGATAGATTCTGGATGCTCACCACATCGCCGCGTGTGCTATTGAAACCGATGGCTGCTTGCGCCAGATCGCCAATCAGCTTCAATTCGTCGGGTGTTCGCTTGTGGCGAGTCTCGACCCATTTTCCACCCTGCTGCGTACGCGTAACCGCATCGTCGATGACCACCGCGGCCGTGAGCCTGCGGATGCCTCCAGCCGGCTCGATAACATGGCGGGTCGTGCGATTCACGCCAAAGGTATTGTTATCCGTCTTTGAAGACTGGCTTGGGTCTTTGGGAGCAGGCACGGAAGGCTTGGCGCCAGGCACATTGCTCGTGGTTCCGGGAACGCCGGCGGCGCCCACCCCAGGGCCCGTCATCTCTTCAGAGTGTTGCATGGTCAGCATGGCGCTCACCGCGGGATCGTACTTCTCCTGGCTCTCTTCGCTGCTGCCGGTCTCATACTCCACATTGACGCTGGCGCGAATGCGATCAGCTCCAACGACGGGCGAGAGGGTCGCGATCAGCCGCCGTGTCAGATCTTGTTCCAGGCCTTCGCCCCCCGCGCCCGCGCCACTTCCTTGCCCGAGCGACTGATTGGAATCCGCATCGATGATGACCACGTCGGAAGGTTTCAGTTCATCCACCGCTCCGGCGACGAGCCGCGAGATCGCCGCGTAATCTTCGCGAGAGAGATTGCCGCGGCGCAGGCGCAGCGTGACCGAGGCCTTGGCTCCGCGTTCCCTATCCAGAAAGACCGAGTCGCTGGCCATCACCAGATGCACGCGAGCGCTCTTGACGTTGCTGATGGTCTGAATTGTCCGCTCCAGTTCGCCTTCGAGCGCGCGCTGGTAGTTGACCCTCTCATCGAACTCCGTTTGTCCCCAGCTCACCTTGTCGAAGATTTCAAAACCGATTCGCCCGCTATGCGGTGTGTCGTGAGAGGCCACTTCCAGCCGCGCCGCGTCCACTTGATCCGAAGGAACACTGATGGATGTGCCGTCTGGGCTGATAATGCAGGCAATCTTCTTGCCCGCCAACTGCGATGAGATCGCCTGCGCATCGGCCGGTTCCAAGCCATTCATCAAGGGTTTGTAATCGGGCGTCGCGATCATCTTCACAAAGAAGACAATGGCCCCGACGGTAATGGCGAGCCCGAGGCCGAAGAAGGCCTGCTGCTGCGGACGAAGGCCCGTCCAGAAGACTTTGCCGCGTTCCAAGGCCTTGTCGAGGCCTGGCGCTTGCTTCGTTGTTGCTAATTGGTTCTTGCCGGCCATACGTCCCCGCCCCCGCCGCTCTCAAAACCCCGTACCAGGAACAGCATCCCCCATGCATCGTTCCCGTGTGCGCACTTAACTTTGCGCACCTTTCTAAAACTGCATCTTCTCGATGTCCTGATAGGCGCTTACGATCTTGTTGCGAACCTGCATCATCAGTTGAAAAGCCACGTCCGCCTTTTCGACTGCAATCATCACCGAACTCATGTCCGCATTGCCGCCCTTGAGAAGGGTGCCGATCTGCTGATCTGCGCCGCCCTTGAGTTCGTTCACATGTTGAAGCACATTGCTGAGTACGGCGCCGAAGCCTTCCTCTGAAGAACCGGGCACAAGCGCCGGCAGCTTAGGAAGGCTGCCGATTGAGCCAATGGAACCAAGACCTGCAATTGGGCTGCTCATCTTCAAATCTCCTGCTTAACTCTTGAGGATGTCGATGGATTGCTGGATCATCTGCTTGGCTGCGGCCACCGCGGAGGCATTCAACTGATAGGAGCGAACGCAGCTCAACAGGTCCGCCATCTCCATCACCGGATTGATTGCCGGATAGGCAACATAGCCATCCTTGTCCGCATCGGGGTGGTTAGGCTCGAAACGCATGACGGGAGGCGTGGGATCTTCGATCACTTCGGAGATCTGCACGCTGCCGGGCTCGGGTCCAAGCTGGTGGCCTGTGCTGGCCAGCGCCAGCCGGAAACTGGATGTGCCGGACGATTGAAAGACCACTTCCTTGCGCCGGTAAGGTCCACCGGTATCCGTGTGTGTTGTCTCGGCATTGGCCAGGTTCGCAGCGACGATCTCGGAACGCTGACGCTCAGCGGCCAGGGCCGATCCACTCACAGTTAACGAGTCGAAGAGATTCATTACTGGCCTCCCCCATTGATGGCGCTGAGCATCTGGTGAAACTGAAGCTTCACCAGTTGAACGCCCATCTGATATTGCAATTGCGTCTCGGACATCAACAGTCCCTCGCGATCAAGATTCACGTTATTGCCGTCCGCGCGCTCCATGAGATTCGGAACCTCCTGAACCACGGGATTCAACTGGGCGGTGACGCCGTCGTCTCCGGAGTGGTTGAGGACGTTGCTCATGGCCCTGTTCAACTCGCCTTGAAAGTCGATGTCGCGCGTATGGTAGCCGGGGGTGTCGACGTTGGCCATATTGGCTGCGATCGTCTGCTCGCGTGCGATCGCCAGCTTCAGATAGTTTTCAAGCGTTGGAATCAGAGTTGGTGTCGGCATCAGGCATATCTCCTTGGAGGGAGCCCATACTCCCTGATCTTGTTGCGCATTGTGCGCAGGCTGATTCCCAGCATCTCGGCGGCGTGGGTACGGTTGCCGTGGGCCAGGGCCAGGGTATTTTCCAGATGAATCTTTTCGATCACGGAGATCGGCGTTCCAGGGGCGGGCAGCGCACGCGATGCGGCTTGCGCGCTTCCTAGTGGATGAAACTCCCGATGGAAGCACTCGGCGTCGATCGCTCTTCCCTGATTGAGCGAGAGAACGCGCCGCATGAAGTTCGCCAGCTCTCTGACGTTGCCCGGCCAGCTGTAAGCTTGAAGCCTCTCGATGAAGCCTGCCTCCAGCTCCGGCACGGCAGACTCTGTTTCGACGGCGAACTTTTCGGCAAAATGTTTTGCGAGTGCGGGAATGTCCTCGAGCCGTTCGCGAAGACCGGGAATCGAAAGAGGGATTACGTTGAGCCGATAGTAGAGATCGGAACGGAAGCGGCCCTGCTCGACCATCGAAGCCAAAGATGCATTGGTGGTGGCGATGACGCGAATGTCGACGTGAATGGAACGCGTCTCGCCTAGCCGCTCGAACTCGCGCTCTTGAAGTATGCGCAGCAGCTTGGGCTGCAGGTTGAGCGGCATTTCGCCGATTTCGTCCAGCAGCAGCGTGCCGCCGTCGGCTAGCTCGAACTTTCCAATCTTTGCCGCGTTCGCGCCGGTAAACGCTCCCCTCGCATGTCCGAAGAGTTCGCTCTCCAGCAGGCTTTCCGGCACGGCCGCGCAGTTCACCGCGACAAAGGGTTTACGGCTGCGGTCGCTGGCCTGATGGATGAACTTCGCCATCAGTTCCTTGCCGGTGCCGCTCTCGGCCTCGATCAGCACATCGGCATCGGTGCTTGCGGCGGCGCGCGCGCGCTGCATGGCTTGCAGCAGCGAGGGCGAGCGCCCGATGATTCCATGGCTCACGATCTCTTGATCTACGATTTTGCTGGGAACGCTGACCGTGGCTGCCTTTTCGTTGATGCGCTGCATGACGCGAGTAGCGGCGGCCTGGAGTTGATCGAAAGAGACGGGCTTGGTGAGATAATCGAAGGCCCCGCTGCGCATCGACTCAACGGCCTCGGGAACGCTGCCGAAGGCGGTCAGCAAAATCACTGCCGTGGTCGGCGAGTTCTTTTGCACCGAGCACATCACCTCGAAACCGTCACCATCCCTCATGCGGATGTCGCTGACAACGAGATCGAAGCTGGTCAGCTCGAAGGCCCGAGCCGCGTCGCGAACGCCGGTGGCCGTTTCCACCCGCCAGCCGTGGCGCAGGAAGTTGGCCCGCAATGCGGTCCGCATTCCCGGTTCGTCGTCGACTACCAATACCGAAGATTCACTGTTACTTTCAAGCGTGCTGTTCATACCAAGGCCAATTCCATCTGGTGCACTGGAAAAAGGAGCGTGAATCGAGCGCCTGAATGCGCGCGGTTGGTTGCGGAGATCC
>Ga0181520_10010593_pt1 | contig 12324 bp, 7 predicted proteins | sample PEATcosm2014_Bin_29_FD_132451 | JGI IMG/M metagenome (GOLD analysis project Ga0181520, IMG submission 132451) | Peatland microbial communities from MTU Mesocosm Facility, Houghton, MI, USA - PEATcosm2014_Bin02_30_metaG | ecosystem: Environmental > Terrestrial > Soil > Wetlands > Peat | place...
GCTCCAGATCTGTGCTACCTTCAGCATGCTTTCGCCCCTTGGTTGGTTTTGATTGCTCGCACAACCAAGATTCAGCCCTGGGGCGAAATGCACCTACATCGCGACTTTTGCAACTGGCTCGGATACTGGATACTGGGTACTGGGTACTGGGTACTGGGTACTGGTGACGGCGTTACCACCGCGCTGCGGGGGCGGCGCAGTTCTTTGCGGTCAACTTCGCCCGCACCGCGACGAGACAGCCGCAATGACGGCAAGTTGTGCCGTACTGCAGGTCTGGGCACTTGCCGCAGATTGCAAGGCGGCGGACATAGATTTCGTCGTCGGCCAACTCCGCGCTTGTGCCACGCAGGTACTCGGCCAGGATGCGCTCGATCTCGCCCGGCACGAGACGCACCGTCGTCCGACAGCCCTTACAGGTTGTGTCTGTCGCCATTCCCCACCGCCTTACCCTGGCCCGGCGTAGCCGAAACCAAGAGGGATTGACCACGAAGACACGAGGGCACTAAACGGCCAAACCACCTTAGTCGAGATTCGCATTGTCGTTGCGTCTTCGTGGTCGAAGGAGTTGGCCCGACTCGTAACCCCGTATGCGCTGCATGCAGGCCCTATTCTACGATGCCATCGCAAGGACGACGACCGACTTCGCCGGCAGGTTCACCGTCAGCCCGCTATCGCCAAGCGTGAAGCCGTCGAAGGCTACGGGTTCGACCGCGTTCGGCTGGTCGAAGGTGTTGTGCGCGTTCATCACTGTGGCGGTCAGAATGCGACCTGTGACACGCGAGACACCGACGCCCCGGATGTCGCAGGTCAGATCGGCGGCACGTTCGGGATCGAGATTGCACAGCGACACGTGAATCACGCCTGCGTCATCCCGCGAGGCCGAGACGTGGAGCTGCGGGACCTTGTGCTCGCCGGCCTCGCAGGTGCCGCACTCAAGCGTCGCGGGCAGCAGTGTCGCGTCCTGGTGAACCTTGTACATCTCGAACACATGGTACGTGGGCGTGCATAGCATCTTTGGCCCTTCGGTGAGGGCCATCGCCTGCAGGACATTGATCGTCTGCGCGATGTTCGCCATGTGCACGCGGTCTGCGTGGGTGTTGAAGATGTTGAGGCTGACGCCGGCAACCAACGCATCCCGCATCGTGTTCTGCTGGTACAGGAAACCCGGATTGGTGCCGGGTTCGACATCATACCACGTGCCCCACTCGTCGACGATCATCCCGACCCGCCTGGCGGGGTCGTAGCGGTCCATGACAGCCTCGGTCCGCCGGATGAAGCCCTCGATCCCCAGCGCCCGCTCCAAAGTGACGAACCAGCCGTCGGTGTCGAAGTCGGTCGCGGAGCCCTTCTTGTTCCACGGCCCCGGAACGGTGTAGTAGTGGATGCTGAGGCCGTCCATGAACGGCCCGGCCTCGCGCATCAGGACCTCGTTCCAGGGGTCTTCCAGGCCGCAAGCGACTTTATATAGCCGCCCGCCGGAGAAGTTGCGGCAGAAGCAGGCGAAGCGGCGGTACTCGTCGGCATAGTATTCGGCCCGCATGTTCCCGCCGCAGCCCCAATTCTCATTGCCGACCGACCAGTAGGTGAGCGGCCAGGGCTCCTCGCGTCCGTTCCTGCGCCGCTGGTCGGCCATGGGGCTTTGGCCGGGCATGGTGATGTATTCGAGCCACTCGGCCATCTCCTGTACGGTGCCGGAGCCGACGTTGCCGCAGATGTACGGCTCGCACCCGAGCATCCCGCAAAGGTCCATGAATTCGTGTGTGCCGAAGTGGTTGTTCTCGGTCACGCCTCCCCAGTGAACGTTCACGATGCTGGGGCGCTGCTCCCGCGGGCCGATGCCGTCTTTCCAGTGGTACGTGTCGGCGAAGCACCCGCCCGGCCAGCGCAGGTTCGGCATGTCGAGCTTGCGGAGCGCCTCGACGACATCATTGCGAATGCCGCGAGTGTTGGGAATCGGCGAATCCTCGCCAACCCAGAGGCCCTCGTAGATGCACCGGCCAAGGTGCTCGGCGAAATGCCCGTAGATATGCCGCGAGATCCTCTGCCGGCCGAGATCGGCGTTGATGACCAACCGGTTCATGGGCTGGGACTCCTGATAAGCGACTCATGGCAGAGCGTAGTTGCCGTATGCCTCTCCCCTCCCGGCACGGGAGGGGTGCCCGCGAAGCGGGCGGGGTAGGAGTCGTTTCCCTCTACCTCACCACCGCCGCCGGCGCGTGATCCGCTGCGCTCTTCCAGGCGGCCTCGGAAAGCTGGATGACCTTCAGCCCCATCTCGGGCGGAGCCTGGATCGTCTCTTTGCCCCGGATGGCGGCGATGAAGTTTTCGTCCGGCGTCCAGGACTTGGGCAGGTCTGCGTCGGCGACGACCTTGCGCTCCTCGCCGCCGTCCCAGCGCCAGACCTCGTTGCCGCGGATCGCCAACGTGCCGTCCTCGCACCAGATTGTGATGTCCTCGTGCCAGTTCACGGCATGGCCCACGACGGAGAAGTTGGCGAGCGCGCCGCCATCGAACTTCACGCTCATCGAGGTGAGGATGTCAACCTCCGAGCCGAGGTTATCCTGGAAGGCGAACACTTCAGCCGGCTGCAGGCCAGACATCCACAAGACGATGTCCAGAAGATGGCTGCCGGAGTCGTTGAGCTGCCCGCCGCCGGAGAAAGCCATCTTCGAGCGCCAGGTGTTCGTCAGCACGCAGCCCCGGTACCAATTCTGTGACTGCAGGCAGGAGATGAAGTTGACCTTGCCCAGCTCGCCCTTCGCGATGACCTCTTTGCAGTACCGATACGGTCCGGCAAAATGGCGCTGGTAGGAAAGCCCCATCACCAGGCCGGTCTTCTTGACCTTGTTGAGGACTTTCTTGGCGTCCGCCACGCTGCACACCATCGGCTTCTCGCAAAGCACATTCGCGCCCGCGCTCAAAGAGTCGATGATCTGCTTGCAGTGCGAGGTGTGCGGGGTCGAGATCAGGACCGCGTTCGGCTCGGCTGCCTTCAGCATCTTCTTGTGGTCGGCGAACTGCGGGACGCCATCGAGAGCCGGGTGCTGCTTGACCGCTGCCTCGAGCGCCGCCTCGGCGGTGTCGACGAGCGCCACGATCTCGACGCCCTCGATGCCGAGCATGGTGCCCATGTGCCAGCGCGCGTTGCCCCCGGAACCGATCATCGCCAGACGGACCTTCTTCTTCGTCGCCATGTGGGTGAATTCCCCTTCTCGCGGCCCCTTCAGTCGACGCCGCGGGGTGCGTTTCGCTGGACCGGAGCGTCCGGTCAGGGGACAATTCGCCCCGGTTCGCAACACACCTTCATGCCCGCCGGACCAGCCCAACACGCCTCGTCGGAGCACCCTTCAAAAACCGGGTGAATGCCCTCCAGATGAAGCCCGGCAGAAGCCCCTGGCGTTTCGTAAAATGTATAGATATGAACTGCTATACTTATACAAATCTGCCATATACGACCGCCCCAAATGCCCCCTCAGTCTCGCCGATTCATTGACTTATTGGCCCCGATCTGGTATACTCTTTTGCAGTATAAGACAGGTGTCATCACGTCCTCTCTGATGTCGTTACAGGGGGCCGCGTAAGCCGGTTTTCGCGGCCCCCTATTATGTCAGGCAGACCCGAATCGACGACGACCTGACGCCCCTCCCGCAAGATCACCCAAGGTTTCCGTTGCGGCAGAGGCCCTCTATCAGCGCGACAAACGACGCCGGCGCCGAGCGCTGCCTCAGGCACTCGCTACCCGCATTTTCAGGAAGCCTTTACCGGCGCCCGCCGCAGCACAAGGAGTAGGTTTCATGGCCACAACCGACGGTTACAACGCCGCCCAGATCCGGGTCCTCAAGGGCCTGGAAGCTGTCCGCCGCCGACCGGCGATGTACATCGGGTCGACCGGCTCGCGCGGCCTGCACCATATCGTCTACGAGGTCGTCGACAACTCCATCGATGAGGTCTTTGCCGGAGTCGCGAGCGAGATCGACGTGACCATCGGCGAGGGCGACGTCATCTCCGTATCCGACGACGGTCGCGGCATCCCCGTGGACATGCACCCGACCGAGAAGCGCTCGGCCCTCGAAGTCGTGATGACGGTCCTGCACGCCGGCGGCAAGTTCGGCGGCGGCGGCTACAAGGTCTCCGGCGGCCTGCACGGCGTCGGCGTCTCATGCACCAACGCCCTATCGGAATGGTGCGAGGTCGAGGTCAAGCGCGACGGCAAGTTGCACTACCAGCGCTACCAGCGCGGCGTGCCCGACGAGCCGGTCAAGGTAATCGGCAGCGCCAAGGGCACCGGCAACCTCACCCGCTTCAAGCCCGATCCGCAGATCTTCGAGGCGACCGTCTTCGACTTCGACACCATCGCCCACCGCCTGCGCGAACTGGCGTACCTGAACGCCGGCGTGAAGATCAGCTTCAAGGACGAACGCGCCGGCAAAGAGCGCGAGGAGGTCTACCAGTACAAGGGCGGCATCGTCGAATACGTCGAGCACCTCAATGACGACAAGGATGTCCTGCACAAGCCGATCCATTTCGACGGCAGCCGCGAGGACATCAGCGTCGAAATCGCGATCCAGTACAACACCGGCATCTACGAGAACATCGTCTCCTACGCGAATGCGATCCACACGGAAGAGGGCGGCACGCACCTGTCGGGCTTCAAGACCGCCATCACCCGCACGATCAACAATTACGCCAGCGCGAACGGAATGCGCAAGGAGAAGGAGCGCAACTTCACCGGCGACGAAGTCCGCGAGGGGATGACCGCGGTCATCAGCCTCAAACTGCTTTCCCCGCAGTTCGAGGGCCAGACGAAGACGAAGCTGGGCAATTCCGATGTCGAGGGCCTCGTGAACTCGATCGTCTACGAGGGCCTCACCAACTACCTGCAGGAAAACCCGCGCGTCGCCAAGCGCATCGTCGAGAGCGCCATCACCTCCGCCCGCGCGAATGACGCCGCCCGCAAGGCCGCGGACGCCCAGCGCAAGACGGCCCTCACCTCCGCCGGCATGCCCGGCAAGCTCGCCGACTGCTCCTCCAAGGACCCGAGCGAGTGCGAGGTGTTCCTGGTCGAGGGCGACAGCGCCGGCGGCAATGCCAAGCAGGCCCGGGACAGCAAGTTCCAGGCCGTTTTGCCCCTGCGCGGCGTCATCATCAATGTCGAGAAGTACCGCCTGGACAGGATCCTCGACAACGAAGAGATCCTCGCCATGATTACCGCCCTCGGCACCGGCATCCATGTCGGCAGCCCCGACGGGAATGGCAACGGGAACGGAAATGGCAACGGCTCGGATACCGGAACGGAATCGACCAGCAAATTCGAGCTGGAGAAGCTGCGCTACCACCGCATCATCATCATGGCCGATGCAGACGTGGACGGCTCGCACATCCGCACTCTGATCCTCACTTTCTTCTTCCGCTACATGCAGCCGCTGATCCGCAATGGCCACGTATACGTCGCCCAGCCGCCCCTGTTCCGCATCAAATCCGGCCGCGACACCCTCTACGCGATGGAAGAGCGCGACCTGGAACCGATCCTCGAGAAGGTGGGCCGCCGGCGCGCGCAAGTCAACCGCTTCAAGGGCCTGGCCGAGATGGACGCCAGCGACCTTGCCGACACGACAATGAACCCCGAGAACCGCGTGCTGCGCCAAGTGACTCTCGAAGAAGGCGAGGAGGCCGACCGCATCATCTCGATCCTCATGGGCGAGAACGTCGAGAAACGCCGCGACTTCATCATCAAGCACGTGAAAAAGACCGACGACCTGGACTTGTGGGCGTAAAAGGGAAACGCTGAATGCTGAATGCTGAACGAACGGCGATCAGCGGCAGCGAACGGCAGGCAACGGCGGATGACGGGCACCGGCCGATAGGTGCCGCCTACCTTGGACGTGCTCGCCGTAAGCTGTCAGACCCCGGAGGGGTCGTCAGCCTCTAGCCAGGGGCGCAAGCCCCTGGAATCCAGACGCCCTCTCCACGAGTCAGCCCCGAAGGGGCGACACTGAACGCAGGATTAACTCGACATCGGGCCGTCGCCCGCTGTCCAGCCCAACATTCCGAATCCACTGTCCCACGTTTCCCTAGGTGACCCTTATGCCCGAAGAACACGATCCAACCGTCGGTAGGCTATCCCCCGTCTCGTTGCAGGACGAGATGACTGACAGCTATACGCGCTTTGCGCTGTCGGTCATCACCGCCCGCGCGTTGCCGGATGTGCGCGATGGGCTGAAGCCCTCGCAGCGACGCATCCTCACCGCGATGCACGACGACAATCTCGTCCCCGAGCGCCCGCACTCCAAGTGCGCGGCCATCGTCGGTGAGACGATGAAGACCTACCACCCGCACGGAGATGCGTCCATTTATGACGCCCTCGTGCGCATGGGGCAGGACTTCAATGCCCGCTATCCCCTCGTCGATCCGCAGGGCAACTTCGGCTCCGTCGACGGCGACCCCGCCGGCGCCGCCCGTTACACCGAGGCGCGGCTCTCGTCCGTCGCGATGGCGATGCTCGCGGACATCGACATGGAGACGGTGGACTTTAGGCCCACCTACGACGAGCGCAACCAGGAGCCCAGCGTCCTGCCGGGCATGTTTCCGAATCTCTTGTGCAACGGCGCCTCGGGCATCGCCGTCGCTTACGCAACGGAAATCCCGCCGCACAACCTCAACGAGGTCGTGGATGGCGCTATCGCGCTTCTCGATGATCCGAACATCACCATCGAGGGCCTGATGAAGCACATCAAGGGCCCCGACTTTCCCACCGCCGGGCTGATCCTGGGCATGAAAGGCATCCGGCAGTATTTTCACACCGGGCGCGGCTCGGTCGTCATGCAGGCTCGCGCGATCATCGAGCCGATGGACCGCGGCAACCGACAGGCGATTATCGTCACCGAGTTGCCGTACCAGATCGGCAAGTCTGCGCTCATCAAGCAGATCGCCAAGCTCATCGAGGCGGGCAAGATCGATGGCATCTCCGATCTGCGCGACGAGTCCGACCGCAAGGGCATGAGGATGGTCATCGAGCTTAAGCGCGATGCCAACCCCAACGTGGTCCTCAACAATCTGTACAAGCACACGAACCTGCGGACCACCTTCGCCGCGAACATGCTCGTGCTGGTGCCCGTCGCCGGGGCGCTCGTGCCGCGTCAACTTAACCTCAAGGAGCTTCTGGAGCAGTTCCTGCTCCACCGGCGCGAGGTCATCACCCGCCGCACCCGCTTCCTCCTGCGCAAGGCCGAGGAGCGCGCGCACATCGTCGAGGGTCTGCTGAAGGCGATCAACATCATCGACGAGGTCATTGCGCTCGTCCGCGCCAGCGCCAACCGCACAGAGGCGCGCCACGGGCTCATGTCCAACTTCGACTTCTCCGAGCGGCAGGCCGAGGCGATCCTAAGCCTGCAGCTCGGCCAGCTCACCCGCCTGTCGCGCATCGAGCTGGACAAGGAGATGGACAGCCTCCGCAAAGAGATCGACGAGTACAACGGCATCCTGGCGTCCGAAGAGCGCAAGTCCGAGGTCATCAAGCAAGAGCTTCGCACCATCAAGCGCGAGTTCGGCGACGAGCGCAAGACCCGCATCATCCCCGACGAAGCCGATGATATCGAGATGGAGGATCTCATCGCCCAGGAGGACATGACGATCACCATCACCCGCGACGGGTACATCAAGCGCCTGCCGGTGGATACCTACCGCCTGCAGCGGCGCGGCGGGCGCGGCGTGGTGGCGCTGACGAAGAAGGAAGAGGACATCGTCAAGGACCTCTTCGTGGCGACGACCCATCACATCATCTTCTGCTTCACCAACACCGGCAAGGTCTACCGCATGAAGGCCTACCAGGTGCCGATCGCCAGCCGGACGGCCCGTGGCACGCCGGTGGTGAACCTCGTGCCGCTGCAGCCCGGCGAGTCCATCACCGCCATGATCCCCATCGCCAGCTTCGATGTGGGCGGCTATCTGGTGATGTGCACCAGGGGCGGCACCATCAAGAAGACCGCGTTGAAGGAGTTCGATACGGTCTATAAGACCCTGGGCCTGAATGCGATCAATCTGGCCGAGAAGGACGAGCTTCTGTGGGTCCTGTGGACCGACGGCACGAAGGACGTCCTCGTCGCCACCCGCGAGGGCAAGGCGCTGCGCTTCTCCGAGGAGGACGTGCGCCCGATGGGCCGCAACGCCGCCGGCGTGTCGGCGATCCACTTGCGCAAGGGCGACCGGATCGAGTGCCTCGCAGTGCTGAACAAGGACGACAAGCGCGACCTGCTCGTGGTCGCAGAGAAAGGCCTCGGCAAGCGCACGCCTCTGGCCGACTACCGCTGCCAGGGCCGCAATACTCAGGGCGTGATGACGCTACAGATCACCGAGAAGAACGGGTTCGTGGTGGGGGTCTTAGTGGTCGATCCCGAGGATGAGATTATGTGCATCACGAAGCAGGGCGTCCTGATCCGAATGCCCGTGGACAAGATCCGCCAGACGGGCCGCAACGCCCAGGGCGTGAAGATCGTCAACCTCGACGAGGGCGACAAGTTCATGGCGGTGGCGAAGGTCGTCCGCGAGGCCGGCGAATCGCCGGAGGATGCGGTGACGTAGGCCGTCGCGCCGCCTCGAGAGCCCCCGCGGGCGTCTCGCCCGCGGCCGTTTGCCTCTCCCCTTCCGGCACGGGAGGCTGGCCCGTTCCGCGTTGTTGGCGGGGCGGAACGGAGTAGGGCTGTTCTGTCTTCTCGATTCATATATGGCCGCCCTTTTATGTTTTATCGTGTTGTAAAAGAAGGAATATTGTGGCAATACGGTTAATTCTGTTCGTGCGAGGCCGTCGCTCGGCCCGGACTATGTCCCCCGGCCGAGCAACACCCACGGCATAATGGCGCCTACGGGCACCGTTCGCACGAACAGGAGGCAATCGACATGCAAGTCAAGCAAGGGGACGTATTGGTCTGTCAGTGTGAGGACTGCAATCTGGAACTGACGGTCACCAAGGCGTGTGAAGATGACAAGTGCAGCACATGCAGCGACGTCGAGGTTAGTTGCTGCGGCAAACCGATGACCGTGAAAGCCGGTGGGTGTTGCTGCTGCGGAGAATGACGCGACATCAGGCGGCATCGGGGGTTGCCCCAATGCTGTTTACTTAGGCGCGGGGTGCCCGCCGAAGGCGGGCGGGGACCCCGCGCGCTCCGCTGACACTGTGGGGTCCCCTGCTACGCGGGCGAAGACACTTCACAGCTTAAGTGAACAGTGTTGGGGTTTGCCCCCCCTGTCCTGATCGGAGCGCCGCGGCAAGCTTAAGATGCCGCGGCGCTCCGTCGTCCTCATCGCAAGCTTTCGAGGACCCTGCGCGTTAAGATAGGAAACACTTGCATTATCATGCTTCATAGCAAAGCAGGGGGCAGCAGGCTATACGGGATTCTCACGGCCTCCGGGCAAGCCGCAAAACCTTAATCTGTGTGACTGGGACTGAGTCTTGACGAGTACCGAGGCGGTATCTATAGTGTAATCCCGTGTAGCATTGGATAGGGAAAGCTTAACACAGCTCTCCGGTGGGTATACTATAAGGTCGCTTCTCCCCCTCTCCTCACGGGTATCATAGTAGTGTAGCGGCACAACCAGACTTGCCCGGCGCGTGCCATTGTCGCAACGTTGACGGTCCCGTCCGAGACCCCGGCGCCCCGCTCAGACGACAGCACCGCTTGACCCGAGGGATGAACCATGCCAGTCACCGACACTGTTCCCCGCATCGCCGAGAAGCATCTTACCGAAAACGCTCTGACCGTCCTGCAGCGTCGCTATCTGAAGAAGGACAAAGAGGGCAAGGTCATCGAGAGCCCCGATGAGATGTTCTGGCGGGTGGCCGAGAACATCGCCCAGGCCGATGCCCTCTACGGCGCCGGCCCCGAGCAGGTGCGTGAGCGCGCGGTGGGGTTCCACGCGGCGATGGCGTCGCTGGAGTTCATGCCCAACAGCCCGACGCTGATGAATGCCGGCAGGGGCCTGCAGCAGCTTTCGGCGTGCTTCGTGCTCCCCGTCGAAGACGCGATGGAATCGATCTTCGAGACGGTGAAGAACACCGCGCTGATTCACCAAAGCGGCGGCGGCACCGGCTTCTCGTTCTCGCGTCTGCGGCCCGAGGGCGACATCGTCGGCTCGACGAAGGGCACCGCCTCCGGGCCGGTGTCGTTCATGTCGGTCTTCAATTCGGCGACCGAGACGATCAAGCAAGGCGGCACCCGTCGCGGCGCGAACATGGCCGTCCTGCGAGTCGATCACCCCGACATCCTCAAATTCATCGAGTGCAAGACCGACCTGACGAAGCTGACGAACTTCAACATCTCCGTCGCCGTCACCGACGAGTTCATGCGCGCGGCGCGCAACCAGAAGCCGTACGACCTCATCAACCCGCGCACGAAAGCCATCGTCGGCCAACTCGATGCCGAGGAAGTGTTCGGCAAGATCGTCCAGGCCGCGTGGGGGAGCGGCGAGCCGGGCGTCATCTTCATCGACCGCATCAACGCCTACAACCCGACCCCCGAAATCGGCGAAATCGAGAGCACGAACCCGTGCGGCGAGCAGCCGCTGCTGCCGTACGAATCGTGCAACCTCGGCTCGATCAACCTCTCCCTGATGACTTCCGGCGAGATCATGCACGCCGAGATGGACTGGGACAGGTTGGGCCGAACGGTGCGCCTGGCGGTTCACTTCCTCGACAACGTCATCGACATGAACCACTTCCCACTGCCCGAGATCGAGGACATGACGAAGGCCAACCGGAAGATCGGCCTCGGCGTCATGGGCTTCGCCGACATGCTCATTCAGATGGGCATTCCGTACGATTCCGAGCAGGCCGTCGCGATGGCCCGCCAGGTCATGCAGTTCATTCGCGACGAGGCCCGGGCGGCATCTCGTGAATTGGCGGAAGTCCGCGGGCCGTTCCCGAACTATGAGAAGAGCGTCTTCCCGAAGATGAACGGTGGCTGGAAGTTCCGCAACGCCACCACGACCACCATCGCGCCGACCGGCACCATCAGCATCATCTCCGGGGCCTCGGGCGGGATCGAGCCGCTGTTCGCGGTCGCTTTCAGCCGCCACGTCATGGACAACGACGAGCTGGTCGAGGTCAACCCGCTGTTCGAGCAGGTCGCCCGCGACCGTGGCTTCTACACCCCCGATCTCATCAAGGAGGTCGCCGCGAAAGGCACCTTGCACGAGGTCCCCGGCATCCCGTCCGACGTGGTGCACGTCTTTACGGTGGCCCACGATGTGTCGCCCGCCTGGCATACCCGCATCCAGGCCGCCTTCCAGGAGTTCACCGACAACGCGGTCTCCAAGACGGTCAACTTCGCGAACACCGCCACAGTCGAGGATGTCGCCTCGGTTTACAACCTCGCCTACGATCTCGGCTGCAAGGGCGTCACGATCTACCGCGACGGCAGCCGCGACGCGCAGGTGCTGCGCACCGGCAAGACCGAGGCCGCCAAGCAGCCCGAGCCTGTCCTCGCTGCCACCGTCGTGCCTCAGCCGCGCCCGTCGGTGGTGTCGGGCACCACGCGCATGATGAACACCGGCTGCGGCAAGCTGTATATTACCGTCAACTATGACGAGAGCGGCCCGTTCGAGATTTTCGGCAACATGGGCAAGGCCGGGGGCTGCGCAGCCTCGCAGACCGAGGCGCTCGCCCGCCTCGCCTCCCTCGCTTTCCGCTGCGGCGTCGACGCCGAGCACGTCATCAAGGAGCTTCGCGGCATCTCCTGCCACATGCCCTCGTGGGAACAAGGCGGCGGGAAGATTCTGTCCTGCGCCGACGCCTTCGCCAAGGCCATCGAGCGCACCATCCACCCGGAGGGCAAGCAACTTTCGATCAACTTCAACGGCAAGAGCTTCGGCCACGCCGGAGCCTGCCCCGACTGCGGCGGCGTGCTGTACCACGAAGAGGGCTGCAGCAAGTGCCACGACTGCGGATATTCGCAGTGTGACTGAGCGCACCTGAGTCGCCATTTCTCCATCGTACCACGCCATCTCGACCCACCGATTCGGGTTATCCTCCTTGACCATGTGGATGCGCGGTTATGCTCTTTGACAACTCAAATCGGTAATCACGCTCCCCTCTCCTCGTTCGTAGGGCGCAGACCGTCCGCAGGGCGTTTACCGCCCGCAGGGCGGTCCGCCGAAGGCCCCTCAACCGGACGCTTTGTATGTGTTTGGCGACACTTCTTCCAGACCATGTGGCAGCGCGATTTATCGCGCGAATCACGTCGTATAGTTACCAACGCTTCGACTTCGACGGAGTGCTTGCTCGCAACTGACGGCGCAATGGGCGGAGGGCAGTTCGGCCCGCATTTGGCGCGA
>Ga0181520_10010595_pt1 | contig 12322 bp, 8 predicted proteins | sample PEATcosm2014_Bin_29_FD_132451 | JGI IMG/M metagenome (GOLD analysis project Ga0181520, IMG submission 132451) | Peatland microbial communities from MTU Mesocosm Facility, Houghton, MI, USA - PEATcosm2014_Bin02_30_metaG | ecosystem: Environmental > Terrestrial > Soil > Wetlands > Peat | place...
CGTAATCGGCCGGCCTACCACCAGGTAGCTCGCCCCGTCGCGGAGCGCGTCGCCAGGGGTGGCAATGCGCTTCTGATCGCCTTTGGCCGCTCCCTTGGGCCGGATTCCCGGCACCACCAGGGCCGCGTCCGGCCCGGCCAGCGCCCTGAGCGACCGCACCTCCTCCGGCGAGCAGACAAAGCCGTCCATGCCGGCGCCCAGGCCCATCCGGGCCAGCAGTTCAACCTGTTCGGCGGGGGTCCGGCTCAGCCCGATGGCGGCCAGCTGTGCCTGGTCCATGCTGGTCAGCACGGTAACGGCCAGCAGGCGCGGCGGTTTGGCGGAGTCTTCCAGAGCCGCCCGCGCGGCGGCCAGCATCGCCGGCCCACCGCTGGCGTGCAGTGTCAGCATCTGCACTCCCAGCCCCGCGGCAGAGCGCACCGCCCCGGCCACGGTGTTCGGAATGTCGTAGAACTTCAGGTCGAGGAAGACGGAGAAGCCCTGTTCCAGCAGCGGCTCGATCACCGCAGCGCCGGCGGCGGTGTAAAGCTCCATGCCGACCTTGACCCATCGAACAGACCCGTGCAGGCGCTGGGCCAGTGCGGCGGCGGCCGGGGCGTCCGGGACGTCGAGGGCGACGATGAGGCGGTCGCGAGCCTGGGCGACCGGGTCGGCCGGCGCGGCGGGCGGCGCGGGCTGCGCGGCGAATGTCGGGTTGTGACGCTCTGGAATGGGCATTGCGGTCTGGGTTTATTTTACCGGCATTGCATGCAGCGGGGGTTTGCCTGGCAGCCGGGGCCGGAGCGGGGAGGGTTCGGGCCGGCGCGCGGAAGCAATGGCGCGGACCGGGCGCGTTGAGGCGCGGAGGGGGATGCAGTACCTTCAAGGTGAAGCGGAATTGCATGCAGGCGCTGCGCGCAGCAGCCCTTTGGTTGAGAGACGAAGCGGATCGAGGGGGCAAGTTGACGAAGGCGGACAACTGGATGGGGCGGTGGGCGGCGGCGGCTGGGCTGGCGGCGATTCTTCTGGCGGGCGCGGGCGCGGCGGCGCAGTCGCAGGCCAGGAACGATCCGCGGGGCTCTGCCCGGAACGCGCAGGACGTGTATACGAATCCCCTGAATCGTGACCCGCAGGTGAAGGAAGCCTTTCAGCACTTCTATGATTTGGACTACCCCGGAGCGGTGGCGCGGTTTGAGAAGTTTCACGAGGAGCACCCGGGTGATCCGCAGCCCACGGCTCTCCTGCTCGAGGCTGAGGTCTTTCAGGAGCTCTACCGGCTGGACATGCTGGATACGACGTTTTACGCCAATGACGGGTTTTTGACCGGGAAGCACGCGACGGCGGAGGATCCGGCGGCAAAACAGCGCATTCTGGGCCTGGCCGATGAGGTGGTGCGTGAGGCGGACTGGCGGATCGGCCAAAATCCGAACGATGTGGACGCTCTTTATGCGCGTGCCTGGGCCCGGGCGCTCGAGTGCACCTACATTGCGATGGTGGAGCGGGGGTTCGGCGCGGGGTTCCGTCTGGCGATGAAAGCCAAGGATGACGATCAGCGGGTGTTGCAACTGCGGCCGGACTACGTGGACGCGAAGCTGGTGGTGGGGGTGTACGAGTACGTGGTGGGGGCTCTGCCGTGGCCATTCAAGATACTGATTGGGTTCGCGGGGGTGACGGGATCGAAGGCGCGGGGGCTGGCCATGCTGGAGGACGCCGGACAACGGGGCGTGATCACCAGCGTTGAGGCGCGGACGACGATTGCGCTGTTTCTGCGGCGCGAGGCGCGGTATAAGGAAGCGATTGAAGTGGTGCGTGGACTGAAACAGCAGTATCCGCGGGACTATCTGTTCTGGCTGGAGGAGGCAAACCTGCGCAAGGACGCCGGCGAGGGGATGGCGGCGGTGGATGCGTACCGGGCGATCCTGGCCGCGAACCAGAAGCCGGGGTATTTTTATTCCGCGCAGATGGAGCTGACGTATTTTGGGCTGGGCGACGCGCTGCGCGGTCAGAGGCATTATCAAGAGGCAGCCGCAGCGTATGAGCAGGCGGCGTGGAGCAGGACAGTGGGGCCGGAGCTGAAGGTGCGGTCGCTGCTGGCGGCGGGCGAGTGCTACGACGTGATGGGGCAGCGGACACTGGCAGTGCGAGATTACCAGGCTGCGATTGCGGCGGGGCCGAATACTTCAAGGGCGGATACGGCGAGGAGGTACTTGCGGGGGGCGTATCGGGGAAATTGACCGCCATGCATTCGCATCGCGGTGGGGAATTGACCGCTGCTCTTCGCTTGCGGGAACCTGGAGCGGGGTGGGCGCGTAGCTTTGAGTGGTGCGCGGCGTTGGCCGCGGGAGGATTGGATATGGCGATCTATTGCAGCCGGTGCGGGACAGCACAGGCGGATGGGGCGCGGTTCTGTTCGAACTGCGGCGCGGCGATGAACGGTGCGCCAGGCGCGGTGGGAACTCGGCCGCTGATGAGGCCCCGGGTGGGACGGCAGATTGCGGGCGTGTGCCTGGGACTGTCGCAGGCGTATGGGTGGGACATCGGGATTGTACGCGTGCTGACGGTGTTGGGACTGGTGTTCAGCGGCGGGATCGTGGGCGTGGCCTACCTGGCGGGGTGGATTGGAATTCCCGAAGAGCCGCTGGAGCCACAGGCGGGGGCGTATCCTCCTGGCATATGACGGAGAGCTACGAGGTTGACGGGGCTCGGCTGACCTATGCGGAGAGCGGAGCGGAATTGCCGGTGGTGTTTCTGCATCCGACGCCGCTGGACCACTCGTACTGGGAGCCGCTGATTGCGGAACTGGGCGGGTTGCGGGCGATTGTGCCGGACCTCCGTGGGCACGGCAGCTCGGAACTGGGCGAGGGACTGCCGGTGGGCGAGTTTGCAAGCACGCCGGATGCGCCGGTGCTGAGCGTAGGACGGCTGGCTCTGGATGTGCTGAAGCTGCTGGAACACCTGGAAGTGGCGACGGCGGTTTTTGTAGGGTGCTCGATTGGGGGGTATGTGCTGCTTGAGCTGTGGCGGCGCGCGCCGGAGCGAATGAAGGGGCTTGGATTTGTGTGCTCGAAGGCGCAGGCGGATACCGAGGCTGGCCTCGAAAAGCGGGCGGCGAATATTGCGCTGCTGCGGGCAGAGGGGACTGCGGGGCTGTTCGACGGGATGGCGCGGAGCCTGATTGGGGCGACGGCGCAGAAACGGCGGCCGGGGATTCTGGAAGAGCTGCGGGCGCTGATGACGCTGACGCCGGAGGCGGCGATAGCGGTGCAGGCGGGGTTGGCGATGAGGCCGGATTCGCTGCCGACGGTGAAGACGATCGGCGTGCCGGTGCTGGCGATTGCGGGCGGCGAGGATGGGGGCGCGACGGCGGCGGAGATGGAACTGTTCCGCGAGGCGCCCGGCCAGTGTGAGTTTCACTTGATCGCGGATGCGGGACACTTTGCGGCGTATGAGCAGCCGGAGACAGTAGCGAGACTGATGCGGGATTGGCTAGGGCAGTTTAAAGACTAGCGCGCGTCGCAGGAATGGATGAATCTCGAATTCATCTCACCTATCTATAGCTGAAATAATCGATGGATCACGTTTTGTGACTCCTTTGTATTGACAGCGAATCGCAGCGGCGCGTACAGTTCGCTCGGCTGATTCAGCTCACCGCTAAGCTGTTTTTGCAAAGCATTTTCGGAATGCGCGCAGGCGTTTTGCGAGTCATAGCAGGTGGCATTTACGTCCACCCCGCGGAATGAGATCTGACCGTGGGGACCCCGACGGAAAAAGCTACTGAGGCCTATGGCTTCGGTCTACACCCATTTCGAAAACGCTGCAGCGGAATTCCAGAACGGATGGAGTAAAACATGAAACGCATTTTGGCTGTCCTGCTCTTTTGCTTTTGCGCCGCCTTGGCGACTTCAATGCCCTTGCCGGGACAGGCCACGACGGTCTGGGAGATCGGGAAACTTGACCAGTCGAACTACGAATTCAAGGCCCTTGCGGCCAGCCATGTGGATTACCAGGTGGGCAAGAGCGATTGGGCCAGGGAGTGGCCCAACGAACAGCGAGCAGGATCGGTGTACGATGTGCGCTTCGATCTTGGCGCTGCACCGCGCGGCGTGTTTACGCTGAAGGTCTCCGCGCTGGTTACTTACCAGAGAACTCCCGCCGTGCAGATTCAAATCAACGGTCACAAAGGACTCTACTATGTGCATCCCAGGCCGCTCTATCTTGGAGACCAGCGCTTCCGTTTCGCGGATGAGTTGACGATCGACATTCCGGCGAACTACCTGACAAAGGGAGCGAATGACCTGGCGCTGTCGGTTGTGGACACGGAGGCAGGCGCGGCCAAGGGGAGTACGCCGGCTGCGACGCTGGCTTACGATTACCTCTGCCTGGTCAACAATCCGGATGCGACCTATGACAAACGCGGCCTGCACGCCGATGTACTTCCGACGATCTTTTACCTGCAGAAAGACGGCAAGCTGGTTGAGTTAGTCGATGCCTATCTTCGTCTCGGGCAGGCGACGCCAGCGGGGCGGGCGGTACTTACCGTCAACGGTGAGCATCTGAGCGCCGACCTTGCTGCGCAAAGAGATTTTGGCGAAGAGCGCGTCGAATTTGAGGTTCCGGAGTGGCAGGGAGACGCAAAGGCCAGGCTGGAAGTTGCGGCGGGGGCGCATCGCGGCTTCGATGTAACGCTGACTGCACAGCGCAAGTGGACGATCTTCATGGTGCCGCACACGCACGTGGATATCGGCTACACGGATTACCAGGGCAAGGTGGCTGAAACCCAGGCCAATACACTGGTGGAAGCAGCCGATATGATCCGGAGCCATCCGGAGTTTCGATTTGCGACCGACGGCTCGTGGAATGTGAAGCAACTGCTGGAGTCGCGCAGCAAGGCGGAACAGGACGATGTAATCGATCTGATCCGCGCGGACAAGATCGGGGTGCCAGCTGACTACTTTAACCTGCTGACCGGTTACGCATCGCTGGAGACGCTTTATCGCTCGCTGTATTACACGAAGAGCCTGTCGCGCGAGTATAACCTTCCGTTCAACTATGCGACCACGACCGATGTTCCATCTTATACGGGAGCTTATCCTTCGGTGCTGGCCAGCGCGGGCGTCAAATACTGGGCAGTGGGCGGCAACCAGGACCGGGCACCGGTGCTGAATCACGAGCAATGGGACGAGAAGTCACCCTTCTATTGGGAAGGCCCGGACGGCAACAAGGTGCTGTTCTGGTACTCACATGGCTACGCGCAGATTGGGCTGTTCGGCAACCAGCAGGAAGCAACCATACGGGAATCCCTGACGAAATTTCTGGCGGCCTATAACAAGCCAGAGTACAAGCCGGATGCCGCCCTGATGTATGGGGCGCAGGGGGAGAATACCGATCTACACCCGCAACTGGCCACGTTTGCTGCCGCATGGAACCAGTCCTATGCGTATCCCAGGCTGCAATATGCGACTTTTGCGGATTTCTTTGGCTATATCGAGAAGAAGTATGGCGCGGAGTTACCGACTTACAAGGGAGATATGGGACCGTACTGGGAAGACGGTATTGGTTCGGACGCATACTATGCCGCCGAGGACCGGCAGAATCAGAGCGACGCGCTGACCTCGGAGATTTTATCGACGGTGTCCCATACCGTGAATCCCAATGCGCATCCGCCCAAGGCGGAACTCGATGATGCGTGGAACAACATACTGTCTTTCGCCGAGCATACATGGGGCGCGAGTAACTCGATCTCGCAGCCAGACAGCGAGGAAGCAGTCAAGCAGTTAGCGGTTAAGGATAACTTTGCGACCCAGGCGAGCTTTGAGCTGGAAGATATTCAAGAGAGGTCTCTGACCCAGTTAGCGCACAATATTCATATTCCGGCCAGAACGCTGGTGGTTTTCAACCCGCTGAACTGGAAGCGCAATGCGCTGGTTGAAGCCGAGCTGCGCAAGAACGAAGAGCTGGTCGATCTGACCACGCATGATGCGGTTCCTTTCGAAGTGATGTGGACGAAGGAGAACTTCCTGCATGTCCGCTTCCTGGCGAGCGATCTGCCCCCGGTGGGATACAAGTGTTTCCAGATCCGGCCGGTGACGGGCGGCGCCGCGTCGGAACCTTCCGCTGAAAATAATCCTGTGGTCGAAAATCAGTATTACCGCATCACCATCGACGCTGAAAGCGGAGCGGTACGCAGTATTTACGACAAGCAACTGCAGCGCGAACTGGCCGATGCGAGCAGTCCGTACAGGTTCGGGCAGTACTTATATGTGACCGGCGGCGACCCGCATGGCGATGGGATGAACCAGATGATTCATGCGTATGCCGAGTTCCCGAAGGCGGAGTTGACCGTGCATCCGGCAAGCGATGGGCAGTACCTGGGCGCGGAGAAGACGCCGTGGGGTTACAAGATCCATCTGCGCAGCGCGGACGTGAATACGCCGGCAATCAACCTGGAAATTCTGCTGTACGACAACGAGAAGAAGATCGAGTTCCGCTATACCGTCGAAAAGACGTACACCACGGCCAAGGAAGGTGTGTATTTCGCATTCCCGACGTCGGTCGAGTCTCCGGAGTTTGCCTACGGCACGCAGCAGGGATGGGTGGATCCGGCGCACGATCTGCTGAAAGGCGCATGCCTGGAGTGGTTCAGCATCCAGAAGTGGATGGCCGTGCATGGGACGGGCGTTTCGGTTGGGATTGTCCCGATCGATGCGTCGCTGGCGAGCCTGGGCGACATCAATCGCGGGGAGTGGCCCGGCGAGTTTCATCCGAAGTCGGCCACGCTGTTTTCTTACGCGATGAATAACTACTGGCACACGAATTATCGCGCGGGGCAGGGCGGGACGTTCACCTTCCGCTATGTGTTGACGAGCGCCGCAGACTTCGATCCGGCGGCGCTGAGCCGGCTGGGGTGGGAAAGCATGGAATCGCCCGCACTGAACATGGTGATCAACAACGACAAGGTGGGCGATCCGGACGAGCCGCTGCCGGCCGAGGGAACAAGCTTCCTCGAAATCGACAACCCCAACGTGGCCCTGGTGACCTGGAAGCTGGCAGAGGATGGCAAGGGAACCATTCTGCGGCTGAAGGAGATCGCAGGCCAGAGCGAAGCAATGTCGGTCAAACTGCCTCGCGCCAAGATCAGCTCGGCCAGCCTGTGCAATTCAGTGGAGGATCCGTTGCATGATCTGGAAATTACGGACAACACCATCCACTTGAACCTTCATCCTCATGAAGTGCTGACAGTGCGTTTGATTCCGTGATGGAATTCGAGCAAGGCTTACAAGGCTTTTCCGGCTCGGTGCGACAGGAGACGTGGCGAGCGCTGCTGTGCGCTGATGCGAAGCTGCTCTAACGGCGCGGGCTAGTCGAGGACGGGGGCGTAGGTGGTGGGGTAGCGCTCGGTGGTGGTCATGAGGGTGTGAATGTCTGCGACGGGGCGAATGCCGCCGCGGGCTCCGGAGGCCATGCAGTTCTGGGCAGCGGCGGCGCAGGAGAAGTCAAGCTGGCGGTCGAGAGGCCAGTCCTGGAGGAGGCCGTAGATGAAGCCGGCGCGGAAGATGTCGCCTGCGCCGGTGGTGTCGACCACGGGGACGCGGAAGGCGGGGCAGTGGCGGAACTGGCGGCCATCCCAGGCGAGGACGCCGTCTTCGCCGAGAGTGGCGGCGGTGAGGCGGCAGCCGTAGCGGAGCTGCATGCTGCGCAGGGAGCGCTCGAGGTTGGTGTCGTCCATGAGACGGCAGGTGAAGTCGCGGTTGACGATGAGGTAGTCGATGTTTTCGATGAGGGCTTCGACGTTGGGGTAGGGCTCATCGAGGTCAGCGACGACGGAGACGCCAGCAGCGCGGGCCCAGGCTGCGGCCTGAATGGCGGCGGCGGTGTCGCGGCCGTCGACGTGGAGGACGCGGGCGTTAACGATCCACTCGCGCTCGAGCTCTTCAGGCTGGAGGACCATCTGCGGGTTGCGCTGGCAGAGGACGGTGCGATCGCCGCCGTTGTCGACGAGGATGACGTTCTGCAGGCTGTGGGCGCGGGGGACGGTGACGATGCGGGGCTCAGTGCCGACGCGGGCGAAGGCATCCATGTGGAGCTTGGCGGCGTGGTCGTCACCGAACTTGCCGACGTAGCGGGTGCTAATACCCCATGTCTGGCAGGCGACGACGGTGGTGGCGACCTGTCCTCCGGGCTGGATGGAGCGCTGGGCGTACTCGACTTTGGAGCCGCGCTCGGGGTAGTTCGACAGAGGAATCAGCGTGTCAGTGGCGTTGAGGCCCACGCCGACCAGGTCAACCTTCACACAATCGGCCATTCAGTAATTGTAAATCGCGGCGGGGTGTGCGCGGCGGAATGGGGGTTTGCGGGCGGACCTGGGCGAGTTGCGGGAGCGGGATGAGAGATTTCCGCGATTAACCGGGCCGCGGTGATATACAGGGGATGATCCTGTCTGAAAAAGAAACTACTTTCCTGACTTGCGCCTGCCCTTCCCACCCTGTCTGCCGGCAAGCCGTCCAATCCTAGAGTACGAGACCCTGTACGAGGAGCAATCATGCAGGTTACGAACCAGGTGCAAGAGCACATCGACACGATCGCGAAGCATGAGCAGGAGTTTCTGGCGCGGAGATCGCCGGCGGAACGGCTGGGCGATTTGACCGCGGCTATTGTCGGCAACCTGGGATATGTGGCTGCTCACCTGCTTCTCTTTTCATTCTGGATACTGGTCAATACCCTGCATGTGCCGCATATTCCGCACTTCGATCCTGTGCCGTTTTCGCTATTGCAGACGATTGTTGCGATGGAGGCGATTCTGCTGGCCAGCCTGATCCTGATGCGGCAATCGCGACTGGCGCGCCGCGCGGATGAGCGGGAACACCTGGTGCTGCAGATTCTGCTGCTCACGGAAAAAGAGGTGACGGCGGTGATCAGCATGAATCAGCAGATTGCACGCAAGGTGGGCTTGTGGGATCTGGAGAACCGCGAGGAGATTGAACAACTGGGGCAGAAGACTTCAATCGACGATGTTGCCGAGGACATACAACGGAGTATGACAGAGGATATGTAGCGGAGCCTGCCCGCGCGATGACACTGATTCTCTGATTCCAGTCGCTTCAGGTTAGAAGGCTGGCTGCGGAGAGCTCACACCGCAGCCATGGCCTGCGACTGACACTTATTCCTGGCTACCAACGAGCGAGAAGACGGCTCCCTGGGGATCCTGGCCCTGGATGATCCAGCCGCCGCCGGGGACCTGAATGGGACCGCTGAGAACCTTGCCGCCGCCGGCTTCAATGCGCTTGATTGCCGCGCCGATGGAGTCGACGCAGAAGTAGAACTTCCAGCAGGAGACGGGCACCTGCGGGGGCTTGACCATCATGCCGCCATCGCCCATCTGCTTGTTGTCGCCCTGATCGAAGATGCGATAGATGCCCATGGGCCCCATGTCCATATCGCTGAGTTTGGTCCAGCCGAAGAGCTTGTTGTAGAAGTCCATGGAGGCGTCGAGGTCGGTGGTGTAGAGCTCGTGCCAGCCGATGGTGCCGGGCGTGGGCGGCGCGGGACGCTGCGGCGTGGGCATGGCGGGGTTGGCGGTGAAGACGACGATTGCGGCATCCTGCGGGTCAGACATGACGGCGAAGCGGAGCATTCCGGGAACGTCGGTGGCGGGCTTCCAGAGTTTGCCGCCGGCTTCGACGATCTTTTCAACGTGCGCATCGACGTCGTCGACCGCAATGTAGCCAACCCAGGCGGTGTGCTGGGGGAGATGCAGCATGCCGGCCATGCCGACGCCGCCAATGTTGAAGGTGGTGTAGGGATGGCTGCCATCGGCGGTTACGTCCTGGGTCGTCCAACCGACGACATCGGAGTAAAACTTTCCGGCTGCCTGGGTGTCGCTGGTCATGAGCTCGTACCAGGCGAACTTTCCTTTGGGGGTAAACATGGGGGATCTCCTTGGGGAATGGATGCCGGCTGGACTCGACTCGTAGACGATATTAACTCGATTGGGGGCGTGGCGATTGGGCGGGATGTAAATTTTGGCGCGGCGGCGAGGGTGGGCTTGCGGCGATCGGAGATCCGGCGGCGGGGGAAGGCTGTTTTTCAGGGGCGCCAGGGGTGGAAGTTGAGGTTACGGGAGAGCATGAGCTTGACGGTCAGTTTGTCGGACGCCGAGGTGAGGCCGTAGCCGACGCCGCTCTCGACATTGATGCCGAGGAACTTGGGGTTGGTGTAGTCCATGGTGGCCCAGACCTCGTGAAACTGCTGGCGGAGGGGGAGGAAACCGTTGAGGGGGCCGAAGCTGTCGTACTCCTCGGCGGCGACGGCCCACTTGTCATTGAGGTTGTAAGCGACGCGGCCGGCGGGGTTGTACTGGAGGTTGCCGGGACCGCCGGTGTAGTCAGTGTCGACGATGGGGTTGTAGATGATGTCCCACGGATGGAGGTGGAAGCCGATGATGGGGCGAATTTCAGAAGAGATGGTGCGTGGCTCCCAATAACTGCGATTGACGCTGAACTCGTAATTGGCCGCGTAGAAAAATGTGTGGTCGTGCGCATGGGGACGGGCAAAGAGCTCGCGGATTTTGAAGCCGTTGATGGTGGAACCGTGGTTGATGGAATAGGGCGAGGTGACTGGGAGATAGAGGCCCTGCTCCATCCACGGCTTGACGCCATAGGCCCACTCGGCGGTGACCTGGAAGGAGTGATCGGCGATGATGGCGCCGGGGTAGTCGGGCTTGGTGCGGCCACGGGGCGTGAAATTGTTGTGGACCATCAGATTGAAGATTCCGACCGGGGCAATCTCTCCATCGTAGACCTGGATCTCGTCAGTTTGTGCATGGAGGTACGCGGGGATTGTGACGAGACAGAAAACGACCAACAGGGCGGCGCGGATATTCATGGCTCGGCCGGGATCTCCTTTTTCGGCGGGGAAGTTCACAAATTGCTGGGTCTTACGAGAGGAATGGGGAACACGCCCGCAGGGGCAATTAAGGATAAGACGGTCTTAGAAGCGTTATGGTCTCAACGGCGATGTGGAGGGCGTGGTGGGACGATCTCTCCGCGGATTGCGGAGAGTGGGATCCCGGAGGACTCGATCAGGAGAAGCGGGTGACCCGCCAGAGGTTGACGGCGGCGGTAACGGCTACGGCGACGAGGATGGTGGCGAGGACGGCGACCCAGGTGTAGTTCATGGCGAGGGCTGGGATGCGAGCGTTGAAGCCGAGGACGATGAAGATGCCGGCGGCTACGGCGACGATCACATAGTCCCACCAGTGGCGGCCTTCCGTGCTGGGGGCGAACTCCGAACCGCTGTAAGCCTGGAGGACGCGGTCGTAGTTGAGATTGAAGCGGACGCACTCGCGCATGAGGGCCTGGTTGGTGGAGACGTGCTCGCGCTCAGTGGCGACGGCGGTGCTGACGGCTACGGCGCCGAGGATCATGACAAGAGAGCCGGCCACGACCAGGATGCGGTGGGAGACGTCAGCATGGGCCAGCTCGGCAAAGACCAGAGCGCCCCAGGCGAGTCCCCAGAGCTGATTGGTGTTTGAGAGCGGGATGGCGCGGCCGATGCCGAGATACTTGGCGGCGAACTGCTGGAAGATGTCGCCGACGACCCAGACGAGACCGCCGAGGAAGAGCCAGAAGAGCATGTGCGCAGTCTGCGGCGAGTGGAAGATGGGAGCGTGGGTTCCACCATCGAGGGCGAGCACGAGAGCGAAGCAGGTGCCCAGCTCGCCGAAGGTGAAGATGGTGACGAAGGAGAGCGGATTCATGCCGCTGATGTATGCCTTGCGGTAGGGGACGTACATGGTTCCCCACATGAGGCTGGCTCCGGCGGCGGCGAGGATGCCGGCGACGGCGCGGCCGGTCTGCGCGCCCTGTCCGTGGACGGTGCTGAAGGCGAGCATGACCGCGGCGGAGGCGATGGCGACGGCGCCGAGGACAACTTTGAGGATGTTTTTGGCCGAGGCACCTTTGAGTTCGCCGAAGAAGACGCGGCCCCAGAGGATGCCGACCAGGGAGTTGGTGTTCCAGATGGGGAAGGCGATGGACAGGCCGACGTTGCGGATGGCGAAGACGGTGAGGGTGTTGGCGACGGCCCACAACATGCCGGCGAGAATGGCGCTTGGAAGCAGGTGCTTGTTCTTGGCGAAGTCGGCGAAGATGTAACGCGTGCCCTTGAGCAGGGTGGGGATGGTCCACTGGGTGGTGAAGACGCCGGCGACCATGCAGAGGGAGATGGCGAAGGGCGAAAGGCCAGTGTTGACGAGCTTGGTGGGCGCCTCGGCCGCTCCGAGCCAGACGCCGGCAGCCAGGCCGCAGGCGACGCCGAGACCGTGAACGGAACCGAAGTTGGGAGC
>Ga0181520_10010596_pt1 | contig 12321 bp, 11 predicted proteins | sample PEATcosm2014_Bin_29_FD_132451 | JGI IMG/M metagenome (GOLD analysis project Ga0181520, IMG submission 132451) | Peatland microbial communities from MTU Mesocosm Facility, Houghton, MI, USA - PEATcosm2014_Bin02_30_metaG | ecosystem: Environmental > Terrestrial > Soil > Wetlands > Peat | place...
CCTGCATCAACTGGTCAACGGCAAGCCCCTCGTCTGGCTCGACAACGCGGCCACCACGCACAAGGCGCAGGCGGTGCTCGACGCCACCTCCCACTTTTACGGGCACGATAACTCCAACATCCACCGCGCCGCGCACACGCTCGCCACGCGCTCGACGGAACTGTTTGAAGCCAGCCGCGAGAAAGTCCGCAAGTTTCTCGGCGCGGCCGACGCCAAGGAAATTGTGTTCGTCCGCGGCACCACCGAAGGCATCAATCTGGTCGCCCAAAGCTACGGGCGGAAGAATATCGGCGCGGGCGACGAAATCATCGTCACCGAACTGGAGCATCACGCCAACATCGTGCCGTGGCAACTCCTCGCCGAACAGGTGGGCGCAACCTTGCGCGTCATTCCGATCAACGACCGGGGCGAATTGATCCTGGAAGAATTCGTAAAACTGCTCGGCGGGAAAACAAAATTCGTTTCTGTCGCGCACGTTTCCAATTCGCTGGGCACGATCAATCCGGTAGAGCAGATCATCACGCTGGCCCATGGGCGTGGCGTGCCGGTGCTGGTGGACGGCGCACAATCCACGCCGCACCTGCCGGTCAACGTCAGCGCCCTTGACGCGGATTTCTATGTGTTCTCCGGGCACAAGGTCTTTGCCCCGACGGGCATTGGCGCGTTGTATGGCAAAGCGCCGTTGCTGGAGGCCATGCCGCCGTGGCAGGGTGGCGGTCACATGATCAAGGATGTGCGCTTCGAGAAAACGACTTACCAGCACGCGCCGGAAAAATTCGAGGCCGGCACGCCGGACATCGCGGGCGTCGTTGGCCTTGGCGCGGCGATTGATTATCTCTTTCAGGTGGGCATTCCGGGAATCGCCGGTTACGAGCATGCGCTGCTCGAATACGCCACGCAAGCGCTGGCGACAATTCCGGGCCTGCGCCCCATCGGCACCGCTGCCAGCAAGGCGAGCGTGCTGGCCTTCGTGATTCCAGGCGTGCCGAACGACGCGGTCGCGCGGCACTTGGACCAGCATGGCATCGCCGTCCGCGCCGGTCATCATTGCGCGCTGCCGGCCATCCGGCATTTCGGACTGGAGAGCAGCGTGCGCCCGTCACTCGCCTTTTACAACACCCGGGAGGAAGTGGACGCGCTGGTGCTGGCCCTGCGTTCGCTAAAACGGAGCTGATGCATTAGGTTCAAAAGCCGTGATCACTGTTGCAATTCCCGATTTTGGCCGGTTGCAGTTGGACCATTTGGTTCTGGATTACAATGGAACTTTGGCGCGGGACGGCAAATTGCTGCCGGCGGTTCCCCGCCTGCTTCGTTCACTGGCCAAGAAAATACGAATTCATGTGGTGACTGCCGACACGTTTGGCATGGCGGTCGGACAACTTAAAGGTCTGCCGGTGACGTTGAAAATTTTGCCGCCTGACAGGCAGTCAGAAGCCAAACGATCTTTTGTCGTCCTGCTCGGAACCCGGACGGTGGTGGCGGTTGGCAACGGACGCAATGACCGCAAAATGCTGAAAGCTGCCGCATTGGGGATTGCGGTAGTCCAAGGCGAAGGAGCGGCGGTGCAAGCCATGGCGGCTGCGGATATCGTTGCGACCAACATTCAAGACGCACTTGGACTGCTGACGCAAACCAAACGATCAATAGCAACGTTACGGTCGTGAGCGCGACCAAGGAAATTAAAACATCATGACCCCGATAATTGCGACCGACCTAACGGTACCACCCTCGCAACGCGAAGCCCGACGCGACGCGGTGTGGATGGGCGAACTCGTCGAAGAATCCGTTCCGGACTTGCTCCGCTCTTACCAGCGGGCAGGCGGGTTGAACAATCGCGCTGCGCACAACATGCCCTCGAAAGGCGCCGTCGGGCAGACCTGCGAGGATCTCCTTCAAATCCTATTCCCCGGCTTTCACGACAGCGCTGCGGTCCACGATGGTTCGCTTGATGAACTGACGGCGACGCGTCTGGCCAACGTGATTTCGCGGTTGACCGACCAGGTGCGCAAGAGTGTCCGAATCGGCAATCCCCACAAGCCAACCGGGCGGACGCCACCCATAATCCGCAAATTCTGTCAGGCCCTGCCCGATGTCCGCGACGTCCTGCGCACGGACATTGAAGCCGCGTTTGACGGTGATCCAGCCACCCTCCACCGGGAGGAAATCATTCTTTCCTATCCGTTCATTGAAGCCATCGCCATTCAAAGGCTGGCACACCGGCTGTATCTTTACGGCGCGCCAGTGGTGCCGCGCATGATGACCGAGTGGGCGCACAGCCGCACCGGCATTGACATTCACCCCGGGGCCACCATCGGCACCCATTTCTTCATTGACCACGGCACCGGCGTGGTGATTGGCGAAACGTGCGAAATCGGCAACCATGTGAAACTCTATCACGGGGTGACGCTGGGCGCGCGCAGTTTTGTCAAAGACGAGTCCGGTCACATTGCCAAAGGAGGCAAGCGCCATCCCGACGTGGAGGACAACGTCACGATTTATCCGAACTCAACCATTCTCGGCGGCGAAACGGTGATCGGCGCCAATTCCACCATCGGCGCCAACGTGTTTCTAATGCAAAGCGTGCCGCCAAATTCACTGGTGGTCTATGAGGAAAAACAACTGGTCATCCGTGACAAGCTGGCCAAGAAGAAAACCGACGATTTTGACTGGACGATTTGAACGGTGCTCGACTCCCAGACAGCTTCCCCGCTGCTTGAGCAACGCCGCTGGCGACGTGATTCGTCTGGATTTGTTGTCCCAATGCCGCTTCTCGAAAGGAGCTTGGTCCCGGCACCGCAGCCACACCGACTTCACACGCCAGCGATTCACTGAACTCCAATCTCAAAGAAAGGTCGCAAGTGATGAAGGTGTTCCTTTAGAGTCACGTCGTGCAACGCCAGCAGCCGTTTTGACTCCGCGTCGCGATGGTCCCGCAAATGATCGACTGAGGCAACCATCTGCTCGGCGGTCACCTGCTTGACGAAAAAAGCGGGCTGTCCAGTCATTCGCACCATTAAGAGCCGCGAATCGGTACCAACGGTGACGGAAGGGATGCCCAAGCCGGCGAGCGCCATGCTGGCATGGAGGCGGTTGCAAACACCAAACACAGCGTCGCGCGCCAATTCAAAGTAATGGCGGACATGGCAGGCGCAGGCCCGGGGCAAATGCGGCCAAATCTCCGCCGCCAGGGCCAGTTCCTGTTGATTGTGGGCCAGGAAAAACGGCTGCCAGCCCGATTGCTCCAGATGGCGCACAGTCGTCCGCATCACCGCCTCCCATTGCCGGGCGTCGATGTTTTGAGACCAGTCAGAGTGGCCGGCGCCCGCCATATAATTGACCACTACTTTCGACGTGGGGCTGGAACAGGCCACTTGGGACTGCCCGGCCAATAACGCCGGGCAGCACAACAAGGGAGCCACCCCACCAACCGAGGAAATGAGCTGGGCCGCCAGCGGATCACGCACCGTGGTCAGTCGTGCCGCGCCGAGCATCAACCGCACAAATTCCTCGTCCGTGTCACCGACCAGCGTCTCCGGCAGTTTCTCCAGCGGATAACAGGAGCCGGCGCCCAAGTTGAGGACCGGTGTGCCCTCGCGGGCCAGCCGCCTGAACACATCGCGCCAGATGGTCTTGGCCCATTCGCTGCTGCGGCAACCCCGCCAGAACACCGGCGTGCCGCATTGGATCAGCACGTCGCAATCATCGAAGGCCGACCAGCCGAAGGGGGGCAGCAGGCGCTCGGCCACCATTCTCACCGGCTTGGAAAGCCAGCGCGGCCGAAAGCGCTTCTTGTCGAACACCCGGAGGGGATGCCAGCGCGGGTAGATCTCTTCCGGCCGATGCTTGTTCAGCCGCACGAGGTCGAGCCGATCCAGCGGCGCGATTTCGCGGATGCAGCGCAACAAGCCTTCACGGATAAAGTCATCGCCGATATTGGTGCCGATCGTGGTTAGCAACCCCAGTTTCATCACACAACCCGGTCGGTTATCATTCTTTCCAGAGCAGGCAGCCGGCCGGGACCTGTCGCCTGCCAAAACCGTTCTACCAGCATTTCAAAGTTGGCTTGAAAAAACGCCTCGCCCGCCTGACCGCCGGTGGGAATTACATTGGGAATGGGCGGATAAATTTCGACGATTCTGGGTACTTTCATGGCTTCGGCCAGGGCAAATGGCAAAGACTGGTTGCCGATGAATAATCGGGCGGAATTGATGACGCGCGCCAATTGCAGAAAATCCGCGCATTCCACGTGCCGGAGCTGCGGCAATATTCGCAGCATGTCCTGGAATTCCGACTGCGTTCCGACGAAGTCAAGTTCGCCCATGCCGCGCAGAAAGGAATAGTTGATGCTGGGATTGCGGTACCGTGAACTTCGGGCCAGAACAATTTTGTTTCTGGCTAAGGAGGGCGGACGGATTTCTATCCAAGGTTGGGAAAGGTCGGAGCTAACCCCGAACAGCCAAAAATACCAATGAGGAATGCTGCCCCGCTCGCCCCGGATATTTGGTATCTTGCGAAATATGTCCATATCATAATCCACGGGCTCATCTTTATGGTTTTGAACTGATGACAACCAAGTTTGCTCCTTCAGCAATGGCATCAGATGATTGGCCATTTCGGCAGTCAACCCGGATCTTCCGAGCGGGTGTTCCTTTGCTGACCAGCCATTGATCGGGGCATCCAGTTTCAAGTACAGTTTTGCCGAGCGGCCACGGCTCAAGGCTTTCATGGCGGGCATTGCATAGATAAGGTCTCCCGCGTTGCCGGAATGCTTGAAGGACACCTCACCGGACAATGACCGAAGCCACTTCGACTCAAATTCGTTGCGATAACGGTTAAAAATCCGGGCCGACCTTATTTCATTCCCCATTTGTTTCAACTGCTCAGCATATTTCCGGGACAAAAGACCGAACCCAAGTATGAGCATCTTAAACTGGACCTTTTCCGCATAAGAATCCCATCCATTGTCATGGTATTTTTGCTCTTTCACCAGACCTAGCCGGACCCAAATCGAAGCCAGAAGACCTGCCAAAATGCCCGGCCGGAGTGTGTCGATGGAAACGCGCATGGAAATTCACAGGGTTGCTCTGCTAAATAAAGGCGCCGATGCACAGTGGGCTTCCCGTAGCCTCAGACGTAGTATGGCAAAGACTGGAGGGAATGCCGTTCATCAGTTCAACATTGAAGCCATCGGGGCAGGCCTTCGGGTCTGGTCTTCCCGGCACAATTTGGTTCGCAGGCGAGGTGCTTGCGGATGACTGAATTGACTTCATGGCAATTGATCTTTCAATTTCTATGAATCCGCCAGTGAACTGGTCAGAATGATTGTTAAACCTCCAACCGTCTGGTGGGGATTTAAAGAACTCCAGAAGTCTGGTCATCCTGACGACATAACAAGGATAGCGCCCGATAGACAAGATGTCAACGACTAGTTTTATCGTGATTAATAAAACGAATGTTCGGCTAAGCGCAAGTTGATGAATTGCATATCACCAAAGTCATATTGGCGGCATCTCTGATTATCCGCCGAAGTATTCCCGTTCCCGGAACTCAACGCCGATTTGATCGATCACCAGTTGTCTTGCCGCAGCCAAATCCACTTCGTTGATCCCGACAACGGACATGATGACACGGGTGAAATCCTTTGCCTTGCGGGCAAACTGGAGCATTTCGGCGTGCAGCGACGGCTCCACGCGCATCAGGGCGGCATACTGGCTGGCATCGGTTGAATTGACGCTGATGGACACGGTGTCAATCACGCCGGCCAACTCGGGCGTGATGTCCCGATGGTTGATAACATTGCCATGGCCGTTCGTGTTCATCCGGGTGGAACCGCCTTGCCGTTTAACCTGCTCGGCAACTTGCTTGACGACCTCCCAGCGGATCGTCGGTTCCCCATATCCGCAAAAGACAATCTCCGAGAATTTCTTTGGATCGCCGATTTCCCGGATATAAACTCCCGCTTCCGGTTCTTGGCTTTTCTTCATCTTTAGAGAGTATCCATGGACAATGGCGGCGCCTTTCCGGTCGCAGAAAACACAGTCGGCATTGCACCGGTTGGTGACATTCATATAGAGCGACTGGCCGATGGGGTAGGTGAAAGTGAGGCGCGGCTTTTCGCGGCGGCGGGCGGGGCCAGGGAGTTCGCTCATATCCATTCGCATTTTAGCGGAAGAAGTCACTCACCCAAAGCAACAAAACGCTGCCGACTTAATGGCGAGTTCTTTGTGGTTCACAGGTGAAGCAACGCCAAAATCATTGGCACCGCGATGCCAATGAGTACGAGCAATCCGCCGCGCCCCACGAGGCCGTGACGCCCGCGCAGGAGGAACAGTCCGCTGACGGCCATGAGCATCAGCGCCACGCAGTACGTGTCCGAGAACCATGTCCACCACGATCCGGGATTAAAGTGCAGTTCAATATAGGTGAGGATAAAGGGCAGTGGCCGATGCCGAAGCGTTTTGACCACCACCCGCCCGCTGTCACGGTCCAGTTCCGCGCTGCCACCCTGGAAAACGATTTTCACCACCCCGCCGGCGGAGGCGTCATGGCTTAAGTAATTCCCGTTCACTCCTGCCTGCGCCAACAGGTTGGTGGCATCCTGAACAGTGAAGGCCTTTTCGCGGCCGGGCGCAGGCACCATTAGTATTTGCCGGGAAACCGTGTCATAGGTCAGGTTCCATTCATTGCGGTGATTAAGGAACAAGCCGGAGAGGGCATAAACAATCGTGACCCCGAAAAACAGATAGCCAAGATCCCGGTGAAGATGGTGAAGCCACTTTCGCCAGCGGGGGAAAGTCGGCGGAGGGATGGGAGTAATCATGTTCGCAGGGCCTCAGATTGGCGACGGATTCGCCGGTTCCCGCCGAAAAGCGAGCAGCGCATGAGTCTCAACCACCTCGGTAATCACACCTGCGGTGGCTCCTTCATTCAAAGCGGCATGCAGCGTCTCCACCAAGCGCTCCCGTTCGGTGCCGAGTCGTTGCGGCGAGGTGGTGGACATTGACAACGCACGATCCAGCAACCGCTCAACGGGCGTCTCAATTTTCCGAACCACGGAAATCCGTTCCAAATGATTGAATTTGGAATCGAGCAACACCGCCTCGTGTGGCAGCCATGCTGGATTGTTGTGCCACGTTCCGTGGGCGGAATCCTTTTCGGCAAAGGGCTCGATAAGGGACTGGTATCGTTTGCGCCAATTGTTCGCAGGCACTTCAAGATGCAAGTCGGCGAAAAGTGCCAGCGCGCCATCTTCCGAAACGATGCCGGCCAAGGTTTCCAGGGTGGCCGCGCGATCCATCCAATGAAACGACCGGCCCATGGTCACTAGGTGAAACTCACCGAGATGCACCCCCAACTCATAACTGCTGCCACGCTCAAACTTCACCCGCGCCCGGCGCTTCGCTGCCAACGTGACGGCCTGTTCCAGCATCGCCGGCTCCGGGTCAATGCCTACGACTTCATGCGCGTATGGGGCAAACGCCACCGCCAGGAAGCCCGGCCCACAGCCGAGATCCAAAACCCGGTGATGATCGCGCAATCCCGTGAGCGACACCACCCGTTCAACCAATTCGGCCGGATAATCCAACCTGCCCCGGACATAATATTCCGCCGCCGTCCGGAAGCGGCGCGGGTCAAAAGCAATGACCGGCGGGGTGTTTTGCGGTAAAATTGTACTCATTGGGTTTTATGTCGGTTACGTGACAATCAAAGGTGGGGACCGTCCCCTTCGCGACGGCCGCCCGCGGATTGATTGATCGGCGAACGCAAAACCTCAGGCGAACACCGGAACGCGATCTTTATCATGAGTGACCACATCGGCCCGCTTCAACCGTTTGCCCATGAATTCGGCCAGGCTGCTGACCCCGCCCCGGAACTGCGCGGGCGGGCAGTTATGTTTGACCAGCACCGCCGAGGCACGGTCATAGAGTCGCTTCATCGTATCGGAGCTGGGCACGTCCGCGCCCGTCTCCCGTTTTAGTTTCCTGCCCAGGCCGCCGACCAGGAACGGCGTGAGCAGAGTCGGCACACCAATGGCGGCGAACTGCTCAAACCCTTCCAACAACCTCTCCTCATTCTGGATGCCAGCGATTAATTGGGTGGCGACCTCCCCGGGAAAGATCTCCTTGGATTTCTTGAAGGCTTTGAGGTAATCAGCGATCTTCCGATACCCTTTGGCGTTGGGCATGAGATTCCGGCGCTCGGCTTCATCGTAAACATCCACATCCATTTGAATGTCCGTATAACCGGCATCCCGCAGGGCATAGAGCCACTTCTCATCAGTCGGCGGTTCGATCACCGCGCGGATGTAAGATGCCTTGGGCAGATAGCCCAGGCGCGCCTTGATCGCCTCCAGCGTCTGAATATAGACTGCGGCGCCCTTGTCTGGTCCAGGGATGGTGCCGGCGTCCACCGTGATGGAGAATTTGCCGATCTCATCGCCGATTTCATCAACGGCCGCTTCCACCGCCACGCCCAAGGCTTCAAACCACCCCGGCTGCTTGTAGAGCAGCTTGTCCTCATCGTAATTCCCCGGGATGCAGCAGAAGCGGCAGGCGTTTTTCGACTTGGTGTACGTGCAGCCCCAGGATGGCCAGATGCACAACCCGTTGTAGCAGGCCAGCGAAACGAAGGGGAACTTCCCGCCAGTGACTTCCAAGGTGGCATTTTCATTTTCTGGAAATTCCTCCTGGCCGCAGGGCGTCAAGATGCTGGAGACACCCTCGTCAAGAAAGACGGCGGTGGTCGCTCCCCCGGATTTGTTTTTCTTAAAGGCCCACTGGTGTTCCCAAAACTTGGGCCGTTTGTAAAAGGTGATGTTGGTGAAAAACTTTTCATGCTCGAACACCTGCAATTGCCCGTCCACCCGCCGAATCTCGAACGGCGAATCACTGTGGCCATAGCCGTCGAACGAGAAAGGCCCGGTGATGTCATCGCCGATCCAGGTCAAAGGGGCATGGTAATAGCCTTCCGCCAGGAGTTCCTGTTTGAGCTTGGGGGTTATCTTTAACCCGTGTCCCATGATTTTGATTTTTTGATCAACTGCTTTATCTATGACTGACATATTATGGTTCTCCTTTTCAATGTGATGTTGTTTTATCGTTCATATTTGTTTTTGGTCTGTTCGATCTAAAATTCAGGCGGCCTTGCTCAACTTGCTGATATCGTCCGAGTCGGTGTTGATGTCGGCAAAAAGCCAGGTTGACAGGTAACGTTCGCTGGAAGAGGGAACGATCACAACGATGGTCTTGCCCTTGTTCTCCGGGCGTTTGGCGAGTTCAAGCGCGGCCCAGATGGCCGCGCCGCTGGAAATGCCCACCGGGATGCCCTCCAGCGAATTCACGAGCTTTGATATGGGGCCGGAATCCTCCTCATTGACCTTGATGACCTCATCAATGATCTTCGTGTTGAGATTGACAGGAATGAATCCCGCGCCGATCCCCTGCAACTTGTGCGGCCCGGCTTGTCCGCCGGAGATCACCGGCGACTTGAGCGGTTCCACCGCAATCGCCTTGAATTCCGGCTTGCGCGGCTTGATGACTTCAGCGATTCCGGTGATGGTGCCGCCGGTGCCCACGCCGGCAACCACGAAATCCACCTTCCCGTCCGTGTCGCGCCAGATTTCTTCCGCAGTGGTTCTGCGGTGGACCGCCGGGTTTGACGGATTGGAAAATTGCTGCAGCACCACGCTGTTGGGAATCTGCTGGTTCAGCTCCTCAGCCTTGGCAATCGCGCCCTTCATTCCCTTGGCCCCCTCGGTCAACACCAGTTTCGCGCCCAGAATCTTCAGCAGCTTGCGCCGCTCAATGCTCATCGTTTCGGGCATCGTGAGAATGAGCTTTAGTCCCTTGGCCGCCGCGACGAACGCCAAGGCGATGCCGGTGTTGCCGCTGGTCGGCTCGATGAGCACGGTGTCCTGGTTGATCTTGCCTGCCTTCAGCGCGTCCTCCACCATCGCCACGCCAATGCGGTCCTTGACGCTGGAGAGCGGGTTGAAGAATTCGAGCTTGAGCAGCACGTCGGCCAACGCGCCGTGCGCCTTGGCCGTGCGGTTCAAGCGTACGAGCGGAGTGTTGCCGATGGTTTCAGTAATATCGTTGTAGATACGCGACATATGTTTTCTTTCTTTGGTTGTTTGTTTGATTTCGGATTGCGCACCCAAAAGGGTGCATTCTCAGATTCCTGTTTCTAAATTCCTTCGCCTCCTATGAATCCGGTCGTAACTTCCTGCTTGGTAACGGGCAGGCCCCGGGCGACCGTTTCCAAGGTGGACCGGTCCATCAGGTTGGCCACGGAGTTGCGCACCTCATAAAACACGCGGCGGACGCGGCACACCGACTCCTGTGAACACCGCTGATAACCGGACACAGAAACACAGTCAATGGGAGCCAGAATGCCATCAAAATGCCGCACAATCTCACCCAACGTGATTTTCGACGGATGCCGGGAAAGCACATATCCCCCGCGCAGACCGGCAGTGCTATCCACCCAGCCCCTCGACTTGAGCGCCAGCATGATCTGCTCTAAGAAGGGTTTGGGAACATCGTTGCGGCGCGCCAGTTCACGGATGGGAATCGGTGCCCGGCCATAATGTTCGACCAGCGTGAACAATACGCGCAGCGCGTAATCTGTTTTCTTTGAAATGCGCATTCCAGTCCCGGTTTTTTCATGCCTGGCCGCCGAACGAGACATGGTCATCCACGTCCAGCAAATCGAAGCTGGTTAAAATATCGGTGCGGCTGGGATTTAGGGCCGTCACCGCCTTGAATACGCGTTCCTTGGCGGCCACGCTGTCAGCGCCGCGCGCCTCGGCATACGCCGACCATTGCACGATTTCCCAGGGCGTCGGCTTATGCCCGGCACTTTGGTTGACCCATTCCAGAATCTCCCAGTCGCCCTTGCCGTTTTTCACCTCGGAGAAAAACGTTTCCGGGTCAAGTTGCAGAAACTCGAACAGCCGCTTGTCCAGCGGGCCGGGGAAAACGTATTCGCCAAGTTTGCCGGCAACCTTGGCGCGCGCCTTGTCAATGCTGCGGGGCAAAATGACATAGCCGCCCAAGCGAACGCGCGGGCTGCGGGGTGGACGTTGATTGAGATCGATGGCGTTGTTTGTGCTCATAATTATTGGTTGTCGTTTCAGGTTTTTGAGAATTGCACCGCCGGTTGGACGGAAGAGGCATCGCCATCTTCAATGACAGGTAATTCCTCCTCGCCAGCTCCTGGCGAGGTAACGACAGAAGCAGCTTCCTGCAATTCCAAATTCGTTTTGGGCGCGGAGCCTTCGCCGAGAAAACCATCGGCCTGCCGGCTCCAAAGCCGGTAATAGACGCCACGACGGGCAAGTAATTCGTGCGGCGAACCGTCTTCAACAACGCGTCCGCTGTCAAAAACCAGAATCCGGTCCAAATGCGCAATGGTGGACAGCCGGTGCGCCACCACAATCACCGTCTTGCCGCGCATCACCTCATTGAGGCTGTCTTGAATGTTTTTCTCGGTAACGGAATCAAGGCTCGAGGTGGCTTCATCCAGAATCAAGATGGGCGCGTCCTTCAGGATCACCCGCGCGATGGCAATGCGCTGGCGTTGACCGCCGGAAAGTTTGATGCCGCGTTCACCCACCTGGGAATTGTATTGTTCAGGGATTTGCAAGATGAATTTATGCGCGTGCGCCCGCCGTGCCGCCGCTTCAACCTCGGCGTCATTTGCCTCCACCCGTCCGTAACGGATATTTTCCCGCAACGAACGGTGGAACAAACTTGGGTCTTGCGGAATCAGACTGACTTGCGAGTGCAGTGACTCCTGGGCGAACGCGCGCAAGTCCGTGCCATCAATCAAAATCCGTCCGCCTTGCGGGTCAGACAGCCGCAGGATGAGGCTCACAAATGTGGATTTGCCGGAGCCCGAAAGCCCCACCAGTCCCACCCGCTGCCCGGCCGGAATCGCCACGTTCAACGAGCTGAAAAGCCTTCGCCCCGGCGTGTAAGCAAAATCCACGTTCTGAAATTCAATCCGCCCGGCAACGATTCTGACCGGACGCGCCTCTGGTGCATCAATCAATTCGTGCGGCCGGATAAGCGTATGGACGCCGTTAGCCACGTTGCCGACGTATTCAAAGAATTCAAGGAACCGGCGGCTCAGGTTGCGGGCCTCGGTAATCAGCAGCAGCGACATGCTGGTGGCCAAGACAAACTCAGCCACGCCGATTTTTCCCTGTCCCCAAAGCCGGAGCGAATACCACACCACCGCCACCTTGAGCACGGCCGCGGCGAGAAATTGAAAACGCCGGATGCGTTCGGAATACGCCAGCGAAGCGCGAACGGCCCG
>Ga0181520_10010597_pt1 | contig 12321 bp, 8 predicted proteins | sample PEATcosm2014_Bin_29_FD_132451 | JGI IMG/M metagenome (GOLD analysis project Ga0181520, IMG submission 132451) | Peatland microbial communities from MTU Mesocosm Facility, Houghton, MI, USA - PEATcosm2014_Bin02_30_metaG | ecosystem: Environmental > Terrestrial > Soil > Wetlands > Peat | place...
AAGATATCGAAGTCCGGAAGGCCTGCCATCAACGTGCCCAGGATCACGTACGCTCCGTGAAAGGAGCCGCTTATCCAGGAGGATATGAGAAAGCCTATCATCAGGTGGGTGAAGAAATCCATAACTTCGTCTCGGGCCTCCAGTTTTCAGTTGATCCTCAGTCCTCAGTTTGGCCCTGGTTCTTATATTTCCTTCCACAAGATACAAAAAGTTAGTTGGTTGAAGCGTTAGTTGATGGCCGTCAACAGACGGATGGAAAGGCCTTTAGTTCAAGGATTTAAAGGGACAGGAACTCAATAGCCAAGGAATTCAATGGCTTAAAGTACCTTCTCCCACGCTGCCCCCGGCCTCCAGCGGCCCTGCGTCCTCATAACCCTGCCTCTGACCAGTCCCTGCCTTCTGGATCAGCTTCTCTGGATTGTACAGAAGCGCCAGGGCATTTCTGACATGCTCTACAGTTCTTTGCTCCGCAAGCCAGGCCAGGGTCCTCTCGTCAGGGGCCTCGTCCTCGTGGACGAAGACCTCCAAGACGTGGGTATTGGTCATGAGCTGGGCCATGATGAGCCCTGAAGATGCCTCGTGGGCGCACATCTTATCTTTATCTGCAGCTCCAGGCATTCCCAGGGCCATGACCAGGTCGCAGTCCTCCTCCTCTATGAGCTTCTTTGCTGCCACCGGCAGATCTTTTATCCCCGGCACGGTCTTTCGGACTATCTGTACCGAGGATCTGCCTTTAAGCTCCCTGATGGCGGCCTTGCCCATGTCATACCTGGCGAAAGTAGTGTCAGTGATGCCGACCTTCATAGTCCCACCTTGACATTTAAAAGGTTTAGGATTATCGGTTCACATCAGCTCTAGTATTACACTAGCATTACGACACGGGTGACTTCCTCTCCGGCCTAAAGGCCGGAGCTTCCTACTTCAACGATCCGACGCTTACCTGAACGTGAGTTCGGGCCGGAGGTCAGATCTCCATAGGCTCTACCCCTCAGTCCGAGGGTGAGGATGTTCTTAGCTGCGTTAAGGTCTCTATCCCGTAATTATGATCTTTGGAACAGGCATGACCCTGGCAGAGCCAGCCCAGAACGACCTGGCAACTCTGGTAAATTCCCTGACAGACAACACATCCCGGCCTACTGAGGATTTAATGGCGTTTTATAGGAATTAAACCCGGTTTGCGTGAATATATGCTGTGTTGCTTAATTATGCTATGGCACTGAGCCAGTAAAAATACTTCTGTTGATATATCCAGTTTATCTAAGCACTAATTATTATAGTATGTTGGAGAAATAACCTCACAATTTCAGAGATCGTACCTTCGATAGGAGAAGCTCTAACCGTTTCACCAAAGATTCGTTTAATAGCGGAGAAGTAGGCTTCGATTGCCCACCGTCTTCCATACTGATGCATTTGGCACTAACCGTTATAGCCCATCTTATTGAATTCCATAACAGCGTTCGATCTCGGTGATGGCTCTTCAATCACAATAGAATTTTCTCTTATGTTAACCTAGAGATACGTCTGTGAAATGTAGCATAGTCCGCGGCTGCCAATCCTGTTATGTAAGTTTCAAGTTGGACGATAAATCCTTCTAGCGGTCTATATGGCATGCGCAAGAAGGAGTAAATTACTGATGCAAAGAGGATAAACATATTAGGATACTCATAGGAAGCTCATGATTTCTTTCGATTCATCTGTTTTAGCACTCTTTGCTAGTCTCTAATGCAATCCAAACCGAGATAGAATTCGCCCCTGCATACAGGCTGAACGTTGACTTCTTTCTAATTTCGATTATCGATGTAACTTACTTTCTATTGTTAATACCAATAATATATAAACTTATGCGACACATGATAGAGAGGCATAGATCTCAAGAGGTAATAAAAGAGAAGTTTGACTTCGGAGGGGAGGCGGGCTTGAAGATATATGTGAAGATCTTGCTCCGGTCGGTCTACAGCATAAGGCCCTGGATTGGAGATGACTCTTTTAATAGTTTAGAGCTCTGGCGTTTGATGTTAAATCGGGATTATCGACCACAGACCTGGCACTTACCAGCCCCTGAATCTACAGCATCCGAATCCCCAAAATACAAGACCTGATCCCTGCACCCATATCTATAAACTGTGACTCCCTTGCACCCCAGATTGTAAGCAAGATCGTAAACCTTCAGCACGTCTTCAATGGAAGCCCTAGCTGGCAGATTGACAGTCTTAGAAACTCCGTTATCTGTATGTATCTGAAACGCCGCCTGGACCCTCACGTGCTGCTCAGGCGACACCTCCAGGGCCGTGACAAACAGATCCTTCAAATCCTGCGGAATCCCTGCCACATCCTGGAGAGATCCCTTTCTTACCACCTCCGCCTCCAACTCCTTGCTGTAGATCCCCCGCTCTTTAGCCATGCGCATAAACAGAGGGGAGACCTCTACGAGTCTCGTCCCCTCCAAGACATGGCGGACGAAGCTCACCGCAAAGAGGGGCTCAATCCCGCTCGATGTGCCGGCGATGATGCTTATGCTGCCGGTGGGGGCAACCGTGGTTACGGTGGCGTTTCTCATAGCCCCGTAGTCATTAAGGGTGCTCTCATCGAAGGTTGGGAAGGACCCTCTCTCGTTCCCCAGGCGCTCCGACTCCTCCCTGGCAGCCCTGGTCAGAAAGCCCATGATCTCCTCGGCCAGTCCAGGAGCATCAGGCGAGGCATAGGATAAGCCCATCTCTATGAGCATCTCGGCAAAGCCCATGACCCCAAGGCCAATTTTTCTGTTTCTAAGGGTGGCCTCCCTGATCTCTGGGAGGGGGAATTTGTTGACCTCCAGGACATCGTCCAGAAACCTCACACCCATACAGGCCAGCTCCTCCAAGCGGTCCCAGTCGACCTCTCTCGTCTTCACCAGCCGGGATAGGTTTATGGATCCAAGATCGCAGGACTCATAGGGAAGAAGGGGCTGCTCACCGCAGGGGTTGGTGGCCTCTATAGTTCCGGGGACGGTCGAGGCAGTGTTGATCCTGTCAATGAAAAGAACCCCAGGCTCTCCTCGCCTCCAGGCGGAGGTGGCTATAAGCCTCATGAGATCTCTGGCCTTCAGGCTGCCCGTGATTCCACTGTTTCTGGGATTTATCAGGTCCAAGTCGGCACCGGATTTGGCCCGGCGCATGAACTCATTGGTGGCTGCCACAGATAGGTTGAAGTTCTCCATGAAGCCCGGCCTATCCTTGGCGCCTATGAACTCCAGGATGTCCGGATGGTTTACAGAGAGAACGCCCATGTTGGCGCCCCTGCGTCTTCCACCCTGCTTTACCACATCCGTCGCGACATCGAAGACCCTCATGAAGGAGACAGGGCCGCTGGCTACTCCACCCGTAGCCCCAACCGCATCGTTCTTCGGGCGAAGCCTGGAGAAGGAAAAGCCCGTTCCTCCGCCGCTCTGATGGATGAGGGCCATGTGCTTTACGGCATCGAAGATGTCCTCAATGGAATCTTCTATGGGGAGGACGAAGCAGGCAGAGAGCTGGCCCAGGGGCAGTCCAGCGTTCATTAAGGTAGGGGAATTGGGAAGGAATAGAAGGTCCTTCATGGCATTCAGGAACCTTTTGCCCTGGACATAGGGATCGCTGCCAAACCTCTTCTCGGCCAGGGAGACTTGGTAGGCGGACCGGGCAAACATCTCACCAGGGGTCTCTATAACCTTGCCAGAGAGATCTCTCTTGAGATATCTTCTCTTCAGTACCTCCACGGCGTTCAAGCTGAGTTTCATGCCGTCGGAGACCCCCAGGCACCTCTTGGCCTCCCGAATCTCGCATTTCTTCTGACGATAAAGGATGTAAGCCTTGGCAACCTCAACGTAGCCCTCCTCAATTAGAACCCGCTCCACCAGATCCTGAAGATCTTCAACCCAAACTGTTCCGACAGTGCCATTAGTGCAGTCTCCAAACCTCCTTTGAGCCTCGACCTCCACGCGCTCTGCTAGCTCCCTCGACCTTCCCCTGCCCTCCCTGCCCACGGCTGCAAAGGCCTTGCAGATGGCAGCAACAACCATGGAAGGATCGAAATCCACTACATCCCCGTGCCTCTTCTGAACCTTCATATTAACCCCCTGCACCCAAGGAAATATATGTGGAGGGAATATTAAGCAGCATGTGGTAAACGAAGCCTGGCCAAGACCGCCAGGATCCAAGGAGGTTTTTCTTTGAAGATAGCAATCTCTGGTAAGGGTGGCGTGGGCAAGACCACATTGGCTGGCACCCTTGCCCGCATGCTCGCCCGCGATGGCTATAACGTCCTGGCCATAGACGCCGATCCTAGCATGAACCTGGGCTCGGCCATAGGCATAAAGTCCCTTCCCGCTCCCGTCACTACCCACAAAGACCTCATCCAGGAGAGGGCGGGGATGCCCATGGGGATGTACAAGCTCAACCCCAAGGTGGACGACATAGTAAAGATGTGCGGCTGCACCGGCCCCGACAACGTCAAGCTGGTGGTCATGGGAACCATTGATTCGGGAGGTTCAGGATGTATGTGCCCCGCCAACTCCTTCATCAAGGCCCTCATAAGGCATGTCATCACCAGGGAAAAGGACGCCGTCATCATGGATATGGAGGCGGGCATTGAACACCTGGGAAGGGCCACTGCCAAGGGTGTCGATGCCATGATCGCCGTGGTGGAGCCAGGCATGAGGTCCATAGAGACCGTGGAGCGCATAAAGGAGCTGGGCCAGCAGATAGGGATCACCAGGTACTTTGCAGTCATCAACAAGGCCAACGATCCCGGGCCCGTGGCGGATAAGCTGGCGCAGATGGGAATACCCGTTCTCGGGACCATACCCTTCGACAACTGCCTGGTCCAGGCTGACCTGGCAGGGATGCCGCCGATAGATGTCGGTTGCCCATCGGTCGAGAATATCAGGAAGATCAAGGATAAGCTGGAAGAGCTCTTTGGAGCCGAGGCCAAGGCAGCGACCGAAAAAGAATAAGGGAAGGCTGCCTAGAATCGCTCAGAAAACTTAGCGCTAAAAATGGATTTAAAGCTGGGATTAAAACCTGAGCTTAACTTAAAGCTCCAGCTTCCCAGCGCTCAAACCTTCTTTTGTTACGGACCCTATTACCTTGGACCCGGGACCCATGATCTGACAGGCCTTCCTAGCCTCATCCTCGGGCAGTATCACCACGAAGCCCATGCCCATGTTGAAGGTCCTGTACATCTCGTAGTCCGTCACATTCCCCAGCTTCTGGAGGAAACTGAAGATGGTCTGGGGCTCCAAGGGATCGGTAATCTCAAAGCCCAGGGCAGTAAGCCTGTGGAGCTTGAGGAGGCCCGAGCCTGTGATGTGGGCCAGGCCGTGGACGTCGCACTTCTTGACCAGATCCAGGATCTCCATGTAAATCCTAGTGGGGACCAGGAGCTCCTCCCCGATGGTTTTGTCCGATCCTGGCATCTTATCGAAGTAGGTGTACTTGGACTGCTCCACGATCCTCCTGGCCAGGGTGTAACCGTTGCTGTGGAGGCCGTCGCTTGGAACTCCCACCATGACGTCTCCAACGGCGATCTTCTCACCGGTGACGACCCTATCCTTATCCACGATTCCAATGGCGGTTCCAGCCAGGTCGAAGCCCTTTATGATCTCCGGCAGGGAGGCGGTCTCTCCACCTACGATGGTCAGGTTAGAGATCTCGGCACCTCTCTGAAGCCCTATGGCTATCTGAGCAGACCTCTCGGGGTCTACCTTCTCCAGTGCCAGGTAATCCACGAAGGCTATGGGTTCAGCCCCTATGGCCAGAAGGTCGTTGACATTCATGGCCATGCAGTCAATGCCCACCGTGTCCCACTTTTTGATGGCGTTGGCGATGAGAACCTTGGATCCGACGCCGTCGGTGGTCATGGCCAGGGCAAAGGCTCCCATGTCCAGGAGGCCTGCGTAGTGGCCGATCTCGGTCATGGGGGCGCCGAATCCCCGGCGCTTGGTGGTGAGGACGCGCTTCATGGCATCGATAGATTTATTCTCTAAATGAATGTCAACGCCTGCATCAGCATAGGTCATGCCCTTCTTCACTATAACACCCCGTACAGCTCAAACTCCTCATGCAGCTCCTGGACTGCCCTCTCGGAGTCCTTGGACCTGACCACGAAGGATATGTTGTGCTCGCTAGCGGCCTGGCTTATCATCATGACGTTGATGTTGGCCTGGCCCATGGCTTTGAAGACCCGGGCCGCGACACCAGGAGTTCCGGCCATGCCAGACCCGACGACTGCAATCACCGAGATGTCCTTGTCATGGGTGATCTCCTTGACCTGATCGCTTGGGAATTCTGCTACTAAAGCCGCCTTGGCCTTCTCCAGGTGGCGGGCGTCCACGACTACAGAAATATTGGCCTCGGAGGAGGACTGGCTTATCATGATTATATTTACTCCGGCCTTGGCCATGGCCGTGAAGGCGCGGGCAGCCATGCCAGGAGCTCCTATCATCTCCGCTCCAGAGATATTCAGCAGGGCTACGTTCTTGGCTAGGGTCACGGCCTTGATGACGTCTTTCTTCGGCACATCACTGTGAACTATCTGGGTGCCAGGGCTGTTGATGTCGAAAGTGCACTTCACCCTGACTGGAATCTCCTTCCTTATGGCGGGCTCAATGGCCCTGGGATGAAGAACCTTGGCTCCGAAGAAGGAAAGCTCCATAGCCTCCTTGTAGGATATGGAGGGGATGGTCTTGGCCTCGGGAACGATCTTCGGGTCCGTGGTCAGGACCCCCTGGGTCTCCTTCCAGAACCAGATCTCGTCTGCGCCAATGGCTGCTCCTATGATAGAGGCCGAGAAGTCGGACCCGCCTCTGCCCAGGGTGGTGGTGATGCCCTTCTCGTCCTTGGCTATGAAGCCCGTGACCACGGGTATTCCCTTGAGTGGCATGAGCCTCTCCGGGATGAGGTCATAGGTCTTCTCCAGGGGCCTGGCATCGCCGTAATCGCTGGTGGTGATGATACCGGCATCTCCACCGGTATAGGCCTTGGACTCTATGCCCAGATCCCGTATAACTCCGGAGAGGATGGGGGCAGCAAGCTGCTCGCCGTACCCCGATATGTAGTCCATGGACCTCGGGGTGATCTCTCCCAGATAGCATATGCCGACGTAAGCCTTCTCCAGATCGTTCAGCTTATCCACCGTGGCTTCCTGGATATCCTTCAAGATCTTTGGATCCTCTATAGCATCGGCTGCGACCTGATTGTGCCTCTCGGTCAGCCTCTTTATTAAATCCTCCACATCGGCGGTGTTACCATCTTTAGCCGCCTTCCTTGCGCATTCCAGCAGCTGATCAGTGACTCCCTGAAGGGCAGAGGTGATGATAACTACCTCATTACCCTCGTCCCTGAACTGCTTGGCCATCTCACCTACGTGCCTGAGCCTTTTACCGTCAGCGACGGAGACTCCGCCAAACTTCATCACCAAGCGGGCCATCTTGAAAACCGTGCAAAGCCTATCGTCCTAGCGATTTAAGCTTTATCCACAAAATTATAATTTCTTAAAATTTCGAATTTAGGGGCCAAAGAAAACATCTATGCATTATATGAAGATGCCTAATAGACCGTCCTGGAAGGTTAGAAATCCAAGGGTCTCAAGATGGCCTTTAGAGGAGGGCTTAAAAGCTATGTTTTTGATCCAAGGGTCAGGCAGATCGATGCGCCTGAAGGGCTCAGGGTCGGCCCAAGGCTTATATAGATTGAATCCTAGGATTCTGAGTCCCAAGTTGGAATTACGTATTCATCTCAAAATTCGCGAGGCATGTTATGACTAGGGCGGAGAAGATTGTAGAGCGAGGCAAGGAGCTGATGCATAAGCCTGAAATGATCAGGAACATCGGTATCGTTGCTCATATAGATCACGGAAAGACAACACTTTCGGATAACATGGTAGCAGGCGCCGGTATGATCTCCATGGATCTGGCCGGCCATGACGATCACAACCTCTTCATGGACTTCGACCCTCTGGAACAGGCCAGAGGCATCACCATTGACGCAGCCAACGTATCCATGGTTCACGAGGTGGACGGCAAAGAATACCTCATCAACATGATAGATACTCCGGGCCACGTGGACTTCGGAGGCGACGTCACCAGGGCCATGCGTGCCGTGGACGGAGCCGTAGTGGTGGTGGACGCAGTCGAGGGAGCCATGCCCCAGACTGAGACGGTTTTAAGACAGGCTATACGCGAGGGCGTAAGGCCCATTCTCTTCGTCAACAAGACCGACCGGCTTATCAACGAGCTCAAGGTGGAGAAGAAGGACCTGGCCGTCAGACTGGGCAAGGTCATAGACAACATCAACAAGCTCATCAAGGGCATGGACGAGGAGAAGTACAATAATGGATGGCGCGTTGATGCCTCCCAGGGAACTGTCGCCTTCGGGTCTGCCCTTTACAACTGGGCCATAAGCATTCCCGTCATGAAGAAGACGGGCATAGGATTCAACGAGGTCTACGATTACTGCCGCGATGGCAAGACGAAGGAGCTGGCAGAGAAGATCCCCCTATTTAGGACCGTCAACGATATGGTGGTCCGCCAACTGCCAAGCCCCATAGAGGCTCAGAAGGAAAGGGTCAAGACCATCTGGCACGGTGACTGGGACAGCGAGGTCGGAAAGGCCATGGCTGCCTGCGACCCCAATGGCCCCGTGGCTCTGATGGTCACCAGGATCAAGGTAGACCCCCATGCAGGCGAGGTTGCCACCGGCAGGCTCTTCTCAGGAACCCTCAAGCGCGGTCTCGAGCTTTATGTCTCTGGTGTGGCTGCCTCCAACCGCATCATGCAGACGGGCATATTCATGGGCCCAAGGCGTGTAGAGGTGGAGACAATCCCCGCAGGGAACATCGCTGCAGTCACCGGTCTTCGCGATGCCATCGTAGGCTCCACGGTATCCTCGGTCAGCGACATGGTGCCCTTCGAGGCCATCAAGCACGTCTCTGAGCCAGTCATGACCGTGGCCGTCGAGGCCAAGAACATGCGCGATCTTCCCAAGGTCGTAGAGGTCCTAAGGCAGGTTGCCAAGGAGGACCCAACCCTCCAGGTCACCATCAACGAGGAAACAGGAGAGCACCTCCTGGCAGGCATGGGAGAGCTGCACCTGGACGTTACAGTCACCAGACTTCAGCGCGACAAAAACGTGGAGCTCAAGACCACCCCACCCATAGTGGTCTACCGCGAGTCCATCGTAGGAAAGGCAGGACCTGTGGAAGGAAAATCCCCCAACCACCACAACAGGTTCTACGTCGAGTTCGAGCCCCTGGAGCCAGGCGTTGCCGAGGCCATGAGAGAGGGCAAGATCACCATGAAGATGGACGAGCTAGAGAGAAGAAAGATCCTCCTGGACAACGGCATGGACAAGGAAGAGGCCAGGAACATAGCCGGCGTCTTTGGAACAAACATGCTCATCAACATGACCAAGGGTATCCAGTACCTCAAGGAGACCATGGAGCTCATCCTGGAGGGCTTCGAGGAGGCTTTGAAGAACGGCCCCATTGCCAGAGAGCCCGCCCAGGGGATCAAGGCCAAGCTCGTAGATGTCAAGCTCCACGAGGATGCCGTCCACAGAGGCCCAGGCCAAGTCATACCTGCCGTCAGACAGGCCGTCCAGGCAGGAGTCCTCATGGCTAACCCGACCCTTCTGGAGCCCTTCCAGAATGTCTATATACAGGTGCCCCAGGATCAGATGGGCGGTGCCATGTCTGAGATCCAGGGCCGCAGGGGAACCATCCTCAGCATGGATACTCAGGGCGACACCATCATCATCAAATCCAAGATGCCCGTGGCTCAGATGTTCGGGTTTGCTGGAGCCATACGCTCTGCCACCGAGGGCAGAGCCATGTGGTCTACCGAGTTTGCGGGATTCGAGCCTCTACCAGCCAGCCTCCTGGCTGAGACCGTCGGCCAGATAAGGACCAGGAAGGGCTTAAAGCCCGAGATGCCAAAGCCAAGCGATTACCTGAAGGCCTGAGCAACTATAGCTCAAGTCTTCGAAAAGATTTAAACGCTGAAGTCAAATAAGACTAAGAGAAATCCGAGGGATGATATTATGGCAGAAGCAAAGCCACACCTCAATCTAGCTTTCATTGGACACGTCGACCACGGAAAGTCGACTACAGTGGGCAGACTGATGTTCGAGACGGGTGCAGTAGACCCCCACGTCATAGAAGAGTACAAGAAGGAAGCCGCTTCGAAGGGCAAGGCCACCTTCGAGTTCGCCTGGGTTATGGACAGCCTCAAGGAAGAGCGTGAGAGGGGCGTCACAATCGATATCGCTCACCAGAAGTTCAACACCGACAAGTTCTACTTCACAGTCGTGGACTGCCCTGGCCACAGGGACTTCGTCAAGAACATGATCACCGGAGCCAGCCAGGCCGACGCTGCAGTACTGGTAGTATCCGCCATAGATGGCGTTCAGGCCCAGACCAGGGAGCACGTCTTCCTATCCAGGACCCTGGGCGTCAACCAACTCATCATAGGCATGAACAAGATCGATGCCACCACCCCACCCTATGACGAGAAGACCTACCTTCAGGCCAAGGATGAGATTAGCAAGCTCCTCAAGATGGTAGGGTACAAGACCGATGACATACCCTTCATACCCATGTCCGGCCTTATGGGCGATAATCTGGCCAAACCTTCTGAGAATATGAAGTGGTGGAAGGGACCAACTCTTCTCCAGGCCCTAAACAACTTGAAGGTTCCACAGAAGCCCACGACCCTCCCCCTGCGCGTACCGGTCCAGGACGTCTACACCATTGCAGGCGTTGGCACCGTACCCGTGGGCAGGGTCGAGACCGGCGTCATGAAGAAGAATGACAAGATCATCTTCCAGCCGGCCAACGTCACTGGCGAGGTCAAATCCATAGAGATGCACCACGAGGAGGCCCCCCAGGCAGAGCCCGGCGATAACATCGGCTGGAACGTCAGAGGCGTTTCCAAGAAGGATATCCGCCGTGGTGACGTCTGTGGACACCCCGAGACGTCTCCAACCGTAGCCAAGGAATTCAAGGCCCAGATCGTAGTGCTACAGCATCCGAGCGCCATATCCGCAGGGTACACTCCCGTGTTCCACTGCCACACCTCTCAGATCGCCTGTACTATCACTCAGATATTGGCCAAGCTGGACCCGAGGACCGGTGCAGTTAAGGAGCAGAATCCAGCCTTCATCAAGGCCGGTGACGCAGCTATCATCATGGTTACGCCCTCCAAGCCCATGGTCATTGAGAAGGTCAAGGAGATCCCCCAGCTCGGCAGGTTCGCCATAAGGGATATGGGTCAGACTATAGCCGCGGGCATGTGCATGGACGTAGTCCCGCGCTAAACCCATTTTTTGGTGTAAATCATGCAGAAGGCAAGGATTAGGCTCTCTGGAACCAACCCCGTGATGCTGGACGACATATGCAACCAGGTCAAGGGAATAGCCCAGAGGACGGGAGTGCACATGGCAGGACCCATCCCCCTGCCCACCAAGAAGCTTTCGGTGCCGTGCAGGAAGAGCCCTGATGGCGAAGGGTCTGCCACCTGGGACCACTGGGAGATGAGGGTCCACAAGAGACTCATAGATCTGGACGCCGACGAGCGCGCTCTAAGGCAGCTCATGAGGATCCAGGTCCCCAAGAACGTGAATATAGAGATCGTCCTGGAAAGCTAAAGCTCAAGAGCTGAATTAGGACGATAGGCAAAGGGCTGATTCCATCCGGAAAAAGCCCGCAGCCTGTTCTATTGTAAAGGTTTATTAAGCTCTGGCAGCAATTCTGCTCTGTGGACTCGTAGTATAGTGGACAGAATAGAGGCCTCCGGAGCCTCGGACCCGGGTTCGAATCCCGGCGAGTCCGTCGGCGGTTTTTGATTAACTGTGACTAATTTTCAGAGATTTTCCCCAAAAGAGAGGCGAAGGCGCAGCCCATGCTGCGACTGAGCGCGCCCGTGACCCACAGACTGCATCCAAAAGCTTCGAAGCATTATCTAAGTAACACAGATACTTCAAGGTGACTTCCTCTCCTGCCTAAAGGCCAGAGCTTCCTACTTCAACGATCTGACGCTTACTTGAACGTGCGTTCAGGCCGGAGGTCAGATCTCCATAGGCTCTACCCCTCAGTCCAAGGGTGAGGATGCGAAGCTCACATCCGAATATTAATATATTGTTGACACTATATACAGTCTGCTGGACCATTTACGGGCTTACTCCGGCCTGAAGGCCGGAGTTTGCGCCCTGCATCATTCTCTCAGCACTCACGAAGGCTAGATGGGTAAGACGTCATCAGAGGGTAAAACCCTCGAGGTCCCAGGTAGCGCTGACCTTCTTGACTCCAACA
>Ga0181520_10010598_pt1 | contig 12319 bp, 9 predicted proteins | sample PEATcosm2014_Bin_29_FD_132451 | JGI IMG/M metagenome (GOLD analysis project Ga0181520, IMG submission 132451) | Peatland microbial communities from MTU Mesocosm Facility, Houghton, MI, USA - PEATcosm2014_Bin02_30_metaG | ecosystem: Environmental > Terrestrial > Soil > Wetlands > Peat | place...
ATGAGCGGGATGTGCGCGTACTTGGGCGGTTCTACGCCAAAGGCGCGGAACAGCGCAATATGCTTGGCGGTGTTGCTCAGGTGATCCTCGCCGCGCAGGACATGGGTGATGCCCATCTCCAGGTCGTCAATCACGTTGACCAGATGAAACACCGGCTGGCCGTCGCTCCGCACGATGACAAAGTCGGGATCAACTTCTTCGCGGTCGGTAAGTTTACGCAGCACGTTGCCAACCACGAGATCGGGAATGAGAATTGGCTCGCGCTGCATCTTGAATTTGATCGCGCCTTCGTGTTCATAGGCCAGGCCATGTGAGAGCAGCGCTTCGACGCGGCGCTGGTAGTTGTCCCGGCGCTGCGACTGGAAATACGGGCCGCGGTCGCCTTTGCACGGGCCGGTGGCATCCGGCGTGAGCGGGCCTTCGTCCCAATCGAGTCCGAGCCAGCGCAGGCCTTCGAGAATGACATTAACGGCTTCCTGGGTATTGCGCGCGGCGTCGGTGTCTTCAATACGCAGGACGAACGTGCCGCCGGTGTGCCGGGCGTAGAGCCAGTTGAACAAGGCGGTGCGCGCGCCGCCGATATGAAGATAGCCGGTGGGCGAAGGAGCAAAACGAACGCGAGTTTTCATGGGCGGATTTTAACCACAGATGGCTGCGAAAAAAACACGAATTGCGAAGCAAATCCGAAGTTCGAGGATTCGGATTTCAGTTTTCCGGTTATTTCCGGTTCAGCACTTCAGCCAGATGGATGGTCTTCATGGGGCTGCCCTGTCGCGAGAGCAATCCCTGGATGTGCATCAGGCAGCTGGAATCGCCGGAGACGATATATTCCGCGCCGGTCTCGGCGGCATTGCCGCATTTGACCTCGCCCATGGCGGTGGAAATCATGGGAAACTTCGCGGCAAAAGTGCCACCGAAGCCGCAGCAGACGTCTTCCTTCATCTCCACCAGTTCCAGGCCGCCGACTTTGCCCAGCAGGGCGCGGGGCGCGGATTTGATGCCCAGTTCGCGCAGGCCGTGGCAGCCGTCATGGTAGGTGACCTTGTGCGGGAATTTTGCGCCCAGATCGGTCGCGCCGAGCTTGTTGACAAGAAAATCAGAAAATTCCCACGTGCGGGCGGAGACTTGTCTGGCCAGTTCCGCCTGGGGAGTGCCGGCAAACAGGTCGGGATAGAAGTTTTTGATCATCGCCCCGCAGGAACCGGACCCGATGACCACCACTTCCGCGTCCCGCAAATGTTCCAGCACCGGCGCGGCGATGGCGCGGGCCTCCTCCCAATAACCGGAGTTGAAGGGGGGCTGGCCGCAGCAGGCGATTTCCTCCGGGCAGACCACCTGGTGGCCCAGGCGTTCCAGGATTTCGACCATGCTGATGCCGGCGTGCGGATACACCGCGTCCACAAAGCAGGGGATAAAAAGCGTGACAGTCATGCGTGACAAATGAACGGCCAAATCAAAGACGACATTCTTGCGCCGGCGGGGCGCGGTGTCATTAAAAAAATCCAGCGGATTTGAAGGCGGCCATCCGCAGCCTCGATTTTTCAGCGCGGCCGAAGAATAAAAATGGCCAGGGTCGTTTTTTCTCTTCTCCGGGGCATTAGATTGGGGCAGGATGTCGCCACATGTATTTCGGTAAACGAATTGTCGTGGTCATGCCCGCCTACAATGCGGCCAAGACTGTCACCATGACCGTGAATGAGGTGCAGCAGCAGGGCATCGTGGACGAAATTATTTTGGTGGACGACCGCAGCCGGGATGACACGGTGCAGGTGGCGTCGTCGCTGCCGGGCGTGCGGGTGCATGCGCATGAGAAAAATACCGGCTACGGCGGCAATCAAAAAACCTGCTACCGGCTGGCGCTGGAGGCGGGTGCGGACATCGTCATCATGGTGCATCCGGACTACCAGTATACGCCCAAGCTGATACCGGCGATGGCCTCGATCATCGCCAATGACCTGCATCAATGCGTGCTGGCAAGCCGCATTCTGGGCGGCTACTCGTTGCAGGGCGGGATGCCCGGCTGGAAATACGTGGCCAACCGGTTTCTGACCGCGACGGAAAACCTGCTGCTGGGGGCCAAGCTATCGGAATATCACACCGGCTACCGGGCGTTTTCCGGGGTGTTGCTGAAAGCATTGGAGCCGAATCTGGCGCGCAACTCGGACGACTTTGTTTTCGACAACCAGATGATCGCGCAGATTCTGTGGCATGGTTTCACGATTGGCGAGGTGAGCTGTCCCACGAAGTATTTCAAGGAGGCGTCCTCCATCAATTTCCGGCGCAGTTGCAAATATGGCTTTGGCTGCCTAAATGTGGGCACCCAGTTCCGGCTGGCCAAATGGGGACTGGCCAAACCAAAGTTATTTTTCCCATAAACCGGGTTGAACCTTGCCGACAAACGCGGAGGCGCAAAGACCGCGGAGCAACGCAAAGAAACAATTTTGCAAACCCGGCAGGCCCGGCGGTACCGTGCTTGAGCGAATATTTCTATGCAGCCCGCGCCGGCTGACACCGTGGGCGCAGCCCCTTGCGGCTGCGGATTCGCCGGAACTTGAAAACAAAACGAGCGGCGCTTGAGCCAAGCGCCGCCGTATTTTGGTTCAGGTTGGAAATTACTTCAGAGACAGGGCCAGGCGGGATTTCTTGCGGTCGGCGGTGGGGCGGCTGATGGCTCCGACCTTCACGGCCTTGTCAAACGCAGAATGGACGCCGGACAGGAGTTTGACGGCATCCTCTTTTTTGCCGGCGGCCACGGTGGCGCGGAACTGTTTTTCCGTGCGGCGCAGGCGGGATTTCACGGCGGTGTTCTGGAGCCGCTTGCGCTGGCTGTTGCGCATCCGGCGATGGGCTGACTTCGTATTGGGCATAGATTCGTTAAATAATTTGCTAAAGAGCCGGTAAAATTAACCAATTGCCCCGGAAAGTCAATGTCGAAAAAAATAGAAAAATGGGCGCGGGCGCAGCCTCCACCGGGGCAGGCACGGCGGAGGCTGGTAAAACGGCATTAAATGTCGCGCCGCATCAAATTTAGGCATTCCCAATGCTGTCCGTTCTTTACTTTTGACTGCGGGGGTGGTTGTTTAAATGAAATTGCTTGAACCAAACCAGAATCGAAACCGAGCCATGAGTTCGCCGCTGCGTATATTGCATCTGGAGGACAATGCCGCCGATGCTCTGCTGGTACGCGACCAACTCGCCCATGACGAACTGGCGGCGGAGGTCCACCATGTCAGCAGCCGCGACAGTTTTACCCAGGCATTGAACGAGGGGCCGTGGGACCTGGTGCTGGCGGATTACAAGCTGCCCAACTACACCGGACTCGATGCGCTCAAGCTGGTCCGGAAAAAATTCCCCCACCTGCCGTTCATTCTCATGTCGGGCACCATCGGCGAACACGCGGCGATTGAGAGTTTGAAAGCGGGCGCGACGGATTACATTCTCAAACAAAAGCGCGAGCGGCTGCCCTCGGCGATCCGCCGTGCGGTGGCCGAGGCAGGCGAACGCGCCCGGCGGGAGGCGGCCGAGGAGGATGTGCGCCGCAGCGAAAAGCATTACCGTCTGCTGTTTCAGGGCAATCCCCATCCGATGTGGGTGTTTGACCTGGAGACGCTGGCCATTCTGGAGGTCAACGAGGCGGCGACACAGCATTACGGTTATTCCCGCGATGAATTCCTCCGCATGACATTGGGCGATTTGCGCGTGCCCGAAGATGCCCGGGCAGGGAAGATGGCGCCGGCGGACATCAAGGCGCAGGGCCTGGTCTGGCGGCACCGGCGCAAAAATGGCGCCGAGATGGACATGGAGGTCATCTGGTCGCCGCTGGCTTTTCACGGGAAACTTGCGGCCCTCACGCTGGCCACCGACGTGACCGTGCGGCGGCGGGTCACGCAACGCAATTCGGTGTTTGGCCGGTTGAGCCATAACTTGAGCGCCGTCACCACGGCGGCCGAGGCGGCGATGTTTATCTGCGAGGCGGCGGACGAACTGTTTCACTGGGACGATTTCGCCCTGGATTTGTACTGGGCGGAGCGGGATCAAGTGGTCTCATTGCTGACCATCACCACGGTCGAGGGGCAGCGGGTGGAAATTCCCTCGTCGCCACAGCCCAAGATTGCCAACGCGCTGGTTCAGCGCGTCATCCGGCGGGGCGCGGAACTGGTGACCGCGGAAGAGACCGGCGACAAGGAGGGCACCACCATGCTGGCCCCCATTCGCAAGGGCGAACGCGTGATCGGGGTGCTGTTCATCCAGCGCCGCCAGTCCCACAGTTATGCCGCGCGCGACGTGGAAATCTTGCAGACGCTGGCCGACCAGTGCGGCGGTGCGTTGCAGCGCGTACAGGTTGAGGAGGAACTGCGCCAGAGCCAGCGCCGCTTCCGCGACTTGTTTGAAAATTCGCCGGACGCCATTTTTGTCGAGGACATGCAAGGCCGGGTGCTGGACGTGAACCGGGGCGCCTGCGCGCTGCATGGCATGACGCGGGAGCAACTGGTGGGGTGCAACTCGATTGAAACGCTGGTCCCGCCCGCCTACCGCGCCGCTGCCCGCGAGGAATTTCAAAAGCTGGCGGCCGGGCAGCTTTCCTGGATTGAGAGCGAAAGCGTGCGCGCCGACGGCCGGGCCGTGCCGGTGGAAATTCGCGTCGTGCGCGTGGAATTCGACGGCTCGCCGGCGCTGCTCTTTCACGTTCGCGACATCACCGAACGGCGCGCCGCCGAAATGGCGCTCCGCAGTTCGGAAACCTTGTTCCGCTCCGTCTGGGAGAATTCCGTGGATGGCATGAGGCTGACGGATGAAAACGGCACGATCATTGCCATCAATCAGGCCTATTGCCGGCTCGTCGGACTGGCCCATGAACAGCTGGAGGGCAAACCGTTCACCGTCGTTTATTCCGCCAAGCAGGATTGGGAGGCCATGCTGCGCCAGCATTGCGAGCGGTTTAATGCCGCGGTCATCCGCGAGAAACAGGAATATCAGCGGATCTTTCACGACAACCGTTGCGTGATTCTTGAAATCACCGATTCCTTCGTCGAGTCCGGCGGCAAACCGCGTCTGTTGCTGAGTCTTTTCCGCGACGCCACTTCGCACCGCCGGCTGGAGGAACAACTCCGGCAGTCGCAGAAAATGGAGGCCATCGGCCAGCTTGCCGGCGGCATTGCGCACGATTTCAACAACATCCTGACCATCATTCTCGGCCATGCCACGCTGCTGACAATGGCCAAGCTGGAGCCCAAGGCGCTGGTTTCGGCCCAGCAGATCAAACAGGCTTCCGAACGCGCCGCCGGGCTCACCCGCCAGTTGCTGGCCTTTGGCCGCAAACAAATCTTCAATCCCCGCCCGCTGGACCTCAACCGCGTGGTGGGCAAGATGACCGACCTGCTCGCGCGATTGCTGGGCGAGGACATCGCGCTGCAGCTCAACTTCAGCAGCCAGCCCGCCGTCGTTTCAGCCGATGTCAGCATGATTGAGCAAATCATGCTGAATCTTTCCGTCAATTCCCGCGACGCCATGCCACGCGGCGGCCAACTGGCCGTGCGCATTGCCATTTGCGACGTGGATGAGGAACACGTGTTCCGCGTGGCCGAGGCGCGCCTGGGGAAATTTATCCGCCTGAGCCACTCGGACACGGGCGAGGGCATTCCGCCGGAAAATCTTTCGCGCATTTTTGAACCGTTTTTCACCACCAAGGAACTTGGCAAAGGCACCGGCTTGGGTCTCGCCACGGTGTTCGGCATCGTCAAACAGCATGAAGGCTGGGTGGAAGTCGAAAGCGAACTGGGCAAGGGCACCACGTTTCATGTTTATTTTCCCGCCACCGTGGAGGCCGCCGTGGATCCCGAACAAGCCGACAACCAGCTCCATGCCCGCAAGGGCACCGAAACGATTTTGGTGGTGGAGGACGAGCGCGACCTGCGCGAGATCGTCACCCGCACCCTCAATCTCAACGGCTATCGCGTGTTTCAGGCCGTGGACGGCCAGAACGCCCTGCAAATCTGGGCCGAATACAAAAACGAAATTGACCTTGTCTTCACCGACATCATCATGCCTGGCGGTCTCAATGGCCGCGAACTCGCCGAGCGGCTCTGGGCCGACAAGCCGGCGCTGAAGGTGATTTTTTCCAGCGGCTACGGGGCCGACGCCCTCGGCAAAAACTTCAAGCTGGACCCCCGGCTGAATTATCTGCAGAAGCCCTATCTGCCGCAGACTTTGTCCCGCGTCATCCGCCGCTGTCTCGATGGGGAAAGCATGGTGTAATTCCAAATTTTCAGTCTTGCGCCCCGCGGCCCGAATTTTAATCTCAGCCCCCAGAATTTAAAAATGATCATCGCCCCCTCATTGCTCGCCGCCGACTTCACCCGCCTGGGCCACGAGGCCGCCCGCGCCCAGCGCGCCGGCGCGGACTGGCTGCACCTCGACATCATGGACGGCCACTTTGTGCCAAACATTTCGTTCGGGCCGGATGTCGTGGCCGCCGTCCGGCCGCACGCGAAGAAGCTTTTTTTCGACGTGCATCTGATGTGCGGCAAACCGGAAATCCTGCTTGAACCTTTTGTGCAGGCCGGGGCGCAGCAACTCATTGTTCACGTTGAACTCGCGGGCCGGGTCGCGCCGTTGCTGTGGAAAATCCGCGCGCTCGGACAGAAAGTCGGCCTGGCGATCAATCCGCCCACGTCCATCGCCGAAGTGGAGCCGTTCCTCGACAAAATTGACATGCTGCTGGTGATGACGGTGAATCCCGGTTTTGGCGGGCAGAGCTTCATTCACGAATGTGTGCCCAAAATCCAGCAGGCTGAAGTCTGGCGGCGCGAGCGGCAATTAAATTACCGCCTTGAAGTGGACGGCGGCATCAACAACGACACCGTGGTCGAATGCGCCCGCGCCGGCGCGGACACGTTTGTGGCGGGCACGGCTTTGTTCCACAAGCGCAACATGGGCGCGGCCATCAAAAAAATGCGCAAGCTTGCCAACGACAATGACCCGGGGCTGGCGGATTTGAAGGTTTAACCCAAATCCACCGGGTCAATGTCCACCGCCAGCATCACGTCATCGGGCAGCACCAGCGTGGTGATGATCTGGGCGAGCAACTGGCTCAGGCGGCTCATCGCCCGCGTCCGCAGCATGATGTGGTAGCGATAGTAATTTTCCGCCCGCACCAGCGGGGCCGGGGCCGGGCCGGCGATGATCAAGTCTGAAATCCCGCGGCCAGGGTCCGAGGCCGTTTCAGCCGCGGAAGCTTTGGACTTTGATCCTTGGGCCTTGGACTCGACTTCCCGTTTCACATGTTCGGCGGAGAATTTTACTTTTTCTTCGTTGCGACCCTTGAGCGTCAGCAGGGCCACGCGGCCGGTCGGCGGATATTTCAACTGCTCGCGAAATTCAATTTCCTGTTCGTAAAAGCCCACGAAGTCATGTCGCCGCGCGTATTGAATGGCCGGGTGAAACGGCGTGAACGCCTGCACAAACACCTCGCCCTCGATGTCGCCGCGCCCGGCGCGCCCGGCGACCTGGGTGAGCAGTTGAAAGGTCCGCTCGCCGGCGCGGAAATCCGGTTGATGAAGCGCCATGTCCGCGAAAATAATGCCCACGAGCGTCACGTTGGGAAAATGCAGCCCCTTGGCGATCATCTGGGTGCCGATGAGGATGTCAATTTTGCCGGCGCGAAATTCGCCGAGCACGCGGCGGTAATCGTCCTTGCGCTTCATCACATCGGCGTCCATGCGCCGCACGTTTGCCTGTGGAAACAATTTTCCAAGGATGTCCTCGACCTTTTGCGTGCCGAGGCCGAAATAGCGGATGCCGGGATTTTTGCATTTTTCATTGGGACAGACTTGCGGCACTCGCTCGCTATAGCCGCAGATATGGCAGCGCAGCACCTGCTCCGGCCGGTGATACGTCAGCGCCAGCGAACAATTCGGACAGCCGCACACATGGCCGCATTTTTCGCATACGAGCGACGACGAATACCCGCGCCGGTTGAGAAATAAAATGGTCTGCTCCTTGCGCTCCAGCCGCTGGGTGATGGCCTCCTTCAGTTGCGGCGAAAAAATGGGCACCCCTTTGCCGTCGCGTTTGGCCTGCCGCATGTCCACCACGCGGACGCGCGGCATTTTCTGGTCATCCACGCGTTCCGGCAGTTCGAGCAGGGTGAATTTGCCGTGCCGGCAGTTGTAAAAGCTTTCCATGGACGGGGTGGCCGAGCCGAGCACCACCACGGCATCTTCCATCTGCCCGCGCATGACGGCGACGTCGCGGGCGTGATAGCGCGGCGCTTCCTCCTGCTTGTAAGTGTGCTCGTGTTCCTCGTCCACGATGATGAGGCCCAGCGGTTCGACGGGCGCGAAGATGGCCGAGCGCGCGCCGATGACGATGCGGGCGCGGCCCTGCCGGATTTTGTGCCATTCGTCATGCCGTTCACCGGCGCTCAAATGTGAATGCAGCACGGCCACGAGCGTCTGCAATTTTCCGGAACTGAACCGCGCCTTGAACCGCTCGACCGTTTGCGGCGTCAGCGAAATTTCCGGCACCAGCACGATGGCGCCCAGGTTTTGTTCCAGGGCGTGCGCGATGGCCTGCAGGTAAATTTCCGTTTTGCCGCTGCCCGTGACGCCGTGGAGGAGGAAAGTTGAGGATGGAGGCTGGAGGCTGGAGGATGGAGGCTTTATTGGCCCGGGTACTGCGGGTGGGGGGGCGTCCGTTTTTGCCTGCGCGACGCGGGCGCGGCAGGCGTCCATCGCGCGGATGATTTTTTCCAGGGCGACGGACTGCGCGGGGTTTATTATGATTGGCTGCGAGGGCAAAATTTCTTCGCGGGCGTAGGGATCGCGCTCGGAGATTTCCGAGGTGATTTCAATCAGACCGCGATCCTCCAGCTTGCGGACGGTGGCGGACGTGGTCCCGGCCAGCTCGACCAGTTCCGCCAGCAAAATTTCCCGGCGTTCCTCGATAAGATTCCAAACGTCCTGCTGCCGCCGGGGCAGTTTCGGAAATTCGCCGCTGAAGGGCAGCAGGCGCACGAACAGGCGCTCCCGCCAGCTTGCGTCTTCGTTGCGGACGGCCTCGGGCAGAACGGATTTGAGCGAGGTTTCCGGGGCGCAGCAGTAATATTCGCCAATCCAGCGCGCCAGTTTCAAGACCTTGGGCGTGACGAGGGTTTGCGCGCCAATAATTTTGAGGATGGGTTTGAGCTTGGCCTGGCCGGATTCCTCGGCGATGGCCGTGACGACGCCCAGAATTTTGCGCGGGCCGAACGGCACCTGCACGCGGCTGCCCACGTCCACCCGGCCGGCCAATTCCGGCGGGATGGCGTAGTCAAATTCCCGCCGCAGTGCGATTTCGAGACTGACGCGGGCGATCATGGCCTTCAGTCGCGGGACATGGCGCGCAACGACGATTCGAGTTGCTGGCGCAGGATTTCACGTTCGGCGTCGGCAGCTTCGCGCGGCACCTGAATGGGTTTTCCCAAATTCATTTCGCAACGGGAAAAGGGCAGGGGGATTTGAAACCGGTCCCAGCTTTTCAAGGTGATTTTCCAACTGAGATTATAGGAAACCGGCACGATGGGCAGGCCGGTCAACTGCGCCAGCGAGGTCACGCCTTCCTGCACCACGTAGCGCGGGCCGCGCGGGCCGTCGGGCGTGATGGCCAGATCATAGCCGCGTTCAGCCCAACTGGTCAGTTCCAGCATGGCCTGCGCGCCGCGCCGGCTGGACGATCCCCGAACCGGCTCGACGCGAAAACACTCGAGGACGCCGGTCAGAAAACCACCGTCCTTGCTGGCGCTGACCAGGGCGGCCATCCCCGGCGTGGCGTTGTGTTTTTTGACATAATCCCAATAGGCAATCTGGCAAAGCGCCAGCCGGTTGTGCCAGACACAATAAATGGCCGGGCCGGGCGGCGCACCGTTGAACATTTCGGAACGGTCATTCCACTGGTAGCGCAGGGTCAAGGCCACGGTGCGAATGGCCGTAAAAATTATCCACGCCGCCAGCCGTTGATACCACTTGGGCGCATGCGGTATGACCACGCCGCCGGATTTTTTTTGGCGGCGGGCCTTGGGCGTCTGGGAAGAAGCGGTGGACATCTCAGCCTTTTTTCAAACAAGCGCGGACGAGTTGTTCGACCGTGGCCTGGGCGCCGAGCATGGTCTGCGCGGCGCGAACAGCGTCGTGCGCCTCAATTTGTTTAAAGCCCAAGGCCATGAGCGCGAGGATGGCGTCGTTGGTTTTCTGGTCGTCGGGCGAGAGGGCGTGCTTGGCGCTGGCGGCTTCCAGCGCGCCGGCGGCGCCGACTTTATCGCGCAGTTCCACCACGATGCGTTCGGCGGTTTTTTTGCCGACGCCGGAAATTTGGGAGAGCGATTTGACATCGCCATTGGCCACCGCGCCGCGAAAGGCCACCACGTTCATGCCGCTCAGAATGTTCAAGGCCGTTTTGGGCCCGATGCCGCTGACGCTGTTGATGAGCAGGCGGAACAGGTCGCGTTCCGCCGCCGACATGAAACCGTAGAGCGTGTGGGCGTCTTCCCGCACGATGAGCTGCGTGAGCAGCTTCAGCGGCTGGCCGGGCGGCGGCAGCTTGTCGAAGGAAGACAGCGGAATCAGCGCTTCGTAGCCCACGCCGTTCACGTCCACGACGACCTGGGTGGGCAGTGACTCGACCAGTTTGCCATGGAGAAAGGTGATCATTTGTTAAATTTTCTTCGGCGTGCCCAGGCTGAAGCGGCCCTGCGTTTGCGCCAGCGTCAGGGCCAGCGCCAGGGCGTCGGCCGCGTCCGGCGCGGGGAGTTCGGCCAGACCCAGCAGGCGCTGGACCATCTTGGCGACGGCGATTTTTTGCGCCGCGCCGTAGCCGACGATGGCCTGCTTCACCTTGCGCGTGGCGATTTCATAAATCTCAATTCCGCTTTCCGCCACCGCCGCAAGGGCCGCGCCGCGCGCTTCGCCCATGACGATGGCCGTTTTCAAATTTTGCGCAAAGAACAGGCCTTCAACCACGCAGATTTCGGGGCGGTGTTCGAGCAGGAGGTCGCGCAGGGTCTGCGAAATTTTGGCCAGGCAGCGGGAACGTGCCCAGTCTTTCGGGCAGGCAATGGTACCGTGCGCAAGGGTGGCCGGATGCGGTTTGCCGCTGCGGATGATGCCGTAGCCGGTGCCGCGGAGCGACGGGTCAATGCCGAGAATGGTTTGCGGGAGGCGCGCGGCGCGGCGCAGTGGGGGGGCTGCCGGGCGTGCAGCACGCGCAGGCCCGCCATCCAGGCGCGCTTTCATTTGCTCGAATTGTTGGAGGGAGATTCCCACGCGAAAATGGTGCCAGCGCCAGCGAAAATGCAAAAGCAAAAACGCCACGATGCCGCCAGCGCGGCCCATGCCCGGCAAATTGATTCAGTGATCCTGTTTGTTTGAACCGGTACCCTTGTTTGAATTGTTGTTGGAACCATTGCCGGAATTATGCGGCTGGGGCTCGGTGTGCAACTCGGGCTGACCGGAATTGTGCTCTCCAGGCTGAATCAAGCTTTCGTGCCCCTCCTCGCGCGGCTGGACGGGCGCGAGGTCCTGGCGGGGTTGAAATTGTTCGGCTCCCGGGCGCACCGTGGCACCGGCAGCCGACGCGCCGGCATCGCGGCCCAACTGTCCCTCATTTAGCGGGTTTCGCGGAATTACGCGGTCAGGCGTGGCATACGTATCAACGCGCCGCGCCGGCTGCGGTGGCTGATTCAGGTAACCTTGCGGCTGGCCCGGCTGGTAGCCTTGCGCGACGTGCCCGGCACTGTCGTAACGATTGTCGTTTTCCAAACCCGAGTGCAACTGGGCCCGCTGAAAGCCTTCGCCGCGCCAGCCCTGGCGTCCGGCGTTGGGCAGCGAACTGACGTGAACCGTCTCAACCGCGTGATGCGTCGCGCTGGTGATGCGATCCACCGCGATGCCGCGATTCTCAATGATCTTGCTGTTGACGTTGAAATTGTTGACCACCTTCGTCCGTTGATAAACCTGCAACACGTTCTGCTGGGCGACGAAGAAAGAACGCGGGTGCCGGTCGCAGAAGTGATCCGGCGAAATGAACACGAAGTAATCAGCCTCCAGACCGAAATCGAAATCAAGGCTCACGGCGGCGCCCCGGTAGAAGAAGCCGAAGCCCGGCCGGAATACGGCAAAGGGCGGCAACGGCGCCCAGCCGCAGTAATCGTCGTCATAACGCCAAAGCACCCACGACGGCGCCCAGACGGTGTCTGGATACCAGCACCAGCCAAACGTAGCACTGTAGAACCATCGTCCGTAATGGAATGTGACCCCCACGCATAATCCGAGTCCCAATACCAGCC
>Ga0181520_10010599_pt1 | contig 12318 bp, 10 predicted proteins | sample PEATcosm2014_Bin_29_FD_132451 | JGI IMG/M metagenome (GOLD analysis project Ga0181520, IMG submission 132451) | Peatland microbial communities from MTU Mesocosm Facility, Houghton, MI, USA - PEATcosm2014_Bin02_30_metaG | ecosystem: Environmental > Terrestrial > Soil > Wetlands > Peat | place...
CACGCAGCAAGTTTGCGCAGGGGAGATCGGCTTTATTCGGCGGCCCGTAATGCGAGGGTGAATTGCACCCTCTGTCCATCCCTTCCTTTAGCTGCTTTCATGTACCTACCGGCGAAGCAGAACGAGCGCTAAGACGTAATCGATTGCTGTATGTAATCGATTGCTGACGGTACCCGATTATTGCTCCCCTGAAAGCTCATGTCAAGTAAAAAAATAGCTGAAAGACTTGGGATTGTGCTCTTAATTCTGAAGCCGTTCAGACCAATTTGGCTTTTACTCGGAAACTGATACTTCGCTCAAAGTTGATATCGATTACCTAACCTTTCGAAGCTCAGGCTCTTCACGACCGGGAGGCAAGAGCGCCTCCAACATGATATTCATCGAAGCAGGTGCGTCCGGATTCCTGCCCTTGGCCAGGGTCAGATAATAAGTAAGAAGATGCATTGGACTCAGGTAAACCAATCCAGCGAGAAGGCGATCAACCCTGGTGGGAAGCGTCAAGGAGTGGTCACATTGTCCATCAAAGCCCAAATCCGGCTCGGTAATGCACAGGGTTCGCGCGCCGAGCTTCCGCGCGATCTGAACCACAGAACGGCTCAGCTCCAGGTCTTGACTTGTGACCGCGGCGATGACGAGCCATTTCCCAGTCACACCACCCAGCAGTCCGCCCATAAAGTCACAAGTGCTGCAGCCGAACGTCGGCACGCCTGACGTTTCCTGAACTTTCAATGCGGCTTCCAGCGCCACGCCGTGATTGCTTCCCGCACCGATGACGGCCATCACTTCATGCTTTTCCAAGGTTGGCACGAGCTTCGTGAGGGCAGGTTCGACCTGGGCTATTGTGCGTTCAAGGACCGCAGGCATGCCTCGAAGCTCCCGGAGGAGGTCTTCTGCTCCCGCGTCATGTGGCGCGGCCAAGGCTAAAGCCATCCGCATCAGGGCGCCAGCGCAGCACAACACGCTTTTCGTCTTCGGATAAGTTATCTCTGGACCTTCGCACGTGGCCACAGTCACGTCGGCGTATTCGGTCATCAAGCTCTCGGGCATGCCGGTAACGGCCGCGACGTAAGCACCGCCCCGCTCGGCGCGCTTAAGTGAATCAATCACCAAATCGCGTTCACCTGAACGCGATATTGCGACCACTAACGTCTTTTCGTTTACAAGCTGTGTGGGAAGTGTGGTGAACTCCCACGAGTCTATTACGTGCACAGGCACCGGCGAATACCAGGTAAACAACGGCGCGGCCATGACTGAAGCGGTGTAGGAACTGCCGATACCGCTAAGTATGATGCGCTCAAATCGACCATTCTTGACATCGTCGGCGATCTCCAAAATCGGATCTTCGAGGGCCTTGAGTGTCCGGTCCAGGCACGCCGGTCCGGCTTGAATGTACTCTCTCATGTGATACTGTGAGGTCATTGATTTTCCCCTTTAATCGTTGCTCTATGAACTCCCGAATGAAGCACAACCGCGGGCGGACGATGAAAGCGGGAGTGTTGCCCATCGCATTCATGTCGGCGCCCGCCTCGATTTCTGCCTTGGCCCGGCCCTAAGAAGCCAGCAGGCCCACCGCAACTAAAGCGCAGACGACGCCGACTCCCTGGAGAAGATTGATGGACTCGTGGAGAATCAAGGGCGCCACGAGTACCACCACAATCGGGTAGAGCGCGCAAAACGGAGAGACGACTGAGGCTTTGCCTCCGCTGCGTAACGCAGCTAAGATCGCCCAGGCACCCACCGCGTTGATAAACCCGCTGAGCAGCCCAAGGACGATTCCCCGGATGGGGAAGTGGAAGACCGCTTTACCCGGATATACAAACGGCAGAAAGAGCACGAAGCCCACAATCAGCCAAATCGTTGCGGACTCCCCCGAAATATGATTGGTCGAGAGCTTTTGCAGCAGCCCGACGACTCCCCACGAGATCAGAACAACCACCGCCAGCCAAAGCCACGCGGCCATGTGCGCCCCTCAGTCAGAGAGAAAAGATCACCATTGCCGTGGCGGCGAAACCCACACCAACAATCTGTGCAGGAGTCAGCCGCTCGCGCAAAAAGAGAATTGCCAGAATCACCGTTACCATTGGATACAATGCCGTGGCGGTGGTGATCACCGCCGTGTTGCCGCCACTCTGATAGGCCGCGAGGACAGCGAGATTCCCCAAGCTCGAAAGGAGGCCATTCGCGGTGGCGTAGAAAATCCCGCGGAGATCCTTTTCGAGTTTGAACCGCCTGCCCCAAAGCAGGGCGATGGCCACGGGCACGGCTCCGAGCGCGTAGTAGAATTGCATCGCTCCGGCGGAGAGGTCGCCCGAACCCAGTTTGGAGAGAATAGCCCAGGCGCCCCAACAGAGGACGGCGAGCAGGGAAAACCAGAACCACTTGGCGCGGAATTGAAGCGGGTACTTCACAGCTCTCCTCTACTCAATCTTTATGACTCCGGTGTGTATCCAGAATTTTCCGGGCTCCAAACCACGCCGCACGGCCACGTCATGAGCAAGGAATTGCAAGTAAACCGTGTCCACCAGAGTTCCCAAGCCCAGCGGCATGGATTCGACTTCAATAGTAGCAATGCCGTCACCCTTGTAAGGCATGTCGGTGAGCATCAGCACTCTGCCACCCTTTGACGCTATGAACTCCGCCAGCTTCACTAAGAGTTTTCCGGTCTTCCATCGTCGGGCCACCACGATGAAGGCCCGTTCGGGGCTGATCGTCTCCAGCGCGCCGTGACGGAACAATCCTGCGCTCATAGGTAGGGCAGGAGTGCGGACAGCCTCCATGAAATAGGTCGCCGCCTCATAGACTGTCGACATATCCGGGCCGCGGGAAAGCACCGTGATAGACTCGGAGTTATCAAATATCTGTAGCACCGGCGCCAGAACACGCTCCTGCTTCTCGATGATCATTTCCTGCGTGCGTGCCGCGCGGCGCACGGCGCGATGCACCGGCTCGGGCGATTCCCCGGCGACGGCGAACGCCAGATACATGAGGGCAGCCACGGCGGAATTGTAAGTTTTGGTGCTGACCGTCGTCTCCGGGCCGGCCTTGGTCGGCAAGGCCAACTTAACCACGCTCGCCAGCGTGCTGCGTTCTACGTTGACGACCCCCACCATGCCCAAGTCCCGGGGGACGGACGCAAGGAGTTTCCTGATCTCGATTGTTTCACCTGACTGCGAGATGAGGACCAGCAAGGTGTCCTTTCCCAGAAACTTCAAATGATAGTGGAGTAGGTCGGCCGTCTCCCAGACCAGAGCGCGAATGCCCCGTGAATTCAAAAAGACCTGAGCCGGATAAGCCGCAGACGTCGATGACGCCATGCCGGTAAACACCACGGTGGGCGGCCACTTGGAAACGAGTTGGCGCAATTGCCTGCGCGGAATTGTGTCAGGCTTCCTATAAAAGTCCAGCAGGGTCCTGAGAGCTGCGGGCTGTTGCAGCATCTCATCCATCATTGCCGACATCATGCCTCCCCTCCTGAAAACCCATAACCAGGTCAAATACGACGCGGTTGCGGCAACCGGTTGCTATAAACAAGCAGCTTTGTTACCATGCTCCGGAAGCAGTTGTCAAGAATAATCTAACGGTGATCGAATCGTGATAGTGCGCCGCGTCCGACGGAAATTTGCCGGACGAGGCGCGCTGCTGGGACTGTGTGCGGTGAATCATTGGATCCCGAATTACCTTCCAAATTGCCGCACTTCTCCGAGACTTTGGCTTAAGGGATTCTGCGCTGGGCTAGCACGCAACATCAGTGGGGTCGATTATTGCTAGTTAAGAATCATGGGTGACCCCAAATTGCTAGGCCATCCGGTCGTGGGGCACAGCAGGGAAGCAAGTGAATGGCTCATTTTCGACCTGCCAGTAAGGCATGAACTCGATACCGGGATTCGCGTCCACGGTGAAATGCAGCGGTTGGCCGCCCTTCGGTTTCAATTGGCGCAGGAGGTCTCCGGGTTGGCGTCCTGGCTCGAGACGCAAGCGGACCTCACCAGCACCCACGGCAGCAAGCAACAGGGGACCGAAGCTGACAGCGCAACGATCCCATCCGGGAATCTGATCAATACCCGTGTAGGGCTCCAGGCGCAACGCCATCGGCAGTGCGAACGTTACCGCGTCACCTGCCGCCCACGTGCGGTCGATAACGACATAGCTCGCGGGATTGCCTGTAGCCGCCAGCTTCCCGTTCACGTCGATCGCCATTGGTCGCTCTGCCCACGAGGGAACTCGAATACGAATCTTGGCGGGCGTGGGCCGCTCGGTTGAAACCTCGAGGCGCACTTCCGGGTCAAATGGGAACCGCGTCTTGGCTCTCAATCTCAGCGCGTGCCCCCCTTGGGTCCATGTGATTGTGGACGGTTCGTAGAGGTTCACATACAAGCCGTCGGGGGCAATCGAGTAAATGTGTTCCGGCAATGATCCGATCAGGCGCGTTCCTTGACCTTCGCAGCAGGTGTTGATGTGAGTAGGCTGCTCTTTCCGATGGGTTAGCAGCGCGTGGTAACGAAAACCCTTTACCCCGCTTTGGTTGGCCAAAGCCACGTTGTAGATCGACTTCTCAATCTCTGTGATGTACTTTTCGTTCTCCGGGTCGAGCAAATGGAAGCGTTGACTGAGGAAAGCCCAAAAGACATTGCCGCAGAGCTCTTCCAGTTCGGGATGCAACATGTAGGATCGCGGAGGAGACTCGATAAACTCGATGATCGAAATAGACCCGCCGGCGTTCTCCCAATTGTCGCGATAAAGCTCCCAGGCGCCCTCGGTGGCATCCAAATAACGGCGGTCACCCGTCGCCAGATAAAGGTCCATGTAAGCTTCGATATTCGTCAGCAAATAACAATGCGGTCGATCATAAGGGTATTGCCAGATGGCGAGTTTTTCGCGTGCCGCCAATTGCTTCATCCAATAGTTTTCCTGAAAATATCGCTGCACAACTTGAATGTCCGCAGGCTTGCCGACCGGCGTAAAGTACAGGCGGGTATTCGCGACCATTCCCTGGCCGCCCTGCGTGCAGAAACGCAGCAGGTAGGGCAGATACGGGCACCGGTTGAACCAATCATAGTTGCTCCGCAATAGCTCGAACGCTTTGGCGTTGCCGCCGTAGCCGGCCTCGATCAAACCGTGAGTCAGCCACGCCCGGGTATACGCGCCGCGTTCGGAAAAGAAAATGGTGTCCTCAGGGTAGGCCATGATGTAACCGTTGGGCTGACGGCACTCCGCTAGCCCGGCGACGATCGCGTCCATGCACCGCCGCAGTTCCGGGTGGTCGATCCACCGCAAGGTGTTACCCGCTGCCATCAGGAAGCGGCCCGCATTCGAACCGGCCAAGTCTTCCTCCCAAAACTGCGTTTCTCCCTCTAGATGCTCAGGCGGTTTTGCCCGGCCCACTCGCTCCCGGAACTGCCGTAGCAAATCGTCCACGGAGTAGGACGATAGAAGGTACTGAATGTTGTCTTGCATGGCAGACTGGAAAACGCCGCCTTCGAGCGTGACACCGGTCACGGGCACTCGGACCTTGTGAACGGGAGGCCGCCAGCCGTCCGGGGGCGTCGCATTTTCCGGATGGTCCGTGATGACGGTTTCGCCATCGGGACGTGCCGGCCGCGTCACCTGTGCGATGTCTTCGTCATTGCCAAATGCTACGTCGGCAATAACCGGCTGCAGTGCGGCAACCTCTTTCCCGCCAGAGTAAACTTCCACTTTGCCGAGAGCCAGGTAATACTTTCCACCAACATCCGCCAATCGTGTGGCGGTCAGACGAATGTAGCGAGCTTCCGCACCGTTGCCGGAGTACTCTTGAATGTGGCCCTCAGGGTTCGGGAAGTCCGCGGCCGTACGGTCCGCTATCACGGTGCGCTCGTGAAATTCTGGGTCGGGCGCTGCCTCAATCTTGAAGCGCACAGGGAAAGCTTCCCCGGCAAAATGCATATCGTGGTCACCGAGTTTGTCGTTGGCGGGATAAATCTTGATGCGGTCGAGCGGGTAATTACGCCCCAAGTCAACCTGCACCCAAGTTTGGGCGTCGGCACTTTTAGCGGGTTTCGAACGATACGCACGATAGGCCGTAGCCAGCGAGTTCGCCACCCACTCGCCTTGGGGGGCCGGAATAGCTTCGGTATCCGGCAGACTACTGCCAATGTCAACGGGCGGGACAGCGGCGGCTTCGCTTCTAAATGCCCACGCCGCCGCAACCCCAACACCCATCGAAGTCTCCAAAAATGTGCGTCTTGTTAGACTCATGTGCGAACCTCGTCCTTCGGCATAAGGTAATCACCTAAGGTATCACGTCTGTACATTCTTAATGTATCCGCCTGATTCCGACCAGGCCTTCTTCAAAGCGGGGCGAAACGAATATGAATGGTTAGAGACGGCACGCATCCGAATTCCAGGCTACGGATGTTCCGAAGTGTGGGGGTCCGCCGGAATACGGCGGCGCTCAACACAAAGCTCACAGCCACCCGCCATGCCGGCGCTTGTTCGAGACGATCTGGCAGGATAGGGGGGAAAATGAGGGCTGGAAGCTGCAGATTGCCTACATAGGTACCACGTGTGTGTTTCACCTGAGGCGCAAGACTTAGGCCCGCAGCGCCCCCTCCGAAACCTGGCCAGGAATTCGTATCCTGCAGGAAGAAATCGGGGAGGTCAATGTTTTCCCCTGAAGAGCCAGAGTTCTTACCGCGAGCAGTTGGTTCTGCGACTTCGCATGCCATCGCACATCCGGACAAGAGAACTTCCGTGTGGTACCATGTGCGCGGGGGGGGAAAACGCATGTCGTGCCAAAAAGTCGTAATCCTCGACGGCCGAGGGCCTGTTGATAGAGATCTCAGCCCAGTTCTCGGCGCGCTATCGGACGTGCTCGGAAGTGACGGCGCTCTAATCGAGACCTGCCGCTTGCACGAAATGAAGTTGGCGCATTGCCTCGGCTGTTTTGGTTGCTTGCTGAAGACCCCAGGGATGTGTGTCGAGGATGACGACGGCCGACGAGTGGCAAAAGCGGTCATCCAGAGCGACACGACGGTGCTTTTCACGCCCGTAACTTTTGGGGGATACTCGCCGGACCTGAAGAAGATGATGGACCGCTTCATTCAGCTCATCTCTCCCTATTTTGAGGTGGAACACAGCGAAGTGCACCACCCGCCGCGCTACGCACACCGCCCCCGGCTTGTAATGGTGGGTACCCAACGTCGTCCCCACGCCCATGAGGCTCACATTTTCAAGACACTTGCCGGACGCAACGCCATCAACTTCCATCCTCCCTCGTATGCTGCGGAGGTTGTGGCTGCCACGGATCCTGCCGAGGCCCTCCGCCGGTGCTTCGAAGCGTTGCTCGCCAGATCCGACTCCCTGCCTTTCGGCGAGGCCGCCGCATCGTTGATGCCACCACCCGTGGCCTCCGGCATAGCGACCGGAGAGGACGGCCCGAGGCAGGCTCTTCTTATTGTCGGAAGCCCGAAGACCAGTTCACCCAGCACCTCGAGCGTCTTAGGAAGTTACCTTCTGGAGTTGCTCGGTGAACGTGGCTGGGAAACCGAATCACTGACACTCCGTGCCAACCTGAACCGTGAAGAGGGGGAGGCCGCACTGCTGGCCTCAGTCGATCGAGCCGGACTGGTCCTTTTGGTCTTTCCACTTTATGCCGATGCCTTGCCTTACTTGGTAACAAGAGCTCTCGCCACCATTTCAGCCCATCGACAACGCTCCGTTCTCCCGACGCCGCAGCGCCTGGTGGCCATCGTAAACAGCGGCTTTCCAGAAACTCTCCAGAACGCGGTGGCGCTGGCGATCTGCGAGGAGTTCGCATCCCAGAGCGGTATGCGGTGGAGTGGTGGTCTGGCCTTAGGTGGAGGGGGGATAGTCGGTGAACAGCCTCTGAATGCGGCGAAGCGCTCGGGTCTGCCTGTGGAACATGTGATTGAGGCCCTGGATTTGACTGCCGAGGCGCTGTCCGAGGGGCGGCCAGTGCCAGCCCAGGCAGTAAACTTGATGACGAAGAATCCCCTCGCCTGGATGCCTTTCGCTCTCTATCGCTGGATTTATACTCGGTTTGGGGGTAAGGGATTTGAGAAGGAAGCAGCCAAGAACGGTGTCAGCAGAGAGAGGCTGCTCGACCAGCCCTATGCAGCTTAGAGCCATGCCTCCGCACCCGCTTCCCGCTTGTCACCTTCACCTGGCAACGCCGCCTGGGCTGCGCAGTCAATGGCGGATCCCGCTCAAGCAGTCCAAGAGTCCCTTCACCCCTGGTCCCCCCGACGCTTGCGCCAGCCCCGCGCCGAAAGTCGAAGCCGAGGCCACTACTTCACGTCGAGGGGAACAGTGATAGTCCCGAGCAGTCCGCTCAAGTTGTCGCGGACGGCGAACTTTATATCGTACTGGCCAAGCGGTAGATCGACCTTCTCCGGAATGCCGACACCAGTGCGGACGATCTTCTGCAACTTTTCAGCGTCGAATTTGGTGGCGACGGCCTGCGAAATGGTCGCGACGCTCTTGCGATTACTGTCGAACGCGAGGGTAGTCACTTGGAGGTCGATGGCGTTTCCGTTTCCCGCATCGACGGTGATGGAATTACCCATGACACCGAGCATGAAGTCTACTGGTTTCTTCCCGCCGGCAGCGCTTTCTGCGACTGGACCTTCGGCAGGGGGTAAGCGGCGGGCGGTGAGCCGCAAGCCCGAGTAGTCAACCGGCGATGAAAGGGCTTCCACGATTTGCTGCCGGCGGAGTTCGGGTGTGTCCTGGGTTTTCGGCGTCACGTAGAATCCGCTGCGGTGGCGAACGCGCAGACCGCTCGGAGTTACCTTGACCTTCAACCGCCGCCATCCCGGCTTCAGGTCGCCGCTGAGGTAGTATCCAAGAAGATAATAGGCGCGCGAGTCGTCCACCGCCTGGGCGAAACACTTTTCGAGTTCGTCGATGGTGACACAGGCCCGGCCGCCCGTGGCGTCCGCAAACGCATGCAGGGTTAAGCGCTGCTGCGCTCCCCGGTCGTAAGGAAAACGCAAGGGCGATCTCAAGCGAGCGCTGCTGCCGCGAATATCCGCGATTTTCGAGGAGGAAATACCCGTATTGGCGCTCGGCAGCGCCGCGGCGGTGTACTCGAGCGCGTTGAGATCGACTGAGTAGACTGCAGCAATATTGGCGGACTCGAGAGCGCGCCAGGCTTCCTCGTACTGGAAGCTCAGATCGTCCCCCAGGCGAGCGAACGAATCCGGGTCATCGATAATGAAAGGGAAGCCGGAGCTGGCCCAAATGAAGGTCTTCCGGCCGGGCAGGGCCTGAAACGCGTGCGCGAGTTGCGTCATGGCTAAGAGAGTTTGGCGGGTGGCGATGCGCTGGTAGTTCGCAGATACAATTTCGTCCTGCTCGGTTAGGGTCTCGGAGAGGAGTTGCTCTTCGTCGGACGCTTGCTCCTGCTCGAGGGGATCGGGGGTAAGACTGTCAGGCGGGAACGTGCTCTCCTGCGCGCTGAGCGAGAGCTTCAGTTTCTCGAGCGCCTCGACCAGGACTCTGGTGTCCCTGGTAAAGGGATGCACCTGGCGGAGCCCCCGGCCGGTGAGGGCGAATAGGGACATGGGTTCGTCGCGCAATGCCGTGCGCAGGAGGTAGTCGGTGAGTTGTCGCTTTGCCTCAATCTGTCGCACCCAGGGAGAGTTAATCATGTCGAGACAAACGATGGTGACTCTCCAAGGGTGATCGGCGTCGAGGATGAAGTTCGAATGTTCATCGGAAGCGGAGACTCTGGCGTGACCCGCCGCATTCTCCGTTTTCACTTCTTCAAATACGGAAAGACCTCGCAGTTTGCCGTCCTCTTCAACTCGGAATGCGTCCTTCTGCAACCCTGAGACGTGTTTTCCCGAGGCGTCAGTTACGATGACCGGAACTAGAACCAGATCGGAATTTGCCGTAAGCTTTACCAGTTCTGGGACCGAAGGGCTCGCGTTACCTTGCGCCCCGCCCTGCGAGGTTGGCTCCTGTGGCTCCAATACGGGCAATGAAAGTACCAAGACGGCGACGAGGAAGGCCGCTGGCCGGATCATAGAATGAGCCCCGGTTCGGAGAAGCCTGATCAAGCACCCAGACGATAGCACATTCGCGACCGAGGCAGGTTACAAGCGGGTTACAATACCACGGCTACCGTCTAGCCCGCCTTCAGCGTTTCGGCGTTCGCACGGGAACTGTAGGCCGCAGGCTTCCGGAATGTGAGCGCGTAGAATCTGTTCTTCCCGACCACGTTCAGAATTTCGAGATGCGTCTCGAGCATCTCCGGCGGGACGAGGTCAACGGGGGCGGCTACCGGCTCTTTGCGGTTCTTGAAGTAGCCGCCGGTAATGGGGGCACGCTCGAACGAGGCTTTCACGTGCTCTTCGGTTTCGTCGGCGATGAGAATTCGGCTGCCCGGCCTGGCCACCCGAATCATCTCGCGAATCGCTTTGACGCGATCGTTGAAAAAGTTGATCCCGCCGACGTGAAAGACCACATCGAAGCTGGAATCGGCGAAGGGCAGGCTCTCGGCATTGCCCAGAAAAAGGTCGGCCTGGAGATGCCAGCGGCGCAGGTTGGACTGGCAGTTGGCGAGCATTTCTCGCGCCAGATCAATGCCGCAAAGCCTGACGCCCGGCGGCAGATATTTGAAGTTAAGCCCCGTTCCCACCGAAGTCTCCAGCACCGAATCGCCTGGCTTGACTTCGAGCAAGCCCAGGTAGCTCATCACATACGCATCCCTGTCAATCCCCGACAAAGCGCATAAGACCCGCTGGCTGTCGTCGTAAAAGCCGCCAATAGTTTCGTAGAGGTGATTGTATTTCTGGTTGAATCCGGTAAGGTCTTCGGGACGGCGCAGATCGGCAATGCCGGCACGGATCGGAAACCGCTCGCCTGAGGAACTGATCAGCACTTCTCCATCGCCCTCGCGAACAAGATGCAATGGCTCGCTGGTGGCCGGACTTCGCAGGAGGCTCAATGCCTCAGACGTGCATTTCCAGCCGCGATCCTTCCCGGACCGGGAAAGCGACCAAGCGCTCAGCGCCACTGCTCCGGCAACGCAGACCCAGGCCAATGCTGCACCGACAGGTAGCGTCGGAGGCAGCGCGTCGCCCCTGATGTGACGAATCCACGCGAAACCGGCCGCCAGAGCGACGGCTGCGAGGAAGACACTCGCCCCCGTGCGGATGGAAGCGGCGCGAAACTCATGATTCAACATCCAGACCGTCGCCGCCGCGCACCAGTAGATGAGGAAGACCAGCGCGCTTGCTCCAAAGACCGCGGCGAATTGTAGAAACGCATGGTTCAGTCCCTGGCTTTGGATTCCGGCGATGTCGACCGGCAGGCAGGCCCTTTCAATGGTCATGAACGCGACACCGAAGAGCGGGAGTGGAAGAGTGGAAAGGAATCCCGGCAGGTGTGGGCTGGTCAGACGATAAAAAGTGAAGGGCAGTACGCCGAGCACGAGGGCAAGAAGCGTCCAGCACACATAGACGGCGAGCGGTCCAGGGCCGTTATGCGGAAGGTGACGCCACAAGTGCGGCGACGCAAAAAGCAGGGCGAAACCGAGCATCCAGAGAAATCCGCGGCGAAGGCGCTGCGTACCTACGAACCACGCGCCGAGGATTGGACCCGTCCATGTGCCGACAGGCGAATAGAAGAAACCCAGCAGGAAAATGCACACTACGATCCAGGCCCCCACCTGCTTGGAACGCCGGGATCTGACATTTAAGTTCATATTACGGTCCACACAGTATTCCATTTCTCAGCCTCCGTAAACCATATGCCTTGTCCGCCTGCGCCTGCGGGCGGGAAGCTGAACCCAGACGCCCGTGCTGCTGTAGTGCGGGCGTCCCGCCCGTTGGAGCGCGGGCATCCTGCCCGCTTCGGCGCGGGCGGGGCGCCCGTGCCACGCATCATACGGCGACCCCCTCTGCGGCCGGTCCTTTGTTTTCTATAACATTCTCGCTTTGTTCCGGCGATTTTGGTGTTTCGGCGGCGTTTTCCTCTGCCGGACTTTCTGTCCCTTGATTCCCCGGCTGGCGCAGACCCCTGCCCTTTGGGGTCTGCGTTTCCCGAAGCGAAGGCCGTGATTCACTGTCCTGCCCTGAATCGCAGACACTGAGCGGCGTGTCTGCGCCAGCCCCCGCCCCCGGCGGTTGTCTACGCTCTTTGCGCAGGGTCAGGATAATCCTCACCTTGCGGTCGATCGAGCGGTCCAGCGCCGCTTCCTGCCGCAGCAACATCTCCCAGGTCTCCCCCGCCGGAGCCAGGCAGGCATCGCGCTCGATCGCGTCCTTCTCCTCCTGCGCCGCGACCTCCTCTGCGAGCTCCGCTTCCACCTCG
>Ga0181520_10010601_pt1 | contig 12317 bp, 4 predicted proteins | sample PEATcosm2014_Bin_29_FD_132451 | JGI IMG/M metagenome (GOLD analysis project Ga0181520, IMG submission 132451) | Peatland microbial communities from MTU Mesocosm Facility, Houghton, MI, USA - PEATcosm2014_Bin02_30_metaG | ecosystem: Environmental > Terrestrial > Soil > Wetlands > Peat | place...
AGATACAACGAGATTTTTGTCGAAAGTATGGCCACGATCATCTCGATGATGAACGGAATCGCGATCAGCCGCGTCATGAGGCCTGAAAGCAACAAGAGCCCCCCGGCGATCTCCAGGCCGCCGATGAAACTGGCGGTCATGTGAGGAAACGGCATGCCCAATTTCGTAAAGCGGCCGACTCCTTGATTGGCGTAAACAAACTTCAAGATCCCCTCCCAGAAGAACACTCCTCCCGCCATGAGTCTCAGAAGCAGCGTGGACGCCGGACCCTTGGTGGGCGGATTCAGAAGCGATGTCAAGAGATTCTTCATACGTTTTTTCCTGCCTTTCATTTGGTGCTAACTTGGCGGTGCAGTTTTTATTCCCGGAGTTCGACCGGCGTCACTCGGCGCCCCGATATTGCCATTTAGGCCGCAAAAGCGGCCAGTCGCTCCCAGCGCCTCAGAACCCCTCCCGTTTGTGTGGTTTAATAGGAATTCCTCAGATGGCAAACGTGGTCAAATCGGGGCGCAGAGCGTGGCGGGCGGCGCATCTGCGGGCGCGCGAACTGCGCATGATCGCGAAGGGTCTGGCTTCCACGGACCATCCCATCCTGGCCCACATCATCCCGATGCGGCGCTGCAACCTGGCCTGCACCTACTGCAACGAATACGACGATCGCTCCAAGCCCGTGCCGCTCGAAACCGTGTGCCAACGTATCGACCTGCTCGCCGGCTTGGGCACCACCATCGTCACCATCAGCGGCGGCGAACCCCTGCTGCATCCGGACCTCGACGAGATCGTGGCGCACATCCGCCGCCGGCGCGCCATCGCGGGCATGATCACCAACGGCTATCTGCTGACCGCCGAGCGCATCAAACGGCTGAACCGTGCGGGGCTGGATCACCTCCAGATCAGCATCGACAACGTCACCCCCGACGACGTCTCGAAGAAAAGCCTGAAGGTGCTGGACAAGAAACTCCAGCTTCTGGCCGAACACGCCGACTTTCACGTGAATATCAATTCCGTAGTGGGCGGCGGCATTCGCAATCCGCAGGATGCGCTGGTGGTGGGCAAGCGCGCCGTGGAGTTGGGTTTCACTTCGACGGTGGGTATCATTCACGACGGCACCGGGCAGTTGCAGCCGCTGTCCCCCGCCGAGCGCGAGGTGTACGCGGCCATGCGCGGCATGGAGAAAAGCAGCTATGCGCAGTTCAACTATTTCCAGGACAACATTGCGCACGGCAAAGAGAATCGTTGGCGCTGCCGCGCCGGCGCGCGCTATTTATACATCTGCGAAGACGGATTGGTGCACTATTGCTCGCAGCAGCGCGGGTATCCGGCCAAGCCGCTCGCCGAATACACCGTCGCCGACATCCGGCGCGAGTTCCTGACCGAGAAATCCTGCGCGCCGCGCTGCACAGTGGCCTGCGTGCACCAGATTTCGTACATCGATTTCTGGCGCGCGCCGCAGACCATCGACTCCGCCAGCATGCCCGAAACCGGCGATCGCCTGGTGCAAATCCGGTAACCACATGCTCAGACTCGTCGTGTTGCCTTTGCTGGTTGCGGTGTCGCTGTCCGCGCAGACCATGCCGCCAGATTCGGAGCGGCAATTAGCGCGCGACATCTACAAAGAACTGGTCGAGATCAAGTCGGGCTATACGACCGGTGCGACTACTCCCGTGGCGGAAGCCGTGGCAGCCCGGCTGAGAGCCGCCGGTTTTCCGGAACCCGACATCTTCGTTGGCGGAGCCAGCCCCACAAAGGCAAATCTGGTCGTCCGATTTCACGGCAGCGGCCGGCGCAAACCGATTCTGCTGCTGGCGCACACCGATGTCGTGGAAGCCAAGCGCGAAGACTGGAGCATGGACCCATTCCAATTCATCGAGCGGGATGGCTACTTCTACGGGCGGGGCACGGCTGACGATAAGGCCCAGGCTGCCGTCTGGATTGCGAACCTCATCCGTTATAAGCGCGAAGGCTTCAAACCCGACCGGGATATCGTCGTGGCCCTCACGGCGGACGAAGAGGGCGGCGGTCCGTACAACGGCGTCGAGTGGCTGATCAAGAACAGGCGGGACTTGATTGACGCGGAATTTGCCCTGAATGAAGGCGGCTGGGGCGAAATGGCCGGCGGCAAGAAGATCTCGAACGATATCCAGGTCAGCGAAAAGTATGTGATCAATTTCCGATTGGAGGTCCGCAACAAGGGTGGGCATAGCTCGCTGCCAGTCGCGGACAACGCCATTTACCATTTGGCGGCCGCTCTGGACCGGCTCTCGAAATTCAATTTCCCGCTAAAGACCAATGAGGTCACGCGGGCGTATTTCGAGGCCATGTCGAAGATTGAGACCGGGCCGGTGAAAGACGATTTGGCAGCGGCGGCCGCCGGCTCGGCCGAAGCGATGCGGAAGGTCGCGCAAGCATCCACCGCCTGGAATGCGACGCTGCGTACCACCTGCGTGGCGACGCAGATCGAAGGCGGGCACGCCAGAAACGCGCTGCCCCAACTGGCGGCGGCCAATGTGAACTGCCGGGTGCTCTCCGAGGACTCCGTCGATTACGTCCAGGGCACTCTGCAGCGGGTACTGGCGGATGACCAGGTGAGCCTCACGATCGCCGGCGAGGTCGGCAAGGGTCCGGCGTCGCCGATGCGGGAGGACGTTCTCAGAGCTGTCAGCCGTCTGACCGACACATTGTGGCCCGGCGTGCCCACGGTGCCGATTATGGTCATGGGCGCGACTGACGGCCTGTACCTTCGTGCTGCCGGCATTCCGACTTATGGTGTCCAGGGCTTCTTTATGGACCGGGATGACATCCGCTTTCACGGGCGCGACGAGCGCATGGGCGTCACCTCGTTCTTCGAAGGCCAGACATTCTTATATGAGTTGGTGAAGGCGCTTTCGGTGGGGCAGACGATCGTTTTATGTCGTCTGCCAGCGCTCCCCGAAGGCGGCAGACCCCGAAGTGCGATGGTCTGCCACCAAAGTGAACAGTATTGCCTTTAGCTCGCCTGCCGGAGCTGAGCTTTGCCCGAGCCGCTTCGGCCGGCCGGTTTTCGGTGACACGCCGGGATATTAAATCTCTCCCCCGTACCATACGGTAACCAAACCACTTACCAACCCACCACCCTCCGCGGTACGCCGTTTTCCCAGCCCCCGCCCGCTAATATGGAATCGGAGGGCGGGGTTCACCCCGCGCGGGACTTCAGTCCCGCCCACTCCATCCATCGAAAGGACAGATTCCCGTATGCTCATTTCCAACAAGCAACACCAAGCCAACCGAAACAACGCCCAGCACTCCTCCGGTCCGAAAACTCAGCAGGGGAAAGAGGCCATCCGCTTCAACGCCCTCACCTACGGCCTCCGCACCCGCGCCTCCATCCTCCCCGACGAAAACGCGGCGGACTATTCCCAACTCTGGGACGAACTGGAAGCCGACTGGCAGCCGCAAACCCGCACCGAACGGCTCTATCTGGAAACCATGGTCGCTTCCCAATGGCTGCTCAAGCGGGTTGCCGAGAGCGAACAGAAGATTTACGCGTACATCGACTTCGGCGAAAACCAGTTCAAAATGTTGGCGTACGTAGCCAAACAACGCGCGCAACTGGAGCGCTCCTTCCGCACCGCCATCGCGGACATGAAGCAGTCGCAGCAGGAGCGCCACGCCCAACAGTCGCAGCCCCTCAAGCCGGCGACGGCGCCGGTTCGCCAGCCGGTCGAGCCACCGGCTCCGCCCCCCGATTATGTAATGTCGGAAGGCGCCGAGTCCCATCCCATCTTCTGTTCCCCGCTAACCCCGGATACCCGCTAGCAAGCCGCCCCCCTGATCTTTGACAACCACGCAAACGACCCCAACTGATACGCGACCACTGTCTCCCCACCACCCCCAAAACACAACCACCAGCCACCAGCCACCAACCACCAGCCACGGCGCGAGAGCAAAGCCGCCCAGCACCCGCTTTAGATCCAATTGCTTGGGCTTTGATCGTGATCGAAGCGGCCCTTTTTGTGGGGCGGGCAATCCTGCCCCGGGGTCCCCTCTGGGGGCGGCTGTTAGCCGGCCCTTGCGCCTACGACGAGGCGCCGTGAAAGCAGGAGCCGCCGAAAAGCGGTCGCGGCAATGATCGGCCGCCCCAGCTGCCGCCGAAGCGCCCCGAAACCAACGTCAACGTGCTGTTTCCAAAGTACTTATTCGGTTGGCCTCAGTTGCAGCGGCGGCCAGGGCTGGCGGAGGTGCGGCCGGTTCGAAACACCACGGCTCCGTGGAAAAGCAGGGAAACAAAGCAAGAACTCGCCATTCCGACCGATGAGAAGATCGAAGCCGGAAAACGTCCGGCACTACAAACTCTGAGGTAGTTATGAAATCCCTACGATTTTCACGCACCAGCCGGACGGGCACTTGGCTCATTGCCACAGTCAGTCTACTCGCGATCGGGTCCGCATTTGCACAACGCGACCGGATCACCCAGGTATTGGACAACTACAGGACTGTCGTTGTCCCGGGCCATCTGAATCCTTTGGCCAAAACCCAGTTCGATCAAGGGGCGGTCGATCCGGGCTTCCCGCTGCCGGGCATGACGCTTACGGTACGGCGGACCGCGGCCCAACAAAGCGGCTTGAATCAATTGCTCGCCGCGCAGCAGAATCCGGCCTCCCCACAATATCACAAGTGGCTGACGCCAGAGGCTTTCGCCAGCCGTTTTGGCGCCAGTCCCAACGACCTGGCGACCATCGGGCAGTGGCTGGAGAGCCACGGTTTTCACATCAAGGCCGTAGCGCGCGGCGGAACTTTCATCCGCTTCGATGCCAGGGCTTCACAGGTTCAAGACGCCTTCAAGACCCAGATCCATCAGTTCACGGTCAACGGCGTGAAGCACTATGCGAATGTCAGCGAGCCGTCGCTTCCCGCGAACCTCGCGCCGCTGGTGCTGGCGATCGGCGGAATGGACGACTTCGGTCCCAGTCCGAATCATGTCGAAATGGCGAGCGCCGCAGGCAAGCCTTCGGCGCATTTTCTCGCCAACGCCCATAACGCACTGGCCCCTGGCGATCTGTATACGATCTACGACACCGCCGGGCTCCAAACCGCGGGCGCTTCCGGTGCTGGACAGACGATCGTGGTCCTTGGCGCGAGCGACGTCACACTTGCCGATCTGGTGGGCTACCGCACCGCGTTCACCCTTGGGACTGCTTCGATTCCGCTGCAAGTCATCCATCCGGACTTAGCTCCTGGAACCGGGAACTCGGTCCTGGCGACCGAAGCCACCATGCAACTGGAACTGGTGAGCGCCGTGGCGCCCCAGGCCGCGCTCATCCTCGACGCCGACAGCAATATCTGGAATGCCCTCACCGATGCGGTCGACAACGCCCGCGGACAGGTCATCGCCATGAGCTTCGGGACGTGCGAAGTTGGGACTGACGGTTCGAGCGCCGCCGCCATCCGTCTTACGATGCAAGCCGCCAATGCCGAAGGCATCACCGTGGTCGCCGCTTCCGGCGATGCGGGTGGGGCCGGCTGCGACACCGGCGTGATCGCGGACGGAGCCACGCTTGGCGCTTACGTCACTTTGCCGGCATCCATGCCCGAAGTGACGGGAGTGGGCGGCACCGAGTTGAACGAAGGAGGCCTTACTACCTATTGGAGCACCGTTACCACGCATGGCAATACCGCGACCGCCTATATCCCGGAGGTAGCCTGGAACGACACACCTACGCTGGTGGCATCGCAAACCTTTGCCGCGTCCGGAGGCGGCGTCAGCGGGCTATACGCGTTGCCAACGTGGCAAGCGATCGTGTCTGATACCCAGACCGCGAACGTCGTGGGCTCAGGGCGCAACGTGCCGGATGTGGCGTTGGCCGCCTCGGCAACTCACGACGGATACGTGATCTACATGAACGGCAAACTGAGCACCGCGGCAGGCACACCGTACACCGTAGGCGGCACCACCGCCCCCGCGTCGGTCTTCGCGGGCATAGTGGCGATGGTGAACGAGTCCCTGGGAACGGGCAGCGCCTCGGGCAACATAAACCCCATCTTGTACAATCTGGCCACCACCGATTTCGGTGTCAATACCGTGTTCCACGTCACCACGGGCAACAACGAGATTATGTGTATGGCGGGTCAAACGTCGCCGGCGTGTGCGAGTGGTTATTGGGGCTATGCGGCCACCATGGCCGGAACTACCTACAATCAAGCCACCGGGCTTGGTTCCGTTGACGCATCCGCGCTCGAGACAGCGTGGGCCCTCTCTGGCGTCGCACCCGCCATTACCAGCCTGGCACCGACTACAGCCACCGCGGGTGCCTCCCTCACCTTGAATACGCTGACCATCACGGGGACCGGGTTCACCGGGGCCTCCGCGGTTTCCTGGACGTTCAACGGCGTGAGCACATCGCTAGCGCTTGGCGCTAATACCGCGACTTCCCAGAAAGTAACAGTACCCGCCGGACTTCTGTTATCCGCGGGCACCGCCTACCTCCGGGTGGTCGGCCTGAACGGCCTCTACTCCGCACCCGAGGCATTCCCCATCACCGGCGCGATCGTCTCGCACCTCAGCCCGTCTTATGCCACCCTCGGCAATACGGCCGGGTTTACGCTGACGGTAACCGGGACCGGATTCAGTCCGCAAGCGGCGATCTCTTTTGGTGGGACCACTCTTGCCACGACCGATGTGAATAGCACCACCCTCACGACCGTTTACTGTTCGCCGAGTGGCTGCCCGATCACCCCTACGATGATTGGCAGTATCGGATCCAAGCTGGTCAAGGTGATCGACCACGGCGTCACGTCGACCGCGTTCGACTTTGCGGTCAACGCCGCGCCAACCATCACCGGCACCAGCAACGTCATCAACAGCAGTTTGAATAATCCGGCGGCAGCCAGCATGGGCGGCGCCGACACCACCGTGACCATCACGGGGACCGGATTCACGAACCACTCCACGGTGACATGGGCTCCCCCCACTGGGACGACCACCCTGCTCGCGGCCACCTTCGTGAGCGCGACTTCCCTTACGGTGGTGGTGCCAAGTGCGTTTCTCACCGCACAGGGCACCGCGCACTTCCAGGTGGTGAGCGGGGACGGCGTTACTGCTTCCAGCCCCGCCTATGCGTTCATCATTGGCCTCACGCCGACCATTACGTGGCTCAGTCCGTCTCATACCACCGCCAGCCGCAGCACAAATCTGACGCTGACGGTGAACGGTACCGGATTCAGCTCTAGCGCGGCGATCTCGTTTAATGGGGCTGCCGTCACTACAGCCTACACCTCGGCCACGGTTCTCACGGCCACGATCCCCAAGGCGTCGCTTGTCGCCGGAACGCCGGCAGTCCTGGTGACGAATCCCGACGGCGCCACTTCGACCATGAACCTGACGGTCAACACCGCACCGGCCATCACCCTTATCGACACCCTGGCGAGCGGGGCTACCGCCAACATGGGCATCAGCCACTTCGCGCTGACCATCGCGGGGACCAATTTCGCGAGCGGTTCTACCGTGACATGGACGCCAGTGACACCAAGTCCGCTATCCGCCATCACGCTAAGCTCCGTGTGGAACAGTGGAACCTCCATGACGGCAACCGTACCCTCTAGCCTCCTGACGGCGGCGGGCACCGCCAACGTCACGGTAGTGGGCCCGACGCCGGACTTCAGCGGTTCCGTTCCTTACTTGTTTGGAATCGTCGCCGTCGCCCCAACCGTCACAGGCCTCAGCCCGGCGGTTGCCACAGCAGGCAACCCCGGCCTTCCCATAACCATCACGGGAACCGGATTCACGAGCACATCCACCGTAGCCTGCATTGACAGCTCCCTGGTCAGCCATACGATGACGTCGCTTTTATATTCGAGCGGCACTTCCCTGATAGCGACCATGCCGGCCGCTACTTGTCTCACGGCGGCGGGCGCTTACAGAGTTCAGGTAACCACCGGGGGCGTCCCCAGCGTCGCCAACCCGCCTCACGACACATTCACCCTCAACGCCGCGCCGTCCATCACCAGCATCACTCCGTCCTCGGCCACGGCGGGCAGCGCCAGTGCGGTCTCCTTGACCATCGCGGGAACCGGATTTTCGACCGGGTCCGTCGTGACATGGCTGGGGCGCACCACTACTTACACCATAGGCGGGTCTACCTGTCCGACCACGATTAAGTGTACCGCGACCGTGCCGGCCTCCTATCTCGCAACGGCGGGTCTGGCCCCCGTCAAAGTGAAGGCCGTGGATGGCGTCAGCTCCACGCTCATGAATTTCAGCATCGCCAGCGCCGCCATCACGGGTTTCAACCCGAGCTACGCGATGGTTGGCGGCAGCGCGTTCGCTCTGACCGTGAACGGCGCCGGTTTCCAACCGGGCGCGACGGTCAAGGTGTGGAATGGGACCGCGTTTGTGTCGGTGACCACGTCGTTTGTGAGCGCCACGCAACTGACCGCCTCGATTGTCACGATCCCGGGCACTGCCGGACCGATGCCGATCGAAGTGGTTAATGGCGTCGACTCGACCACGTCGGTGGCGAGCAATTTCCCGATCATCGACACCATCGCACCCACCATTTCATCGGTTAGCCCGAGTTCGTTCGTAGCGGGAGCACCCGCCTCGTCGATCACCGTGAAGGGCGTCAACTTCGTGGCCGGCACCGGCACTGGCAGCAGTTTCGTGCCCGGCTCGCTGGTCAACTTGGGAGGCGTCGCGGTGGCCGTTACCACGGGCAGCACCACGCAAATCGTCGCCACTTTACCGCTGCAAGCCAGCCCCGGAACTTTGAACCTGACGGTGCTAAACGGGACCGAAGTTTCTCAACCGATCCCCATCGTCGTGGTCGGCCCCACCATCCTTTCGGTGAGCCCCAATTCCGTCGCGGCGGGAACCAACGGCACGTCGGTCACGGTGACGGGTACCAACTTCGTTCCCGGAACCAGCACTGGAACCACGGTCAAGACGTTCTCCAACAATTCGAATGTCTACCTGAACGGAAGCGGAAGCCCGTTAACGGCTACCGCGGTCAGCTCGACGTCTATCACCGCTACGGTACTCGCCGCCAGCATGAACGCTGTCGGCACACTGAGCCTGGTGGTGCAGAATCCGGGCGGCGCCGCAACTAGCGCCATCGCCGTGCCCATCGGGGCGCCCACCATTACATCGTTGAGTCCGTCGTCGGCCGGAGCCGGAACCGTCGCTGGCGGCTCCACCCTCGCGGTCACCGTCAATGGCACGAACTTTGTCACCGGCGGCTCCAACCCATCCAGGGTATTCTGGGCGGGCACCGGACAGACCACGACTTATGTCAGCTCTACAAAACTAACCGTAGCGATCCTGGGTACCACGCTCGCGGCGAGTCCATCTCAGATCGTCACCGTCCAGAACGGGACCGCGGCTACTTCCTCCGGAACTACGTTCAACGTCTCGGGCCCCACGATCTCTTCGCTGAGTCCAACTTCGACCCTCGTCGATACCGCTGCCTTCACGCTCACCGTCAATGGCGCGAACTTTGTCAGCGGCTCCGTGGTGTCGTTCGGTGCCACGGCATTGACCACGCATTTTGTCAAGGCCAGCCAACTCACGGCAACGGTCACGGGCACTTTGTTCGCGTCGGCGACCGCATTGGCGCCTATCACCGTGGCGAACGGCGCCGCGGTCTCTACAGCGGTGAACTTCGCGGTCGGCCCGACTATCGCCACACTGAGTCCGGCTTTAGCCCCCGCCGGAAGCGCCCCCTTCACTATCACCGTCACTGGCACGAACTTCGCCAGCGGCTCTGTGGTGACGTGGGGTGTGACGCCACTGACGACCACCTACGTCAGCGCCACCCAACTCACGGCCGCGGTCACGAGTACCCAACTCGGGACGGGCGGAACGCCAGCCATTACGGTCACAAACGGTTCAGAGCTCGCGACGTCCCCCAGCGGGACCACGTTCGCGGTCAACGCACCCACAATTGCCTCGGGCGGACTGAGTGCTATTTCGGCCCTCGCCGGAAGCACCGGCTTCCCGCTCACGGTCACTGGCACGAACTTTGTCACCGGCACCAACGCCTCCGTGGCGATGTGGGGTGCGACGCCCCTGGCGACCGTCGTAAACAGCGCCAGCCAACTTACCGCCACAGTCACGACTGCTTTACTCGCGACGACGGTAGGATCGCCGATCGGCGTCACCGTGGCGAACGGTAGCGCCACTCCGGCCTCTAACGCACCCACCTTTACGGTTAGCGGCCCTGCCATCACGATGATGTACCCGACCTCCGCCGCAGCGGGTGGCGCCGCGTTCACCCTCACTGTCGCCGGGTCGAACTTCAACTCCTCGTCCGTAGTGATGTGGGGTTTGATTCCCCTGACGACCACCTACGTCAGCTCCGCCCAAATCACGGGCGCAGTCCTGAATGCCGACCTCGCGTTGGCCGGAGCGCAGACCATCACGGTCCAGAACGGCAGTGCGACTGCCACTTCTGGCTCCAGCACCTTTACCGTCGGCCTCCCCACGCTCACAGGGCTGGGCGCCAACTCGGCCGCGGCTGGTACTACCAGCCTCACGCTCAATGTCTTCGGGACGAACTTTGTCACCGGCGGCACCGCCGCATCCAAAGTATATTGGGGTGCGACCGGACTCACGACGACTTACGTGAGCGCCACCCAACTCAGTGTCACACTCACGAGCCAACTCGCGACGACAGTCGGATCGCCGATCAGCGTTACCGTCCAGAACGGCGTCGTTGCCAACGCTTCCGGCAGCCTCAGCTTTACGGTCAGCGACCCCGTGATCTCATTGCTGGGTCCCGTCAGCACCGACCCCGCCGGCACTGCCGGCTTCACGCTCACGGTTACGGGAACGAATTTCGTACCCGGCGTGTCCATTGTGTACTGGAATTCGACGGCCCTTACGACGGTCCTTTCCACTACCTCAACCGTAATCACGGCCACAGTCACAACTCCCGAGCTCGCGTTGGCCGGAACACCCAGCGTCACTGTCCAGAACGGGAGCGCTTCTCTCGCTTCTAACACCAGTACGTTCACGGTTACACCTACGGTAACCGGCCTGAGCCAGACTTCGGCATCCGCGGGCGCCCCGACGTTCACACTTACAGTGACCGGCGTCGGCTACGTCCCCGGAGCAGTGGTGTACTTCGGCGGGGTGGCGATGTCAACCATCTACGTCGGTTCGACGAGCCTGATGGCCACCATACCGACAGGCGATATCACGGTCGGGACGCCCAGCGTCACGGTACATGTCGGCAGCGCGATATCGGCTGCGGGCATCACCTTCACCATCACCCCCTAGTGGAGTGAAATCCGCGCTCCGCGTGCCACAGAGGTGGCGCGCGGAGCGTGCGAAACACTCCGCTCTAAGATTCAAACCAACTCGCACGGCCGGGCTAACCGCCCGGCCGTTTTTTTTTCAGGGTGACTCCGGCCGCCCTCCAGCGTGTTACATTAGTAAATGGTTCGCTCGGACCCCTCAGAACTGCTCCGCTACATCAACCTGAAACTCGTGGCGCTCGGACAGCCCTCCAGCCACGGCACCACGGACCCCTACTTCCTGGAACTGGCCGGACCCCTGCTGCGCAACTACTATCAAAAGGATCAGTTGCTCGGCGACCGGCTGTGTCCCGCCGATACCCGCATTCAGCAGTTCCTGGATGCGTATCTAAAAGACGTCTGTCCGGGTGGCGCGGCCCGCCTGCCTTCTAATTCCTTCGTGCTCGACCGGCCCGGACTGGCGCGTGCGATGTCGCTTCCGCCCAGCGCCGACGAGTTCGCGTCGGCGTACCTGCACTCCTATCGCACGGTGCAAGGAGTCCTCCACAATCCCAAAAGCGACCGGCGCACCACCCAAGGCGTCTTCCACATCGTCGAAGGCGGCCTGCCCATACCGGCGGACAAACTGGCCGTCCCCAGGCCGGCTTTCGCCAAGCTCCTCGCCGAGGCCCTCAACCCGCCGGCGGAATCCGAGGCTCTGCCGTTCACCGCCGATCAGGACGAGCAGGCCCGCCTGTTCGTCTCGCTGCTGCTGCGGCCCGTGGTTTGCCCGGCCACCGGGACAGACCCGGCCAAGACCATGGAGATTCGCTTCTTCGCGCCGGGCAACCTGGTCAGCAATCTGGATTTCGTGGAGACCATCTTCGGCAACGGCGGCGATCCCTATCTGCCGGACAACGATGCCGCGCTGGATGTCCTGCATTGGACCGGACACACCGGCTGTGTGATTCTGGCTCCCCATATCGTGGGCATCCGGAAGCGGGAACTGGGGCTTCCGCATTTCGATCAGGCCACCGAGCGGCAGCGGCGCGACGGCATGTGCTGGCGGGAGGAAGGCGAGCCTTACAACAACGGCGGCGCATTCAAGC
>Ga0181520_10010602_pt1 | contig 12317 bp, 12 predicted proteins | sample PEATcosm2014_Bin_29_FD_132451 | JGI IMG/M metagenome (GOLD analysis project Ga0181520, IMG submission 132451) | Peatland microbial communities from MTU Mesocosm Facility, Houghton, MI, USA - PEATcosm2014_Bin02_30_metaG | ecosystem: Environmental > Terrestrial > Soil > Wetlands > Peat | place...
ACGGTCGCGACCGATCATCCCCGCTTATTCCTGCGGCCAGCCCGTTTGCGCCTCCTGCGCAGGGAACGCGAGCGCGCATCGCCTCGCTGGCAGCAATTCGAAGCGCTGGTCGCCGGCGGCGCGCCGCTGCCCGAGCGTCCCTTGGCGTTGGCGCTTTACTACCAAATTTCCGGCGATAAAGAAGCGGGACTACAGGCGCTTCGCTCCCCGGCGGACTCCGCCGACCCGCGCCAGGCCGCCCTGCTCTTCGACTGGTGCCAGGATCTGCTGGAAGATAAGCAGGCTCGCGACCTGGCCGCGCGCCTCGAAAAAAGCATGGCCGCGACGGCCGCGGACGATTCCATCGCAGCGGTGCGCTCGCGCGTGCTGGCGGCGGTGGCTCTTTTCGATCATGTTCCCGCGACGCCCCAGCGCGAGCTCGAACGGACGGTGCGTGCCTGGTGGCCGGCCCGCTTCGTCGCGGGTATGGCGGGCGGCCGCGGAGGGGCCACGCCCGACGAAGCCTATCCGCTCTTCGAACTGCTCCACGCCATGCGCGACAACACCATGCTGGATCTGCGCGAATCCAGCCCGCGATTCCTCGGAGATTTCCCTATCGAACATCTGCTGAGCTACTACCCGGCGGCTTATCGAGCGCCCGAGAACGATTTCTATATCGGAGCGACCCGCCAGTCCGGCCCGCCCGATCTGCGCCGCGCCACGCTCGCGCGGGCCGCGGAGCTAGCCATGGTGGCATACGACAGCAATGCCCTCGATAGCCAGTTGTTGCAGGGCTGGCTGATGCACGATGCCTTCATGCTGCGCGGCGCGTTCGGGGCCCCCTACGAATTCCTGTGGGCCAATCCCTACCAGCCCGGCTTGAGCTATGACCGCGCTCCGCTGGTCTATCACGATGCGGCCCTCGGCCGCCTGTTCGCGCGCTCGAGCTGGGAGGATTCGGCACGTTGGTTCGGCTATTTCGACGGCACCGCCCAGATCTCCGATTCTGGGCGCGTTACCAGCCTGAATCCACGGCAGGCCATTTCCGCTCTTGCGCTCGGCTCGGCCGCGATTTGTTTCGGCTCCGGATCTCCCAAATTCCGCATCGCCCTGGACGGCGAACAGCCGGTGTTCCTGGTGGGCCTCGAGCCGCGCCGTATCTATCAGGTGGAGGTGGATGGCCACGAGATGTTCGAGACCGCGACGGATCCCGGCGGAATCCTCGAGTTGTCCCTGCCCAAGACGCGGGAGACCGGCATTCGCGTCCGTCCGGCGCCGCGCACGCCCGCAAGCGGCGGCTGAGGTCGCGCGTTCACACCGGACTTCCCCGGCGGCGCACCTCCTGTGCGGCCCGTAGCGCCAGCCGCAAGCGCCTCCGCGCTCCGCGTTGCGTTCACAGCCGCGTTCGCCGCGCCGCGGCTTTGAAACCGCGTCCGCGCGCCACGCGGTACAATCGCCCTTCCGGTAAAAGGGAGGCCTGTTTGAAGCCATTCACTTTCTTTGCGCTTGCATGGGGAGCCGTGTCCCTGGTTTCCGCTCAGCCGCCGGCCCCGGCGCCCGCGGCGGCGAAGCCCAAGATTCAGGCGTTGATCGTTACCGGCCAGCACGCGGGCGGACACGACTGGCGGGCCACCACTCCGGTCCTGCGCAAGATGCTGGAAGAGACCGGCGTCTTCGAAGTCCGCGTGACCGAAGAGTTCCGCGGCGCCGGCCCCGAAACGCTCGCGCCCTATAGCGTGGTCATCGTCAACTTCGATAATTACCGCAATCCCGAAATGCGCTGGGGCGAACGCGCCGATACCGCGCTGCTGAATTACGTGCGCGGCGGCAAGGGCGTGGTGCTGTACCATTTTTCGCTGGCGGCCTTCGATGGGTGGACGGAATTCGAGAAGATGTGCGGCGCCAACTGGCGTCCCGACAACGGCCATCACTCCGCGCGGCACGATTTCACCGTGGACATTAAGGACGCACAGCACCCCATTACCGCCGGTATGAAGGCCTCCTTCCCGCAGCCCAACGACGAACTGTACGCCAATCTCAAATGGCAGCCGGAAGGCTCCTTCCACGTGCTGGCCACGGCCTGGGACGACCACTCGAAATACGCGCCCAACCAGCGCCAGCCGGTTATCGGGCCGGGTCTCAATCAACCCATGCTGTGGACTGTCAATTACGGAAGCGGCCGGGTCTTCGTGACCGCCTTGGGTCATGACACCGAGTCCATGAAGAGCGCCGGGTTTATCGGCACATTTACGCGCGGCACCGAATGGGCCGCCACCGGCAGTGTGACGATTCCCTTGCCCCCCGAGTTGAAGTAACATACAGTTCGTTGCGCGGAGACCTGGAATTACGGTCTCCGCGTGGCTTTCTTCGCAACAAATCCGCTAACCTTCCCACGCTTTTCTATCTGTAGCGATTTCCCCTTTGGAACCGCCGATGCCTCACTTCAGGGCAGAAGTTCGGATGTTCGATAGGGGGAGATCGAGCGAATGTTACGTACGATAGCGGTGTGTTTTGTGGCCTTCGGCCCATTAGGGTGGGCGGCCGACCTGCCCGGCAACCAATCCGGGAGTAACCCGCTGCCAGATACCAAGACGGCGCAATATGAGAAGTCGCTCACGCGCGCGCGGGTCGCTTTTTTAAAGGGATCGTACGAGGAAGCCGATAAAATTTACCAGCAGGTAATCAAACAGCAGCAAGCGGCCGGCGCGCAGAGTGTTCTCCTGGCTCGTTCGACTTACGAGCTCGGCGCCACGCGCAAGATGGAAGGGCGCTGTGACGAAGCCGCCACTCTGATCCAACACGGGCTGGCCATGCTGGCGGTTTCCCCGGATCCCGCCCCCAGCGAGATGGCCAACGTCTGGGAGGCACTGGGCGCGGCTCGCTCATGCGACTACGCCTATACCCAAGCCGAGCACGCTTACCAGAAAGCTCTCGAGATCGAGCGGCGTTCCCCCAAGCCGCGCAAGCGTACCATATTCGAGATTCAAGCCAGCCTGGCCACCGTCTATCAGGACGAAGGCAAATTCAAGGAGGCTCTGGCTACCTACGAAGCGGCACAGGCTTTGGAAGGCGACCCCGAAGTAGATCCCCTCCTCCGCGCCCTTATGGCGGGAACCTACGGGCCTCTTCTGCGCTCACAAGGCCGGGAGGCGGAAGCCGCGGACGCGATCGAAAAGGGCCTCGCGATCGTCAGATCGACGCAGGATCCGGATGGTATGACCACTGCCATCCTGCTCAACGCGGAGGCCCTGATCCAGGTGGATCGCAAGGCATATCCGGAAGCGGCCCAATCGCTCTCCGAGGCCCTGGATCGATCGAGCAGAGGCACGGCCTCCCTGCGACCGGGCGATCGCGCCCAATTGCTGCAAAATTATGCTTACTGCCTGCGGAAGCTGGGAGACAAAAAGCAGGCGCGGGCCATCGAATCGCAGGCCGGCCAGCTTACCGCCGGCTTGCGCACCAACGTTTCTCAGGATTCTCTGGTGGACGTCTCCCAGCTCGCATCCAAACACTGAGCGCCCCCGCTCGCCCGGTCCATCTTCACCCGCCAGTCCGGCGTCCGTTCGCGAGCCGCTTGCGTCCGGGCGCCGTCGCTTTTTAGCCACGCGCCGAACCCATCGGTCGCTCCCTGGCATCCACTGAAGTGGTAATCTTGACTAAGAAGTACAGATTGGATAATCTGGGGTCAGCAGAAGCTTGAGGAGAGCCTGGTGAGCGAATCCACAAACACGATCGAAACCTTTGCGAATCAGGAGTATAAGTGGGGCTTCGTGACCGATATCGAAGCCGATGCGATCCCTCGCGGCCTGAACGAGGACGTCATTCGCCTGATTTCCGCCAAGAAAGACGAACCGGAGTGGCTTCTGGAATGGCGTTTGAAGGCTTTCCGGCACTGGCAGACCATGCGCGAACCGACCTGGGCCAACGTGCACTATCCGCCCATCGATTACCAGGACATCATCTATTATTCGTCGCCGAAGTCCAAGAAAGACGGCCCGAAGAGCCTGGACGAGGTCGATCCGGAGCTCCTCAAGACCTACGAGAAGCTGGGCATTCCGCTGAAAGAGCGGGAACTGCTGGCCGGCGTGGCGGTGGATGCGGTGTTCGACAGTGTTTCGGTGGCCACTACCTTCAAGGAAAAGCTGCAGAAGATGGGGATCATTTTCGGCTCGTTCTCGGAGGCTGTGCGGGAGCATCCGGAACTGGTGCGGAAGTATCTGGGATCGGTGGTGCCGTCGTCGGATAACTTTTTCGCGGCCCTGAATTCCGCGGTCTTCAGCGACGGTTCGTTCTGCTACGTTCCCAAGGGCGTGCGCTGCCCGATGGAGCTATCCACGTATTTCCGCATCAACGCAAAAGATACCGGGCAGTTCGAACGCACGCTGATCGTGGCCGACGAAGGCGCCTATGTCAGCTACCTGGAAGGCTGCACGGCGCCCATGCGCGACACCAATCAGTTGCACGCGGCGGTCGTCGAACTGGTGGCGCTCGACAATGCGCAGATCAAGTATTCCACGGTACAGAACTGGTATCCCGGCGATAAGGAAGGCAAGGGTGGCATTTATAACTTCGTCACCAAGCGCGGCGCCTGCCGGGGCGTCAATTCCAAGATCTCCTGGACACAGGTCGAGACCGGCTCGGCTATTACATGGAAGTATCCGAGCTGTCTGCTGATGGGCGATAACTCGGTGGGCGAGTTCTACTCGGTGGCGCTGACTAACAATTACCAGCAGGCCGACACCGGCACCAAGATGATCCACATCGGGAAGAACACCACCAGTACGATCGTCTCGAAGGGCATTTCGGCCGGCCACGGGCAGAACACGTATCGCGGCGGCGTCAAGATTCTGAAGCAGGCCACCGGCGCGCGCAACTATTCGCAGTGCGATTCGCTGCTGCTGGGCGATAAGTGCGGCGCGCACACTTTCCCGTACCTGGAAGTGAAGAATACCTCCGCGCAGGTGGAGCACGAGGCTTCCACCTCGAAGATCGGCGAAGACCAGATTTTCTACTGCCGGCAGCGCGGCATCTCGACCGAAGACGCCGTCTCCATGATCGTGCACGGTTTCTGCAAGGAGGTCTTCCGCGAGCTGCCCATGGAATTTGCCGTGGAAGCGCAGAAGCTGCTGGGAGTGAGCCTGGAAGGAAGCGTTGGTTAACGACAGATGGCACTACTCGAAATCACAAACCTGCGCGCCACGGTTGGCGATCGCGAAATTCTGAAGGGTATAGATCTCACGATAAATGCCGGCGAAGTTCACGCCATCATGGGGCCGAATGGCTCCGGCAAGAGTACGCTGGCACAGGTGCTGGCGGGCCGCGAGCTGTATGCGGTGAGCGGCGGACAGGTGCTCTACGACGGGCAGGATCTGCTGGCCATGGCGCCCGAAGACCGCGCTCGCGCCGGCCTTTTCCTGGCTTTTCAGTATCCGGTCGAGATCCCCGGCGTCAGCAATATGTACTTCCTGAAGGCCGCGCTCAATACCATTCGCAAGATGCGCGGATTGCCGGAGTTGGACGCGCTGGATTTCCTGAACCTGGTCCGCGAAAGGATGAAGCAAATGGAAATGGACCAGGCGCTGCTGAACCGGCCGGTGAACGCGGGTTTTTCGGGCGGCGAGAAGAAGCGCAACGAGATTTTCCAAATGGCCGTGCTGGAGCCGCGTTTGGCGATCCTCGATGAGACCGATTCGGGCCTGGATATCGACGCGCTGCGCATGGTGGCCGCCGGCGTAAACGCGCTGCGCTCCCCGGAGCGCTCCATGATCGTGGTCACGCATTACCAGCGGCTGCTGAATTACATCGTGCCGGATTACGTGCACGTGCTGGGCGATGGCCGCATCGTGAAATCGGGCGGCAAAGAGCTGGCGCTGGAACTCGAAGCGAGCGGCTATTCCGGCCTGGGCATCTACGACGAGGAGGAGGCGGTCGGCAAAGTATGATGGCCGTCACGGAACAAACCGGCGCCTGGCTGGCGGAGTTCACCGCGCAAACGGCGGCTGCGCCTGGGATTCAGCGGCTGCGCGAGGCGGGTTTTCAGCGCTTCGCGGAGCTGGGTTTTCCGACTACGCACGACGAGGAGTGGCGCTTCACCAACGTGGCGCCTATTGCGCGGGCGGCTTTTCGAGTGGGCAGGGCGGGCCGCCTGGTGAAGGCACCCGGGCGTCTCGGCAACCTAGAGGATGCTCTGGGCAAGCTAAAGCATGCCCCACATTTCGAGAACAATGCGTTCGTGGCGCTGAATACGGCGTTTCTGGATGACGTGACCGTTATCGAGGTGCCGCGCGGCGCGCTGCTCGACGAGCCTATCGAGATTACTTACGAAGCTCCCGACAGGGTGGCGCTCAACCCGCGCACCCTCATCGTGGTGGGCCCGGCGGCGCAGTGCCGCATCGTTGAGACGTATCGGGGGCAGGGCCGCTACTTCACCAACGCGGTGACCGAGATCGTAGCCGGCGAAGGCGCGGTGGTGGATCATTACAAGGTGCAGCGCGAATCCGCCGAAGCGTTCCACGTGGGCGCGCATTTCGTCGCCGTGGGCCGCAGCGCGAATTTCACCTCGCACTCGATCGCGCTGGGCGGAGCGCTGGTGCGCAACGATGTGGTCGTCACGCTTTCCGAAGGTTCCGACGCTACCCTCAACGGCCTCTACATCGTCAACGGAACCCAGCACGTGGATAATCACACGGCCATCGATCACGCCCGGCCGCACGGCACCAGCCGCGAGCTGTACAAGGGCATCCTCGATGGCAAGGCCAGCGCGGTCTTCAACGGCCGCATCCTGGTGCGCAAGGACGCGCAGAAAACCGATTCCAAGCAGACCAATAAGAACCTGGTGCTCTCCGACGAAGCGGTCATCGATACCAAGCCGGAGCTGCAGATTTTCGCCGACGACGTGCGCTGCACCCATGGCGCCACCATCGGCCAACTGGATTCGGAGGCGATGTTTTACATGCAATCCCGCGGCATCGGGAAAGCCGACGCGCGCAGCATGCTGACGTATGCCTTCGCGCAGGACATTGTGGATCGCATCCGCATCGAATCTCTGAAGAGTACCCTGGAACGCATTCTATTCGAGAAATTCCATGAGCACGCTCTCTAGCGCAGTCGCGCCCGGTTTCGACGTGGCCCGCACGCGGGAAGATTTTCCCGTCCTGAAACAGTGTATCCACGGCAAGCCGCTGGTGTATCTGGACAATGCGGCCACCGCGCAGAAGCCTTTCGCGGTGATCGATGCCATCCGCAAGTTCCATGAGGTGGATTGCGCCAACATCCATCGCGGCGTGCACGAGCTGAGCCAGCGCTCCACGGCGGCTTACGAAGAGACCCGCGGCAAGGTCAGGCAATTCCTGAACGCGCGCTCGAAGAACGAGCTGATCTTCGTGCGCGGCACCACCGAGGGCATCAACCTGGTGGCCTCTTCCTGGGGGCGCAAGAACGTCAAGACCGGCGACGAGATCGTCATCTCAGCCATGGAGCACCACTCCAACATCGTTCCCTGGCAGATGCTGTGCGAAGAGAAGGGCGCGCGGCTGCGCGTGATTCCCATGGACGATCGCGGCGACCTGATCCTGGAGGAATACGAAAAGCTGCTGAACCCGCGCACGCGGATGGTGGCCGTGGCCCAGGTCTCGAACGCTCTGGGCACTATCAATCCCGTCCGCCAGGTGATCGAGATGGCGCACCAGCACGGCGCGCTCGCGCTCATCGATGGCGCCCAGGCGGTGCCGCATCTCAAGGTGGACGTGCAGGCGCTGGATGCCGATTTCTACGCCTTTTCGGGGCATAAGCTGATCGGGCCGACGGGCATCGGGATTCTCTACGGCAAGACCCGGCTGCTCAACGCCATGCCTCCCTATCAGGGCGGCGGCGACATGATCCGCACGGTGACCTTCGAGAAAACCACCTACAACGACCTGCCCTACAAGTTCGAAGCCGGCACGCCCAACATCGCCGGCGGCATCGGTCTGGGCGCGGCGCTCGATTACATAAATCGCATCGGCCTCGGCAGAATCGCCGCCTATGAGCACGATCTGCTGCTCTACGCCACCGAGACTCTCGCGCGCATTCCAGGTTTGCGCCTGATCGGCACGGCTCGCGAGAAAGCGGCGGTGCTTTCGTTCGTGATCGAGGGCATTCATCCGCACGATATCGGCACGGTGCTGGACCGCGAAGGCATCGCCGTGCGCACCGGCCATCATTGCGCTCAGCCGGTGATGGATTGGTTCCACGTGCCCGCCACCACGCGCGCGTCGCTGGCCTTCTACAACACCCGCGAGGAGATCGACGCGCTGGCCGCCGGCCTCGCCAAAGTAAAGGAGATTTTCTCCTGATGGTCGAAGATCTATACCAGGAAATTATCCTGGACCACAGCAAGCATCCGCGGAACTGCCATTCCATGGATGACGCGAACCGCAAGGCCGAGGGCTACAACCCTCTCTGCGGCGACAAGCTCAAGCTGTATATCAAGATCGAGAACGACACCGTGATCGACGCCAGTTTCGTGGGCTCGGGCTGCGCCATCTCGACGGCTTCGGCCTCGCTGATGACCGAGAGCCTGAAGGGCAAGAGCCGCGAGGAAGCCATGAAACTGCTCGACCGCTTCCACGAGCTGCTGACCACCGATACGCCGGTGAGCCAGGACCTGGGCAAGCTGGTGGTCTTCTGCGGCGTGCGCGATTACCCCGCGCGCGTCAAGTGCGCCACGCTCGCCTGGCACACCTTGAAATCGGCCCTCAACGGCTCCGCCGAGCCCGTCAGCACGGAAACCGAATGAGCCTGCACGACGACATCGTGGCCGCGCTGAAGAAGGTCTACGACCCCGAAATTCCCGTCGACGTTTACGAAATGGGCCTGATTTACGACGTGGATTCCGATGCCCAGGGGCGCACCGCGATCCGCATGACGCTGACCGCGCCCAACTGCCCGGTGGCCGGATCGCTGCCCGCGGAAATCGAGCGGGCCGTGCGGGCGGTGCCCGGAGTGACCGAGGTCGCGGTGGAGCTGACGTTCGATCCGCCGTGGTCCAAGGAGCGCATGTCGGAGGCCGCCCGGCTGACGCTCGGAATGGAAGATCCCGCCCCCGATATGGTCCCCTTAACGAGGCTGCGCCGATGAAGCTGACCGCCAACGAAGAGTACGGCCTGCGCTGCCTGGTGCGCCTGGCTTATGCCGGGTTCGCGGGGCAGGGGCTGACCATACCCGAGATCGGCCAGGCGGAGGGCGTCTCCATCGCCTATGCCGCCAAGATTCTGCGCGTGCTGCGCAAGGGCGGCTTCGCGAAGGCCGCGCGCGGCAAGGAGGGCGGCTACACGCTGGCCCGGCCCGCCGAAGCCATCGTGATCGGCGACGTCATCGATGCCCTGGGCGGGCGGCTGTTCGAGAACGATTTCTGCGACAGCCATACCGGGCAGGTTGCGATCTGCACGCGTTCGGTGGATTGCTCCGTGCGATCGCTGTGGCGCGCCGTGCAGGTGGCGGTGGACCAGGTACTCCGGCAGGCGACCCTGCGCGATCTGCTGCAAAACGAAACCGAAATGAACTCCTGGGTACGCACCATCCCCGGGCCGAACGGGTTGAGGCTGGCGCAGTAGCTACATAAGGGTACTTGGTTTCGCGGGGCGCAACCAAGGAGGTGCCTCCGGGGCTTTTGATTTCATAAGCCCGAGCGGCGGGGAATTCTCTTAACGACCTCAGGATAGACACGGCAGTACTGCTCGTCCCGAACCGTTTTCAAATAGCCCGATAGGTCACCCGCGTCTCGACGCTCCTCCGGGTGACAAAACGTGGAGTGCCATGAATGGTCTGCAGTTACAATTACAGGTTCCCGCTGATCGGGGAATTGGTCAGCCGTAATGTCGATGACAAGACCACACACCTCCAACCATGCATGTCTCTCATTGCCCGGCCCACTCTTCTTACGGCGGCCACGGCAAACGTACTCTGCGCTCTCGATGCCATTCTCTCTGAGGTAACGACCGAGCAGGTTACTGGTGCGCTCACACATGTCTTTGGGAAACGCTTTAAAGTTGTGCCTCACAACATCGGGTACGCCGCATGGAACCCTTGCGATCGTTTCCATCGCTTCCCGGAATTCGGCTGCCAGGCTCATCAGTTTTAAGCGCAACTGCTCCTGGTCCGCGGACTCATCGCGCATACCATCCGATCGTAACAGGAGTGGATCTGCTTGACCAAAACACCTAGCCACGTCATCGACCTATTTAGGTGCACAGGAGTTCGTAGCCGCTCAGATGCGGAGCTGGCTCTGTGGGAGGTCCTCCCGCCCACTCGCCCAGTGCCTGTGAGAACGCTTCTATGGAAACCCGCTTGGTGTATTACCGCGAAGGAAGATCCCAGGCTCCCGAGTACCCTGGTTTCTGGCCCGGATCTGGACCTTGGGAACTCCATCTGGTGCGCCGTGATGCTAAAATGTACACGTTTTCACGAAGAAAGGCGAATTGGTAGATCGCTATGGGAGCCGTTGGAGGAGTCCCCCTTGTCCCTCCGTTTGATATCCCGGATTTCACAATCTCTAGCGTCTTGCCGCCATACTTGGGGCCGACACCGACCAACGGCGCACTCATGTCCCCGTTTCAGACCACGCTGGCGAGAATCGCAGGAAAGCTCTGCGGTTCCGACGAGCGCAAAGAGATCTTACGGGGATTGCTCCGGTACCGGCATGAACTCGCAAACCTTGGGTTCACAACCGGATTTCAGTGGCTCTCGGGAAGCTTTGTGGAGGATATCGAGAGGCTTGAAACCCGCCACCCTCGTGACGTGGACATCGTCACGTTCTACTGCCGGCCGGCAGGGATCGCGGACGATGCCGGATGGGTCGCGTTCGTACAGGCACACATCGCCCTCCTCGATTGGCAGTTGGTCAAACCCGTCTTCAAGTGCGATCCTTATTTTGTGGACCTGAGCATGACGCCCGAAAGCCTAGTGAGTCAGGCCCGGTACTGGTTTGGGTTGTTCTCACACACCGACGAACCGGCATCTGGAAGGGGCTGCTGCAGGTACCCCTCGCGGTGTCCCAAGACGACGCTGATGCGTCCAATGTGGTGGGGCCATGATGCTGAAACTCGAAAGCGACTACCTCGCGGCGCAGATCGCGGGCATGGCGCAGTTGCTCAATACCCTATCGCCAAACGATTACCTCGGAAGGTTGGGATTGGAGTCGCGGCGTGCGGCGTTGCAGCAGCGACTCGAGGCGCTGGGTGAAGCTGGAGAGCGGCGCGCGCACGTTGCTCTGTACTTTGGCGGCGATCCGGTGATCGGAGGCATGGGCGTTGAGGCAGAGTTCGGGACCAAGGTCCTCGGGACATTTCAGAACCTGATCACGAACGTATGGGGGAGCTTGGATGGTGTTGAGATCCAAACGATGGGGCCGATCAAGGATAAGGACGCGTCGCAACTCCACATCACGAGCGTCGTGCACGGGTCATTCGGCTTTCTGCTCGAAGAGCTGGAGGGACAGATCGAGCCCATGTTCCAGTCGCCACTGAGTCAGGCAGCCGACAGGGTAGCGGGGTTCATCAGCGCGTTCGCCGGAGAGAATGAAGCGACGTTCTCTCAGATGATCGACGTGCTCAACCCCCGCGTGTTTCAAACGATCAGGCAGTTCTTCGAAACCCTCCACAAGGATAAAGCGACGTTCAGGCTAGTCGAGGGAGAGCGAGACGAGCAGTTCGACCGCATCGCCGTCGAGCGCGCGTGGAATCGAGCGGAGGCGTCGAATGTCCTCGAAGATCGCGTCGAGATCAGGGTGCGGCTCCTCGGCGTCCTGCCGATGAAGCGTCGCTTCGAGCTGGAGTCGCGGGAAACGGGAACTATCATTGAAGGCAAGGTCGGCGAACAATTCAGCCACAGGTACCTTGAGCACCTTGAGAAATACACCGGCGGGAAGCACTGGCGGGCACTCCTTCACAAGCGCACCGTCGCGAAGGTAGGACGTGCCCCGGTGGACAACTACACTCTCCTGGAGTTGGAAGAGCTGTCCGACTAGCCAAACAAGCCTCGCAAGAAAGCGGGATGTTGATTATCCAACATCCCGCCAGTTCGTGACCCTGCCTTGGAGCAGCCAGGAGCGATCGGTAACGATAAACGCGCTAGCCTCCTGGAACCAGCTGGTGTGACGTCCCTACTCGCACGCTGGTCCGCAACGGCCCTCTGCCATATAAACCGCAATCAGGGCACACCCTCAAGCGAGATCGGCCCCCATTTGAACGCGTTTTGTCGAGGACACGGGCGCCCGCCCGTAGCCCACAATCCCGCCATCTCACGCGGTGTTACCATACCCCGAAAGGAGTCTCGACGATGACGCACTTCTCCCGCAGGTC
>Ga0181520_10010603_pt1 | contig 12315 bp, 17 predicted proteins | sample PEATcosm2014_Bin_29_FD_132451 | JGI IMG/M metagenome (GOLD analysis project Ga0181520, IMG submission 132451) | Peatland microbial communities from MTU Mesocosm Facility, Houghton, MI, USA - PEATcosm2014_Bin02_30_metaG | ecosystem: Environmental > Terrestrial > Soil > Wetlands > Peat | place...
ACGGTGGATCGCGTCATGGTCCAGCACTAAAGGATTGCGTCCGATGTGCGTGCCTTCGAGTCGGGCGCGCCGCATGCCGGCGCGCACTCGCTCGACGATCAGGTTGCGTTCGAGTTCGGCGACAGCGCCGATGATGACGACGATGGCACGGCCCAACGGGCCGGCCGTGTCGATCTGCTCGCGGAAGCTAACGTACTCGATGTTGAGCCGGTTGAGTTCGTCCAGGATTTCTAAAAAGTGTTTGACCGACCGGGCGACCCGGTCGCTGGCCCAGACCAGGACCACATCGAAGCGTCCGCGGCGGGCGTCGGCCATCATCCGATCGAGGCCCGGCCGCTTTGCTTTTGCTCCGCTGAGCCGATCCGCATACTCCTGCACGATCTCGTAGCCACGCTGGATGGCCATCTGGTGCAGGTCAAGAGATTGGGTCTCCAGGTGTTGATCCAGACTGGAAACGCGTGTATAAACGGCGGCGCGCTTCACTTGCGCCGCCTTGCTGGTTTCGATGCGTGCTTATCTACATAGCTGCGGATGAACTTCAGCAGCTCGTCGGTCATGGTGTCGCCTTGGGCGGCCGTCGCCGCCTTGAAGGCGTTGTGCAGCTTGACGGGAACGTTCAGATTCATGCGTTTGACTTCCTCGTTGTTGACGGTGATGATCGGACTCACCTCCTCTCTCCGAGATGAGCTTATCTGGTTATGAGTACGGCGCGCCAGGGCGGCGCGCCCCGATTACAACTCCCAGGCCGCCCGGCAGAGCAGAACCAGGTTGCCGATCTGGTCGAAGCTGATCTGCATCGCGTCGGCCATGGCCCGCAGCCGGCTTGCGTCCTGGGGCACGGTGCCCTCCTCGATGGCCGCCCACTCAAAAGTCTTCATGCCGGACAGGCGAGCGGCTTCCTCGAGGGACAGATCAGCCTCTTCGCGCACCCCCTGGATACAGGAACCGAACAACCGGCCCATGCTCTGGCGGCGCACTTCGGGGAGATAGGAAGAAGGGAGGGATGGGAACATTTTCAACTCAGTGCTCATATACTCATTACTCCTGATGGACCAACTTGTCAAGCGGCCGGCCCGGATGGGTGGATTTAACTACATCATAAGTATGTACTCAGAAGAATACAGAACCAAAGCTACAGACAAATGACCAATGTGTCGCGCCGCTACTACGAGCGGGAACTTGGTGCAGGGCTGGGCCCGTCACCATCCCTCAAGGAACACTTCGGCTATTCAGAACCCCTACGTCGATTTATCCAGCGTGAGAGCTTCGAGCCACAAGCCAACGAGATACCAAATCAAATGCCCTCCTGGCTCCCCGGCGACGACTACATGACCAACTTCAAGGTCGGGGATCCCTACGTCGGCATCGACGACGGATATGCCAGGTTACCGGGCGCAGGATACGAGGCGCTCCATCCTGAACTGAAAGGACTCAACCCCGAAGACTACCCCGACATCCATAAGCTGCGCATTCTCTCCGACGTCGCGCCCTACTCCAGGGAGTACAACTAGGTGTCACCGTCCTGCCCTACACAAAAACTCTCGCGCACGCGCGCCAGGCCGAAGCTCTGCTCGCGATCAGGCGCAGCACCGACACTCCTCTGACTCTCTCGCTCTAAAGAAGGCGGGCAAGCTCAAGTGGCCATCGTCATCATCGTCATCCGAGCTCCCGCTTGCGCAGGGGGCCATGCCGGATGGGATGGCCTGGTTGTTGATGATGGTGTTGTGGACGGGGTTGTTGCGTGCGGAGTTGTTGCTCTGGCCGGGTGACAGTGTGTGTAGGCCGCATCTATATAGATGACTTGATTCTGATGTCTTCTTTAATCTTTTTGGGCCGGGCAGGGTGGTTGATGGTTTATTGAAATGGTTGATTCTATTGTTCTCTGACTCGCTCGCCGGCCCTGTTTCCGCCGCCCGGGGGTCTCCGCGCCGGGGCGCGACGGCCCCAATACCGCTCCAGTCTGTCCCCGCTGTACCCCAGAAATCAAGTCCCCAAGCACAGGTTTGGAAATCTGTAAGGGCAGGCCGGGGATCCCTGTTTTCCCTACCTTCTCTTGCAGGTATTGACACACTTCGGGGGGATATAAGGGACAAATTCCTGCTAGTAATAACATCACCAATCACGTAATTTCTGCTCAGACTCCTACTACCTGTCCCCGGAGTACCCCAATATAAAGGCGCCAAGCCGATAACCGTGGGTGCTGAACCCCCGTCAGTCTCCCCTTCCTTGATCAACCAATGAAACCAATCCTAAGCGGCGGCCACGAGTGCCACAGGTGCGCCGCCATTTTTGCTTTTGGAACCGCAACAAGTTTCTGTGTCACTATTCCGAGATGCGGGTTTTTCGGCAACTTGCCGAAGACACAGATTGATCTGAATAGGTCGATGAGTGCTTTGCCCTGAAGTCATAAGTCGAGGCGCCAAAACTTCCGGCCGCACTGTGATGCATCCAAAATCCTCTGGCAGCAATTAGGCATAGGAATAGGACGCCCCGCTTGCTAATGCGACGGTCATTACAAACTCTCAAGACTGGCACGAACATGCTCGGCCGAGCCGAATTCCTATCTGCTTATGGGTGGGGTTGTAACTTTTACGCTGCTGAGCGGTCATACCGGATATGACTTGTTTCAACAAGTCCCGAAAGCAGGAGCAGCCGTACATGATGCGTATTCCCAAGCGAATTCCTTGCCAGCTTACCCGCCTGTCCTCGCACCTTCTCCGGCTGATTCCTATTCTGGCGTTAGTGATGACGGTCAGCATCGCGAAGGCCCAGACGCCGGCCACCGGCGACAAAGCGCCGAACTTTACACTTCTCACGCCCACCGGCTCTTCAGTGAGCCTCGAGAGCGAGGCCCGAAAAGGCGCCATGGTGCTGGTGATCCTGCGCGGTTTCCCTGGATATCAGTGCCCATATTGCGTCAAGCAGGTGCATGATTTCGTGGATCACAGCCCCGATTTCGCAGCGAAAAAGGTTCGGGTTCTGTTTGTTTATCCAGGACCGCCCGCCGCTCTCGATGACCATGCGAAGGACTTTCTCGCCAAAGAGGCAGACTTACCGGCCGACATTCAGTTGGTCGTCGACCCCGATTACAAAGTGACCGACCTCTATGGACTGCGCTGGGATGCACCGCATGAAACGGCGTACCCCGCCACCTTCATTCTCGACAAGCACCGAACGATTAAGTTCGAGAAGATCAGCCATACGCATGGCGACCGCACGACTGCGGAAGACGTGTTGAAACAGATAGGCTGATGAACTGGGGCAGCGTCGGGCTGCCCCTTTCCAAGCTCGAGCGCTCGCTATCGGGCAATGTCTCACTGACCGCCGGGCTTCTGCTCCGGTTTTAGTGGTTGCCGTATTTGGGATCGCGTCCTTCCTCAGCTCTCCCGTCGGCGAGCGCGAGACGGAGCATCCGGAAGTATTTCAGCGCTTCGACCGTACGGGAGAGCCACCACGAGAGCAGCACTCCGTCGACAAGGCAGACGCGGTCACGCGAGATACCCGACGCGGTGAACGGATCCCGATCCGGCTCCTCGAAGCGATACGGCTCGCTCGGAAGCAGCACGACACCGCGGCGACTCCGCAGGACATCCCACGCCACCTGATCGCCTTTGTCATCACCGTGAAGTGCGATACGAATCCACTTGCGATCTGCCGACTCCATGACATTTCTGAAGCCGCACTCGCGGAGTACCGATTCCATGTAGGTTCCGTGACCGCATGCCATCCACGGATCCCTCCAAATGGCCACCAGAGCGGGAAGAGGTTCGACGCCGCGCAGAACCTCGCGATTGAAAGCGCGAGCGACTGCGATGGCTTCACGATTTTGCCGGGCCGCCGGGGCGGTTCCGGTCGCTTCGCCGAGCTGCGTCCACGCCTGCTCAACCTCATCAAGAGAATCTGTCTGCGTGACGAGCACATTTAACCCGGCTGCCTGCAGTTGGTCAAAGGTCTGCCGCCGGTTCTCATCCGTATTCACGATGACAAAATCGGGCCGCGCTTCGATCACGTCGCGCAGGCGCGGGTTCTTGGTCCCGCCCAGGCGATGCTTTTCGCTGACGATGGGCGCAGGATGCAGGCAGTAATCCGTGATTCCCACGAGGGAGTCTTGCAGCCCGAGCATGCAAAGCGCTTCGGTAATGGAGGGCACAAGGCTGACGATGCGCATCCGCGATTCTCCGCGCCGTTGCTACGGCCTGCCTTCAGCGTAAACGGAAAGGAGGCGGGGATACAGTCGATTTCGAGCGGCGTTCCGCACTCGAGATCGTCGTGCATGAAAGAGGTTACAGATCCTAATGCGCCGCACCGCTAATCCCGGATCGTCAGAACAGAAGCGGATGCGCTCAGGAAGCTCTTTTTTGCCGTGATCCACCCCAGTTCGGAAGCATGCGCAAAGTATTCGCGAATCTTCTCGGCAATCACGCGCGGAGGTAGCTTCACTCCGCGCGCCGTGCGCCCCACTGCCTCTTCGATGGAGCACCCGTCGCGCAGTGCCTCAAGCAGCCGGTACTCTGCACGACCGACGCGGCGATAGTAGACCGAGTCATCGAAGCGGTGCACGACAAGGTAAGTGGCTGTGCGCGGCAGGCGCGGAATCTGCATCCGCTGCGACTGCTTCCGCTCACTCACGGCGTTGCTGACGATATCCACCTCGGGTTTATCGTGGCGGACCGCCAGCACGAGTTCATCGACGGGATAGCGCAATTCGAGCAACTGAACGTGCGGCTGGAGCGGCAGCACGCTGCCTGGTAGAAGATCCGTGTACTCCGAGGCGCTGAGGGGAAGCAGATGCGCGCTGTCGAAGGCTTCAATGTAAGCCCACTCCAGGCGAGCCACATCGACGGCCAGGTCATGACTAGCGCCGGTAAACTCCGGATGCGCGGCGAGCCAGCCGGGTAGCCTGGCGCCCAGGTTCCTGAGCGTGAATGAAACCGAAGGGTTCTCTCGCAGATATGCCAGGATCAGCGCGTCGAAGCGCTTTGGGCCAAGCACCGCGTTCAAAGCAGGATAATCCTCAGAGACAGCGTCGATGGCCCGAAACCAATATTGTCGGTTGTATATCTCCAGGCGCTCGAAGGAACTGAGCACCGAATTCGGCTTGATGTAGCCGGAGACAATCTCCGCCGTCGGCGTTCCGTCTTCGGTGAGCTTCTGCATCCCAAAGCCGGCCGTCAATGGACGCCTCACATCCTCCTCCATACGCCGTTGCAGATCCAGCAGGTTCATGCTTCCACCTCCTCGATATCCCGAGCGAGAACAGGCGCCGAATCTTGCGCGGCGACGAAGCGGTTTGCCTTGAGCGCTTCCCTGTGGACTTCGTCGAACGATGGGATACTGTCGTCCCACTCCAACAGCGTGGCTGTGGGGCCGACGCGTTCGATGGCGCGCGCATAGAGCTTCCATACCGGATCGAGCACCGGATGATCGTGCGTGTCCAGTGTGTACTTCTCGAACTTCGAGTGGCCGGCAATGTGTATCTGCGCTACCCGGTCCGCGGCCACCGCGTTGACGTATTCCATGGGATCGAAGCCGTGGTTCTGCGAGGAGACGTAGATATTGTTCACGTCAAGCAGGATGCCGCAATCGGCGGTATGAACCACCTCGTTCAAAAACTCCCACTCCGTCATCTCGGACTCGTGAAACTCGGCGTAGCTGCTGACGTTTTCGACTGCGACCGGGATTTCGAGGAAGTCCTGCACCTCGCGAATGCGGGCGGCGGTGGTGCGAACGGCTTCGAAAGTGTAAGGCAGCGGGAGAAGGTCGTGCGTGTAGCGACCGTCGACGCTGCCCCAGCAAAGATGGTCGGAGAGCCAAGGCGTCTTGGTGCGCCTGGTAAGCTCCTTCAGGCGCCTCAGATGTTCGCGATTCAGCGGCTGCGCCGAGCCGAAGTACATGGAGACGCCATGCTGCACCACTCTGTACTGTTCGAGGATGCGGTCGAGTATCTTCAGCGCCAGACCGCCGTCGACCATGTAGTTCTCTGAGATGATCTCGAACCAGTCGACCGTGGGTTTCTCCGCCAGGATGTGGTCGTAGTGCGGAATCCGCAACCCGATTCCCACACCGTAATTCGTGAAAGCATTGAAGCGATTGGCCGGCATCGTGAGCTCCTCGGTCGTAAGGTGGCAAGTTGGAGGCTTCGTGGAACCGGAAGCCCCCAACCCGGAAGCCTTCAACATTGATCTGGGTTATGCGAAGTGCGGCGTGGAGCCGTCGGTGGCGCAGTCGCCCTTGCCCTTGCAACTGTTCGTGCCGGGGTGCTTGCCGCCACCCTGACCCTTGCAATCGTTCTTGCCCTTGCAGGAGTGCTTCGGCAGGTTCTGGGTCTGGCCCTGGGCGAGAACCAGTACGCCGGCATGGGCCGAAGCGCTGGAAGCGGTAGAGCCGTTCTGAACGGTCTGTGCGTTGAGGCGAGCCGACGTGCCGCCGAGGAGACCTGCAAACGCAGCGGCGAGGGCGAGGCTGTATACGGAATTGGTCTTCATGGGTGTGTGCCTTTCTTTGGGTTTTGCCGCGCCCTCTTGCGGGCCGGACGTTGCGGATGCGGGGGTTCAAGACTCTGCGCAGCAGTCGAGAATCCCCAGTGCGAAGCCGATCAAGCGATTACGATCGGCCTTCTTCGCACATAGGAGCAGCGCAGGCCGCAAAGGTTACAAAGTTTCGTCAAGGCTGGGCTGATTCGATCGGGGATCGATCCGTTTGCCGGAAAAATCACGCGCCTGTAACTAATTGCGCCGCCGCTGCTCTAACTCGTGAAACAAATACTGCGCGTGGCGGTGAAGACAATGAGCTCCGAATCAGTTATCGAAATGAAAAACAAGGCGACCGTAACCATGCGGGCAATCCAGCTTTATCAGGCCGCGTGCAAGAAAGTGTCCACCTTGCAGTCGCCCTTCCTGCTGGCCGTTCGGCTCTACTGGGGTTGGCAATTCGCGCAGACCGGCTGGGGCAAGCTGCACAATCTGGCGCGGATCGCGAGCTTCTTTGCAAGCTTGGGAATCCCGTTTCCGGCGTTCAATGCGCACTTCATCTCCGGGCTGGAGCTCGTTGGCGGCTTGCTTTTAATCTTTGGGCTGCTGTCCCGGCCCGTCGGGCTCCTGCTGGCTGGTAACATGTTTGTTGCTTACTGGACCGCCGATCACGATGCGCTTGTGTCCGTCATTTCCGATCCCGGAAAGTTTTACGTTGCCGACCCGTACACGTTTTTGTTCGCCTCTCTCATGGTCATGATCTTCGGCGCGGGATTCTTCTCGCTGGATGCCTTGATTGCAAAGCGCTGGAAGGAGCGGTATTGACGAGGGCGGATTTACAAACTCCGGTGCGCGACGAGGCGCAGATGATCGCTGCGATCCTCGCCGGGAACACGGAGTTGTACCACGAACTCGTCCGGCCGTACGAGCTGGCCGTGTACCGTATGGCTTTGTCGTACATGAAGAACGAGTCGGATGCGGAGGATGTGGCCCAGGAAGCTTTCTTGAAAGCCTTCCGCAAACTCTCCGCATTCCGCGGGCAATCGAAGTTCAGTACCTGGCTGATTAGCATCACGCTAAATGAGGCCAGACGGCGGTTGCGGCACGACAAAACGCTGCGTTTCGAATCGCTCGACGAGCCACCCGAGGAGGGTGCGCACGTCTCGCCGGCAATTTTGCGGGACTGGAGAGAGATCCCCTCCGAGGCGCTGGGGCGAAGCGAGGTTCGGGAGTTATTGCAGGCCGCTATCAATCATCTGTCGCCGATCTATCGGCAGGTGCTGCTGCTGCGCGACGTGGAAGACCTTAGTATCGAAGAGACAGCGACGGTTCTGGAGATCAGCCTCTCCTCTGTCAAAGTTAGGCTGCATCGGGCGCGCATGATGCTGCAGAAGGAGCTCGCGCCGAAGCTGAAGAGTCTGAATCCTAAAAGGAGGTGGTTTCAATGGTCTTAGAGTGCAAACATGTTTGGGACTACATCTCCGGATATTTGGACGACGCGCTGCCCGATGAAGTCAGGGAATCGGTGCAGCAGCACCTCGAGCACTGCGAAATCTGCTCGGCGATCCTCGACTCGACGCGGAACATCCTCGTACTGACGGCCGACGATCGCGTGTTCGAACTGCCGGTGGGATTCAGCGGTCGTCTCCACGCGAGGCTGGCGCGGGAGATGGAATCGGGCTCGGGAGGAAAGCTCGGGCATCCGGACTAGAGCATTTTCGATTCACATGCTGGCGTTTTGAGAATCTTGAATCTGGCTTTCTCTTGAGGAAAAAGCCGCTTGACTTCCAAGACCTTGTAAAGAGCAAAATCGAAAATGCTGTAACCGCAGTCCTCCGAACTAAATGATGCCGTGAAGGTACAGGTGGAAAACCCACTCCGTGCATAGAAGCAGAAGCGTCACAATTGCCAGCCAGACCTGAATCGACTCAGAGCGTTTCTGCTTCGCCGTGGGTGGAACCATTCTCCATTGCGAGGAGGGTCGCGCACGAAGACTCCGAACCCGCCAAACCGCGTAGAGATTTACCAGTGATCCCACAGCGGCCACGGTTTCCATGGGGATGCGGATAGGCGCGCCGTGCAGGGCATCGAGAAATCTGAGACCTATGGTAGCCGCGGCCAGCGATCCGACTCCGATCAGCAGGCGGAGGCCGCTGATCGCCATGAACGCCGTGCAGGCGCTTTGCAGAAGGGCAAAGAAGATGCTGGTGAAGCCTATCGCCCAGAATCGCTTTTCCGCCGGATTATCGAATGATCGTTGCTCGGCTGAGTTTACCGAGGTCTCCTGTTTAAGCATCTCTAGTCCACCAAGCCTAATCCTAACTCTTTCCAGACAACCAGGCGCTCCCCGAAAGCAATCGACAGGGGCGGCTGTAACTTTGCCAGGTATGAAGGTTCTCACTTGCAGAGATCCGTCAAAGGCGAACTGGGACACGCGTCCTCTGCGCGATTAACGGCTTTGCGAGGTCTGCGCGCAGCGATATAAGCTGGAGTGCACGCAGGACGGAATCCTCCTTACTGCAACCGGCGCTGCGGATTCAGAAGAACGAAGCCGTGGAATCGAAGGCGTCGCTCCCCTCCTCGGGGAACACACAGATGCCGAGCGCGCAGCCGCAACCGGAATGGAAATGTACTGGCGCATGACTGAAAAAGAGGTGAGGATGGCAGAACCGATTTTCGTACCCCTCGCGACCTACCGCGAATATCCGGTGGAGGAGATGAAGGATCGCGCTGCCGAATTCGAAGCAGAGATTCGGCGCCGGCGCACCGTTCGCGAGTTCTCAGAGCGCCCGGTTCCCCGGGAAATTATCGAAAACTGCCTGCGCGCGGCCGGGACGGCGCCGAACGGCGCTAACCTTCAACCGTGGCACTTCGTGGTCGTCAGTGACGCTGCATTGAAGACAAAGATTCGCGAGGCCGCGGAGAGGGAAGAATACGAGTTCTACCACCACAAAGCCCCGCACGAATGGCTTGATGCGCTGGCGCCCCTCGGCACGAACGAGCACAAACCGTTTCTGGAAGCCGCTCCGTACGTGATCGTTATCTTCGCGCAGACCTATGGTCTGCTGCCCGATGGGCGCAAGGTGAAGCATTACTACACACAGGAATCGGTCGGGATCGCCACCGGATTCCTGATCGCGGCTCTGCACCACGCCGGATTGGCCTCATTGACGCATACTCCTAGCCCTATGGGATTTCTGAATGAGCTGCTGGGGCGCCCGGCGCACGAGCGCCCGTTCCTGGTTCTGGTCGTCGGTTATCCGCACGATCATGCGACCGTTCCGGCAATCACGAAAAAGCCATTGGAAGATATCGCGACGTTTCTCTAAGGCGAATCGCAGTTGTCGAGCGCCCGAAATCCGGACGTGGGCTACAAGGAAATCGCGGGGGAGGATTTCTGAGAAATACGATGGGGGAACGAAGGGTCAGGGTAGCGGTGGCACAAGCCTCCCCGGCCTATCCCGACACGCAGGCATCGCTGGCAAAGGCGCTCGCGCGGGTTGCGGAAGCTGCCGCGGCAGGAGCAAGGCTCGTCTGCCTCGGCGAGACCTTTCTGCCTGGCTATCCTGTGTGGCTCGACCTCTGCGAAGGGGCCGCGCTTTGGAGCAATCCCCCGGTCAAGGAGGTCTTTGCCGAACTCCGTGCAAACAGCATCGTGGTGCCCGGTCCGGAGACATCTGCGCTGGCCGAAGCCGCTGCGAAATTTCGGATCGGAATCGTTATAGGCGTCCATGAGCGCGTGAACGATGGGCCAGGGCATGGCACGCTCTACAATACGCTGCTCTTCTTCGACGAAGAGGGCTGGCTGGTCAATCATCACCGCAAGTTAGTTCCGACTTACTCCGAACGGATGGTGTGGGGATACGGCGATGCCGCGGGGCTACGCTGCGCCAGGATTCACGGGGTCAATGTGGGGGGACTGATCTGCTGGGAGCACTGGATGCCGCTGGCGCGCCAGCATATGCATAACCAGGCGGAACAGATTCACGTCGCGGTGTGGCCGACGGTGCACGAGATGCACCAGATCGCGAGCCGCCATTATGCCTTCGAAGGCCGTTGCTTCGTACTGGCCTCCGGGCAGATTCTTCGGGCCGCCGCCTTACCTGTCGAACTCCCTTCTGCGCAGAAGCAGGGCCCAGAAAGCTTCACCGAGCGAGGCGGATCGGCCATCATCGCGCCGGATGGCCGGTACCTCGCCGGACCAGTGTTCGACGAAGAGGCCGTCCTGTGCGCCGATCTCGACCTGAGCGAAATCGACCGGGAATGCATGACGCTTGATGTCAGCGGCCATTACTCGCGGCCGGATGTGTTTGAACTGAAAGTTACGGCTCCCGGCAAGAGACCCTGATCAGCGCAAAGATCGCTCGCCTTGGTGTAATCGTGCGCATGAACCTGGGTGCCGCAGGCTCCTCGCTTTTGGTGACCTGGGGCGCCACGCGGTCGCGGTACTGGTCCGATCCGCTGGCGCGGCAAAAGTTATCTTCGACCTCCTCGTAACCAAATTGCATGACAGCGATCCAACCAGATGGAGGAACCAAATCATGGATCAGTTTGCGATCGTCGCGATTCTTGTAGCCCGGCCGGGAAAAGAATCGGAAGTAGAAGCCTTTCTGAAGTCAGCGCAGCCGCTTGTGGTGCAAGAGCCAGGCACCACTACCTGGTATGCCCTGAAACTAGGCCCTTCAAAGTTCGGTATCTTCGATACCTTTGCGGATGAAAATGGCAAAAATGCGCACCTGACCGGGGCTATTGCCAAAGCTCTTTTCGCGAAGGCGGAAGAACTCTTTGCCGAACCCCCTCAGATTCTTCAGGCGAATATCCTCGCAAGCAAGGCCTGAATACTCCGCTCTCTTTTGAGGAAGGGAGCGGACGGAAACCGGATTAGACCTGGCGAAGCCCACTGCGTCACAATGGCACGTGGGCAGATCAGACTGAAACGACGCACCGGAAAGTAGGAACGGCATTGCAGAAGACAATCGAGTTCATTCTGGAACTGGATAAGCTGAAGGCTGTGACGCGGAAAGTGCGGCCAGTAGGCTTGGATCGTCTTGAGAACACGGCGGAGCACAGTTGGCAGATTGCTCTTTTGGCATTTGCTCTCGCGCCTTTCGCTGAGAGTCCAATCAATATCGATCGAGTGATCAAGATGCTTTTGGTGCACGACATTGGGGAGATTGACGCTGGGGACACCATCGTATTCGCACGCGAAGGTTGGGCGGAGACGAAGGCGGCTGAGTTAGCAGGAGTGAAACGGATCTTCGGTATATTGCCGGAGCAAACTGGTGCAGTATTACTTGAACTCTGGGAGGAATTCGAGCGAAGCGATTCTCCGGATGCGCGTTTTGCGCACACCGCGGACCGCGCCATGCCCGTGCTGCTCAATCTGTCGAATCAAGGCGGGAGCTGGCGGGAAAACGGCGTCAGTTATGAGCGCGTCGTTGATCGCGTCGGGCCAGAAATCAAAGCCGGCTGTCCAGCCCTTTGGGCATACATTTCAGTTCGACTGGAAGAAGCTCGGAGCAAAGGCTGGTTTGGCGCGTAACTAAGCGTTTACGGAACGCGCCGTTCGTCGAATCAGAGCATCACCGTTCTCACGAATAAACTCCCGTCGCCTTTGGTGAAGCTCAGCTCTCCGGCAGCGAACCTCAGCGAGCCCATCCTCTTCGATGGGCTCATTGAAGAGTAGATCGCTCCCGATATGTCGCCAATCCCTCTCCTATTCCTTGGGTTATATCGAAACAATAATGGGGTCGCCCTCACGAAGCACGCCGGGGACCGCAACGGCGCAATCGAGAGCCAACTTGCCGTTTGCCTCCTTGACGATCTTGCGAAGGACGCGGAGGTC